>WNGG01011656.1_pt1 | contig 15098 bp, 11 predicted proteins | sample 5400661 | NCBI WGS metagenome assembly WNGG01 (sample SAMN13153372, study PRJNA577476) | soil metagenome | isolation source: 100 cm soil or saprolite under Garry oak tree replicate 1 | place: USA:California | collected 2016-06-15
TCGGCCGCCGGTGTGCCGACCGTTTCTCCGACGGTGAAATAGATGTCGTGCGGCGCCACATGCAGCTCGCCCGTGGTCATCCAGATCTGCAGCAGTCCCGGATCGGTGTCGACGAAGGCAGACCGCCGGAAACGGCTCACGACGGGCGCCGGCAGCGAGTGCCACAGATTCAGCAGCAGGTCAGCCTCTGCGGCAGCGTCCAGGTCCAGGCAGCCCTCGGTCAGGTCGAGGGGCAGCGGCTCGTCGTTCAACGAAAAGAGTGCGATCGCGTCCGCGAAACCGTAGGGTTCGAGTCGGGTCTTCAGCGTGGCAAGGCACGTCCGCGCGTCGGTGCCGTGTCGCCGCCGCCGCGAGGTCGCTTTCTCGCCGAGATCGATCCCTTCCAACCAGATCACGCGGCATCCCGCGGCGCGCAGGCCAAGCGCCCAGTTGAGGTAGACCCAGAGATGCCCGCCGCCCTCCGGGTACTCGATCGTCTGCGCCGGTGCGAGGCAGACCGTGACGCTCATCGGAGTCCGGCCGTCCATGCCGTCTCCTGTGGAAGCGCTGACTCGAACAGCCGCTGTCCTCGAGCGGCACGCTCCGCTCCCTCATACAGATATCTCGCCACGTGGCGTACCCCGTCGGGGACGCCGCCGAAACCGGGAAAGCTGTTCATATCGACGATGTACGGCGCCCCATCGCGTTCGATGATGTCCACGCCGAAGAGATCGATGCCGAAGGCCTCGCCGCAGCGCAGGACGATCCGGCTCAGCTCCGGCGTGGGCGTGAACGGCTCGCGCTGCTGGCCGGCTTTGGTGCCTCGCTCCACCTCCCTCTTCACGCCGAAGACGCGACCGCCGATCGAGAACATCTTCAGTTCGGGCCCTTGAGGCGGGATATAGCGTTGAGCGAAGATCGGGTCCTTGCTGGGCGGAAGATCCGCGAGCTCGCTGGCCCTCGTAATTATCCGGACGCCGTGGCCGTCCCAACCGCGAACTGGCTTCACGATCAGCGGTCCGGTCTCGAGCAGCGGGGCCAGTGCGTCCAGGTGCGACGTCACATACGTCGCCGGCACGGGTGCTCCGGCACGCTGCAGAATTCGAGACGCGACGATCTTGTCGGACAACGCCAGGGTCACCGGATAGGGATTCACGATCGTGGCGCCCTGCGCGTGCAGGGCACCGGCGATGCTGACGGCGAGACCGCTCATCTGCTTCAGGACATACAGGTCGTGCTGGACGCGCAGCTCTGAAAGGTCGCTCATTCCGGCGACGGGGTGGACGACGTCGACGATGGCGCCCGCTTCCGCGAGCGCCTGCATGACGAGGGGCACGGAGCTCCGCGTCTCCGGTTTGAACCGCCGGGTGAGGAATCCGATACGTACGGGGGTCATGGCCTGATCGCTTCGGCCACCGGCGGGCCGCTTCGTCCATGGGGCGAGACCGAATCGCCATCTAGACCGATCCTTGCCAGGGCGTGGGCGCGCTCGGCCTCGTAGAGCCGAATGTTGTCGACGGCCAGCGAGGCCCACTCAGTTCGCAGGCTTCTTGCTTCCCAGTACAGCGCCGCGAGCGAACGCAAGACGCTGCCGCAATAGGCGAGCCGCAACCACGCTTCGCTGCTCATGTGAGGCCACCGCTCCTGTACGGTCGAGCGATAGGTCGGGAGGTCGGGGTCCGCCGAAAGGTTGCTCGCGGGAAGCGCCTGCTGGGCCAGATCGACGGCCGGGACGCCCCAGCCCGCATCGTCCCAGTCGAACACGACGACGGTAGTGCCGTTGACCTCTTGCCTCAACCGCATGTTCTTGGAGTTGAAGTCGCCGTGCACGAGTGTCGTGGGCGCGCTCGCACAGATCTGCTCGATGCCGCTCCAGCGGGTCTCGAGCTCGGCGAGGCCCTCGAGGACCGCCTCGAGGAAGTCAACGTCTTCGGGACTCAGCACGGGATTGCCGAGATGCGCGGGGATCGCTTCGCGTGCCGCTTTGAGAAAACTTCGGTAGCGGTTCGGTCCGGCGTCGGGCAGCGTTGCCGTGGCGCCAGCTTGCTCTGCCGAGGTATGGAGCAGGCCGAGCCAGCGCGCGGCCTGCTCACGGTTCGCGGCGAGCAGCTTGGAGTACTTCGCGCCGGTGGCCTCCTCCAGGAACGTCCAGGACGTCTCGCCGTCTGGATCCGCGACGAAGCCGTAGTAATGGAGCGAAGGGACGCTCAGTCGAGGAAGGACTTCTTCATACACCGTGCGCTCGGTCCGAGGGTCGGCCTCGCGAGACCAGTGCTTCGCGATCACGCTCATGCCCGCCGGACCCGCGCCCTCCAACCGATAGACCGTCGGTTTTCGCCTCCGGACCCGCAGCGGCGTGATGCGATCCGGCGCCGAGTCGGGATACAGCTGGCGCCACGCCTGGACGGCTGGATGCCTCATCACGGGCTGCCCGCGATCGGGAGTCGGGCGCGGACGCGGGATCGCCATCGGAGCGATGGGCGTCGTCTCCGACAAGACGCGGCCGTTCTCGATCACCAGGAGCGCCGTGCAGCTCTGCAGGAGACTCGACCGATGCGTGATGAGGATCACGGTGCGCCCATGCATCAGCCGCCCGATCGCGTCGACGATCGCGGCTTCAGCCTCAGTGTCGACGGCGCTCGTCGGCTCGTCGAGGATGAGCACCGGGCTATCCGCGAGGAATGCGCGCGCGATGGCGATCCGTTGACGCTGCCCTCCCGACAGCTGGATGCCGCGCTCGCCGACCTGCGTCTCGTAGCCGGCTGGCAGACGGACGATGAACTCGTGAGCGTTCGCCGCCTGCGCCGCGGCGACCAGCTCCGCCTCGCTCGCCCCAGCTCGGGCATACGCGATGTTCTCGGCGATGGTGGCGGAGAAGAGCACGGGATCCTGCTGGACGACGGCGAACTGCCGCCGGAGATCGGCCAGGCGAAGCTCGCGTAGATCGGTCCCGTCGAGCTCGATATGGCCACCGGTCGGGTCGTAGAACCGCGTGAGCAGGCTCATCAGCGTGCTCTTGCCCGCGCCGGACGCGCCCACGATGCCGAGACGCGTGCCGGGTTCGATGGCGAACGAGATGTCGTACAGGACGGGACGGCCTGGGCCATACGCGAACGAGACATGATCAAAGGCGACGGCGCCGCTCGCGCGCGGTACGGGTCGTGCCTGCGTTCGCTCTTCGACATCCAGCGGCTCGTCGAGCAGCGCGAACGCCCGCTCCGCGCTGGCGAGGTGAAGCTGGAGCGTGGCGGCCTTCCGGCTGATCGTCCGGAGTGGCTCGTAGAGCTGGCTCAGATAACCCATCACCAGAAGCAATTCGCCCAGGGTGAGCGTGCCGGCGAGGACGTGACCGATGCCGATGAGCAGGACCGCCGCCGTGCCGACAGCCGTGGTCATTCCCACGACGAGCCCGTAGCTCCCCTCGAGCCCAGCGAGGCGTAGCGCCGCGCCCATGGCCTCTCGGGACCGGTGCACGAAGCGCTGGTCCTCGCGACCTTCCTGTCCGAATGCTTTGACGACGCGCAACGCGCCCAGAACCTCCTGCACGATCCCGAGCGCACGGCTGTCGAGCTTCTTCAGCTCTCGAGATTGGCGGCGCAGGCGCGGACGGAAGAGTCGTGCCGCGACGACGAGCCCCGGTGAGATGGCCAGAGCGATGAGGGCGATCGGGAAGTCGATCCGCGACATGACGTAGATCATTCCGGCGAACGTGGCCGTTGACGCGATGAACGGGATCACGCCGTCGGTCACGATGTTTTGGATCGCGGGGGCGTCGTGATGGATCCGGTATGTCGTGTCGGCGATGCCTCTCGTGTCGTGATAGGCGAGCGAGATGCGTTGAACGTGACCGAACAGCCGACTCCGGAAAGCCAAGACGAGCTTCTCGTTGATGAAGGCGCCGAGCACTGTGACGGCGAGCCCCTGAAGCTGACTGAGCAGCACGACGGTCAGGAGGAGCCCGACCACGAACGCCAGCAGGAGGTCGGGAGAGCGCGCGATTTGATCGGGCACGAACGGCGCAACGACCCCGGGCAAGGGGCGCCCGCCGATCACACTGTCGACCGCGATCTTCAACGGGAGCGGGGTGAGGAGCGCCAGCGGGCTCGCCAACAGGCTCAGTAGGAACAAGCCTCCGATGAACGGCCAGCAGGGTCGCGCCTCGCGGAGCACCCGCCTGAAGACCTGGATGTCGGTGGAGGCCGCCATCGTTTACGTCGCCCCCTTACCGTCCAACTCGAGTGCGCGCGCGATGGTGGCCGATGCGCCGGCGCACTCGAGCGTCATGCGCACGGCAAGGAACGCGGTCGCCACCCCGAGGACGACCGCGGCCGTCCAGGCCTGCGCGAGCGTCGCGCCGCCGACAAGCGCCGCGAACACGGCCGCCAAAGTCACCCCGGCGTATGAGCACCGCGGCCACCAGCGAAATCGGATCAGCTGGGCACCACCCGCGTGGTCCTCAGCGGCGACCAGCAAGCGGACCGCGCCGAGCAGGCCGCCACGAACTTCCAGGTCAAAAAGTTCGAACGCGCCACCACGACGAGTTGCGGCGCCCGCCATCTTGAGCCTCGCCTCGACCGCCTTGAGGCGCTGGTCGAGATCCAGCCACCGTTCGCTCCAAAGTGCCGCCGTCCGTGGCAGCGGCAGCGCGAGTCCTGCGGTACGCCGAAGCCGCCATGGGGTGAGGCCGGATTGGAGCCGTCCGCGAAGGCGCGCCAGCGGCTGAGTGAGATAGAGAAACGCCGTGAGGAGGCGCAGCCGCGCTAGCGCGCCCTTCTCGTATGAGGGGGGAAACGTCGCCCGCGTTGCGCCGAGTCCGGCGTGGACCAGAGGAAGGGCGATTGCGATCGCGAATGGCACAAGCGCGAGGAGCAGCGGGTGCCAGTCGAGGCCGAGCAGCGAAAGGGCGCCGAGCGCAACGATCGCGAAAATCCACTCCGGCGTTCCGGCGAGAGACCAGAGACCGCCTGGCGCCGGTTGGTAGAGCGACTGGAATGGAGCGCTGCCCCACGGACCGTGATAGATCCGGCCGCGACCGAGGATCTGGGGTAGACCCTGTCCATAGAGGCGGCCCGACCACGTCGGATGCCCGGTCGCGTTGTACTTCTCCGGCCACTTTCGCTCGAGCATCGCCTCCGCTCGGCCGTACCCGCTCTGTTGCTTCCAGTACGTGCGCACCGAGCGCCGCGCGTGGTGCCAGACGACAGCCGCGGCGCTGAATCCCAGCGTCCACTTACGCTCCTGCAGCCGCCAGCACACGTCGACATCGTCGCCGGCCACGCGAAACTGCGGATCGAACCCTCCAATTGCCTCGAGGGCATCCTTGCGGAACGCCATGTTGCAGCCAGGGATGTGTTCAGCTTCACGATCGCTGAGTAGGACATGGACGGGGCCGCCCGGGGCGCGCGCGACGCACTCCGCGGTGCGGCCATCACCCGCGGGCGCGATGTTCGGTCCGCCCACGCCGACATCCGCCGCGCTCAGAAATCTTGTCGCGAGATACGTCAGCCAGTCCGGATCGGGGTACGCGTCATCGTCGGTGTACGCGACGATCTCGCCGCTGGCTGCCCGGAGACCGGTGTTCCGCGCACTGGCGAGACCGCGGTTCTCGGTCTGGATCAGCCTGCAGTTGTATCGGCGCGCGATCGCGGCGGTGGTGTCCGTCGAGCCGTCATCCACAACGATGACCTCGTAGTCGGCGTACGTCAGCCGCTCCAGGGCCTCGAGGCAATCACGGATCGTCCGGGCGCCGTTGTACGTGCACACGATCACGGAGATCCGGGGCCAGGGGACGTCCGCCGCGAAGGGTGTCTCCCCGAAGGCGTGTCTGACGGCTGCGAGCGCGGGCTTCGGCGAGCGGTCAGCGCGCGTCAGGCCGAAGGCCCAGTCGTCGACGTCGCCGGCGCCTCGGTACCACTCGTCGGTCCACGAGAAAACGAAAGCGCCGGCGCACCCTGCCGCGAAGGCCGTCCGGACCTGCCAGTCGAGCGACGTTGCCTGCGCGGTTTCGCCATTGCGGAGACTGTCGAGCCCGAGCTCGCTCATCAGGAGCGGCCGGTTCCCGGCGAGGTTCTGCAGGCGGTCGAGGTAGGCATCGAACCGGGACCGTGACTCGAGGTACACGTTGAAGCAGAGGAGGTCGAGGAAGGGGAGCTGCAGATATTCGGTCGTCGGGTAGTTCACGTACGTGACGAGGCCGTCGGGATCCTCCGCCTTGACCGCCCGGTACAAGCGCTCCAGATAGTGCTCGACGAATCGGCGCCCGAGCCAGCGCGCCACCGGGGCCGGGATCTCGTTCCCGAGTGCGTAGCACAACAGCGCGGGGTGTCCGGCGCTCTCGCGGACCCTCGAGCGGACGAGGGCCTCGATCTCGGAGAGGGTCTTCTTTCGGTCGATCAGATAGCCGACGTACTGCTCCGCGGACAGTCCGGCCATGACCCACAAGCCGTGCCTCCACGCCGCGTCGAGCACGGAGCGAGGCGGCATCGTGTGCGGGATACGCACTGCGTTGAGGCCATTCGCACGCATGAGGGCAAAGTCCCGCTCGATCGCGCCGACGTCCTGGTACTCGCGGCCGTTCGCGTCCGGGCGGAACGCGCCGTAGACCGCTCCCCGGACAAAAACCTTCTCGCCGCCGGCGAAGAAGAACTTGCCTCGCGCCTGCGGTCGATCGCGCGCATGAGCGGAGGAGGCCGCGATCGCGACGGAGCCTTCCGGCAGGACCCCAGCCGTCGAGCTGCCTCCTCCGATCGACATACCGGCGCCTACGCCGAGACGCGCGGATCGTGCGCCGGCATCACACGCGCGAACCACTCGATCGTTCGACGCAGTCCTTCGCGAAGCGGGACCGTCGGCGTCCATCCGAGCGCGGCCGTGGCCTTGCCGATATCCGGCCGCCGGCGTGGCGGATCGTCCTCGGGTAATGGCAAGTGAGCGGTGACCGGTCTGTGACCGAGAAGCGCCGCAATGCTGTCGATGAGTTCGAGAATCGTGACCTCTTCCGGGTTGCCCAGGTTGAACACATCTCCGGCCAGTCCCTCATAGGTGGCGCAGCGATAGATGCCCTCGACCAGATCGTCCACGAAGCAAAAACTTCTCGTCTGCCGGCCGTCGCCGTGCACGGGCAGAGGAACACCCGACAGCGCACAGCTGATGAATTGCGGCACGACACGACCGTCGTCGATGCGCATGCGCGGGCCGTACGTGTTGAAGATCCTGATGATGCGCGCATCGAGACCGTGCGAGCGGTGGTACGCCATCGTCACGGCCTCGGCGAAGCGCTTTGCCTCGTCATATACGCTCCGCGGTCCGATCGGGTTGACGCTCCCCCAATACGATTCGGGTTGCGGATGGACCTGCGGACTGCCGTAGACCTCGCTTGTGGACGCGAGCAGGAAACGTGCGCCGTGGGCTTTTGTCAGCGCGAGCATGCGGAGCGTGCCCAGGCTATCGACCTCGAGCGTCTGGATCGGGTATTTCAGATAGTCGCGCGGGCTGGCGGGTGAGGCGAAGTGCAGGACGAGATCCATGCGATCTTCGACCTCAAACGGCTTGGTCACGTCCTGCCGGAGGAACCGGAAGCGGCCATTCCCCAGGAGGTGGGCGAGATTCCCGCCGACCCCAGTGAGGAGGTTGTCGATCCCCAGAACGCGCCAGTCGCGCGCGAGGAAATGTTCGCAGAGATGAGATCCGAGGAATCCGGCCGCCCCCGTGATCAGTACAGCCCGAGACGATCTCGCGCTCATGGCGGCGCCCGGTGCGGGTCCGCACTCAAGGTCACGTCTCCGCGCCCGAGGCTGTAGTACTCGAAGCCCGCGGCCTGCATCTCCGACGGCGCGAACATGTTGCGCCCGTCGACGATGATCGGCGTTCGCATGAGCGAGCGGAGGTGTTCGAGATCGAGCAGCCGAAATTCATCCCAGTCGGTGAGGATGACCAGCGCATTTGCGTCGCGGGCCGCTTCGAGGGCCGTCGTCGCGTAGGTGAGCCGGTCATCCGGCGGAAAGAGTTTCTTCAGCTTGGAGACGGCCGCCGGATCGTAGACGCGGAGGTTGGCTCCCGCAGCATGAAGCCAGGGGATGACGGTCAGGCTCGGCGCGCCTCGGATGTCATCGGTATTCGGCTTGAAGGTCGCGCCGAGCACGGCGATGGTCTTGTGCCGCAGCACCCACAGCGCGCGCTCGATCTTTGCGAGCAGGCGCTCGACGCGCGCTTTGTTGATGCGCTCGACCTCTTTGAGGAGGTCGACGTCGACGCCATTGTCCTCGGCGACGGTGATGAGCGCGCTCAAGTCTTTGGGCAGGCAGGAGCCGCCGAAGCCGAGGCCGGCATTCACAAAATGGCCGCCGATCCGGTGATCCAGACCGATGCCCCTGGCTACCGTCGTGACATCGACCCCAAGCGCTTCGCACAGATCGGACACCACGTTGACGAACGAGATCTTGGCCGCGAGGAAAGCGTTCGCCGTCTGCTTGATGAATTCCGCCGTTGTCACGCTCGTGAGCACGATCGGACAGTCGAAGCAGGGCTTGTAGAGGTCGAGGAGGAGCGATCGCGCGCGGTCAGTGTCGGCACCGATGACGATTCGGTCTGGCTGGAGGAAATCGCGGACCGCCGAGCCCTCGCGAAGGAACTCCGGATTGCTGGCGACATCGAACTCGCGCTCTGATCGGACCAGGCGTCGGATCGTCCAGTCGATCCAACGCGCGGTCCGCGCGGGAACGGTGCTCTTCTCTACGATGAGCTTGTAGCCATCTAGCAGCGGCGCGATCGTGCGCGCGACCTCCTCGACCTGGCCCAGGTCTGCGCGCCCGTCGTTGCGCGGAGGCGTGCCCACGCAGACAAAGATGATGTCGGAGGCCGCGATGGCCTCCTCGGGTCGGGTCGTGAAATGAAGCCTGCCCGCGTCGAGAGTCGCAGCCAACAGTTCCGCCAGACCTGGCTCGCGGATGGTCGGCGTGCCCTGGGAGAGCGCCGCGACGATCTCCGGATCTTTGTCGATCGCCGTCACGCTGTGGCCGAGCTGAGCCAGGCAGACCGAGGTGACCAATCCGGCGTAGCCGGTCCCGAAAATCCCGAGCCGCATACCCAGAGCAGGAGTGCCGTTCCCGGACCTGTGCGCTTGGCTGAGGCTGAGGGGGCTCGTCGCCGCGTGAGTTAACGGATCATCTGCCCGATGACCATCACGATCCCCTAAAGGCGCTTCGGCTGGTTCAAGCTCCGTTTCATCGATCCGCACCCCATCGAGTCGACGGTCAGACACGCCCTCCGCCGTGGCACACCTCTTTCCCACGTAGCACCCATGGACGCGTGGCCATTCGAAGCCTTTCTCGTTGAGGACCCCTAGGTCATCAGGTGGCGATTCGGGAGCCTGGGTGATTGCCAGTTGCGTCCGCTTCGGGCACGTCAATGCAGTGCCAACGGCAATTCAATGGCACACCCGCGACGGCGCTACACCGCCGGCTCAATCGGTTGGCGATGGAGCAAGCCCGAGTTCAGGTTCATTCGTTACGTGGCGGCGATGGAGCAAGCCCGAGTTCAGGTTCATTCGTTACGTGGCCACGAGCCACGATGCCAGTGGCTGCTGGGGAACCCCGCACTAGGTCGCCTCGAGGAAGATCCGCTCCGCCCACGGGACGTCCATGGCGAGTGCTTCCTTGCGCGACACGAACCTTCCATCGTGGACGTTCGGGTCGACCGGAGTACGCGTCACCGGACCAGCCGACGCGGTGAAGACGACGTGGAAGTTTCGCGGATACGGATACGGGTAGGTCTCCGGCCGAGGCCCGTCGTTTCGAAGTTCGAAGAACCCGAGCGGCCGAGGGTCACCGACGATCGAGCAGCCAACTTCTTCCCCGATCTCGCGCGACAGAGCCGCGAGGAGAGACTCTGTTCCCTCCCGGCGTCCCCCGGGCAGCACGTGGGGCCCGTTTTCGTCGAACACGAAGACCGTCCCGCCTGGCCCCGCTAGGACGGCGCGCGCCGACACGATGAGCTCGAGCGGTGGTTCCTTATCGGTTAGAAAGCACGAAAGAAAGAGCGGGGTCACGCCCCAGACGACGTATCCCGTCGCGACAGGGGTCAGCTCGTCTATCTCGCTCAGTAGACGTCCGGCGATTCGGGGACGAAGGTCCAGGCGATCCCGAAGCGAGCCTCGACGAGCTGCGCCAGGGCTCTCACGCCGAAGGTCTCGGTGGAGTAATGCGACCCGGCCACGAGGTTGATCTTCCGCTCCTTCGCGTACATGCGGGTGTACATCGTGATCTCGCCGGTGACATAGGTGTCAGCGCCGCGGGCCGCCGCCTCCTGGACGAACGTCGTGTACGGCGCTCCGCCGCTCGCGATCGCGACCACGCCGAAGCGGTTGCTGTTCTCGTGGGTCTCGACGAGCGTGCCGAGCGCCGATCGCAATCGGTCGACGAACTGCTGGAACGTCCCGCTCGTCGTCCCGATCACGCCCGCCATGCCGCCGTGATACGGAAGGAACCGCTCGCGCACCTTCACGCCGGTCGCCTCCGCGATGCCGTCGCCGTTCGAAATACCGGGAGCTCCATCGAGCGCGGAGTGCGCGCCGTACAGCGAGATCCCGTCCTGCCGGAGCCTCGTGTGCTTCTCCTCGACAAGCTCGAGGTCGATCTCCGGCCAGCTGCGGTGATGCACGATCAGCAGATCGGCCTGCGCGCTCTTAGCGCGCGAGATCGCGTGGAACGACGTGCTCACCGCGGCCGCGACGCTCGTCACGACGTCGGACGCGCGGACGATCAGACCGTTCGACTCCACCTCATCGAATTTCGAGACCTCGAGGCGCTCGTCAAGAAATTTGACGACGTCATCGAGCCGGACGTGCTCGGTCACGCCAGTCGCTCGGTGAGGATGCGATTTACGACCGCAGCATTGGCTTTGCGGCCGAGCTTCTGCATTACCGCGCCAACAAGGGCGCCCAGGGCGATGGTCTTCCCCGCTTTGTAGGCGGCGACGGCGCCGGGATTCGCCTTCATGACCTCATCGACAGCCGCCGCGATCGCTTCCTCGTCGCTTACCTGGCCCAGGCCGCGCGTGTTCATGATCGCCTCCGGATCGCCGCCGCTCTTCCACATCTCCGCGAAGACTTCCTTCGCCGCTGAGCCGCTCAGCTTCCCCGCAGCAATGAGCCGCACGAGGACCGCGAGCTGTTCCGATCCGATGCGTGAAGCTCCGATCTGGACCCCTTCGCGTTTCAGCGCCGCCGTCAGTTCGCCGATCACCCAGTTCGCGATCAGCTTGGGGTGTCCGGGCTCGGCTTTGACGGCCGCCTCGTAGTAATCGGCGAGCGCGCGGTCGGACACGAGGATTCGCGCGTCGTAATCCGAGAGCCCGTACGACGCGACGAATCGCGCGCGGCGCTCCGCCGGCATCTCCGGAAGCGCATCGCGGAGCTTCGCGACCATCTCGGCTGAGGGCGAGAGCGACACAAGGTCTGGTTCGGGGAAATAGCGATAGTCCTCGACGTCTTCCTTCGACCGCTGTAGATAGGTACGGCCGCGCTCGGGGCTCCAGCCGACGGTGATCTTCCCCGTCCGCGTCCGGATCTCCCCGCCGGAACGCCACTCCTGCCACAGGCGCTCGGACTCGTACGCCACTGCCCCGCGCAACGCCTGATAGCTGTTCAGGTTCTTGATCTCGCTCTGTGGCGGCCATTGCGTCTTGCCGTCCTCCTGGAAGCGGATCGAGACGTTCACGTCGAAGCGGCCGGCGCCCTCCTCGAGGCGCATCTCGGACACGCCCGAGAAGATGAGGATGTCGCGCAGAGCGCGGACATAGGCCTCGCCCTCTTCCGCCGAGCTCATGTCGGGTTCGCTCACGATCTCGAGGAGCGGGACGCCGGACCGGTTGAAATCGACAAGGGTGTAGCGGCGGCCGGCGTCTTCGCCGTGCTTCAGCGTGCCGGTGTCCTCTTCGAGATGCGCGCGCGTGATTCGGATCCGCTTTCCGGTGGGAAGCTCGAGCCACCCCTTCACGCTCAGCGGAAGGTCGTATTGCGAGATCTGGTAGCCCTTCGGCAGATCGGGATAGAGGTAGTTCTTGCGGTCGAATTTCGTGTGCTCCGGCGTCTCGCAGTGGAGCGCGAGCCCGGCGGTGATCGCGAGCTCGATTGCCCTGCGGTTCGGGACCGGCAGCGCGCCGGGTAGCCCGAGGCAGACCGGGCACACGAGCGTGTTCGGCGGCGCCCCGAACCATCGTGCCTGGCAGCCGCAGAACATCTTCGACTCGGTCTTCAGCTCGACATGCGTCTCGATCCCGATGACGAGCTCGTACGGCGGAGCGCTCACGGTCATTCGCCCGGCGGTACGACCGACGGCGTTGGCGGTGGCAAGCTGCGCTCCAGCGAAACGATCAAGCGATCGAGATTGACTATGACGCGATCCGTAGTCACCGAGACAAGATATCGGTCGAGGCCTCGGAGTGCCCCGACGCTCGGGTTACCTCGCGCATCGAACATAAAGAGTCGCCCGCCGGCCTCCTCGCACGACGCGATGTAGCCGACCTTTTCGCCGACGATACCGGGACGGACCGGACATTCGGGCTGTCCCTCGCTGGGCGACCACAGCGCGCGAACCGCGATCACTTCGGTGCGGTCGACGCGCCCGAGCAGGAAGCCGCGCGCCTCATCGACCAAGGGCGGACCGATGCGGTTCGGCAGAGATCCCGCCCCGGTAACGTAGGGTGGCAACGCGCTGAGCGGCAACACCAGCCGATCGCCTGGGACAAGAGCCGGTGGCGTGACGAGCTGCGGCGCTGCTGCGAATGCCGCCACCCCGGTGAGGAGAACGAGGCCCAGGAAAAGGAAGATCCCGATCAGCGCGAACTGCTTCCACACCGGCGTGGGATCGAGCGACTCCGGTCCCGCCCAATGCTCGGGCGGCTGGTCCTCGATGCGCGTTCCCACCTAGGCGACCAGCGTTCGAATGCGACGCTGCGCGGCGCGCACCGCGCCGCGCACGAAGGGGCGGTCGTCGGTCGCGAGGAACTCGAGGATGTCCGGCGCCTTCTGACCAAGACGTGCACCGCTAGCGGCGGAGAGCGCCATCGCGACGTTCCACCGCACGTTCTCGTCGGGGTCGTGCATCCACTTGCGCAGGCGGGCGAGGGTAGCGTCGGGGTAGGAACGGACGAACTGATCGCCGATCGCGAAGGGGCCGAGACTCTTGCGCACGTACTCCTCGCGATCGCGCAGGGCCGGCTCGATCAGGTCGAGCAGGGGCTCCGCCCATTCGGGTGTGCGCGTCCGCGCGGCGTACTTTGCCGCGACGACGACCGCGCGACGCAGGCGGCTGTCGGGACCGCTCACCCACTCCCGGAGAAGCGGGATGGTGTCCGCCCATGTCTCGGTCAACACCTGTCCCAGGAGGGCGGCCGCGGTCTCTCGGACGGCCCAGTCGTCGTCGCGCGCCAGGCGATAGCCAATGCGCGCGACCTCCCTGGAGTGCGTGCGCGCCAGCGGCCAGAGGACGAGCCCCGCCAGTTCCTTGTCTACGCGCCGGGGATGCGCCAGAAGGCGCTCGGCCCAGTCAAGCCGAACCCGCGGCGCGGGGCCAATATGGTCGATGACTGTGGCCGCGCGGTCGTAGTGATCCTTCCGCACCCAGCCGTTCACACCCGACTTACGAAGCGTGTCGGATGCGCCGAGCGGATCCCCTGCATGGAGCGAACGTTCGAACCGCTCGAGCCAGGCGGTCGACGTCGAAGTTGTGTCGGTCGCCGTCACGCTCGCCCAACGAAGCGCGCGATCCGTTCGCCCGCCTCTTCGATCTTCTCGAGGCTCGTCGCGTAACAGGCGCGCACGTGGCCTCGTCCCCGCTCGCCGAAGGCGCTGCCGGGTACCGTGACGACCTTCTCCTCGAGCAGGAGGCGCTCCGCGAACTGCTCGTCGTCCATTCCCGTCGACGTGATGTTGGGGAAGCAATAGAACGCGCCGCGCGGTTCGAAGCAGTGGAGGCCGAGGTCGTTGAAGCGCTTGAGCATCACTTTCCGGCGCCGGTCGTACTCGCCGACCATACGCAGCACCTCGTCTTCACCGGTGCGCAACGCCTCGAGCGCCGCGTACTGACCCGCCGTCGGGACGCACATCACCGTGTACTGGTGGATCTTCATCATCTGCTCGATGACCTCGGCTGGGGCGCACGCGTACCCGACGCGCCATCCGGTCATCGCGTAGGACTTCGAGAATCCGGCGAGGTAGATGGTGCGGTCTCGCATCCCGGGGAATTCGATGATCGAGCGGTGCCGCACGCCATAGACGAGACGGTCGTAGATCTCGTCGGCGTAGACCAAAAGGTCGTGCTCGTCGGCCAGCCTCGCGATGCCCTTCAGATCGTCCTCGGTCAGCACCGCGCCGGTGGGGTTGTTCGGAAAGCCGATCAGGATCGCGCGGGTGCGCGAGGTGATCGCCCCCTCGACGTCCTCGGGCCGCAGCCGGAAGTCGTGCCGCTCGTCGGTGGCGACCGGCACCGGTACACCGCCCGCGAGCACGATGCCCGGCACGTACGCGACGTATGAAGGGTCGGCGATGATCACCTCGTCGCCGTCGTTGAGCGTGGCGCGCAGCGCGAGATCGACGGCTTCCGAAACACCGACGGTGACGAGGATCTCGCGCTCCGGGTCATACCGGACGCCGCGCAGCTTTTGGGTGTGGTCGCTGATCGCCTCACGCAGCGGACGGATGCCGTAGTTGGACGTGTACTTCGTCTTCCCGTCCTTGATCGACCGGACCGCGGCCTCGCGGAAGCGGTCCGGGGTGATGAAGTCCGGCTCACCGACGCCGAGCGAGATGACTCCTTCGGTACCCGAGACCAGATCGAAGAAGCGCCGGATCCCGCTCGCGGGGATGCGCTCGACCTTCGCGTTCGTCAGCGAACGGCGAGTGGCCTTCATGCGGCTTTCTCCTTCGGTCGTTCGAGGTGGTGCGGAGTGGCGCGCTCGTACGACGCCGCGACGCGGAACATGGTGCGCTCCTGGTAGCTGTTCGCGATGACCTGCAAGCCGACCGGAAGTCCCTCGCTGAGGCCGCAGGGCACCGATATTCCCGGCAGTCCCGAAATGTTCACGGGCAGCGTGAAGATGTCGTTCAAGTACATCGACAGCGG
>WNGG01008905.1_pt1 | contig 15096 bp, 12 predicted proteins | sample 5400661 | NCBI WGS metagenome assembly WNGG01 (sample SAMN13153372, study PRJNA577476) | soil metagenome | isolation source: 100 cm soil or saprolite under Garry oak tree replicate 1 | place: USA:California | collected 2016-06-15
CTCACGGACACGGAAGCCGCCACTGCAAGGGAATGGCCGCTTCCGACGCGACGATGGTAATGGTTCGGGGTACGGTGGCGGAGGTGAAGGAGCAGGCTTGCAAGATGGCCACGACGTGCACGCATCTGAAGGTCTCGCAGGACGGAAAGAGCTTCGACGTCCATGTCGGTTCCTCGAGCTTTCTGATGCGCCACAGGGCGTTCTTCAGCTCCGGGGACGAGATCGAGGTCCAGCGCTTTCGCGCGGAATGCTGCGGCGCGAACATTCTGCACGCCCGCTCCGTGGCGAAGGGCGGGACACTCCTCGCGCTCTCCGGGTCGTGCTGCGCGCCGCACGGAGGTAGCTGCTGCCCCGCTAAAGGCGATCCCTGCTGCACAGCGAGTAATTAATCGCGCCGGCTGAAAGGATTTTTGTGCGTTCTCCTGGGAGCGCAGGCATCCTGTTCACCACGAAGACACGAAAAACCGCAAAGGATTTATTCGCGTCTTCGTGTCTTTGTGGTGAGATTTTTTTGGTTGCGGCCGGGCTGCTCCGTGTTCATCTGCGTTCATCTGTGGTTTCGATTTCACGGATCTTGAAAAGCAACAGGCCGATCATGAAGAGGAGGATTGCCACGGAGACGGCGAGCCCTTTGCGGCGGTATGCTAGATCGGCGAGAGCTTTCCAGCCTGCTTGTTCCGAGGCAGTGGCGATGCGCTCGCCTTCCTCGGTGACTTTGCGCACGTCGGCGGCGTCAAAGCGGTGAACCTCCACGCGGGCCCGGACGAGGCGGTCGCGACCTTCGACCAGATCGTAGACCGGGCGGCTCACTTCCATCCCTGCCCTCTCCGAGCGTTCAAGAACCTCGCGCGCCTTATGCAGATGCTCCTGCAGGCGGACGACGGCCGATTTCATCTCCCCGGCTGCCGTGTATCCGGCGCTGCCCGGGTCATGACAGGAAACACACTTGGCAGAGGCTTCGACGCCCAGCATCGCGTCGGAAGTCCGCATCACATCGTGGTGCTCGTGGCAGGTCACGCACGCGGGAAGCCCCATTTCGGAAAATGCTTTGCGGTGGGCGCTCTTGTTGAACAGTTCCCACTGCATGGCATGACATTGTCCGCAAACATTCGCCACGGCATCGATGCCTGGCGGAGCGGCGCCGTGATTGCCGTGGCAATCATTGCATGTTGGGGCGGAGATGTCCCGGTTCTTCAATAAAGCTTCTCCGTGGACGCTCTTGCTGTAGAGCTCCATCTGGTCGGTGCGGATCTGGTAGGGAGCCATTCGCCCGGCATCGGCGTGACAGCGAGCGCAGGTGGTCGCGACGTTCGTGGCGTACACCTGCCCGTTGGGATCCTTGACGGCCCGGACTCCGTGGGCGCCATGGCAGTCGATGCACGTTGCAACACTCGTGTCCCCGGCGACGTACTTCTTGCCGTGCACGCTTGTGAGGTATTCGGTGTACTGGTCCACTCTGGCCTGGGGATTATAACGGCGCATGTAGTCCAGCTTGCTGTGGCACGAGGCGCAGAGGGTGGCGATCTGCTTGCGTGCCGGCCGGCCGATGTAACCCTTGGCGCGGCTCATCGAATCCTCGGGCCCGCCTGTATCGATGCCCACCGTGGGATCCCCGCCATGGCAGTCATGGCAGGAAAGGCCTTTTTGAAAGTGAATGTCGGCGCCGGCTTGCCGGACCGGTTCCGAGAGCTCCGCCTCCATTTCCCGGTGACACTCGACGCAGGTGGAAGGGCCGCTTTTTGCGGCAGGCTGCTCCGCCGCGGTTCCGAAAAGGAAGGCAAACATCAGCAGCAACATGAAGTCAGCTCCTACGTCAAGTAGGCCAGCGCCGAGAGAGCAAGGATATAGATCAGGGCCGCGCCGCCGGCCAGGGCCAACAGATCCAGCCGGCCCCGGCGCTCTTTCCCAGAGGCAAGGAATGGAGTCGCGACCAGGAGCAAAGCCAGAAGCCCGAAGAACGAGATTCCCAGGAGCTCGCCATCGATCCCCAGGACTTTCGAAGGGATGTACTTGAGCGTCTGAAACATGAAAACGAAGTACCACTCGGGTTTGATCCCTGCCGGGGCAGGGGCAAAGGCATCCGCCTTCTCACCCAACTCCCAAGGGAACAAAGCGGCCAGGGCCGCCAGCACGGCAACCGCCGCAAGCCAGCCTACGAGGTCGCGCAACAGGAAGTGAGGCACGAACTTCATCTTTGGAACCGTAGCGGAATCCACCGAAGGGGGGGTGCTCATCCCGTGCTTTTGCACCAGAAAAATGTGCAGGGCCAGAAGCATCGTGGCCGTCGCGGGAAGCACCGCCACGTGGAAGCCGAAAAAGCGCGTGAGAGTCGCGCCCGTCACGTCGTCTCCGCCTCGAAGGAATCGAAGCAGAAAAGGGCCGGCCAGAGGCACGACACCGGCAATGTCCGTTCCCACCTTGGTAGCGAAGAAGGCCAGCTTGTTCCAGGGGAGGAGGTAGCCGCTGAAGCCGAATGCGAGCGAGAGAAACAGCAGCAACGCCCCCGAAACCCAGGTCAGTTCCCTGGGGCGCCGGAACGAGCGAAGAAAGAGAGTGCTGAACATGTGAATGAAGGCCGTGGCGATCATCAGATTGGCGGACCAACTGTGAACGGAACGGACCAGCCATCCAAACTCGACTTCGGTCATTATGAATTGCACGCTTTCGAAGGCCGTCTCCGCACTGGGTCGATAGTAGAGGAGCAGGAGGATCCCTGTCACGACCTGCACTATGAATAGAAACAGGGTCATGCCGCCGAAGTAGTACCAGATCGTATGGCGGTGGCGCGGGACTTCTTTATGTTCGACAGCTTTTTGTACTGCGCGCCATCCCAGCCGCTCTTCCAGCCACTCTGCCCAGCGGGACTCTCGGGTAGCCATGCCTTAGGCTCTCGAAACGATGATCTCGTCGCCGCGGACATTCACGTGGAACTCTTCCAGGGGCCGGGGGGGCGGACCCGAAACATTCTTCCCCGTCAGGTCATAGCGGCCGTTGTGGCAGGCGCACCAGATCATTTTTTCGTCCTGGCGATACTGGACCGTGCAGTCCAGGTGAGTGCAGATTGCGCTGAAAGCGCGATATTCGCCGCCGGGCGTTTGGATCAAGATTCCCGGGCGGCTGCCGAATTTGAAGATCTTTCCCTCGTTGGGCTTCATCTCCGAAACCTTTCCCGCGACGACACTCGACGCAGAGGACTCCACGGTCCTGGGTGGGTTTATGAACCTGAGAATTGGATAGACGATCGAGCCCAAGGCCGCCACCGTTCCGGTGCCTAACAAAAGATTCAGCAACTTGCGTCGGGGAGAAGAATTCAAAGAGGCATCCATGCGGTAAGAGAAATCAAACTCGGTTCCGTTCGGAGTTCAGGCTTTAGCCTGCCCGGGTTCACTGCAGCCTGAAGGCTGAACTCCAAACTTCGCACCGATGAATTCGCGCGCTTGTTCGGAGTTCAGGCTTTAGCGTGCCCGGGTTCACTGCAGCCTGAAGGCTGAACTCCAAACTTCGCACCGCTGAGACGCGCAGAAAGTCGCATCCTTCTTCCTTTTCTGCTTTCTGCGAACGTGAGAAGAAATCGTAGCTCCGGTGCCGGCTGGAAGCCGGCGCTACGTTTTTCCTCACGTCCTGCGTCTCGGCGTTGAAAAATTCTCTCGTCAAGCGGCGCGATTCGACGCGCTCTCGACCTCGATCTTCTTCTTCGCCACGGCTTCGGCCTTGGCGAGGGTGAGCGCGAGAATCCCCTCCTGCAGCTCGGCCTTTGCCTTGTCGGGGACGATTTCCGAGGGCAGCTCGAATTGTCTCAGCACCCTTCCTGTCCGGAATTCGGAATACTGAACTTTCTTTTCTTCGGTCCCGGACTCCTCCTTCCGTTCCGCTTTGATCGTGACGCTTCGTGCGTCGGTGAACACCTCAATATCGTCCGCTTTGAACCCTGGTAGCGCAACGCGGACGGAGAAGTTGGTGCCGGCCTCCGCAATCTCTATCGGTGGCAGCAGGACCATCTCTTGCTCGGCGCGAAACCAGTCTTCAAGCTCCTTCCCGAAGGCGCCCCCTCGGTCAAGGAAAAACTCAAACGCGCGCCCGGCGATCTTATCATGGAGCCGTTCAAATTCTTCCAGCAGAGCCGGTGCTTTACTCTTTATGACTACGGTTGGTTTTAACATACGTCATCTCTCCTTCTTGGGGGATTTACCGCTGTCCCAAACTCTTGTCGTGGCACCGGACGGTCAGCACGGGAACTTTGGCAAGCCGCACGACTTTCTCTGCGACAGAACCAAAGATCAGGTGTCGCCAACCCGTAAGCCCATGAGTGGCAATGGTGATGAGTTCGATCTGGTTCTCGTCCGCCGCGCGCAGAATTTCTTCTGCTCCGTGGCCTTGCGCCACGACAACGCGGAATTTGATATCCGGTGGAACGTGCGCAGAGACGACCTTGTCCAGCCGCTCTTCGGCGTCTTTGCGGAGCGCTGAGACGAACTCAACGACTTCGCTTTCGAACCCGAAGTCCGCCGGGGGAGGCGGAAGCACGGGCACGACATAAATGAAGAGGATCTCTGCCTTGAACAGGCGCGCGAGCTCCATCGCATAGGGGAAAGCCTCCAGCGACGCCTCGCTGAAATCCGTCGGACAAAGTATGCGGCCGAACTGAATCATGACCCGCCTCCGGGGTACGGACTTGGAGAACCTCCTCTTCGGATTAAACGCAAGAGATGTGCCGTTGATAAATTGCGCTAACTCAGGATGTTCTCACCTGACAACCGCGTAAAGTGGCTCATTTGACCGGGAGTTCGGGGCAATTGACACACGCACCAACACCGCACAAAGCTTTCATGATCCTGTCTCGCCAGTGCGAATGAAAATGCCACAGGGGTCCATGCCCAGTTCGGAGTTCAGGCTTTAGCCTGCACTGAATCAGTGCAGCCTGAAGGCTGAACTCCAAACCGCTCACTCCGGCTAAACGACTACTATCCTTTCGCCCCGTTGGGGCGGAATACGTTCCATGCTCGCGCCCGCGCGCACGCATAGGATTGAGACACCGGAGCGGGCGGGTTAGTGCCGCTCTCGGACCGTCCAGGATAGGCCGTAGACGGCCACCAGCAGGCCAATCGTCAGGGCGGCCAATGCCGGCTGCTCGAGGGCTGTCCCCACGAAGAGCGCCGCGTACACTCCCACGAACAGGAGCGGCACGAGCGGATAGAAGGGCACGAGGAAGGGGGCGTCCGGCTGCTCCCTCCGTAGCCGGACCAGCGCGAACACCATGGCGCCGTCTACCACGAGCACCAGGGTGATTGCGAGCGCGAGGAGCCGCTCGAACGTCCCCGTGGCGACCAGGGCAATCGAAACGACACCGACGAGCAGCATCGCCGCCCACGGCGTCCCACCGGCATTGACGCGCGCAAACACACCGGGGGCGAGCCCGTCGCGCGCCAACCCGAAGATCACACGCGGGGTGACGAACACGTTGCCGTTGAGCCCCGCGAGCACGACGAGCAGCGCGAGCGCGGCCATCACGATGCCGCTCTTGGCTCCGAAGATCGCCTGGGCCACGTCGCCCGCGACCAGATTCGACGCCGCGATCCGCTCGATGGGCAAGACGTGCAGGAATGCCGCATTGAGCAGCAGATAGAGGGCGATCACCGTCGCGATCCCGCCGAGAAAGATGCGCGGCAGGGTACGGCCGGGATCGACGACTTCTTCCGCGATCTTCGCCGCGTCGGCATAGCCGTAGTAGGTCCAGATCACCGACCGGAAGGCAACCGCCAGTGCGCCCCATACGGCGACACCGCGCGGCGCGGCCGGGAGCACCGTGCTCGGGCCGGTCCCGCTCCCCGTGGCGAAGGCCACGACGACGAGGCCCGCCAGCGCCAGGAGCTTTGCCGCCGTGACGACGTTTTGCACCCACCGCCCCGACGCGACGCCGACCAAGTTGATCCAGGTGAACAGCGCCACCCAGCCGGCGGCGAGCCACGGCGTGCTCCCCGCCGGCGCGCCAAGCAAGCGGCCCAGGTACTCCCCGCCGACCGTACCAATCGCGGCAATCGCGGCCGCGTACATGCCGAGCGCCTCCACCCAACCGACCACGAACGCGGCGCGCCGCCCGAACGCCTCGCGCGCATACACATACTTCCCACCGGCCTGCGGTAGGCGGGCCGCGAGCTCCGCAAAGACGAGAGTGCCGAGAAACGCCAGCGCGCCCCCGAGCACCCAGGCGACGAACGTGAGAATCGGCCGGCCGAGTTGGCGGGCGACGATCCCCGGGGTCCGGAAGATCCCGGACCCCACGATGATTCCGACCATCATCGCGAGCCCGTCGGCGGTTCGCAGCGTGCGCTTGAGCCGGGTCATAGCCAATCAAATTCTCATAAAGAGCATAAAACTGGGTACGCGCATGCCGCTCGATCCCAGCTTATAGCTTCGCTTCGGCCGGATCTCGCGAGTTCCATGGAACAGGGGCGTGCAGCATGAAGGGATGGCGGGAACGCAACGGTTTGTTCAGTAATTTTGTTCAGTAATTAAGGGAGACGATCCGCATCTCTGCACCGCAAGTACACAGGGAAGCCCGGCCGCAACCAAACCTATGGTCCACTACTCTCTTTGGAGTGCGGCAGCAAGCTGCCGCCTTTGTTCGCGTGGAGTTGCTCCGGCTCGGTCAAGGCGCAAGTAAGCGTGCGCACTCCAAACAAGACGTCCCAACATTGTTGGAAAAATCCTTGCCAGCTTGAAAGGATTTTTCGGCTTAGTAGTCCGGAGCGGGTTGCCAGCATGGGCGAAGCATTGGAGGCCATGCGCCAAGGCGTTACGCTCAAGGTCACCCTGAACCCAGCCCTCAAGGGCGCAACCTTTGCCGGCCCTTCTCTCGTAAATTGGATTTCGTTCATTTTCCTGCCTGCCGGTTCTTCTCCTCGAGACTTTGAAGCCAAATGTATAGTCGGACCATGCGAACATTGAAGATATACTCGCCTGGAACATCCCCGGAGCGCAGCACATTCAGGGATTTCATCTTTTGAAGAAAGTTATTGAATTTCTTTTTTTCACTCTCCGTGAGCCCGGATGCAACATCTGCTTTCTTGAAACTCATGGTATCCGGATCCATTTTGCCGATCTTCGCGAGAATACTCTTGTAATCGGGGCTCCTTAAGGCTCGGTAGACCTGCTGATCGACATACTTCTTACCGACCTCCTCCGCCGCCAGGAAGACCGCCGTGAGCGCATCAGCCTGCTTGATGATCCCGTCCCTGTCGATCCAGAACGCTGCATCTCCTACCAAGTGCATAATCTTTGGAAACCCCGCAGAGTATTGGGTCAGAATGCTCATAGCAGACGGCTCGACCGGCATTGAGACCGAATCAAACGCTCGCTGGAAGAACGCTTCCATTTCCTTCACATCCATTGACTCGATCTCGATGACGTCAAAAATCCGGTCTACCGGCTGGTGTTTCTGAATCATCTGGCGTCGCCGTTCTTCGACACCGCACAGCATCAGAAGCAAGGGAAGCGGTTTGGAAGACATCGCATTTGTGTCAACCAGTCCTTTGATGAAGTTGGCGAATTGCGGGTTCTCCGTGATGCCGTTGATTTCGTCGAGCACAAGAAAAATACCCTTGATTCCATCATCTTTCAGCCGTTCAACAGTTTCCGTCAGAAAGCCCAACATTCCAAAGGGAGTCGCCAGGCTGGGAGCATCCTTTCGGAGGGCCTCTGCGTTTAACGTAAAGCCGAAGAGTTCCTGTCTTCCTATGTATTTAGCGAGCCAGTTGCGAACCTTCTCTGAGCGCTTCGGATCGAAGGCCCCGGAGCGTAACGTCGCTTCAAGGACTGTGACCGCCACATCGGAAAGTTCGCGCGCCCCACCCAACGGCGCATAGATGCCGTGGAGCGCCTGATGCTTTTCCGCAATCCACTGAACAAAGCCGGCTATGGAGCTTTTGCCGATTCCGTATTCCCCCTGAACGAAGACGGCGATGGGCTTGCCGGCTGAGACTTGAGCCACCGCACGATTCATGATCCTGTCGATCTGTTTCGCTCTCCCCACAAACAGCTCGACCGGTACTGGTTGGCCAGGATAAAAGGGGCTTTTCCCCTTACTCATGTCTGCAGCCATAAGTTGGATCCGTCGGCTAGCGTATCAACGCAAATAATGCCCCTCGTTTATCGTGACCGCAACAAACATTCGGGCCACCGAGGGCCGGGACCTGAGAAGAAGGGCGAGGGATCAGATGGACCTGATGTCGAGCCGCTCACGGGAAAACGCATCCGCGATCCGATACTCTCCATCGGTCTTGGATACGATCTGTTCCTTCAGTAACTGGTAACTGCCGGAGCGAGGTCTGGACCGAGGAGTGGAGTCACGTGCAACCGCCAGGGGACACGGATTGACACGGATGCCACGGATCAAGATGGTTTTTTTGATCCGTGAAGATCCGTTACATCCGTGTAAATCCGTGTCCGATAGTGAATCCCGGCTCGAACAGGGTTCCTATGGCACGAGCATGACTGGAGCCGGGCTCCAGCTGCACTTGCGTTTGGCCGGGCTCGTCAGGAGCATGGTTTACGGTGTTGCCCCCGGGATGCGACCAGCTTCGCGGCTGCATTGCCTCTTGATGATGTTGGTGACGGCTGTTGCGGGGTGGGTTCGCACGCGGCGCGCCGCGTGGGTGGTTTGGAGTTCAGCCTTCAGGCTGCAGTGATTCAGTGCAGGCTAAAGCCTGAACTCCGAACCCACTGCATCGGTCAGCAGGACTTTGTGATTCTTCACAGTCAGATCTTCAGCCTCAGAGCCACGGAGACACAGAGACTTCGCCGTGTCTCTATGGCTCTGTGGCCAAGTCGAGGTCTGGTCGATCCACGGGCGGGACGCCCGTGCCACGATGACTAGAAGTGGTATTGGACGGTCACCGACAAGACATGAGCCCTGTACGACGGCTGATCCGCACCCAGGAAGATATACCGGGCTGCTCCCGTGTCGCCCACGACAAAGTTCGGGTAGTAGGGGCTTGGATACCGTGCCGCAACGTTGGGGCCCACGTTCACGCAGGGTGGGCTCACCACGACGATGCCGGCGCCGATGCAGCCCATGTAGGGAGTCATGGGCGAAGTCTGGTAGTCCTTGTTGTCGAACTGCTGGAGGCGGTATTCCACTTTCGGCATGAGGTTCCGCGTCAGCTTGAACTTGAAGACGGCCGCGAGCTCGTGGATTCGCGTGGTCGTCCCCGGATAGTCCTGGGCTGCGGTGGCCCCGGTCAGGAGGAATCGGTTGGGCCCACTCGTGATGGCCGGATCACCCAGAGCCCTCGAATAGTAATTGCCCTTACCCGCCGAGAGGGAGTAGTAGGTCGTTACGAAAAACGTCTTTCGGGCGTAAAGGTCGATGCCCGCGGCGTAGGTGTCGAAAAGGTCGCGGTACGTACTCTCCCAGTCGTTGTTGGGAGTATCGCACGCCTGCCCGCTGCCGCAGCCGAGCGACGTCGATGTGCCGCTTGCGGGCGTGCGGTTCCGCGAGATCATCCTCTTGTGATATTTCTCGCGCGCATACTCGGCAAACAGCGAAACCTGTGCGGAAAGGACGTAGTCCACATCGAAAGTGTAGATGTGCGACAGGTCTTTGAGCGCCCCGTAGAGAAAGTAGGGAGACGTGGTAGCCGCCGCGCCCGTAAGAAAGTTGAGCGGCGTCGGGCTGTTGACGTCCAGGTGCCGGTTGAAGTCATTTTGGATCGTCTGGAAGCTTCCCGACAGGGTGAACCTATCCGCACTGTACTGCACCAAAGCATCGCCACGGTGCAGAAGTCTGGCAGCCTCGTCGAACCTGCGGGCGTTGGGCTGAATGAGTGGGATGGCTCCGGAAATAATCAGCGAATTCTCGTCCTCGTACTTGTCCGGTTTCCGGTCCGAGTGCCGATAGGAAAGCCGGATGAGGAGGTCCCTGGTCGGGCTCAGATCGATAGCAGTAAACACCGAGTTCTCGAGTGAGTGCTCGGCGTCGCGATGGGAGCGGTCGAACCATTCCCCCTCGTAGCCGACCTTGACGGAACTTCTCGTAGCAAAGAACCAGTCTCCGCTGAGTTCGACGGTTTTCTTGTTGAAGCCGAAGGGTGTGCTTTCCGCGGCGCCCGGGGCGGCCTGGCCCGTGGCCGTGGAATTTGCCCCGATCACATCACCCTGGATGGGGGTGAACGTGAGAATCGGAGTGTTGTTGTTGTAATCGTAATGGCGATATTTCGCCGCCAGCTGGACGTTCTTGAAGGGTTGGCTGATCGCCGTCCAATTCATGGCCAGCGTCTGCTTGTCGCCACCCAGCCTTGACGCCGGCAGAGGCGCCAACCCGGTGATTCCAGTATTGGCCGTGTAAGGCAGGAAGAGGTCGTTCTGGCGTAGCCAGCCGGGGTTGACCGTCCCCATCACACGCAGGTGCTTGGTCAGGTCGAAGGCACCCGCAAAGTTCACGTAATTGGCGCGGTTGCCGGGGTAGAGATCCATCTGACCGCGAGAGGGGATGGCGCTGACCGCACAGTTGACCGCGGGCGGAACCGGCGTGCAACCGTTTCCTGGCGGAATGATCTGCACCCCGACGTCCGCCGTCGCAAACGGGTTGTCCGCTACAAGGGAGTTGATTTTGTTTTGAAAGAACGATCCGGTGTAACCGAGCTGGATGCCCCAGTCCTTTTTCCCGTACTCGGTCATCGCCTTCACGGTATTGGTGAAGTAGTAGATCGGCTCAGGCATTTCCACACCGGTGCCGGGGCTTTGGAGGTCCGCAACCGTGCCGGGCGAGCTGCTGGCGCTCGCGCTCGGGCTCGAGTTGAGCAACAACCCGATCGGCCGCGCTCCAAACTGTTTTTCACGCGAGAACAGGGCCGAGATGGTCCAGTTCGGGGTAATGTCAAAGCTCGCCAGTCCGGTCCCCGCCTTGCGCGTGATCTCCGGCACGATGAAGCTCTCGCCCGGCACGAGCTGGGTGGCGACAAGGCTCGGCAGGCGGTTGGAGATTTGAGCGGCTGTGCCGGTGGAAGAGGCGGCCTCCCGACGTAACGGAACTGGAGTTTGAACCGGTTGTACTGGCCGAAGGTCGCCAGATAGCTCTGGTTTTTGTACAGGCTGCTCTCGGATTGTAAACTGAGAAAGTTCTTCGAACCGAATAGGTCATCCATCCTGAGGTTGAATCTGCGGATGAAAAAGTCGTTCCTCAGGTCGCTGTATTCGTTGAGCTTCGAATTAAACAGGTTGGGTGAAAAAGGAAGGTCCGGACGGCCGTAGACATCACCCCAGACGTGCCGGACGCCGAACTCGACGCTCCCAAGCGCCGGCTGTAGTTCCGCCTGGCCGAAAACTGCGGCCGGAACGAGCACGAGCGCAACCAGCGCAAACGTAATCTGTTTCGTCATCTTCATTGCTCCCCTCCTCCTAGCGCAGGAAGTTATTTCCAGACGGGTGGTTCGACCCATGGATCCTGGAATGGCAGTTCGTGCAACCCCGGTTGAAATCCCTCACGGAGTTCAGAACCGTCGGGGTCGTCGGGTGACGAGTCGCGACGTGGCACGAATCGCACACGCGAGGCATGCGCACCTTCAGCAATTGCGGGTTGTTGGTCCCATGCGGTTCGTGGCAGTTGGCGCAGTTCTCCATGACCGGCGGGTGCTCCCAAAGAAACGGACCGCGCCGCTCTGCGTGGCAGGTCAGGCAGTTTTCGTTGACTGTGCTCTGGATGAGCTGCTTGGGGTTGGGACTTCCGTGCGGGTTGTGACAACTGGTGCAGGTGACCTTGCCTTCGCGATACGGCATGTGCGAAGAGCGCTGCAGCTGCGCGCGCCGCATCTGGTGGCACTCCAGACAGATCTCCGGCTGAGGTTTCTTGACGCTCCGGTTCTCGGTGAGCGGGGCGTTGTAGCGAATCTCGTCGGACACCGGTCTCTCTCCTTTCGGTCCGTGTCCCTGATGGCAATGGACGCAAGTCATGTCGCGGGACTCGTGCGGGCTGCCCTTCCAAAAAAGCCGGTTGCCGCGGGAATGACATGTCAGGCAAGCGTGGTTCTGTTCTTCGACCGAGTTCTTGGAGCCCTTGCCGAAGCTGACAGCAATCCTGTCCTTGCCGCCCGAATCGGCGTGCGCCTTGCCCGGGCCGTGACAGGACTCACAGCCCCATTCTTCTCCCGAGGTTCGCGGGTGGGCGAAGGCCTTGCCCATCATCGTGTTCGTGAATCGGCGACCCTCGTCCTCATGACACGTGGTGCAGGTGTCGGATCCGGCGTAACCAGACTGCGCGGCCGCCGGGGCTTGCCCCTGCGCCCATACGCGCGACAGGAGCGCAACGACACCGAGCACAATTGCGACATAGATCCCCCGCCGCAGTGGGGGGGGCCAATCCGGTCGAAGTTCCATGTGTGTTCTCCTAATACTGTCCACACCTTCCGATCCCGCCCGGCTCATTGCAGGGTCGAGGTTCGAGGGGATGCCGTTATTATTCATGCACGACGCATGCCGCGCTGCGCCTTGCCCTCGAGTTCCGCCAAACCTAGGAGGTCAGAGTGTTAAGAACACCGGCGAGACCTTTGGGATTGGACTAAGACCGGGGGATCCGACGCAGCGCTGCGCAAGCTTACGCGCTGGGTTGGCCAAGTTTGGGCTTGTTATCGGACGTGGAACGTCACGGCGCTATGCGGATCGTGGCGTTAGCACCGAAGCAACGCTCGCAAGAAGGTCCGCATCCATGTCGATCCGTATGAATCCGCGCGTCACAGTAACTTCCCGTCACGATGTAAGTCTCCTTGAGGCAGGGGGCTGGGCCCGTGGCATGCGGTCGCCCGCATGCGCGCGCGAACTGGAGCGGATAACTCCGAATAAAACCAGGTTTCAGCTCGACAGGTACGGGCCTTCGAACTCCCTGCTTCCGAGAAGGGCCGCCGTATGTCAACTGCGCGACCCGTTCCGGAGCGCCGCTTGGGCGCGCATTATACACCCGGAACTCTCTGGCACGTGCGTGGAATTTCCAGAGAAGTTCGTGATTCTTCGCGTCCGTGTCTTCGTCGTGGATTTTGGGAAGACTTTACCACGAAGGCGCGAAGACGCGAAGAATCGCCAAGTTTTTGGTTGCGGCTCCGCTGCGCCGTGTTTTTTTTCGTGCCTTTGTGGCTTTGTGGTGAAGCAGTCAGCCTCGGCGGGTTTCGGAATCGAGGCGGTCGACAAAGAGGTACAGTGCAAGACACACAAGAAACAGGAATCCCGAAATAATGGCGGCGGGCAGGGCGGCTTCACGATGACCGGCGAGGAAGGCTTCCAGACTGGCCGTGAGAAGCCACATCTGCACTATAAGGAGGATCGCAATGAGCGCCAGAGCTCCGTCGATGGCCGTCAGGCCGCGGCGTTTTCCTGGGGAGCGCGAAGGCTCCATGTCAGCTCTCCTCGAGGGTCTCCAGGGCGACGGCCAGGAGATCCTCTCCCCTTTGTTCGAGCGCCACGCGCGGGAGCGGGCGGGGCGGCGGACCCTGCAGGACCGCGCCGTTCTTTATCGAGAAGTATCCTTTGTGGCACGGGCACTCCAACCGCTCGTGTTCTCTCGCGTAATAGACCGCGCAGGAGAGATGGGTGCACTTCTGACTGTAAGCGACGTAGGCATCTTCCCCCGTGCGCACCAGAATGCAGGGATCCCCCATACCGGGGTAATAGAAGATCTTGGTCCCCCCAATCGGGATCTCACCCACCTTGGCTACGGCTCTGCGAGCATACGCAGCTTCTCTGTAAAACCAGGCGCGAAGCAGAATCCACAGATTACCCACGAACATGCCGAAACTCGTGAGGACCAGAAACTTTGTAAACTGCCTCCGGTTCACGTAGCGCTCATCCGACGAGAAGATGGAGAACTCGTCCCTCCAGAGCGGTTCCCTGCCGGGCCGGCGCAACCATTTCATAAAACGCTCCTCTGACGCCCTACCTTCTTAACAGATTTTTGGGACACTCTTCTTTGGAGTGCGCGAGCTTGCTCGCGCCTTTAGCGCCCGTGGAACATTTCGACCCGAACCAAGGCGGCAGCAAGCTGCCGCACTCCAAATCCTGCGTCAGGTTGCGGCTTTGCTGCTGCGCGGCTTTCCCTCCCACATATAGTCGGCGACATCGACGCTCAGGGAGTCACGGTCCTGCGGAATCATGATGAACACCTTGGTCGTGACCTTCTGCTTGCCGAAGAAAAACACGTTGGCGGGCTTTTCCCTGCGCTCGCGCGCGATCGTTTCCGAGGGGACATACGCCAGCGCCTGGCTCGGACAGACCGTGGCGCACATGGGGCGTTTGCCCGCGGACGTCCGGTCATAGCACATATCGCACTTCATCATCTGCTCGAGGCGCGTCATCATCTTGGGGATGCCGAACGGACAGGCCAGCACGCAGTTCGAACACGCGATGCAGCGCGGCTTGAGCGACGAATGCACGATGCCGTCTTCATCCTTCTTGATCGCGTCCGCCGGGCATACCTGCGCGCACGTCGGCTCGTCGCAGTGCATGCAGACCATGGGGACCGTGGCGATCGTATGGCTGCGGTCCAGATAGTCCACGTGAATCATCGGATAACCGCGATGTGTCTCGCACTCGGCGCACGCGCTCTCGCAGGAACGGCAGCCGATGCAGCGGGAGGGGTCGATGTAAAACTCGTAGCCGGACATCAGCGCCCCGCGCGAATTGACGATTGAAGGTTGACGATTGACGATTGAATGCCGGGGGAATCTTTGGCGGATTCCGGAGGGGACACGGCCTTGCGGATGCGGCAGGCCGAGACTTTGTACTCCGGAATCTTGCTGCGCGGATCGAGAGTGCGGTGCGTGAGCTTGTTGGCGCTCTTGTCCCACGGCCAGTGGTACGGAATGAACACCGTGTCCGGGCGTATGGTGCGCACGACCATCGCCCGCAGGGCAATTTCGGAGCGCCGGGTGGTAACGGTCACCCAGTCGCTGTCCTCGATTCCCACCTGCTCCGCCAGCCGGGGGTGGATCTCGATACGCGGCTCCGGGTATTGATCCACGAGCGCGCCGATGCGCCGGGTCTGGGTGCCGGAGAGGTACTGGCTGACGACGCGCCCCGTGGTGAGATAGACCGGAAACTCCTCGTTTACCGGATCGC
>WNGG01017111.1_pt1 | contig 15096 bp, 7 predicted proteins | sample 5400661 | NCBI WGS metagenome assembly WNGG01 (sample SAMN13153372, study PRJNA577476) | soil metagenome | isolation source: 100 cm soil or saprolite under Garry oak tree replicate 1 | place: USA:California | collected 2016-06-15
GCGAACGGGGCGGTGAGGGCGGCGACCACGCCAAGGAGCATGGGCGGGGTCGCGAGCGGGAGCGCGAGGAGGTTCGCGGGGAGGCCGGCGAGGGAGAGTTGTCCCAGGGTCAGGGCGACCGCGGGAAGCGCGGCGGCCTGGGCGCCGAGGGAGAAGCCAGTGGCGGTTCGCACCGGGCGGGGCAGCCATCTGGGAAGCGCTCGCGCGATCGGTGGCCCGAGCCACAGAACACCGGCGGTGGCGGCGACCGAGAGCTGAAAGCCGAGCATGACGGCGAGGGCTGGGTTGGCGAGCAGCAGGAACACTACGGCGAGGCAGAGGGCACGACGCCCCCCAGGGCCTCGGCCGGTGGCCACCCCGGCGAGCATGAGGACGGCCATGACACTGGCCCGCAGGACGCTCGGCTCCCAGCGGGTCAGCAGCGCGAACGCGGCGGTCAGCAAGATGCCGGCGGTGGCGAGCAGCGGACGGCCGGCACCGAGGGCGACCATGAGCCCGAGGCCCGCCGCCAGCAGCACCGCCAGGTTCTCGCCGCTGGCGGCGAGCAGATGCGAGAGGCCCGCCGCTTTGAACGCGTGATCGAGGTCACCGCCCAGAAGCGAGGTGTCGCCGAGCGCCATCCCGACGAGCAGGCCGGCGTGTTCGGACGGCAGGCTGGCCAGGGCACGGCTACGCGCGGCGGCACGAACCGTCTCGCTCGCCTGTAGCAGGCGCGAGCCAGCCGGCGCCCAGGCCTCCAGGTGGGGCCGGGCCAGGCTGACCGACGGCGGGCTGCCAAGTCCGAGCGGATCAGCATGGGGTGCCGGCTCGACGGCGGCGTGGAGGCGGAGCTGATCGCCGACCGCAACCGCGCCGCCGGTGCCGAGGGGCCCGGCGTCGCGGCTGAGGACCACGGCGGCCCGCTCCCGGGTCCGCCATGCCTGGCTGCCGGTAGCGACCTGATCCACGCTGAGCACCACCAACTGGCCGCCGTAGCGGACCGCGCGTGGCTCCTCCGCCACGGTGCCCGTCACGGTCACCGCCATCCCACGCTCCGCCAGCGCCAGGCCTGGGAGGAGACCCTCGCTGGTGCTGGCGACCCGCATGGCCGCGACGGCAGCAGCGGTCATCGTCAGCGCCGCCAGCACCAGCACGCCAGCAAACACAGGCCGCTGAGCAAGCCGCACGCCTGTTCCGGACTGGGACCCGGACCCGGACTGGGACCCGGACCCGGGCCTGGCGCCAGCGCCAGCGCCAGCGCCAGCGCCGAGCAGCGTCACCGCGAGCGCACCGGCAAGGAGGGCGACCAGGACAGCCACCAGGCCCGCGTTGGCCCCGGCGCTCACCCCCACCCACGCTCCCAGAAGCACCCCGGCGGCGACGGCGGCGGCGAGCGCGACTCCGTCCGGGTCCGGGTCGGGAGCCCGCCGCCATGCCCGGTCGGAGTCGGGGCCACGTTCACGGCGCATTGGAGACCGTGACCAGGTCCTTGAGCACCGCGAAGCGGCGATCGCCGATGCCTGGCACCTGCCGCAGGTCGTCGACGGAGGTGAAGGGATGGGCGCTGCGATAGGCGATGATGCGGCCGGCGGTGACCTGGCCGACGCCCGGCAAGGTGTCGAGCTGCTCGGCGGTGGCGGTATTCAGGTCGAGCGGGCCTGCGGGCTGGCTCCCGGGGGTCACACCGCTGCCGGGGTCAGGCTGGGCGCCCGCGGGCAGGACGACGGTTTCGCCGTGGCGGGGGACGCGGAGCTGCTCACCGTCGGTGAGTTTGCGGGCGAGGTTCACCGCGTCGAGATCGGCCCCTGGTGCCGTGCCGCCAGCTGCCTGGATCGCGTCGATGACGCGGCTGCCCAGCGGGAGGCGGATCAGTCCCGGGTGGCGGACTCGGCCGACCACGTCCACGGCCAGCAGGCCGGCTCCGGTGCCCACGCCCGCGCTGCTGGCGGCCGTCCCGGCTCCTGCTCCTGGGGCGAGCGGCAGGGTCACGCCAGGGCCGCTGTCGGCGGCGGCCCCTGCCCCTGTGGCGCTGGCCAGGAACGCGCCGGGCGGCTGCTGGCCAGCGATCGGCTGGCCGCTCGGGTGCGGTGCGCCCCGGAACCAGATAACGCTCGCACAGGCCAGCGCGACCAGTGCGATGGCGGCGAGCACGACCCGCTGGCGCCCTGCACCGGCGAGCAGCCGGCCGGCCCGGTCACGCAACCGGGCGGCAAGATGGTCGGGAGGCAGGACGAACGACGGTGGTGTTGGCATGCGGCTCCTCCAGAGACGGCGGGCGATCGTGGCCCGATCGCTAGGTTCGGGAGGACCGTAGCCGTTCCGGGAAGCCGGCGTGTTTCGTTATCCACAGCCCCTCACCAGGGGAAACGTGGAATTCTCCAGGTCAGCGGGCGGTGACCAGGTTGACGAGCTTGGGTGGCACCGCGATGACTCGGGCGATAGTCCGCTCGCCAAGCGCCGCCTTGACCTTCGGGGAGCTCAGCGCGAGGGCGCGAAGGTCGTCTTCGGTGGCGTCGGCGGCGACCTCGACGCGGTCGCGGACCTTGCCGTCGACCTGGACGATGCAGGTGAGGCGTTCGACGCGGACCAACTCGGGGTCGTAGCCGGGCCAGGCGGCCTGGTGGACCGACTCGGTGTGGCCAAGCGCATGCCACAGCTCCTCGGTGACGAACGGCGCCAGCGGGGCCAGCAGCAGGACCAGGCGCTCGGCCGTGTCGCGCTGCTCGGCGGCGCTGCCGCGGCCGCTGCGGATGGCGTCGGCCAGATCGTTGGAGAGCGTCATCAGCTTGGCGATGGCGGTGTTGAAGCGGAAGCGCTCCAGGTCGTCGCTGACCGCCTGGGTGGTGCGGTGGGCGTTGCGGACGAGGTCGACGTCGGTGGGGCCGCTGTCGTTGGCGTGAGCGGCGGTGCGGACGGCGCGCCAGACCCGCTGGATCCAGCGGGCCATGCCTTCGGGTGAGACGTCGGCCCAGTCGACGTCGTCCTCGAAGGGCCCGGCGAACAGCATGGTGAGGCGGGCGACGTCGGCGCCGAGCTCGTCGATGATGGTGGCGGGGACCACCAGGTTGCCGCGGGACTTGCTCATGGCGGCGCCGTGCATGACCACCATGCCCTGGTTGAGCAGCGCCTGGAACGGCTCGTTGAAGCCGACGAGGCCGATGTCGTGGAGGAACTTCACGAAGAAGCGGGAGTAGAGCAGGTGCAGGATGGCGTGCTCGATCCCGCCGGTGTACTGGTGCACGGGCATCCAGCGGGCGACCCGCTCGGGATCGAAGGGGCGCTCCGGGTCCAGGCCGGTGTAGCGGAGGAAATACCAGGACGAGTCGACGAAGGTGTCCATGGTGTCGGTCTCGCGCCTGGCCGCTCCGCCGCAGCGGGGGCAGTTGACGTTGACCCAGTCACGCACGGTGGCGAGCGGTGACTCACCCTTGGGCCTGAAGTCGGCTACGTCGTCGGGCAGCGGGACCGGGAGCTGCTCGTCGGGGACGGGGACCTCGCCGCAGGACGGACAGTGGACGATCGGGATCGGGCAGCCCCAGTAGCGCTGCCTGGAGACCAGCCAGTCACGCAGGCGGTAGTTGATGGCGAAGGAGCCACGGCCCTGCGCGGCCAGGTCGGCGGTGATGCGCCCGATGGCGTCGGCGGCGGGGATGCCGTCGTAGGGGCCGGAATTGACCATGACCCCCTCGTGCCCCATGGCCTCGGTCATCTGGTCCGGGTCCAGCGGCTCCGCACCTTCGGGCTGGACGACGACCCGGATCGGCAGGCCGTACTTGCGGGCGAACTCGAAGTCGCGCTGGTCGTGGGCTGGGACGGCCATGATCGCGCCAGTGCCGTACTCCAGCAGCACATAGTCGGCGGCCCAGACGGGGATGCGCTCGCCGTTGACCGGGTTGACGGCATACGCGCCCAGGAACACGCCCGTCTTGTCCCGTTCGGTGGAGAGACGCTCGACCTCGGTCTCGCGGCCGACGGCTTCGCGGAAGGCACGGAAGGCGGCTTCGTGCTCGGTTCCGGCGACCAGTTGCTCGGCCAGCTCGTGCTCGGGAGCGAGCACGAAGAACGTCGCCCCGTACAGAGTGTCCGGGCGGGTGGTAAAAATCCGCACAGTCTGTCCGGTTTCGGAAATGATGAAATCGACGTAGGCCCCCTCGGAGCGGCCGATCCAGTTCCGCTGCATGGTGAGGACCTTGTCGCTCCAGCGGCCCTCCAGGGGCGCCATATCGTCCAGCAGGGCCTGGGCGTACTCGGTGATCCTGAAGAACCACTGGGTCAACTCGCGCTTCTCGACCAGTGCGCCGCAGCGCTCGCAATGACCGTTGATGACCTGCTCGTTTGCCAGCACGGTCTGATCATTGGGGCACCAGTTCACCGGCGAGGCCTTGCGGTAGGCCAGGCCGCGCTCGTACAGGCGCAGGAAGATCCACTGGGTCCAGCGGTAGTAGTCCGGATCGCAGGTGTTGAAGGTGCGCGACCAGTCGAACGAGACGCCCAGCCGCTGGAAGGTGGCACGCTGTGTGTCGATGTTCTGGTACGTCCAGGTCTTGGGGTGGATGCCACGGCTGATGGCGGCGTTTTCGGCCGGCAGGCCGAAGGCGTCCCAGCCGATCGGATGCAGCACGTTGTAGCCCTGCATGCGCTTGAGGCGGGCAATCACGTCGCCCCCCGAGAACGCCTCCAGATGGCCCATGTGCAGGTCACCCGAAGGGTATGGGAACATGTCGAGCGCGTAGAATCGGGCGCGCTCAGTGTCGTTCTCGTCAGCCCGGTAGAGCGCCCGCTCCTCCCAGGCCGCCGTCCATTTCGGCTCAACCTGCTGCGGGTCGTAACGCTCGGGATCCACGGTCTTGCCCACCTTCTCAGGACTCGGACGAAAAAAAATTCTGGAGCGCGGCGATCAGGACCGGCATCGCCACGCCGCAAGCATAACAGCAGGCCAGCGGTGGTTCGGGAGGCGCCGCGCAAGCGGACAGGTCAGCCGATCCGGGCTGTGACCGACTTGATCCCTTTGATTGCCCTCTGGACAGGAGGCCACGTCAGGTGCAATGTTCCCCGCCATATCGTCGAAGTCGTACGAGCCGGACGTAGATCGCTTCGGGTGGCAAGCGGGCAGCGTCCTTGAACGGAACGCCATCCAGAGGGGAGGCATTCGTGGTAACAGCACGCAATCAGGTGGGAGGCCAGAGTCCCTACCGGACAGTCCGGAACTGGCAGCCGCCTCGCTCGTACGAACCACCATTCCGTCCCGTCCCGGCAACCCCAGCCGACAGCGAGGAACTCGAGGTGCTACTGCGCACCACCGAGGTCGCGCGGCGGCTGCAGGTGAGCGCACGGACCGTGCTCGCCTGGGCCCAGGCGGGCAAGCTGCCGAGCATCCTGACTCCGGGGGGCCACCGCCGTTACCCGGCGCAAGGCGTGGAGCAGGTGCTCGCGACCATGACCGCGGCTGGTGAGCCGCGCGTCGACGACTGACAACCAGCAACGAGCAACGCTGATAACGCAGTGCTGATAACGCAGTTCTGCCGGCCGCTGGGAGCGTGCATGCGCGGATCGGTGCACGCTCCCAGCCTTCCGGCGGAATTGACCCCGTCGAGGGTCTGATGCGTGAATGTCGGTGAGATGACAACCGCAGCAGAAGGGCAAGCAACGACAGTGAGCCTTCCCAGGACCGCGGCCTGGGTCTGGCACGCGGAACCACGGTCGATCTTCGGCCTTGACGCCGTCTTCGTGCGCTGCGCGAACGGCACCAGCACCACCAGTACCAGCGGCGACGGCTTCGACTTCGCTGACAACTACCGCCGCTGGCAGGACACCCGCGGCCCGGCGGTGGTCCCGTGGACCTGGTTCGGCCCCCCCGCCAGCTCCGACGGGACCGCCGCCGCCGATCTGCTCTGCCAGGTCGCCGGAGAGCAACCGCTGTACGTGGTCGAGATCGGCTTCAAGGCACCCGCCGAGGAGGTCGTCGCCTTCGCCAAGCGCATGCGCGAGCGCCAGCCGGCCGCGCTGCTCGGCTTCTCGACCTACCCCACCAGGGCCGAGGCCACCGCCAACGGGGTCCCTTGGGACGCCTGCGTGGCAGTGTTCGACCTCGGCCTGCCGCAGGTCTACACCGCCAAGCAGCGCTCGGAGCTGCTACGGCCGGACAGCCCGGTGGTCGCCGACATGGCGGGCAAGCCAATCCACGTGGTGGTCTGCCCGGACAGCGACCCTGACTGGCTCGAAAGCGCCCGGGCGGGGATCGCGCGCCATGCGGGCGTCTCGGCCTGGGCGGTGGACCAGGCAAGCTTCACCACCTGGCGGCGCCACCTCAGCGGCTTGGCCGAGGAACGCCCGGCGGCCAAGCATCCCGCACGACCGGGACCAGCGACAACGGCCGAGCTGCCGGCTGCGGGCGCGATACCGCCGCCTGCGGCGCCCGCAATGCTCGCTGCCGCTCCGCCGCCTGCCGAACCGCCTGCTGCGCGGCGTCCAGAGGCCCTCGAACCAGGCGAGCAGGCGCTGCTCGCCAACCGCATCATCGCGATCGTCCAAGCGCACCTGGACGGCGGCGGGGCGCTGGGCGATGACCAGCTCCTCACCGAAGTGGAGCGCGCCCTTGGCGACGCTACCGCTGGTCAGTGACCTCGCTGCCGCGGTTATCCACAGATCGCGGCGAACATCTTGATCGGCCTGCGCGCCGGTGCTCTTATTACCCCGGGGTAACCAGAACCACGACAGGGGCAATCTCGCCCGGGACCTAAGGAAGGACCCGGAGGAGGCGATCATGCAGGCATCCGCAGCGACCGAGCGAGCCGCCATCGACGCCGAGGTCAGCGGCAAGACGCTCGGCGACCTCCTGCTCCGCAACGCCGAGACCTACGGCGAGCAGCCGGCGCTCTCCTGGAAGGCGGACGGCGACTGGCAGCACCTGACCTGGCGCGCCTACCGCGAGCGCGTCGCCGAGGCCGCCATGGGCCTGGAGGCGCTCGGGGTCGGGCGCGGCGACTTCGTGGCGATCATGGTCCGCAACCGGCCCGAGCACCTGATCGCCGACCTGGCCGCGCTGCACCTCGGCGCCACCCCGGTGTCGCTGTACAACACTCTCGCCCCCGAGCAGATCGCCTACATTGCCGGCCACTGCGAGGCCAAGGTGGCGGTCATCGACTGTCGCCAGTTCATGGAGCGCTGGGAGAAGGTCAAGGACGATCTGCCCGCCCTGCGCCACGCGGTGCTGGTCGAGGACGCCGCCGATTTCGCCGGCTACGACTGGGCGCAGCCCTGGGACCAGTTGCTGGAGGGCGGGCGTGCCGCGCTCGCCGCCGGAGACGGCCGCGAACGCTTCGACGCTGCCTGGCGGCAGGCCCAGCCGGACGACCTGGCCACGGTGATGTACACCTCGGGCACCACCGGACCGCCCAAGGGCGTCATGACGACGCATTACAACGCGCTGTGGACCGCGGCGGCGGTCGAGCGCTGGACAGCAGGCTCGAAGCGGGCCTCATGGGGCCCTGGCTCGACCTACCTGTCCTACCTGCCGCTGGAGTCGGTGTGGTTCTGCCCGGAGGTGCTCAGGGTGGTCGAGTACCTGCCGCAGGTCCGGCCCTCCACCTTCGTGGCAGTCCCGCGCCTGTGGGAGAAGGCGCAGGCCGGCATCGCCGCGGTGCTGGCCGCCGAGCCGAACCCGCGCCGCCGCCGCATCGCCGAGCAGGCGATCGCGACCGGCCGGCAGGCGGCGCGACTGGCCCAGGCGGGCAAGCCGGTCCCCCCCGGGCTGCGCCTGCGCCGCGCCCTGTTCGACCGGCTGGTGTTCAGCAAGATCCGCCACCGGCTCGGCCTGGACCGCTGCCTGGTGGCGTTCAGCGGCGCCGCCCCGCTCGCCGAGGACGTGATGGAGTTCTTCCTGGCCATCGGCGTGCCGCTGCGCGAGGGCTACGGCCTGACCGAGTCGACCGCGCCGGCCAGCCTCAACCTGCCCGAGCGGGTCAAGGTCGGCACGGTGGGGCCGGCGCTCCCCGGGGTCGAGCTGCGCGTCGCCGACGACGGCGAGCTGCTGATCCGCGGCGGCAACGTCGCCAAGGGCTACTACAAGGACCCCGAGCAGACCGCCGCGACCTTCGACCCGGACGGCTGGCTGCACTCCGGCGACGTCGCCGAGGTGGACGAGGACGGCTTCATCCGCATCGTCGACCGCAAGAAGGAGCTGCTGATCACCGCCGGCGGCGACAACGTCTCGCCCTCAAATCTCGAAAATCTGCTGAAGGCGCACCCGCTGATCGCCCAGGCGTGCGCGGTCGGCGACCGCAAGCCCTACATCGCCGCGCTGATCGTGCTGGACGGCGAGGTCGCCCCCGCCTGGGCAGCCCAGCACGGCATCCCCTTCCAGAGCCTAGAACAGCTCGCCGCCGACGAGCGCGTCCGCGCCGAGCTGCAGTCCGCCGTCGATGCCGTCAACCAGCACGTCGCCCGCATCGAGCAGCTCAAGCGCTTCACCGTCCTGCCGGCCGAGTGGACCGTCGACTCCGAGGAGCTGACCCCCACCCTCAAGCTCAAACGCCGCGTGATTCACAAGAAGTACGCCGCGGAGATCCAGGCGCTGTACCAGTAGGGCCTCGGTGCAGACCCCAGGGCTCAGAAGAGATGGCTGGTCCTGGACTCCGTGTCTTTGGCGATGCCTTCGGCGACGGCGTCGGCGACGCTGCGGGCCTCCCATTTGAGGGCGGGCGGGAGGCGCAGCTCGAAGCGGGCGCCCGCGTCGGGCCTAGTCGGCTCGACCAGCAGCAGGTCGCCGCCTTCGGCGCGGGCGAGGCGCCTGGCGATGTACAGGCCCAGCCCGACCCCGCCGGCACGGCGGACGGCATTGGCGTCGAGCTTGCCGAAGCGGTCGAAGATGCGCTCGCGCTCGGCGGTGGGCACCCCCGGGCCGCCGTCCTCGACCGCGAGGACCACGAGGCTCCCGTCGCGCAGCGCGTCGACCCAGACCGGCACCCCGGCGGGTGCATACTTGGCCGCGTTGTCGAGCAGGTTGCTGACCGCCTGCAGGACTGCCTCGGGGGCGGCATGCACCGGCAGGTCATCCTCGATGTCCAGCTCGATCACGCGGCCGGGGTAGCGTGCCCGGGCCGCCACGACCGCCTCGTGTGCCAGCTCGCCGGCATCGACCGGCGGATGCCGGTTCGGCAGCGGCTCGCCTGACGCCTGGACCTGGGCGGCGAGCAGCAGCTGCTCGATCAGTTCCTTGAGCCGTTCCCCTTGGCGGGCGGCCATGTCGAGCAGCTCGCGTCGCTGCTCGTCGCTGAGCAGCTCCTCGCGTCTCTCCAGCGTCAACAGCGCCCCCAGCACCCCGGCAAGGGGCGTACGCAGCTCGTGAGAGACGCTGGCGAGCAGGTTGTCCTTGAGCTGGTCACCCTCCAGCAGGCGCTGCACCACGTCCTGCTCAGCCTCGACAAGACGGGCTTTCTCCGCCGCGACCCTCCGGGCCTCCCCGGCAGCCACCTCCGCCACAGCGCGGTTGGCGTGCGCATCCGCCGCCGCCTTGTAGGCGAGGTAGACCCCGACCATTGGCAGCGACAGCAGCAGGACCGTTACGGCGCCGTGTTCAGCGAGGATGACCGCAATTGGTGCCATCGCAACCAAGATCGCCTCGGGAAGCGCAACGAGGCTGATCTTGTCCAAGACCTGAGGAACGAGCGGCCCACCTTGGCCGAGTGCGATGACCGTTCTGACCAGCACCCTGTTGGTCACGAAGAACATCAGACCCGCAAGGACCAAGGCCGCCAAGCCGCGGATCGAGAGCTGCCAATCGGCCCCGCCCACACGCTCAAGGACTCTACCGGCCGCGGCGAGGACGAGGACGTACTGGGCAGCATTGAAAAGCACTCGCACGAACGGCTTGCGCCGCAACAGATCGGTGATGATGGAACAGGCGGCCAAGACGAGTGCGGCGGGCCCGAGCCCCCATCCAAGAAGCAGGGCAAGGGTGAACGTGGCGGAGGTGGTGAACTCCTCGAGCTCCCCACGTCGCAAGATGAAAATCGGGCGGATCTCGGTCACGGCGAGAAACAGGGCGAGCAGCCAAAACGAGGCAGGCGCGCGCTGCACGCCGACGACGCCGCCCCGGGCGGCGAGCAGAGACACAACCAGTGCGCCAGCCCCGATGACGGCAACTACGTAGCAGTGGAACGACCAGCGGTGGGTACCGGTCATTGCCCTCAAGCTCGCGAGTCTGGACAGCGGGACCGATAGCACACCACTTCGCCCCGGCTCTTGTCGAGTCCGGGGCGAAGCGAGCTGTCATGATCGATCCACTACCACTTCTGGGGAGCGCCCAGCGCGACAGCAAGAGCGCCGAAAGTGGCGAGCAACAGGGCGATACGGATGTATCGGCGCTTGAGGAAAGCCACGACCCTTCACCTCCTCATCGTGATGCACGTGCGACCGGGGACCGGGCTGAAGTCGCGACCCGACATTGCTTGGTGAGGAGGATCCGCAGTCCCCCCGGTACAGCCAGATTATACCAAACAGTACAAGCGCCTTCTTTGACCTCCGGTGCCAAACTCGATTAAGACACTTGAAGCACCTTCACCGCTTCTCCATCCGCCAAATTCCGTACATATACCCTACAGCATAGGAACTAGAAATGGTCGCCTAGGTGGATTTTGACCCGGTGCATCCTTTGCTGAAGGCTGATGCCTCCGGTCCAGCGCACCGCTACAGGTGCACAACCCCATCGAGGAGGCAGCGTGAAGCTGCGCGCATCCCGCTTGTTCCGCACGACCCTTGCCGCCGGGGTCGTCGCGATGCTGGCGGTCGCGATGACAGCGTCGGTCGCAACAGCATCCAAGGCACCCAGCCAGGTCTCGCTCCATGGGAGCGTCCCGAAATGGGCTTCGTCAGGCCACCGGCTCGGCCGCGCGGCCGCCACCGGGGCTGTCGAGTTCAAAGTCCTGCTCAAGCTGCGTGGCCGCAGCGCCGCGGACGCCGCGGTGTCAGCACTGTCGACCCCGTCAAGCTCCAGCTACCACCACTATTTGACGCCTGCACAGTTCCGTGCCGCCTACGCGCCCTCCTCGGCCGCGGTCGCCGCGGTGTCGGCGTGGTTGCGCTCGCGGGGCTTCCGCATCTCCTACACTCCGCCCAGCGGCATGTACGTCGAGGTGACCGGCACGGTGGCGCAGGCTGAGGCGGCTTTCGGCACGACCCTGCAGAACTACAGCTACAAGGGCAAGACCCTGCGGGCTAATACCACCGAGCTGCAGATCCCGTCCGCGTTGGCCGCTGTGGTCAGCGGCGTGGTGGACCTCGACGACTCCATGGTGCTGACGCACCCCACGGCGAAGCTCCCTGGCCCCCCGTCAGGCAACCGTTACGGGGTCCAGCCCTGCTCGACCTACTACGCGCAGAAGGTCGCCACGACCAAGCCAGCAGCCTACGGTCAACACCAACCATATGCAGTATGCGGATACGTCCCTTCGCAGTACCAATCGGCGTACGGCATCGACAACCAGATCGCCCAGGGCTTCGACGGCAGCGGCCAGACAGTGGCGATCACCGACGCCTACGCCGCCCCGACGATCCTGCAGGACGCCAACACCTACTCCGCCCGCCACGGGCTGCCGCGCTTCAAGGCAGGCCAGTTCCGCCAGATCACCCCATCGACCTACAACCTCGTCAACGCCTGCGACCCGCAGGGCTGGTACGGCGAGGAGACCCTCGACGTCGAGGCGGTGCACGGCATCGCCCCGGGCGCCAAGGTCCTCTACGTCGCCGGCAAGAACTGCGCCGGCGGCCTCGACCGGGCCTGGGCCGACGTGATCGACCGGCACCTGGCCAGCATCGTCACCAACTCCTGGAGCTCGGGTGTCGGTGAGCTGCTGCCGCGACAGGACATCCTGTTCTTCGACCAGTTCGCCCTCGAAGCCGCACTCACCGGCGTCGGCGTGTACTTCTCCAGCGGCGACAGCGGCGACGACAGCACCTCGGTCGGCTCGCGGCAGGTGGAGCTTCCCGCCTCTGACCCCTATGTCATCGGCGTCGGCGGCACCAGCGTCGCCATCGACCGGAACGGCAAGCGCCTGTTCGAGACCGGCTGGGGCAACAGCTACTCGACCCTGACCGACGGCGCCTGGGACCCGGCGCCGCCCGGCAACTACAGCTCCGGCGGTGGCGGCGGCACCAGCCAGGTCTTCACCCAGCCGTTCTACCAGAAGGGCGTGGTGCCCGACTCGATCGCCAAGTACTTCGGCCCGCCACGGGCACGCGCGGTCCCCGACGTCGCCCTGCCCGGCGACCCCAACACCGGCTTCCTGGTGGGCGAGACCCAGGTATTCGCCGAGGGCACCCACTACGCCGAGTACCGCATCGGCGGCACCAGCCTGTCGTCGCCGCTGTTCGCCGCCGTCATGGCGATCGCCGACCAGCGGGCGGGCTTCGCCCACGGGTTCGCCAACCCCGCCCTCTACGCCCTCGCCGGCACCAGCGCCTTCCACGACGTCGCCAGCCCTGCCCACCCGCTGGCGCAGGTCCGCACCGACTACGCCAACTTCGTGGACAACTCCGCAGGCTTCCTGTTCCGCCTGCAGACCCTTAACACCACCGGCAGCATCTCCACCCGCCGCGGCTACGACGACGTGACCGGCGTGGGCACCCCCAACGGCGCAACCTTCTTCAACCGTCTCTCCTGACCTCCCCCATCCAGCCGTCGAGTGTGAGGGGTGCGCCCGCGGGCGCACCCCTCCACGTTCGCGGCACAGTCCGTGGCACAGTCCGTGCACGTTCGCGCATGCAAGCGGCGCGGCTGTCGCGGACGTGATAAAGAATCGACTCCATGTCGTTCTACGCCGACCTCCACATCCACTCGAGATTCTCAAGGGCGACCAGCCGGGATCTCGACCTCCAACAACTCGCCTGGTGGGGCCGCCGAAAAGGCATCGGGATCCTCGGCACCGGGGATTTCACCCACCCCGCCTGGATCGAGGAGCTGCGCGCCAACCTGGTGCCGGCCGAGCCGGGCCTGTTCCGGCTGCGGCCAGAGCTGGAGCAGACCGTCGACCGGTCCCTGCCACCGTCGTGCCGTGGGCCGGTCCGCTTCATGCTGTCGGTGGAGATCTCCACCATCTACAAGCGTGCCGAACGCACCCGCAAGGTTCACCACCTGGTATACGTGCCGGACTTCGACGCGGCCGCCGAGTTCAGCCGCCGCCTTGGGCGCATCGGCAACCTCGCCTCCGATGGGCGGCCGATCCTCGGGCTTGACTCACGCGACCTGCTGGAGATCACGCTGGAGAGCGGCGCGGGCGCCTACCTGGTGCCGGCGCACGTGTGGACGCCGTGGTTCGCGGTGCTCGGCTCCAAGTCGGGCTTTGACGCGATCGAGGACTGCTACGCCGACCTCGCCGACCATATTTTCGCGCTGGAGACCGGGCTGTCGTCCGACCCGGCGATGAACTGGCGCGTCTCCTCGCTCGACCGCTACCGGCTGGTGAGCAACTCCGACGCGCACTCCCCTCCGGCGCTCGGCCGGGAGGCGTCGGTGTTCGACACCGAACTGGACTACTTCGCGCTGCGGCGTGCGCTGGAGACCGGCGAGGGCTACCGCGGCACCGTCGAGTTCTTCCCCGAGGAGGGCAAGTACCACCTCGACGGCCACCGCAAGTGCGGCGTGCGCCTGGAGCCGCCCGAGACGCAGCGCCTCAAGGAGCGCTGCCCGGAATGCAACAAGCCGCTCACCGTCGGGGTCCTGAGCCGGGTCGAGGTGCTCGCCGACCGGCCCGAGGGCGCCCGGCCGGAGGGTGCGGCCGGCTTCCGTTGCCTGGTGCCGCTGCCCGAGATCCTCGGCGAGCTGCTCGGCGTGGGCGCCAGGAGCAAGGCGGTGACCCAGCAGTGGGAGACCCTGACCGAGCGGCTCGGCCCAGAGCTGCCGATCCTGGAGACGCTGCCGCTGGACGAGATCTGCCGCGCCTCCGCTTCGCTGCCCCTGCCCCTACTCGGCGAGGCGATCGAGCGGCTCCGCCGCGGCGAGGTCGTCCGCGACGCTGGCTACGACGGCGAGTACGGCGTGATCCGCGTGTTCCGCCCGGAGGAGCTGCGCGCTCGCTCTGGCGTAGTGTCGCTGTTCGAGCCGGGCACCCCGGCCCCGGCAGCTCCGTCACGGCGTCAGCGCACCACCAAACGCCGCGCGGACGGTGCCAACGCCGGCGGCAAGACGCAGGTCACAGCCGCGAGCCCGCCCGGCACCCCTGTGGATAACCCGCTCGCGACCCCTCCCGAATTTGCTAGGCTCGCTTCGGGGGGACCCCCACGGGACGGGGGCGTCGCGGCGGGCATTGACGCTGGAACAGACGTCAGCGCACCCCGGGACGGGGGCGGTCCGCTGCTCAGCGCGCTCGACCCGGAGCAGCGTGCGGCTGCGGCGGTCGGTGCGGGGCCGCTGCTGATCATCGCGGGGCCGGGAACCGGGAAGACCCGCACGGTCACCCACCGGATCGCCCACCTGGTCAGCACCGGTGCGGTGCCGCCTGAGCAGTGGCTTGCCATCACCTTCACCCGCCGCGCCGCCGAAGAGCTGCGCGAGCGGCTGCGGGCGCTGATCCCCGACCGCGCCAGGCGCATCCTGGCAACCACCTTCCATGGGCTCGGGCTGCAGCTGCTGCGCGAGGAGCACCAGGCGGCCGGGCTCAGCGAGGACTTCCGGATCGTTGACGAGGCCGAGCGGCTCGCACTGCTGCGGGCAGCACTTGGCTCAGCCGCCTCCGAACGCGAGGCGCGGCGCCTGCTGCCGGCGCTGTCATGGCACAAGCGCGGCACCGCGAACGCGAGCACAACCGCGAGCGCGACCGGCCACCCCGAGCACACCGAGGCCTTCGCCCGCTACGACCAAGCCCTGCGCGAGCGGGACCTGGTCGATCTCGACGATCTCATCGCGCTGCCGGTGCGGCTGCTGGAGGACGACCCCGCGCTGGTCGAGCGCTGCCGGGAGCGCTGGCGCTACGTCGCGGTTGACGAGTACCAGGACATCGACGAGCTGCAGTACCGCCTGCTGCGGCTGCTGGCCCCGGCCGACGGTGACCTCTGCGCGATCGGCGACCCGGACCAGGCGATCTACGGCTTCCGGGGTGCGGACGTTGGCTTCTTCCTGCGCTT
>WNGG01004794.1_pt1 | contig 15094 bp, 13 predicted proteins | sample 5400661 | NCBI WGS metagenome assembly WNGG01 (sample SAMN13153372, study PRJNA577476) | soil metagenome | isolation source: 100 cm soil or saprolite under Garry oak tree replicate 1 | place: USA:California | collected 2016-06-15
CGGGCTGTCGAACACGCGGTGGAGGGCGAAGGTCAGCTCGACCACTCCAAGGTTCGGCGAAAGATGCCCGCCGGTCCGAGACGTCTGCTCGACGAGGAAGGCGCGAACCTCGGCCGCCAGCTCGGTCAGGCGCGCCTGGTCCAGCGCTTTCAGGTCAGCGGGCGAGTGGATCGTCTCGAGGATCGCCACTCTTGGTTAACGCTCACCACCGGCCATGAGTTCCGCCAGCTCGATGCAAAGGCGCGTGCCGGCTCCGCTCGGCCCGCGCAGGACTGTGGTCAGCTCCAGATTCGTGTTCCAGGCCGCGGCGGCGATGTCGATGTGCGCCCATGGCTTGCCGCCCGCGAACTCGGCGATGAACATGCCTCCCATGATCGTGCCCGCTTCGCCGTACTCGGCGTTGCGGAGGTCGGCGATCTGGCTGCGCAGCAGGATGCGGTAGTCGGCGTACATCGGCAGACGCCACACGCGATCGCCCGCCTCGCGGGACGCCTGGTCGACGAGCGACCAGAAACCGTCGTCGTTGCTCACGGCGGCGCTGGCCGCGTGTCCGATCGCGATGGTGGCCGCACCTGTGAGCGTGGCGAGGTCCATGAGGTGGGTCGCGCCATTGCGCAGCGCGTGGGTCAGCGCATCGGCGAGGACCAGCCGGCCTTCGGCGTCGGTGTTGACGACCTCGACCGTCTTGCCGTCCGCGCTGACCATCACGTCGCCCGGGCGCTGGGCTGTGGGGCCGGGCATGTTCTCGGCTGCCGCGACGACCGCCATCACGTCAAGCGGTGGCTTGCGGGAGGCGATGACGTCGATCGCGGACAGCACCGCGGCCGCTCCCGACATGTCGGCCTTCATCTGGCTCATGTTCTCGGGGTTCTTGAGCGAGATGCCCCCGGTGTCGAATGTGATGCCCTTGCCGATCAGCGCGAGCGCGGCACCCTTGCCGTTGCCCTTGTCGTGATTACCGTGATAGCGGACCCGAATGAGCCGCGGAGGTTTCGCCGATCCGGACCCGACGCCCAGCAGGAGGTTGTAGCCGCCGGACTTCAGCTCCGGGGGTCCCAGGATCTCCACCTCCAGGTTGTGGCGCTGCGCGATGCGCGTCGCCTCCTGTGCCAGCGCATCGGGGGTGAGCTCGTTGGGAGGCGCGTTCTGCCACTCGCGGGCCCGGTTGGTGGCCTCGCCGTTCTCCTGCGCGGCCACCACCTCGCGCTCACGCCCCGCGCCGAACCCGACCAGCACGAGCTCGTCGATCTCGCGCCGCTCCGGGGCTGCACCGGTCTGTCGCGAACGGCGCTCGAACGTGCCCATCACGCAGCCTTCGATCACCGCCTTCAGGCTGTCCATGCCGAGCGGCTCCGCCCGAAGCACGGCCACGCGCTTGTAGCCCCAGGTGCGCGAGGCGCGCACGAGCTCGTGATGGGCAGAGCGCACGCGCTGCCCGTCGATGTCGTGGAGGGCGCCAAGGCCGTAGAGGATCACGCGGCGCGGCCCGATCTTGCCCAGTGCAGGGATGGGCAGCACCTCGTGGATGCGCCCGCGAAACTCGGCGTTGACCACCATCTCAGAAAGCACTCCGCCCATCGCGCGATCGAGCTCTCCGGCTGAATCGGCGAGTCGCTGGCCGGTGGCGACCGGGATCGCGAGCGCGTCGACGTTCAGCTCAGCGGCGCCCGCCGAGACCAGGCTGATCTTCACGGCGCATTAAAGGTTAACGATCACCGCCTGGCGTTAAGCGAGATGCTCCGCCACAAGCTCCAGCACGTGCGCGACGCGTAGGTCGATACCGCGCTTTCGAGCCGCCGCCGCGATGTGGATCAGGCAGCCTGGATTGTCCGATGCCACCACCGCGCAGCCCGTTTTCGCGATGGCGTCGAGCTTCCACTGCGCGAGGCGATCCGCCACGCCTGGCCACTCCAGGCTGAACGATCCTCCGAAACCGCAGCAGCTCGCGATGTCGGGCAGGTCGACCACCTCGTAACCGGCGAGCTCGAGGACTCGCCGCGGCTCACTTTTCAATCCGAGCTGCCTCAACGATTGGCAGGAGTCGTGGTACGCGATCTTCAGGCTCATCCGCCCCGGCTCGACGAGCCGGCGATTCGCCTCCAGGAGCTGGAGGACGAACCGCGTCGAGTCGCGCATGCGGTCGCGCACGTTGCCATCTGGACTGGCGCCCCAGTCCGGGGCGTCGATCGTGAAGGCGCCGAAGCACGAGGCTGAGGGCGTGACGATCAAACCCTTGGAATTCCGAAGGTTTGCCGATAGGTCGCCCGAGAGCTGGGCCCCGGTTTTGAAGTCGCCGGCGTTGGCCGCGATGAGGCCGCAGCACCATTGCTCCTTGGGAAATCCAACCTGGAAGCCGGCTGCGGCCGCGATCTGCTCCAGCGCCACGGCGGCCTCCGGCCATATCCGGTCGGCCAGGCAGGACGCAAAGATCGTCACGGGCTCCCCGTCCACCTGGGCCGGCCGCACGCGGTCGCGGTACGGCGTGCGGGCCAGCCGCGGCGTGCCCGGCACGAGTCCGCTGAAGGGCGCCGCGGCACGCATCAGGGTGTCGGCCAGCTTCGGCCGTTTCCACAGCCCGACCACGGCCTGCTTGCGCAGCGACTTGCGCCCGGCGCGGCGGTGTTCGAGGATCTGGCGCGGCAGGGGGATGTCGACGGGGCAGATCTCCTGGCACGCGTTGCACTGCACGCAAAGCGTGTTGGCCAGGTCAGCATCTTGCAGGCCGTGATGGAACGGCGTGAGCACGAGGCCGATCGGTCCGTTGTAGATGTGACCACCGAACTGGTGGCCGCCAACCGCCATGAACGGCGGGCACGCGTTGGAGCAGGCGCCGCAGCGGATGCAGGTCAAGGCGTCGCGGAAGATCGGGTCCTCGAGCATCTTCTCGCGGCCGTTGTCGAGGATCACGCAGTGCAGCTCGCGCGGTCCGTGCACGCCGATGGTGAGCGATTGCTCGATGTCGGCCGAGCGCGACGGCCCCGTGATCCAGTTGACGTAGCTGCTGATCAGCTGGCCGGTTCCGCTGCGCGGAAGCATCCGCAAAACCGCCACCGCATCGTCAAGTGTCGCGACCAGCTTGTCAATGCCGAACACCGCGATGTGCACCGGGGGCAGCGTCGTCGTCAGGTCGGCGTTGCCTTCGTTGGTGACGAGCACGATGGTCCCGGTCTCGGCGATGGCCATGTTCGCGCCCGATATGCCAACTGTCGCGTCGATGAACTTCTGGCGCAGCGTCTCGCGCGCGTGCAGCTGGATCGCTTCGACCGTCGCCTCGGTGCCGAACACCGCTGCCGCGTCTTCTTTGGTGAGGTGGATCGCCGGCGCGATGAGGTGGGACGGGTGCGTGTGGGTCAGCTGCACCATGCGTTCGCCGAGGTCGGTCTCGACGACCTCCATGCCGAGACCTTCGAGATAAGGGTTCAGCTCGATCTCCTCGGTGGCCATCGACTTGCTTTTCGTCACGACCATTCGCGTGCCGGCGGGAAGTCCGCTGCCGGCGTTCCAGCACAGCTGGCCGACGATGTCGCGCGCCTCCGCGGCGTCGGCGGCCAGATGCACCACGCCTCCAACGGCGGCAAGGCGTTGAGTGAACTGATCCAGCAGCTCGGGGAGACGGTCGAGGTTGGCTTTGCGCCTGCGCTTGAGGTCGGCGCGCCCTGCCGCGAAATCGAAGCTTTCGAAGGCCACGTTGCGACGGCCGCGCAGGCCGGTCATGGCGTGGATCAGCGCTTTCTGCAGCTTGGGGTCGTCGAGCGCCTTGTTGACGCGGCGCGAGAAGTGGCTGCGGCTTTCAGGCACGCGTTCGCGACGCTTCTCTGATGGCCTCGGCCAGCTCGGTCGGTGTCGACACCGGCGCCAAGCATATGGTCCCGGAGCAAACCACTGCCCGCCCATCACCGGTGGGGTCGATCACGGCGTACGGATGCGCGGCCACCGCAGCCCGCGCCAGCTCGGGGTTCTTGGTCGACACCTTCAACGCGTGACCCAGTCGGTTCAGCGCGCGGGCGAAAACCGCTGCCATCAATCCATAGGACTGCGGCAGCGCGGCCACGGATTCGAGCGCTTTGCGGGCGCGCTCGCGATAGGGCGCCGACGGATCACCCGTCAGGATGTCGAGCTCGATCAGCGCCATCGCCGCGACCGAATTTTCGGCGAGCGGTTTGATGCGCTCGCCCAGGCGGCCCAGCTCGTCACCTCCGGCGTGGTCGAAGTAACCGCCAAGCTGGGAATCCGCGTACAGGTCCTCGAGGTGGGCGGCGAGGTCGAGGGCGATCGACATCCACTTTTCGCCCAGTCCCTGCTGATACGCGCGGAGCGCCGCCCACAGCGACCAGACCTGGTCGCCGAGCTGGCCGCCGACGCCCTCGGCATGCGTCATGCCTTCGCCGCGGCGATATGCGCGCTTGAACAGAGCGTCAAGAAGATGGCCCGATCGTTCGCCGTAACTGATCGCGAGCGCAGCGTTCCACGCCGTGTAGACGCGGCGGTCGACGAACGGCGCGGTGGACTGGCCCCGCTCCTCGGCGTCCATCGAGTAGTAGTGCTCGTCGGCGTCCTGGCTCCCGGCATAGAGCCTGGTCTTCGGGTCGCGGAGCACGCGGTTCAGGTAGCCGGTGGTTTTGTCTAGCGCGCCGGACATGCCGGCGAGGGCGAGCGCCTGAACCAGCCCGGCGTGGTCCTCGAGCATCTTTTCGTAATGAGGGACGCTCCAGTCCTGCGTCGTCGAGTAGCGGAAGAAGCCGCCCTCGATCTGGTCATACGTCCCGCCGGCGGTCATCCGCTCCAGCGTGTGCTCGGCCATGCGCCGTAGATCTGGATCGGAGCGCACCACCGACTGCTCGAGCAGGAGCAATATCGCGTCGGTCTGCGGGAACTTCGGTGCGTTGCCGAAGCCGCCGTACTCAGGGTCGTATGCCGACTTGACCGCGTCGAGGATCAAATCGACAAGGCCGCTGTCGAGCTCGCCCGCGCTTCGCGCGACTCCCGACGCCGCCCGCTTGCGCGCCTCGAGGACGCGGCTCTCGATCTCCGCCTGGTTGCCGCGGTAATAAGTCGAGATTTGCGTCAGGGCGGCGGCCATCTGGTCGGGAGGCAGATACGTCGCGCCGGTGAGGATGTCTCCAGAAGCGGTGAGGAAAGCCGTGCTCGGCCAGCCGCCCATGTTGTAGCGCTGGTTGATGTCGGGCCGGACGTCGTTGTCGACACGCACCGGCACGTACTCGCGGTTGATCAGGTCGATCACGCCCGGATGCGAGTATGTGGTCTCGTCCATCACGTGGCACCAGTGGCACCACACCGCCGAGATGGACAGCAGGATGGGACGGCCGGTCTGCCTCGCCTGCTCGAATGCATCCTGTGACCACGGACGCCAGTTGATCTCCGAAGCGCGGTTCGGGCGCGGCGAGAAGTGGAATTCCTCTGCTGCCTCGACCATCGGGACAAGGTTACGATTTGGCTGTGATCTCAACGAGCGCTGTCGACGCGTACATCGAGAAGCATTCGCGCCGATTCGTCGATGAGCTCAAAGAGCTCTGCTCCTTTCCCAGCATCTCCAACCACGGGCGCGACGCCGTCCAGCCCGCGCGCGACTGGCTTGCCGACCGGCTCGCGCGCTACACGGATCGGGTCGAGACCCTCGAGGCGGGCGGCATGCCCGCGCTCTATGCCGAGGTCCCCGGAGCAGGACGCCGCAAGCTGCTGCTGTACGAGCACTACGACGTGCAGCCGGTCGACCCCGTCGACCTCTGGGATTCGCCTCCGTTCGAGCCGTCGGAGAAAGACGGCCGGATCGTCGCCCGCGGCGTCGCCGACGACAAGGCCGACGTCATGGCGCGCATCCACGCCCTCGAGACGTTGAAGGAGCTCGGCGAGGTGCCGGTCACGCTTCGCTTCCTCATCGAGGGCGAGGAGGAGATCGGCTCGAAGACATTCGAGAAGATCGCCCACGATCACGCCGCGAAGCTGCGTGCGGACGGCTGCCTGTGGGAGTCGGGCACGTCGTTCGACGACGCGGGCCGCCCGACGCTGCAGTTTGGATGCCGCGGCCTCGTGTATGTGACCTTGCGGGTCAAGCTGCTCGACTTCGACCAGCACTCGGGCTTCGCGTCCATCTATCCATCGGCTCCGATGTACCTCGTGGGCGCGCTGGCGAGCCTGCGCGACCAGGACATGAACATCAAGATCGAAGGCTTCTACGACAAGGTCGTCAACCCGACCGAGACCGACCGCCGGATGATGGCGGGCATCGACCCGGAGGTCGAGAAGCGGCGCAAGCTGGTCGGCTTCGAGAAGCTAGTCCGCGATCCGAAGCCAGACCAGGTGATCGAGCAGATGCTGTTTCTGCCGACATGCAACATCGCGGGCGTCACGACGGGCTACCAGGGCCCGGGATCGAAAACCGTCCTGCCGGCGGAGGCGACCGCGAAGCTCGACTTCCGCCTGATCCCCAACCAGGATCCCGACGAAGTGCTGGGGCTGCTGCGCAAGCACCTCGACCGGCACGGCTTCGAGAAAGTCGAGATCCTCGCGGGCGAGGGGGAGAAACCCGCACGCTCGGACCCGGCATCCGCCGTCGCGCGGACGGTCATCGAATGCGTGCGCGAGATGTACGGCGAGCCCGTGTTGTGGCCGTTCATGCCCGCCACGGGGCCAATGCACCCGGTCGTGGCGGACCTCGGCATCCCGACCGTGCTGCCGGTGGGCGTTGGCCGGCCGGACAACCGCATCCACGCGCCGAACGAGAACATCAGGGCCACCGACTACATCAACACGGTCCGCCTGATGTGCCGGATCTGGGAGCGTTTCGGAGCCGGTTGATGGAGAAGCTGACCGACAAGCTCTTCACCGTCAAGTACAACGAGGACACCGGGAAGCCGCACATCGAGGTGGTCGACCAGAACGTCTGCCTGTCCGAGTGCACGGGCAAGTACTGCAACCACTTCTGCCCCGCCGGGGTCTACGAGTGGAACGAGGAGCAGAAGAAGAACCTGGTCAGCTTCGGCAACTGCATCGAGTGCGGGGCCTGCTCCATCGGGTGCCCCTTCGACAACATCTCCTGCCGCCCCCCCCGAGGTGGCTACGGCGTCCGGTACCAGCACGGCTAGGCGGGTTAGGAATAGACCTCACTCCGGGAACAATTGTTGTTAAGGCAGTGAGCAAATACGACGTGATCATCGTGGGGGGTGGCCCGGCCGGCCTGGCGGCCGCGCTGTACACCGCCCGGATGAACCTGAAAACAGTGATCCTGGACCGGGGGCCGCTGGGCGGCCAGCTCCTGAACACGGAGCTGGTCGAGGACTACCCCGGCTTTGACTCGATCCTGGGCTCCGAGCTTGCCATGAAGATGGGAGAGCACGCGCGGCGGTTTGGGGTCGAGGTCCGCGACTTCGAGCCCGTCAAGGAGATCGACGTCGAGGGCACCGCCAAGGTGGTCCGGCTCGAGTCCGACGAGGAGCTCAGGGCGCCTGCCCTGATCATGGCCGCCGGCGGCCTGCCCCGCTACCTCCAGGTTCCGGGGGAGAAGGAGTTCTGGGGCCGCGGCGTGAGCTACTGCGCGGTGTGTGACGGCGCCTTCTTCAAGGGCCAGGAGCTCGCGGTCATCGGTGGAGGGGATGCCGCGGTCGAGGAGGGCGACTTCCTCACCCGCTACGCGTCAAAGGTCTACATCCTGCACCGCCGCAGCGAGCTGCGGGCGCAGCCGATCCTGGTCGGGCGCGCCATGGAAAACAAGAAGATCCAGTTCATCTTCGACGCACAGGTGAAGGAGATCAGCGGTGACGGAAAGGTCCAGTCCGTGTCCTACGAGCAGCACGGGAAGGAAAAGGAGCTGAAGGTCGGCGGCGTGTTCGTCTTCATCGGCTTCGTGCCCAACTCCACGCTGTTCAAGGTCCACGTCGACCACGACGCCGGGGGTTACATCCTGACGGACCGCAACCTCCAGACCTCGGTCGAAGGGGTCTGGGCCGTCGGCGACGTTCGGGCGCAGCTCACCAAGCAGATCGCCACTGCGGTGGGGGATGGCACGACGGCGGCGGTCGCCGCGTCGCAGTACATCACCGCGCTGCAGGACGCCGCCCGGACCTAAGGCGCTGAAGCGCCGACGTCGACCCGCAGCTGAAAGGTGTAACGCCCGTCTGTCGAGGTTGCGTCGACGCGAGACGCGCCCGTCTGATGGGCGGTGAACTTTGATATCGGCTTGCCATCCGCGCCCGGCGCGGCGTCGAGCGACAGGACGCTCGGGTTGCTCGTCTTGAACTGGACGCCCGGCCATTCGGTCGACGGCCACCCTGAGAGGTCGACGGTGAGGTCTCCGCCGGCTGTCACGTAGGTTTCGCCTCCGTCGTCGGAAGTGGTTGCGGTGACGTGCAGGTACTGCGTTTGGCCGGCACCCACGTTGTTCGGGTTCACGGCGCTCGGCACCGCGCTCTGCGCCACGATCAGACTGACCATGGCGACGACATAGCCTCCCCACGCCAGGTTGCGTGTTCGGGACACCGGGCTGGAGAAGCCCGGCACCCGGAAGGCGAGGTTGCCAATGTTGAGAAGGACGCCGATTCCGAGAAGGATCCCCGCGAGGATCAGGACGCTGACGACGAGCGAGCCGACCTCGGCCAGATTTCCGGAGGCGATTGCGCCAGGCAGGGCGAAGAGACCGAAGACTCCTCCCAGTCCGTACCGCAAGGCGACCAGGATCAGACACAAGCTCAGCGCCCCGCCGACGATTCGCGGCACGCCGACGGTCCTGACCTGCATCACGTTTCGCTCCGCGAGATCAAGCTCGCCCAGAGAGGGCACCGGAGCGCCCCGCAAGATCGCCGCCGCGGCACGCTTCACGTCGCCCCCCGAGGGGGATCCCGGCGGATTGCCCGCGACCGCGACCCGACCGCTCTCGGAGTCGACCGTCCAGATCGCAGCCGGCACCGCTGTGCCCGCCAGCGGCCCGGCGGGCGTCAGCTGGTTGCCGAGCGCGACATGAACCACGACCACGCCCGGCCGAACCCGCCGCTGGATCGCGTTCGGGCGCCAGTTGGCCTCGGCCCACGTCGCCGCCGCCGCCGCGGCTGCGTGAGGATCCTGGCCCGACCCGCAGAAGAGCAGGAAGGCCGGGGTCGCGCCTTGCTGGCGGTACGCGATTCGCGTCGTGTTGCCCGCGAAGGACTGGAAGCGCGCGTCGGTCTGCGCGGCCAGGCGGTAGCGGCTGCGCGGGAGGATGCGGACGAGGGACGTGCGCGCGAGGTCTTCGACTGCAAACGGCAAGGCCCGCAGATGATAGGTTGCCGGCCTCGCTGCGTAACACCAGTTATTAGGACAAATGTCTCAAACCGCCCTCGAGCGGCTCTGGTTAAAGTTCTGAGCGAGAGAGGAGGGTGCCTTTGAAACGCGTCCCAGCAAATGTCGCAGCCACTGCCGTCGTGACGTCACTGGTTTTCTTTGTGATGTCGACGATTCCGGTATACGCGGAGGCCAACCACAATAATCACAGTCACCACTACGGCCAGCTCAAGCACCCTAAAAATCCGCCGGTGCCGGCGCCGAGCCCCGTCGCAACCCCCGCACCGACCAGCCACCCGGTGAGCGTCAGAGCTTCCCAGGGCGCGACTCCCGCGGCAAGCAGCTCCTTGAAGCTTCCTGTCGTGAGCCCGATCCCGATCGCGGAAGCGCCGGCCGCCCAGGTACGGACAGCGTTTTCGAATCCGCTTACCGGCGATCCTCTCTGGTGGCTGCTGCTCACGATCCTGCCTACGTTGTTCGCCGCCTGGCTGATCGCTTTCCGGCGCCTGGTGTTGGGGGCTTCGCGCCGCTTGCGGGCAGAGGCGCCGCAGCGAGCCGCAGCGCCGGCGGAGGCTTAACCGCGACCCGCGACGGGATCGCGGGCCACGAATACAAATGCAATCGCGAGCGCGACTGCAAGACCTGCGGGCCCGAAGTCGACCACGGGTCCGGTCTTGAAGGCCAGTCGGATAACCAGCGATCCAAAAAGGAAGACACCGCCCAGGATGAGCATGATTCGGAAACGGCGCGCGACCAGCCGGAGCTGCCGCCGAAATCCTCCGGGACGGATGGCGAGCACGCTCACTGTCATCACCGCGATGACCAGCAGGCCGAGCAGGAAACCCCGCACTCAGTAGCCCTCGACCACGACGTTGCGCAATGGCTCGCCGCGCGAGAACCTGCCCACCTGGTCGGCGACGAGCCGCCAGGACCGGTCGAGCCTCTTGCGGACCCAGCCGCCGACGTGAGGGGTGATCAGAATCCCGGGCGCCGCCCAAAGCGGGTGACCGTCGGGCAGCGGCTCCGGGTCGGTCACGTCGACGGCCGCTCGGATCCGGCCGGCAAGCAGCGATTCGTTCAGAGCGTCGGTGTCGACGATCGGCCCACGCGCAGCGTTCACCAGCAGCGCGCCGCGTTGCATCTTCGACATGAAGTCCGCATCGACGAGGCCGCGAGTAGCGGTGGTGAGCGGCAGCAGCACGAGGACGATGTCAGCTTGGGGAAGGAGGGTGGGCAATTCCGAGGCCGGCGAAACACCTCCTCGCCCGTGCATCGCGACGCGGAGAAACGTGGCGCCAAACGGCGCCAGCCGTGCCTCGACCGCGCGACCGATCGACCCGTAACCGAGGATCAAGACGGTCGCACCCTCGAGGTCGTCGGCCTCAGCCACTTGCTCGGCGGGCCACCGGGCGTTTCGCTGGGACTCGAGATGTGCGGGGAGGTTGCGGATGCTCGCGAGGATGGCCATCACGACCCATTCCGACACCGATATGTCGTGCACACCAGAGGCGTCGCATAGAACCACACCGGGGGGAAGCCGGTCGACAAGCCGATCGACTCCGGCCGAAAGCGTCTGGATGACCCGAAGACCGTCTAGCCGCGGGATGACGTCCAGGATCCGTTCGAAGCTGAAACCCGCGACGAGGAATTGGCCGCTGCCGAGTCGCTCTGGCAATTGATCATCCGCGGGCAATTCATGGACGACGCTGACCGGCGGCAGCAGCGAGCGGTGCTCAGGCCGGGTGTTGTCTGGAATCCAAACGTCGACGTTCAATGCGGCGCATTGATGGTATCGGTGCGCTCTAACCGAACCGCCGCACGAACATGAACATCGCGGGAATCCATTCTTCGCCGCTGACCTTGCGGCGACGCCTGGACCGGCGCAAGAAGCCCCACACCGCAAGCTCAGCGGCCTGGGTCGGGGTCGCCTTGTCTTCCTGCTCGAGCTCTCGCGACAAGGGCTCATCGTCGTCAAGCGGGGCGAAGATCGAGTACATGCTCCTTCGATCGAGGCTCCGGAGATCGCGTTCCTCCAACTCTCGCCGGCCGCCCATGCGTGAAATTGTCGCTCAACGAGTTGAAACTCACACGCCGTTCCAAGCGCGTTTTGAGGTTCGCCACAGACCATTCGAACTGCACCCGGACCTTATGGAATAGGGGGTCGCATGAGCACAGAGCCGGCGTACAGCGCATCAACGCTGACCGATCTGGGTGGCGAGCGCATCAATCGTTCGAGCTTGGGGACGAAGGCCGTCTGGTTCTTCCGGGCGCTGCTGCTCATCCCGTTCGTCCTGATGGCGCCCGAGGTGATCTCGGCGCTGCGCGGCAGCCCCGATGGAGTAGCGAACATTTCCGCTTCGGTCGCGGACGTTCTCGGGACTTCAACGTTTCTGATCTTCATCATGATGCTGGCCGTCACGCCGATCTACACGATGACCGGCTGGAGGTGGCATACCGTGCTTCGCCGTGATTACGGCATCGCGATGTTTGTGACGGCCGGAACCGATCTCACGCTGGCGGCCATCACGACCGGCGACACATTTCCTGGCACGGTGCTGACTCGAATCGGCGGGCACACCTTTCTGGTCGCCGGGACGCTCTCGACGCTCCTTCTGATTCCGCTGGTGGTTACGGCCAACCAACCGGCGCAGCGATGGCTTGGGCGGCACTGGAAAGCGGTTCAGCGGTTGACGTACGTCGTCTGGGGAACGATCCTCGTTCACCTATTCCTTCTCTTCGGTTTGAGCGCGATCTTCCTCGATGCGGTCGCCGTCAGCATCCCGCTTGTGATCCTGCGCATACCGCGCGTGCGCCAGTGGTGGACTGCCGCCAGGCGGAGGAGCTCGCGCCCCGTGTTGCGAGCGGTCGCGGCGGTCGCCCTGGTCGGGATCTTCGGCCTCGGATTCGTGCCGTTGGTGCACGAGCTCGCGGTCAGGGGTTCTGCCGCTTTCGTGCAGAAGCCAAACCGTGATTGAGCCTTCCGCGCCCCGTCCGAAGTCGTCCCACGAATCGAAGGCTGCACGGCGTCGCGAGGCGAGGCGGTTGATCGATGCGCTAACGACCGTGTGCGTGGTGGTGGTCGTCGCGATTGGCACGAGCCAGCTGGTCAAGGAAGGATTGCAGGAGTTCCTGAACCGTCCGCCAGGTGTCGGCGCAAGCCCTGCTGAAGCGGCGCCCGGCGGAAATATGGCCGAAACGCCACCCCCGCCCGAGGTGGCGCAGATCGTTCCGGCGCAACCGAGGCCGAGTCCGCAACCGATCCAGCGACGGCCGTATCCGCCCCAACCCAGCAGCAGTGCACAGCGCACTCACAGCGGCTCGGAAGTCAAACGCGATTCTGACCATGCCCGGGCATACCGTTAGGCGGCGGGTCCTCTCAGCACTTCTGGTCGCGCTCGGCTTCTACGCGCTGAGCGACATCTTGCTGTGGCAGCGGATCTTCGAGGCACATCAACTTTCAATGTTCGATTCGCAATATCAGACCGGGCACGTCGCGATCCTGATCGGGATGATGGGAGTCGGAGCTGTCCTGCTCTTGGATGCCGGTGTGTGGGCGCTCTGGTTCGAAGGCGCCCTCTACACGATCGCGTTCGGCGGCGGCGAGGACGTCCTGTACTACTGGCTCGACGGGAAGCAGATACCGGCGGTCCTACCCTGGCTCGATCGCTCGCGGCTGATATTCGTGCGGCCGTTTGCGGGTGACGTCACCAGTTTCGAGCTGCTTGCGTCCGCAGCATTCTGGCTGAGCGTGTGGCTCTCATTGTTCATCGTGATGCCGAAAGTGTGGGTGCGCCGGCGATCAGCTCAAGGTTGACCTTTGCCATCATGGAGAGCTCCATGAAGGTTGGCGACATCGATGTGGCCCGGATAGGGCTTGGCACGAACCGGCTTACTAAAACTCCGGACAACGTCGCGTTCATCAAGGCTGCGGTCGCTGCCGGAGTTCAGATGATCGACACCGCCCACTCCTACACCGGCGGCCAGAGCGAGGAGACGATTGGTGAGGCGCTCCATCCTATCCCCGAGAGCTGCATCGTCGCCACCAAAGGCGGGATCGGCGGTCCTGGACGCGGCCGCCCAGAGGTGCTGCGCGCCGAGATCGAGCAAAGCCTGCGGCGGCTGAGGGCTGAGAGCATCGCTCTCTACTACTTGCACCGGGTCGACCCGGAGACTCCGCTCGAGGAGAGCCTCGCCGCGATCAAGGAGTATCGGGACCGCGGCAATATCCGGCACGTCGGCATCTCCGAGGTCGGGATCGACCAGATCGAGCGTGCCCGCCGGGTCGTTCCGATCGTCGCGGTCCAGAACCAGTACAACCTCGCAGAACGCAAGTACGAGGGGGTCGTCGACTACTGCGCCGGCGAAGGGATCGCCTTCGTTCCGTTCTTTCCGTTGCGAGGGGATGGCGGCCGTGAGCTCGACAAGATCGCCGAGCGCCACCAGGCGACGCGGCACCAGATCATGTTGGCGTGGCTGCTGCGGCGCTCGCCGGCGATGTTGCCGATCCCTGGCACGTTGTCGCTCGAGCACCTGAGGAAAAACGTGGCGGTCTTGAAGATAGAGCTGACTGAGGCCGAGCTCCAAGCGCTTCGCTAGCGCGAGCTGCCACCCGGCAGCTTGCCAACCAGTAAGGCCCTGGGTTCCGTAACTCGAACCACCTCGAAGTCAGGGTGTGGATGCTGGCCGTACGGTAGGTACAAAGCGTACAATTCGTACATGATTCCCGTGAGCGAGGCTCGTGAGCAGCTAGCCGACCTTGTCAACCGTGTGGCCTATCGGCGTGAGCGCATCACTCTTGGCCGGCGTGGCAAGAAGATCGCCGCCATCGTGTCGGCTGAGGATCTCGACCTTCTCGAGGCTCTCGAAGACGCTGCCGACCTGCGGCTTATCGCCGAAGCCTTGGCCGACCCCGCCAACAAGCGGCCGCCCATCCCGTGGAGCCTCGTGGAGGCCGAGCTAGCCAAGCGTGCCTGAACGCCGGACTTACGAGGTCCGGCTGCTGGTCACGGCGCGGCGACAGTTGCTACGCGTTCCAACGCGAATCAGGTCACGAATTGGGGACGCCATCCGAGCACTGACGGCCGACCCACGACCATCGGGCTGCAAGAAACTCGCGGGCAGTACCGACTATTTCCGAATCAGAGTCGGCGACTACCGCGTGCTGTACGAGGTCCGTGATCGCGACATTCTGGTCCTCGTCATCAAGATCGGGCACCGTCGCGAGGTGTACCGGTGATGGATCGCGCTATGGAAAGCCGGCGGAGTTGGCGTGGACCGTAGTTTCCGTAACGCGAGCCGGATCGAGTTGCGAGGGCCCGTGTTCGGAATCTGAGGCTCCAAGCGACCCGTGTCGCACGCGTGCTACAATGCCCTGGTGGCGAAGATAATCACGCAACGAACGCTCAGGAACGATAGCGGTGAGGTAATGCGGGGCCTGGACCGAGGCGAGTCCTACATCGTCACCCGGAATGGCGTGCCTGTCGGGGAGCTCGTGCCAGTGCGACGTCGGGAGTCCGTACCAGCCGAGCTCCTCCTGGCCGCTCTCGTCGGGACTCCGCCGATCGATCGAGTGCGGTTTCGAAAGGATGTGGACGAATTGATCGACCAGGACCCCCGCCCACGTGCCTGAACAACGTCGTCGGCACGGGCTGGTCGACACCTCGGTGTTGATCGATCCCCCTGCAGAGGACGCGCTTCCGGAGCGGGCCAGCGTCTCAGCCATCACGCTCGCGGAACTGGTGGCCGGTGTCCATGCGACGAACGATCCCAATGAGCGAGCGGTTCGGCAGGATCGGCTTCAACGCGTCGAAGCTACCCTGGAAGC
>WNGG01005489.1_pt1 | contig 15093 bp, 18 predicted proteins | sample 5400661 | NCBI WGS metagenome assembly WNGG01 (sample SAMN13153372, study PRJNA577476) | soil metagenome | isolation source: 100 cm soil or saprolite under Garry oak tree replicate 1 | place: USA:California | collected 2016-06-15
TCGCATCTATCATTGAGCGGGCAGACTGAACATTTTGGTCCGATGGGTTTGCAGATTAGTTGGCCGAATTTGACGAAGACTTCGTTTAGTGTTAGCCAGTCTTTCCGGTCTACTATTCGCGTCAGTTCTTCTTCTGTCTCGTCAGGGGTCTTTGTCTTCACCACTCCGAGTCGGTTGAAGATTCTGTGGACGTGCGTGTCGACGGGAATTGCGGGTCGTTTGAACCCGTAGACCATCACGCAGTTTGCTGTTTTCCGTCCCACAGAAGGAAGCTTGAGAAGTTCTTCCATATCGTCCGGAACTTTGCCTTTGTATTTCTCTAGAATTATCCGGGCAACTCGCTTGACGGTCTTGGCTTTGGTGTTGTAGAAGCCTACGGGTTTGATGAGTCGCGCGATTGTTCGTGTGTCTGCGTTTGCGAGTTGGGTTGGCTTGGGATATTTGGCGAAGAGGCGTGAGGATGCTAATGCGGTTACAGGGTCTTTTGTCCGGTGCGATAATATCGTAGCTATGAGGACGCGGAAGGGGTCACCGTCTGTCGAGTCGCTGATCTCTTGTAGAGCTGTCGGGTCTTCGCGTCTCGCCTTCTCGATCGCGTGGGCCGCGTCTCTGATTATCCGATGAAGTTCTTGACGCGAGTATTTGTTGACGCTTACCTGCAACTATTTTGCCAGCTTCCTGACAGTTTCCAGATTGCCTGCGATGCCACGTCTCTCGTCGATCGGCGTTTCGAGTATCAGCGGCAGGTCCCTGATCGCTCTATGATGGAGGATTGCCTTGAAACCCGTTGTCCCAATATACCCTAGACCAATGTGCTGATGCCGATCGTGGCCAGAGCCAAGCCCGTCTTCAGAATCGTTGAGATGGACGACCTTGAGATTCTCGAACCCAACAATCTCGTCGAACCTTGCGAGGGTCCTCTCGACCGCCTTCTCCACGTGCAGGTCGTAGCCTGCGGCGTACGCATGACAAGTGTCTAGGCAGACTGCCACTCTTTCTTTCTGTTTGACGCTGTCGAATATCTCCCGGACCTCCTCAAACTTCGACCCCATACTGTTGCTGGTCCCGGCCATATTCTCCAAGCAGATCTGAAAATCACCCCTAGCATGCTTCGTCGCCTGGTTGAGAGCGTTGTTGATTCTCTTGAGTCCAATCTCTCTCCCCATTCCGAGATGGCTGCCAAGGTGAGTTACCAAGTACGGTATTCCAAGCTCTACACAACGATCGACTTCTGCGACTAGAGTGTCGACCGATTTCTTGTAGAGTTCGTCCTCGGGACAGGATAGGTTGGGAAGATACGGCATGTGATCGACTACAGGTCCGAGCCTGCTCTTCTCAAGTTTCTCACGGAAGCTCTTCACTTCTTCAGGGTCGAGAGCACTGTACTTCCAGCCTCGAGGATTCCGCGTGAAGACCTGGAAAGTATCACACTTCTCCGCTACGGCTGTGTCTACGGCGTTATCGAAGGATTTGGCGATGGAGACATGGACCCCGACCTTGACCGTAGACTGTCACTGGTTCATGGTGGGATTGCTGCCTGATAGATAGCTTTGGCTTCAGCAGACATAGTTGTGGAGTTCCAGAAGAGGTGCGGTCTCTGTCATTCCCGTTGTTCTTTGACGTGTTCCTCTGACCACTCGTGTCCGCAGTGACCGCACCTGTACGCGTATTGAAACTCTTCAATGTCAATGATTATTGGTGGTCCTTCTCGAACAACGAAGTGAGGCATCGAGGCTGCATAAAGAAGCCCCGTCCCGCCTCCGGTTGGATCAACATTCGTCGTTGGTACTGGTTCTCTGTCCATGTGAACAAGCTTCTTGCTCACAAGCTTGATGTGGAATCTGCGTCCACATCCTGGGCAGTGTCTGAAAAACTCCATCCGGGAGACACTCTGTCCGAACTATCTTGATAGGGTTGAAAATATCAAGTTTCCACTAGTGAACTTCCGCCGTGAAAATATTCAGAGCTTGTCTTTTAGCGCGTCCAGGATCTCTTGCGGATGCTGGTCCGGCTTTACTGTCTGGAATGTTTTGATGATCTTGCCGTGTTCGTCGATCAGAAATGTGACTCGCCTCGCCATGTTCGACTTGTCGTTGAGAACACCGTAGGCTTTCGTGATGCTCTTGTCCGTGTCAGCTAGCAACTGGAAAGGTAGGTGAAATTTCTCAGTGAACTTCCGGTGCGACTCGACACCGTCTACGCTTACTCCTAACACCTCAGCGCCAAGTTCGCGGATCTTCTGGTACTGGTCTCGGAGCCCGCACGACTCGACTGTACAGCCTGGGGTGTCATCTTTCGGGTAGAAGTAGAGGACGAGCTTCTTGCCGTGGAAGTCTTTGAGATGGACTGTCTTACCTGAGGTATTCTGGACTGTGAAGTCTGGGGCGAGTGTTCCTTCTTGGGGACTGGTTACCGACTGCATGAGTAGGATTGCGGTTGCTGACTGATTTATGGGCATCGCTCTCGCGGAGATCTCCGACAGTGACGCTCGTTTTCTCCCTGGTCTAGGAGTCTTGTAGAATGACCGAGTTCTAGTCTTTTCATGTCTGTCGATATTCGAAGGATGAGGGAACGAGTTAGGTGGCAGATCTGGATTCTCCAGGTCCTCCGAAGAATCGCCTAAGGAATGAGCGGAGAGACCTGCCGCTCTCAATCGGAGAGCCAGACTATGCCCCCCCTCCTTACTAGGAGGGTCTGAAGGAGCGCCCCCTTTCTAGCGGTTTTGAGGTAAAAACGTAGTATTTCACAGAAATACTTTGAAGGAATCGGAGAGAAGGAGTCGCAGAAACAACCGGACTCGGATGATTCTCGATTCGAAGGACGAGTCTGTAAGCATCCGGGAATGATTTCGTGGAAAAACGTCCACTAGGTTAAAATATGGAACGACCCGAGAATACCATGTTTTAGGAGCAAGACATCGAAAAATCTTGCCGGATGATGGAGCGTGCACGTGATTGACTAGGATTGTCCTTACTGCTGATTCCACCCAGATGAGCGAGTACTGGGGCATACCTCTACTACCCTTCTTTAGCTGCGCTCCAGCCGAGAAAGTTCCCCGGTTCATCTTCGACTTTCTAGCTCCGTCGGTTCGACACTTTGATGGTGTGGCGCAGAAGGCGCCTTATGGACTGCGCAAGCTAGAGTCTTCGCTTCTCAGAAAATATGGCGCGGACGAGGTGGTTGTTGCTCACCCGGACCATGTCTCAAAATTCGTAGACGACAAGACGAGCATTATCGGAATCTCGACGATGGATCCGATGGGTCTGGGACCGGTGAGCATGATGTTCACCGATGGCGGGAAGCTGACAGCGTATACCAAGAGGAAGTTCCTGGAGCTTGTTGGAGAGATCAACAAGACCCGGAAAAAATACCCGAAGGCGAAACTGGTGCTGGGCGGGTCGGGGGGCTGGCAGATGGAGGTCCGCGACCGGGACACCAAGGCCCTAGGGGTCAACCATGTGGTAATCGGCGAGTGCGACCATGTTATTGGAGACATTTACAACGACATCGAGTCGAACAACAGCCCCGAGTTCATTCATGTCCCTCGTGGGCCAAAACTAGAGGATATTCCGGATATTCAGGCTCCTTCCACTCACGGGCTTGTCGAGGTGATGCGGGGCTGCGGCCGCAACTGCCAGTTTTGCGAGCCTAACCTAAGAATCGCAAAGTACTATCCATCGGATAAGATAGAGCGAGAAATCGCGGTTAATCGAAAGATCGGCAACCCGAACGTCTGGGTCCACAGCGAGGATATTTTCCTCTACAAGCTGGAGGACAAGAAGGGCTTCATGCCCAACCATGACGCTGTGGTCGATCTCTTCAGCACTGTCATGTCCCAGAAGGGAATAGGCTACGCCAATCCCACGCACGGCACTGCTGCTCCTGCTTGGGCAGATCCTGATCTAATCAGGGATATTTCCGAGACCGTTCTGAAGGGATCCAAGCGGCACATTGGAATCCAGTCCGGTCTCGAGACGGGTTCTAGTGAGCTGATCAAGAAGTACATGCCGTTGAAGGTGAAGCCTTTCAGCCCTGACGAGTGGCAGGATGTCATTTATAACGGGACGAGGATATTCAACGAGTACTACTGGTTCCCGGCCTACACGATCATCGTCGGGTTGCCCGGTGAAACGTCTGAGGATGCAGTGGAGACTGTCCGTCTAATAGATCGGATGGAGCATGGGCTGAAAAAGGATGTCGGTGTCAAAGCACACTTCACCGTCACTCCGCTCAGCTTCGTGCCCTTGGGTGTGTTGAAGAAGAGCGGATTCTACAATATTGACGACCAGGTCGATGAGGCACGCTTCTGGGTCATATACCGGAGCTGGAGGCACACGGTGCTGGAGCTGCACACGATGCCGCCAACGCTATTGCAATTGAACCCGTTGCTCAAGGGGGTTTTCACGACGCTCTGTTGGTTCGGCTCAAAGAAGATCCTCGATGGCATCAAGGCCTGGGGACGGAGACGGGGCTTCGACGCCGACAAGAGCCTACGGCTAAACTAGAAATCTCGGAACTGGCTCGGCTACAAAGAACTGTTTTGTGTCGCGGGAAAGAATTTTTTCATAAATTCTAGGAGGGGTGTTCTCGCTATCCGAAACAGTTTTGGGCGAAATTGTAGACTTATCCTACAGAACGGGCTAAATCAGCGTTTTTCGAGAAGCATCCATCTGTCTCCTTGCAAGCGTGAACTGGGCTTCGTATGAAATGCTCCTCCTAGATCCCGGATCAGGGCTGATTTGGCGCTTTTTTTGTGGGTTACCGCTAAAAGGTGTTTCTGCTGTCAAGAGCTTGTTATCTAGGTTCCGTTCTCATCGGTCGGTCTTTCGCTTAACCACTCTGCCTCGTCGCAGAGTCCCCAGGATTCTGATTACACCGTTCTTCGGTCGACTGCACGATTCTCCTTCTCTATCGTTCATAGGACTAGTCCTCTAACAATCTCTCTCGCGAGCGGCAACAGACCACTCCTCCCTCCATACCCGACATCTCCTACCAAGAGCCAGAAATTGTCGTCAGGACGGTCCATCGGACTGAAGAAGTCCGACTTGATTCTCACTCCGCGCTTGGTGAATAGGCCTACCGTGTCGATCCAGCCTTTCGAGGTTCTTTCAGCGATGTGGGCGAACCGGGAGCATAGTCCGCAATCATTGTCGTAGAGAAGGATCGGCCGCACAAGTGGCAGAGAAGACTCCTCCACATGGATCTAGGGCTAACAGTAGACTGTAAGCCTTTCCGAACTGAAGTGGCACTGAGAAGCGTAGGTGCCTAGGCTGAGTGCGCGGCTACTTCGCGCGTGCTGCGGCTGCCTTGGCCGCGAGAGCCACGAATTCCTGACGGCCGAAGGCCGTCCCTGAGAGCCCCCATCCACCCTCCGCCGCCTCAGTGAGTATCACCCACGTACGGCTAGGTTGCGTCGGGTCCCCGGAAATCTTTGTGACAATCTCGGTGACCTCTTTGACGAGTTGCTTCTGGCCCTCGCGGGTTAATGCTGATGGAGGCGTGATGATCTGGACGCGCACGGTGCGGGCGGAATCGGTAGCTGCGGTGTGAACCGAATGAGGATCCATTCGGTGGATGAACGCCGCGGTGTTGTTAAGATGGAACGGTCCAGGAGTTGCGACGCCTTCAGCGCGGAGAACGGCCATTGTCAGCTCATGCCCGAGCCGACCCTCAGTGCCGGCTGGAAAGAGGTCTGCTGGTGCATAAACGTCAATCATAGGCATAGTAAAACAGTCCAAACGAGGACAAGGTTCGATATATACGTCAATCGACGAAAGACTTGTTCCTAGGGTTCATGGAACGATACAAGATTCCACTTGTTAATGGGTTCGGACGGACAATCGGATATGGTGATAGATGGTGGACCCATAGGGTGAGGGATGGTCGTGAGGGTTCTATTCTTGGAGAGAAGCATGTCGGGATAACCATCGCATGTCTAGATGATGACGGAAGAATCCTCGTTCAACACAGAAGACACAGGATATTCGACAAGGTCTGGAGTCTCTCCGGCGACACCCATCCCAGGAAGTATGAGTCTTCAAAGGTGGAAAGTCTTTCCGAAGCCGCGAGAAGATGTGCCAAGGAAGACCTCGGGATTACGATCAAGAGCTGGCGACGAATACTCAGGGTGTCGTATTCTGCCAGAGATCCTCGGGACCTGAGGTATTGTGAGAATGAGCTATTGTCCGTGCTGGCCGCGAAGCACAGGGGTCCTATGAATAGGAACAGAAACAGCGCCTATGAATTGCGCTGGGCCAAGTTCGCAGAGATTTCGAGAGACTCACGGACAGATTCGAAAAAGGAGTCGATTGACCGGAAGTACGCACCTTGGGTCCACGCTATGTTCTCCCTTCCACATGAAATGGTTGAAGAAGCATTCCCAAGCTCACGGAGAAAAACACATTGGCGACGGAGCAGGGCTCCGAAGCTCAAATAGAAATGAGAAACTGGTCGCTCTTGCACGAGAGAAGCGTCTTTCTCGAGTCGCATTTGTCTGTGAGAAAATGGGCCCTTAGGGAGGATAATCTGGACCCACCCAATTCTGATCCGAGGACTACGAGCGCAGCGACTTTCCAAGTCAGGGTTTTTTTTGGAGTCCTGCCAGCAAGCCATTATCGGTCCGGACGGGATCTTGAACCAGAAGAAGCTACCCATGCCAGGGATGTCGGTTCGCGGGAGAACAATCTGGCCTCCCTTCTTCCGAACATTTCTCTCTGCTTCATCCAGATTCTCGACGAGAACATAGTTCGTGCTTCCAGGGATCTCAGATTTCTGAGTCGCTCTGATGCCCACAGTCGTCCCCTTCGGATTCTGGAATGTTAGGTATGGGCCAGTAGGCATCTGGACGGAGTCGAATTTCCAGCCAAAGGTTTTTTCGAGGAATTTTCTTGTCTCGCTTGGGTTGGTGCTCGCGAGTTCTGTAAAGGCCATCATACCGTGAGTTCGGGTTTTGCTTGAATCGCTACTCCCGCTCATGGGCTATTCCAAGTAAGAAAAATGGGAAGGGATTATTTCTTTTCGGTTGGAGCTATTTGCGCGCGAACATGGCCGCGAAGGGTCTTGCATCGAAGAAGACCTGTATCGATTTGACCTTCCCATCCTCCGCGTAAATCCATTCCGCACAGGGAACAGTCCCCGCGGGCGTATTTGTCGCTAGGTCGTACACGAAGCAGACATCGTTTCCGTCGATGAATGTTTTCCTCTTGTGTACTCCCGTGACTATCTGGGCGAGGCGGAGGGTCGATTGAATGTAGTCGTGAGCGTTGTTGAACTTGTCTATGGGACCCGTGAATGATAGGTGCTCGTCAAGGTATTGTGCGCTTGCCTCGTACTCTTTCTTCGACCAATGGTCGAAGTATTTCAGAGCGACATCGCTCTGTGACTCGGTTGTCTGTACCAACTTTTCCTCATCGAGATAAAGTATCCAAAGGATACTAATATGCCTGCTAGGGTCCAGAAGTATACTGAATTGTTTTGGCGCGGTCCAAATCTAGAGAAGAGAAGATGGGCCCAAAGCTCCTGTATCAGCAGGATCCCGTGCGAGGAAGCGTCAAGGCGCTAGGTTCGAAGTGGACCCTGCTAATTCTGAGAGATATTGGATTTCTCAGACTGGAGAGGTTTGGTCAGATTCTGAGGAATAATCCCGGCCTTACACCTCGAGTGCTCTCGCGGCGTCTTCGCAATATGCAGAAGGAAGGCTTGATTGAAAGGACAGTAAAGTCGGACCGAATCACATACATGTTAACTGCTCGCGGAGAAGACGCTGCCTATGTACTGTTGGCATTCTTGCGCTACGGGTTGAGGTATCATGCGGCCTCGGCAGAGGTTGCAAGAATGAAACCTCTTCCTTCGTTCCAAGACTTGATCCGAGAATACTATCGTTGAAGCGTTCTGAAGTATGCGAACCCAGCAATGCATTCAGGTTTCTCTAAAAGACCAAACCTCCCTATTCTTGCGATTCGAAACGTCAAGGCCGAAGAGAGGGATGATGACCTGAAATGCGCAAAAGCTGTATTGCAACGACTTCGATCCAGAGAAACATCACTGCAAGGAACAATCGTTGAAAGAGTCCGACAAACCCGAGATAGCCAAGGGACGAGGCCGCGAAGACCAAGAACAGGCCGATAGCTAGGAGCCATGTGACCAGAGAGTAGGACCGATAGCTTTTCCAACGATCATCACTGTTCAAGCCCAAGGAAAATAGAAAGGGCGCAAGTGCGATCGCTACGAAAGCAATGACTGCGTCCACGTTGTGCGTTAGCTGAAAAACGGACTGCGCGGTTATAGGACAACCAGGGTCGCACGGAAAGAATCCTCCGGCTACTTCTCCGGCGCCAAAGACTCCTAGCAGAATCGAACCTATCTGGGTCCATCGTACTCCACGGATGTTTGCGAAGGGTCCTGTTGCAAGCGCGATGATTAGGAGACCGGTGACAACGAAGTTTGCGTTCATGATGGTAGCGTTAGGACCAGCGCCCAATTCGCTGCCGTACTGGCTGAGCTGGTCATATCCGGGTCTCATCAGGCTGGCGACTGTCCAGAGAATCAGCATCAAGACAGGAGCGGTCATGCCGCAGAGTGCGAGAAGTCGGACGACTTCGCCCGAGCTTGAATTGGTCGTTGGCGCAGCCATCTCCAAGAAATGATGACTTCGTTAGATGATTAGCGAGGCAATCAGTGTGAATGATCCGAATCCCAATAGTGCGAGACCGGCATAGCCGTTTGAGGTTTTGATGCTGTTCTTTCTTGTGGACCCGAAGAATGAGGGGAGATTGATCGCGTGAAAGATTCCCCCGAGAATGAGCGCGTATACTAGTGAGAGTCCCGATAGAGCAAACAAAGCAACAATCGCGTAGAACGCGTACTCTACGACGAAGGCGACGGGGCCTCTCTTCCACAATCCGGCCCCCACCTTCCTGTCGCCATCGAAGCCGAGGACAGGCAAATCCTTCAGATGCACAACTGTATCGAGCAACCAGTGAGAAGCTGAACCTGCAACGAACACCGGAACGACAAGCGGATTATTCAGAAGCCTGGCAATGAGGAGGCCGACGATGAGCGACCAGAAACTCCCGAGTACGAGAGAATGAGAGTAGGGAAACTTCTCAAAGACGATAAACTTCTGCAGAGGGCTGTCCGGGTTTATTCTAACCTTCTCCACGCCGGCCGGAACCAGTAACGACCAGAGGAGGTCTGGAAAGCTGACCGCTATCAGGACGACCGGGAGGGGAACCTGTGGAAACAGCCTCCAGAGAAGAAACGCAATCGCAAAGTGGCCGACAAACATGCTTGTGGTCCCAGCGTCTGAGGTTCTGTCTAATAACGGGATGGTTTACCGGTCGTATTCGAATCGAGTGTAGTAACGATAGTCGGTCTCGTTGAGAGTGTACAAATTGTGCGCGGCAGTTATACGAAGAGTCTAGCCAAGAGACGAGATTGAGGCCGACTGACTTGGAAATGATGTACGAAACAGGGAAGGGGTCCTATCTGGCGCCTGAAAGGAAGCTGGCACTGGTCCACCGGGTTATCATGCCGGACAAGGACTATCCCAAAGAGTATTCGGTTCTCGTAACTGATCGTCGATCTATCTTCATCCGTCAGGAGAAGACGAGGAGCAGTTTTGTGCTTCGTGGCGAGATGAGATACGGAACGGCATTGGTTACTGATGTGCAGCCAAAGACCCTCGAGGACTATGAAAATATCAGCCCAGGAACTCTGGCAGCTGACGCTTCGAATATTGCTGTTCCTCATGACGCAGTTATCTCACTGGCGATGACGAAGGGAGAGCCGAATTTCCGCTTACAGGACCTGTTCATCTGGCTGACGATGAGAAGGCAGGGGCACAAGTTCCACGTGTACGACTTTCAGATGAATTACGGAGATGGCGCGAATCAAGAGGCCAAGATTAGATTCTGCATGGTGCCCTTGGGCGTGTATTTCAAGCCCAGAAGACATACCCAAACAAGGGAAACGATCCTCCGTGAATATGCTATGGACGCACTCCAGATTTTTCAAACGGTCCTCCCGAACAAAATCATACCGTCGTAATATTGTTCATGACAGAGTTGGGGCTTCGGAGCTGCCGATCCATGAGCCGAAAGAAAGATTAATTAAGTCTACGCTTAATTAAGCGATTGCTTATCGGATGTCAAGCATACAGCGAGACAACGCGACGGAAACGCAGGAACTGTTCAACGCACTGGCTGAGCCTACAAGGCGTGGCATCATAGAGCTTCTAGCCACCAAAGGACAATTGTCCGCTACAGACATTTGTGATAACTTTGATCTCAGTCCCCCAGCAATCTCACAGCACCTCAAGGTACTGCGGAAAGCCAATTTTGTACGCGTGGAAAAAAGGGCCCAACAGCGCATATACCAGATCAACCGCGATGCGATGTCGGAGCTTGAAGACTGGGTCCAAAAAATGACCAAGCGTTACGATGCTCGCTATGATGTCTTAGACAAACTATTGGAAGCAGAAAAGAAGAAACTTGCGAAGGGTGGTGAGAAGAAGTGAGTAAGACAAAAATTACTGCCGAACCTGGCAAGCAAGAGTTCTTCATCACAAGAGAGTTTGACGCACCCCGCGAGCTCGTCTTCAAAGCACACACAGACCCCAAGCTCTACACGCAGTGGCTTGGACCACGAAGACTCACAATGAGACTAGAGAAATTCGAACCGAGAAGCGGAGGCATGTGGAGATACATCCATAAAGACAAGGACGGCACTGAATATGGATTCCACGGCGTGATCCACGAAGTTCTCCCGCCTGAACGAATGATCGATACGTTCGAATTTGAAGGGTTACCGGAAAAGGGACATGTGGCGCTCCAGACGCTAAGATTGCAGGAACTGCCTGGTGGAAGAACTAGGTTGACCGCCCAAGCAGTTTTCCAGTCAATCGCCGACCGGGACGGAATGATCCAGAGCGGTGCCGAAGAAGGAATCAACGAATCCTACGAGCGTCTCGATGAACTCTTGAAAGAGCAGCGCGAAGGCCAGCAGCAAGAGAAAACTCCAATACAACAGACCGCAACCTGATCCCAGTTTTTGGGACTCCCGCCTGCAAGGGCGGGAACCGAACCCCTTGGTCCTCTTGAGTAGAAATTGGAGATGATAGCTGATTAGAATTAATGGGAAATACACCAGTTGTCAAGCTAATCAATACAAAGACCCAAATCGCAACAAGGGTTGAGGTTGGGAGAGAGCTGACTTGAGAAGGATAGTCGTTTCAGAGTTCGTGTCATTGGATGGTGTCGTCGAAGACCCGGGCGGCGCTGAGAAGTTCAAGCATGGCGGCTGGAGTTTCAAGTTCCGGGACGATCAGGTTCCGAAGTACAAGTTGGACGAGGTGTTTGCGAGCGACGCGCTCTTGCTGGGACGCGTGACCTATGAGGGCTTCGCGAAAGCCTGGCCTTCAAGGAAGGACGATGTGGGTTTCGCTGATAAGATGAACAACATGCCCAAGTACGTTGTCTCAACGACTTTGAAGGATCTTGAATGGAACAATTCTCGATTGATCAAATCGAATGTCGCGGAAGAGGTCAAGAAGCTGAGACAGCAGACAGGAAAGGACATTCTGGTCTACGGCAGCGGTAAGTTGGTGAATACGCTGTTGAAGCATGACCTCGTCGATGAATTGCGGCTCATGGTCCATCCTGTCGTCTTGGGAAGCGGGAAAAGGCTCTTCGATGACAACGCGGAGACATTGAAGGCTCTGAAACTTGCGGAGTCTAGAACGTTTCCTTCAGGCATCGTCCTTCTCTCCTATCACCCGACAAAGTAGCGATTTTTCTTACAGGTTAACTCTCTTCAAGCTGAGTCTTGGACAACGCGGACCATCTTGCTGATGATCCGTTCGTGTTTCTTTTCATCCGTATCAATCCATTCCAGGAGCAGTCTCGCTATTGGATGTGATATTTTCACAGTATCTTTGAGCGATTGTTCCCCTGCTTTGTCCTCTATCTGCAAGATCGCGTCGAGGAATTCTTTCTTCGGGACATTCAACGTAGGTTCGTGCGGTAACTCTGTCCATGAGATGATCTGAGAAACAACATCGGCATGCCTCATGCTGTCTGCCGCTATCATCCTAAGGAGCAGTTTGGAGTATTGATCTTCAAACTTTACTGCAGAGTCCAGACATCTTTCTGACGCTCTCAGTTCCAATTCTAATCTTTGTCGAAGAACCTCAACGATTTGTTTTTCCTGTCTCTGCGTCGTCTCTTCAAGCATCTTGCTGCCCTTGCTGGCAATTATTATCTGGTCAGCTGCCTCCATCAGTTCGGGCATCCGCACACCTTCTCTCACGCCACTACGGGCCCTCTGCAAGACCCTCTCCGCTAGGGCATCGATCGTACGGTCGACTTGAGCTGGTCGTGCGACCAGCCTCCCCCGCTTACCCTTCAGATACTGAACCACTGCAGCGGGGGTGGTGTTCAGAGCGGTTGCGATCTCTGTCACCCTAAGACCCTGTCGTTTCAAGCTCAGCGCGAGGCGGGCGCGAACGACAGGAATCATGTTTTCGGTCCTGACCCCTTCGGCGATATTTCGCATGCTGCTAGGAAGCGAAATGGGCCGTTATTAACAGTGTTAACAGCTTTCGTTAACGTCGATTGGCTTAAATGACGTATGTCATAACCTAGAATTGCGCTGCGGCTTTGATAGACTACGCACAGCTCTTACTGCTGGGAGCCATCGCCGGGCTGACCATATTCCTAGGCCTCCCTATGGCTCTGCTCAAGAATGTCAGCCGCACGAAGAAAGGATTCCTCAATGCCCTAGCAATGGGAATTCTCATATTCCTCATAACTGATGTCTTGTCCGCCGCCTGGCAGCCAACAAAGCTCGCTGCGGTCAACGGGTACATGGGCAGGGGTCCGGCTACAGACGCGATCATAGATCTTGTAGCGCTGTTCGGGGGACTGGGTCTGGGACTCTTGGGACTAGCTCTCTACGAGCAGAGATATCTCAGGAGAATCATCTCAACCAAAAAGAAGCTTGGTGCCGCAGAAGAAAACAGTGACGAGCGCGGAGGAAAATCAAACCCTACTGGTGCTCGCGACAAGATAACGCAACAGCATGGGTCTGAGCTCTTCAGCAACCCCCATCATCTTGCGACTATGATCGCAGTTGGCATCGGACTGCACAACTTCAGCGAAGGCCTCGCCATCGGCCAGTCCTACGCGTCAGGAGCAGTCGCGCTCGCCGTGGTCCTCATCGTGGGCTTCGGAGCCCACAACGCAACCGAAGGCTTTGGAATCGCAGGACCCCTAACGGGTATCTCAGAGAAACCTCAGATCTCGTTCCTCGCCAAGATGGGCATAATCGGAGGTAGCCCCACTTTCATCGGGACCCTAGTTGGAAGCGTCTGGGTCTCCCAGCTAACCTACATCATGTTCCTATCATTGGCAGGTGGAGCCCTGATCTACGTCACGCTTCTGATGTACAATACTGCGAGACGAGAATCCCGGAACGATCTGATAATGGTCGGACTCTTCATCGGGCTTTTGGCCGGTTTTCTGACCGATCTGATCGTCTCATTGGGAGGAGCTTAGGAAGCCTCGAGAACGGCAAGCTTGGTCAGTTTTCCAGAACGAAGCTGGTTGGCAACGAGGCTCAGCCAAAGGACGACGAGTGCAAAGAACAGTCTGGGCTGAACGGCTCCGAGACCAAGAAAACCTCCTAGATAGGTTATCATTGCAGCAATTCCCAGACTTCTCGATAATCGTCCGATCGCTATACTTTTTCCGTCTTGGCGAAAAGCCATCGCGAATAACAATATTCCGACGCTCGCGGAGATTGACCAAACATTTGCAGCAGAGGTGTGAATGAGACCGGAGAGAGTCGAAGGGGTCCCTATAGCATCTGTGTTGAATGCACCGACGATGACAAGCCCTGCGCCGGCTATGGAGAGCGTGATCAAATCCACTCTGTAAAGGGTGGTGGCTCTCGCACGGCCCCATAATCCCGCTACGATGGAGAAGAACGCAAGACCGAGAACTACGAAACCCGTCCTCATCACGAAGCCAAAGGGTCCAAGAGAGTACAGACTGACAGGGCCAAAGTTGGTTTCCGGCTCAATAACGTGAACAGTAACTAGTGCAATTGCGAACAGTGAGGTGAAGGAGAAACCCTCGGGCAGGTCGATTGCTTTGCGATTGAAGAGTTCACGAAGTTTTCCGGGTCATTGTGAACTCGGAAAGCTGTGCCATTCATTTTCAGATTCTAATTTTTGCAGCTATCCTTTCCCTGATTTGCAGGCTTATCAAACCATAGATGTGCGAATGAACTCAAAGCCAACGGAGGTGAAATGATAGATATGAAAAAGTTTATTCCATTAGCAATCCTCGCTCTTCTCATCGTTCCAGCCTATGTCGTGGCTGCGAGATCTGATACCCCGTCTGGGCCAAAACCCTCCATCGTCCTCGTCCACGGCGCGTGGGCTGACGGATCGAGCTGGAGTCGCGTCATCCGCATCCTTCAACAACAGGGCTACACCGTGTACGCTCCAGCCAACCAACTACGCGGCCTACTTTCTGATGCTGCCTACATTGCCAGCTTCCTCCAGAGCATCAGTGGCCCAATAATCCTGGTCGGCCACTCGTACGGAGGGGCAGTCATCACCAATGCCGCCACCGGAAATCCGAACATGAAAGCTCTCGTCTACATAGACGCCTTCGCGCCCGACCAAGGGGAATCACTAGCATCGCTCTCCAGCGTCCCACCGCCACCTGGTCAATCTCCGTCCTGCCTTTCAGGAGATCCCACCACGGTCTTCAACTTCGTGCCATTGACTGGTGGAGACGTTGATCTCTATGTCAAACCAAATCTCTTCCCCTCCTGCTTCGCTAACGACCTCTCTCCCAAAGAGGGAGCAGTCCTCGCATCGACCCAACGCGCGTTCGCTCTTAGTGCCTTACCACAGCTGTCTGGAGTGCCTGCATGGAAGACAATCCCGTCCTTCTACCTCGTCGGTACAATCGATAACGTGATTCCGCCTTTCGCGCAGCTGTTCATGGCTCAACGCGCACATTCAACAATCGTTCAGGTCAGAGCAGGACATTTGTCCATGATCTCCCACCCCGAAGCCGTAGC
>WNGG01006749.1_pt1 | contig 15092 bp, 10 predicted proteins | sample 5400661 | NCBI WGS metagenome assembly WNGG01 (sample SAMN13153372, study PRJNA577476) | soil metagenome | isolation source: 100 cm soil or saprolite under Garry oak tree replicate 1 | place: USA:California | collected 2016-06-15
GGTCAGTGTGGAATGTCCACACTGTGGCTTTAAGCAGATGGAATACGCGGCGGCGAAAAGCACAATATGCCGCCAGTGCGGTCGTTACTTTTCTCCATTTGCGCCGAAGGCTGGGCTAAAGCTGCGCGTAAAAGAAGAGACAACCGCGGCGGAGGATTCTTGGATTCTGCACAAATTCGAAGGCTTCTGGAATCGGCAACATAGCTCGGTTGTCGAATGTTTTGAATGCCAGCGAAAACATCAGGTCAGCGGCACGGCCACCTCGACAATTTGCTCGGGATGCAGCGCGCATATTGATTTACAGAATTACAAAATCACCACTGGCTTCAGCCGAAGCATTCGAACCTGGGGCGACGTGCATCTCACCGCCAAGGGCGACCTGAGCAGCAGTAGAGTGATTTGCAAATCTGCCTTAGTTGAAGGCAAACTGCGCGGCGATCTGCATTGCAATGACACGGCCACGCTCAATTTTTCAGGGAGAATTGCCGGCTGTCTTACCGCTAAACATGTAATTGTCGAACGCAGAGCCGATGTCCAGTGCTTCCGGCGAGTGAGAGCCGCAAGCATCGAAATTAGGGGAAAGATGGCAGGCGAAATCTTGGCCGAAACGATGGTTCACATTCACAAGAGAGGCTCGCTCGAGGGCAATGTCACGGCCAAGGCGATCACGGTCGAGAAAGGTGGGATGTTTTCCGGCCAGCTCGTGATCGGCCAGGCTGACTTCACGCAGGGAGAATTGCTACCGGAACGAAAACGAGCGGTCGCGAACGGGCCCCAGCCTGATCTTCCCGGAGCCGCGCGGGAGCCTTTGCCCGCGACTTAACCTTTGCCTCGATGCAAAGACTGCATCCGCGCAGTCCGTACGAAAAGCTTGGCGGTTACGTGCATCTGCCACGCTTGATCGACAAGGCCAGGCTGCATCGCAAAGGACTGCTCAATGGCTACAACTATAAAACGGTTGGCTTCGATAAGCATTTGCTCGCGTTTCTCAAACTGAACGGCGATGAATTTGAAGAAGCCGCCAACACCCTGGATGACGATGGTGCGATATTGAACTGGGTGCAGAAAAACGGCGCGAAACATCCTCCCGAAGCAATCGAACAATGGAACCAGGCAATGACTTCGCGCCATCCAGATACCGCCGCAAAAAAAGCGCGCTTCCTGCATTTTCTCAAAGAAGCGGGAGGCGAGGGGCGCAAGGATATTCGAACTTATTTCGATCTGATCGAATTTGACGAAGGCCGATTGAAGTAAGCTCGTAGCGGCGGGCTCCGATCGCCGATCCCAATCGCGTGACGCTCAGAGAGCGCCGCTGCAAGAGAGTCACCGAGCAAGCTTTGCGAAAATTTTATCGGCTTCTTCCAGCGTTTCTTTACTTCCGATATCGAGCCATCTGCCGGTGATTTCGAAGGTTTTCACGGGTTTGCGCGTGTAGAGCCATTGCACAAAGCGACCCGGCTGATCAGGATTATTGCCGGCCGCGAGATAAGTGGTCAAAAGCGAAAGCACTTCGGGTGAGTAATAATAAAGAGCGATGGCAGCCAGGGTGCTCTGGGGTTTTTCTGGCTTTTCTTCAAAGTGGGTGATGATTCCGTCCGCGTCGATTGCGATATTACCGTACTTTTTGATGGCCTCGCCATCGCGGACATCATAAACAGCAACGGTTGCTTCGTTCTTCTTCGCGCAGGCAACGAAGGCAGTGAGCGATTCACTAAATAAGTTATCGCCCGCGACAATGAGCAAATCGCTCTTCGTCAGATTCTCCCGGGTAACGACGAAATTGATATCTCCAATTGCGCCCAGTTTATCCTCGTCACTTTTGGAGCCGTCGTTGATGATTTTGAATCTTAATTTCGGTTGTCGTTCTTGATAGCGATCGGCCCAGGCTTGGAAGTCGCTGGCGAACTTGTCATTCGTTACGACGTAAACCGTCTCCAGATCTGGAACGTCGGCGAGATTGTCCAGGACCCATTCGATTATCGGTTTGCCTCCGACCGCGAGCAGCGGCTTGGCCTTGTCGAGCGTGAGCGGATAAAGACGCGTTGCGTAACCCGCAGCGAGGATGAGCACATTCATAGAAAGGTAAAACAAGGAGCAGCAAACATCGATGCGGCCCCGTCTTCCGTTATTTACTTGGATTTAGCGGCCGTGCACTCAGGATTGCATTCTGAAGATGTTTCTGCAGTGCAGCGATGCGATGCGAATCTGTAATCTTAGCGTGCGTTGACCGATCCACGACGTACAACGTGTCGATGGCGGCGCCGTCCTGTGTGTTAATACGAGAAAGCGCGATGGAGACACCCTCGCGATCGAGGCATGACAAAATATCATAGAGCAGACCGAGGCGATCCGGGGCTTGGATGTCTATGAGCGTGTAAGTCGGATGCGCCTTGTTATCGATGGCAATGCAAGTAGGAAATTCGATTTCTTGGACGTCCCGACGCCGGCTTTGACGCGTCGCTCGCTCGATTAACGGCAGAAAATCGAAGTTCTCACGCTCGAGCGCGCTCTGCAAAGTCTGTTCGACGAGTTCGCAGTCACGCTGGTCGGTGACGGCCTGTCCCTTCGGGCTGCACACTCGAAAGACACCCAGAACGACGCTATCTCCGCGGGGGAAAATATCTGCGCTCAAAATATTAATTGGAACGACCGAAAACGATCCAGCAATTTTGGCCAGTAACTGCTCGCGTTCCCAGGTGCAAAAACTGACGACACTGTGGCCTTGCTCGGGAAAAGCTTTCCATCTGATCTTTGGCTCCAGCGACTGCTCTTCTCGGCCGGAAACGTTTGCAAAAAACGAGCGAACCAGTTTGAGATGCTCGACAATTTCGGGCACATCGCAGGCACGAAAATAATTATCCGGCATTGACTCAAAGTGGGCCTCAATTTCATCCGCATAATCGGCAGAAAGATTTTCAGCCACGGAAACCTGCAAGCTCTCGCGCTCGATTTTTGCTTGTTCGTAATAGGACTTCTGGTCCGCCAGGTAACGCGAAGTCTCATGAAAGAGTTGCCAGACAAGCGATTCTTTCCAATCGGACCATGCCTCGGCGCTTGTGCCCTGTCCATCAGCCAGAGTAAGCAGCATTAGTGCGTTCAAGTTTTTTTGGTGCTTCACGATGTCGGCCAACTCCTTCACGGTGGCGGGATCATCGAGATTTCTTTGCTGCGCGATATTGGAGAGCGTGAGGTGATGATCGACCAGCAGGATAAGAGCCTTACGCTGCTCGGTTGACAACCGCAGACGGTTCGCGACGCGGTGGGCGAAAAGGGCGCTGGCTTCAGAGTGCGGCCGCGCGCCGACAGCCTTTCCGGTGTCGTGCAGAAGCAACGCGAGATAGAGAACAAGAGGATCCTCGAGCTGCTCAAAGATTTTGCGATATGCAATCAGCTTCGGATCCTCCGTCCGCGACAGCGCATCGAGCTTGTCGATGCAGACCAGCGTGTGTTCGTCGGCCGTGTAACGATGCAGAAACTCATGTTGCACGAGGCAGGTCAGCTGGCCGAATTCTGGAATGTATCGCCCCAAAAAATCCACCCGATGCATCATTCGAAGGACTCGGCCCACTTCACCTTTGCGCGATAGGATGGTCTTAAACATTTCTCGTGGCGCCGTGGCATATTGGTAAGTACGGGTAACTTGTCCGAGGCTTCGGCTGAACAGGTCACCGAGATCCGGGCTCAAATCCAAGGCGTGTTCTTGCGCGAGCTGAAAGGCGCGCATCATCTGTTCCGGATCGTTACGGAAAAGATCGCGTCGAGCCGGGTGCAGCTGTTTGTTGCGAATAAAAAAAGACTCAATCGGAGTTTTGTCCGGCCGTATCAACGGAAGAAAACCGAAAAGAGAACGGGTCCTACTCGTGACCCGACCGCTGACGAATTGCGCTGTGATCCGTTCGGTGACCCGGAAGATGTCTCGGGTGTGTTCATAATAATCCCGCATGAGCGCCTCACTGTGGAGCTGTCCGTTTCCCTGGGAATAGTTCAGCCGTTTTGCGATCTGTTCCTGGATGTTGAGGTGCAGAATGTCGGTGGCTCGTCCGGTCGCGTAGTGCAAATCGGTGCGTAGGCGCAGGAGAAAATCGTAGGCTCGCTCGATCCGCCCTTGGTCGGTCTCGCTGAGCCAATCTTTCCCGACCAGTTGGTTTGTGCTCAGCGAACCCTCTTTGAAATAGGTCATCCAAAGGAGATTTTGATAATCGCGAAGTCCGCCACATCCGCTCTTTACATGGGGTTCCTGGAGGTAAACGCTGTCGCCGAATTTCTTGTGCCGCGCGACCTGATCGTGCATTCGCATTTCGACATATTCCCGTTCGTGTCCTTCCACGCACTTCGAACGGAATTGCTCGCGAAACTCTTGCGCCAGCTCCGCGTCGCCTGCGAGAAAACGCGATTCGAGCATGGCGGTTTTGGTCAGCATGTCGTGATTGGCCTGCGTAATCGCTTCTTTGGTCGAGCGCGTGGAATGTCCAACCTTGAAGCCGCTATCCCAGAGCAGATAGAGGACCTGCTGCACCATTTCCTCGAGATGAGGCGAAATTTTTCTACTGCCCTGACGATGCAGAAGCATGACATCGACATCGCTAAACGGATTGAGTTCGCCACGGCCATATCCGCCAAGCGCAATCAATGCAAGCGGAGTCTCGGACGCCCCGTCGCCATGAGCAGCGGTAGCCGCAGCGCCAAAAACGTATTGTAACAAAACATCGACAAGCTCGGCCCGGCGTGCACAAATTTCGCGACCGCCGCCACCGGCTTGATGTTTCAGGCGGAGCCGATGCTCTTCGACCTTGAGAAATTTCTTGTAAAGAGGGAGGACCTCAGTGGGACGCCTTGCGCCCATAGCAGCGAGCTGATTCTCCGCATGCGCCAGAACTTGCTTGAGATGCCGGGACATTAAATTTCAGATTTGGGATTGATGATCGCTGATCGCTCTACTGCTCAATCTAAAATCGAAACTTCAAAATCCAAAATGTGTCCGGAAACGAAGTGAAGGAAACCCACAAGCTGGAAGCTTATCTTACACTCAGAGCTCGATCGCGTAGCGCTTCATCTTGTTGTAGAGCGTGGGACGCTGGATCCCGAGAAGTTCCGCTGCCTTTTTTTTGTTGCCGTGACATTCCGCGAGCGCTTGAAGGATGGTGTTTCGCTCGACATCGTCCAGGCTCTGCACACCCGTTCGCGGCGGCCCGCCGCGCTCTACTTGTTGCAACACGGCAGGCAATTGGATTTCAGTGGGCAGCTCTTTCACGCCAATCATGCCCTGCCGCGCCAGCACGACTGAGTATTCGATTGCATTTTGCAATTCCCGAACATTTCCCGGCCAGGCGTAATCGAGCAATTTTTGAAAAGCATCTGGCGCAATGGCTGGCTCTGGCTTGTTAAGTTGCTGAGAAAATTGTCTTAAAAATAAAGCGATCAGAGGCGGGATATCCTGCTTGCGCTCCAGAAGCGGGGGCACCTCAATCTGGAAGGTGTTTAGCCGGTAGTACAAATCAGAGCGCAGACGATTTTCGGAGAGGGCTTGCGCAATAGGCTGATTGGTCGAAGCAATCACACGAAAGTCGGCCTTCATTGTGCGGGTATTCCCGAGAGGCCGATACTCGTGCTCCTGCAGCACGCGCAAAAACCGCGTCTGCAAATCTGCAGGCATATCAGATATTTCGTCGAGAAAAAGTGTGCCGCCATTCGCCGCAGCAATCATTCCAGGGAAATCGTTCATCGCACCGGTAAACGCCCCTTTGACGTAACCAAACAGCTCGCCCTCGATCAGGGTTCGCGGAAATGCCGCACAATTCAGCTTGACCATTGTTTTTCCCGCGCGCCGGCTGCGCGCGTGAATCACATTCGCAATCACTTCCTTGCCCACACCGCTCTCGCCCACGATGAGCACGTTTGCTTCGGAAGGCGCCATCGCGTTGATCAATTCGTCGATCTGTTGCATCGCCTTGCTTTTGAAAATCGGCGTCAGCCGTGTCTCGGCGATTTCCAAGCGCTTCTCGAGTTGCTGCGTTTTTTCCCGAAGTTCTTCCGTCTCCTGTAGGAGCGACTGTTTTTCCAACGCCTTCTCCACCAAGCTGAGCAGTTCTTCAGGCGCGTACGGTTTGCTGATGAAATGGTAAGCGCCTCGCTTGATCGACTCGATCGCATTGTGCAATGAGTCGTGCGCCGTCAAGATAATTACCTGAATTTCCGAGAGCTCGGTTTTTATTCGGTCCAGCAGTTCCAATCCTTCTGCGTCCGGTAATTGGAGATCGAGCAAAACGAGCGCGGGAGATTTAGACTTCAGCAAATTCAATCCTTGGGAAGCGGTGAGTGCAGTATCGACCTGATAACCACGCCGCGTGAGAAGCGCGTCCAGTGTCAGGAGAATTGACCGCTCGTCGTCGATGATCAGGATACGACGGTCGTCTGTCTTCATATTGAGTAGCATCGGCGTCCCTGCCGATGAAGCCCGGACATCGGCTGAAAGCCGATGCTACGTTCCGCTTCAACCTCGTTCTTGCGACAATGGCAAGGTAAGCGTCGTAACCAGCGTCGGATCGCTTGAATCATAATGTGCATGCATTTCGCCATCGTGAGCTTTAACGATAACGCGCACTCGATTTAGTCCAAGGGCATAATGGCCATGGCTGATTTTCCGTAGCGGTTCGCGTCCCCAGTTTTCGGTCGATAATTCGAATCGCGCTTTCGGCTCACGCAGCGCAAAGACGAAGCGGTTGTTGTCGATCCTGGCCATTGCGGCAAGCGCACCTTTGCCGCGGTCGTGTTGAAAAGCGTTGGCAAAAAGTTCGATAAACGCCTGCTGCAACAATTGAGGGTCGATATTCAAGACCGAATCGCCCGTCTCACCTTCCCAGCTGACCTCCGTACTTTCATTCGGAAAGTCACGCGCAATTTTCTTGCGCAAGTCCTCGACAAAATCGGCCGCTCGATACGAAATCAGGTTGGGCTTAATCTCTCCCACGCCCGCCGAAAGCTTTTGTAAGATTGCAGTCAGCCTGGAGATATTTTCGCGCAACCGCTCGATCTCGCGTTTCAGTTTTAGGTCTGCATCCAGCTCACTGATGTAAGCCGATTGCAGCTCGATCGCGTTTAGATGATTGCGAAGATCGTGACTGAGCTGCCGGACAAAGCGAACCGCGTCGATCCACGGAACGCTCAACGAATCACTTCGATCTTCAGAAGCCGCACTTGCCATATCCCGGCACAAACTTACCAAATCGACGAGGAAAGGCGATTTCCCAATCGCCTTGGCGGTTGGAAACCGCCGGTCCTTGCTATTTCTTGAGCGAAAATTTGTCGTCAACCGCCTGCTCGCCCGCCGTGACCCCGACCTGCGAATCATTGCCCGTGAGATGACGCAACACATGAAACGCATCTTCCGGATCGGCATCGATGGAATGCGCAATCTGTTCAGCGGTCTTCCCGTCTCCAAAGGTTAATTTCTCGCGCACTTGTTTTTGAAGTTGCAACAATTTCGTCGCCGCCTTTTTCCCGGCCTCAACGCCAGGTTGATCGTAGGCATTGATATTGACGAGTGACGCATAGAAGCCGACAGCGCGCTCATAAAGCGCGATCAACGCACCGATGTTAAAGGCGTTCGCTTCCGGAATGCTCAACGTGATCGATTCACGACCGCTCTCATAAAGCGCACTTCGTGTTCCGCGCAAAGATCCCTGAAGATAATCGCCGCTCGTAATGCCGTCTTCGACCTCAACGGCCGCGCCATGCCGACCTTTGCGCACCTCGATGAAGGTCACGAAAAAATTCAACAGGCCATCGCGCAACTGCTGAACGTAGGCGTGCTGATCGGTGGAGCCTTTGTTGCCATAAACAGCAATGCCTTGGTGCACAATTTGTCCATCGAGATCCTTTTCTTTTCCTAGCGATTCCATCACCAGCTGCTGTAAATATTTGCTGAACAGCGCCAGCCGGTCCTTGTAGGGCAGGATTACCATATCTTTCTCGCCTTTGCCGTTGCCGGCGTAATACCACATTAATGCCAGAAGCATCGCGGCGTTTTGCGCTACGTCGCGTGCGCGCGTCCGTTCGTCCATTGCCGCCGCCCCCGCGAGGAAACTGTCAACGTCAAAACCTTCCAGCGCCATCGGGAGAAGTCCCACCGCGCTCATCACCGACGTCCGCCCACCCACCCAATCATGCATCGGGAAACGGGCAAGCCATCCATCCTTTTCGGCGTATTTGTCCAATTCGCTCCCCACGCCGGTCACAGCGATGGCATGTTTGGCGAATTGAAGTCCATTCTCTTTAAATTTTGTTTCGGCTTCGACCATTCCATTTCGCGTTTCCTTCGTTCCACCGGATTTCGAAATGGCGACGACGAGCGTTTGCGAAAGGTAATTGCTGATCTTATCGAAGACGCGATCGAAGCCATCCGGATCGGTGTTGTCGAAAAAATAGATATCCATTGGATCGCGCGACGATCCGAGCGCATCCGCCACGAATTGCGGTCCGAGCGCCGAACCACCAATTCCAATTAGCAGCACATGCTCGAATCGTTTACCGTCTTCGGCTGCGATTTTTCCGGCGTGAACATCGGCCGCAAACTGTTTGATACGCTTGTTCGTTCCCTCGATGTCAGCGCGAAGTTGTGCACTCGGTGCCAGCGCGGGATTGCGGAGCCAGTAATGGCCAACCATGCGTTTCTCATCGGGATTGGCGATCGCTCCCGATTCGAGCTCTTCCATCGCCGCAAACGCCTTTTCGATCCGCGGCTGCATCTTCTCGAAGAAATCATCCGGAAATCTCATACGGCTGATATCGATGGAAAAATCGAGATCGCCGTAGTGCAAAAAATACTTCTGAAAACGCTGCCAGAGTGACGAGGAAGACATCATTTCCAGCTAAGCGCAATGGCCATTGAGGTCAATCGCCCCGGCCTTGGATTATGGCGGTGTCGACTGCTTGCCTGGCACGGCGCCTTTTTTGGCCGGCACTTCTTGTTCCGGTGCGACTTCGTATTCCGGTTTGGGAACTCCCATCAACCAGTGGTCGAACCAGCCAACAATATTTTGCAGCCGCTCGATGCGATGCCACGGCTGACCCGAGCGCGAAAGCTCGTGAGACTCGTTGGGAAAACGCACCATCACCGTTGGAACCTTTCGAAATTTAAGCGCGCGAAACATTTCCTCGCCACCGGCCCCAGGTGGCGTTCGATAATCGCTCTCGCCCAGGATCAGCATGAGCGGCGTCTTCACGTTCTTAATGTAATTGATCGGCGATCGCGCTTTGAACTCTTGCTCGTCCTCAAACGGCGGCGCCTTGAACCAAGTCGGCTGAAAGAGCGTAAAATCAGCTGAGTACCACCAATCTTCCCAACTGGCGATGTCGCGCTGAGAAACGGCCGCCGCAAAGCGGTTCGTTTGTCCAATCACCCAATTCGTGAGCAATCCGCCGCCGCTCCCGCCGGTCACGCCGAGTTTCTTATCGTCGATGTACCCGCGGCGGATCACGTCATCCACGCCGGCCATTAAATCCTTATAATCGTCGCCGGGATAATGATATTGAATCACATTGCCGAAATCCTGTCCGTAGGTCGTGCTGCCACGCGGATTTGGATAAAGCACCACGTAACCTTTCGCAGCCATCCACTGAAATTCGTGCTCGAAGATGTAACCGTAAGCCGAATGGGGCCCACCATGGATATTCAGAATAAGCGGATATTTTTTCCCGGGATTAAAGTTCGGCGGTTTCTGCACCCATGCCTGGATGCGTTTGCCATCGAAAGTCTGATACGAAATCTCTTCCGGCTCGGTAAGATTAAGTTTGGAGAAAAGCTCGTTGTTAATGTTCGTTAACTGGCGTCCCGCGTCTGCGGGACCACCGGTCCGGTCCATCGCGAAGAGATCGTTTATCCGCGTCGGAGTCGAGACCGTGTAGATAATCTTCGAGCCATCGTCAGACGCGCGGAAACGGAGGACTGCCTGATTTCCGTGCGTAAGATCCGTTTCTGCTCCGCTCTGGACATCGAACGACGCGAGAATTGTTTTGCCTTCTTTTCCGCAGACCACGATCAAGCTGTGCCCGTCTGGCGTCCATACCGGAATATTCGGGCCCCCGGCACGCGGAGCCGAATTATCACCGAAAACGCCGTCACCCACATCGAAATCAAAAGTCGCGGTCAGATTTCGCGGCTTCGCATTCGGGGAAAGATCGACAATCCACAAATCCGGCTGCGTGTAGGAATTCACCGGCTGCGTTGTCGCCGCGATAAATGCAATCCGTTTGCCGTCAGGACTCAGCGACAAATTATCCATCTCCATGTCGATTGAGTTGAGTTTGGTCGCGTCTCCGCCGCTTGGACGGATTGAATAGAGTTCGGTCTTCGGCAGTTCGTAATACGGTTCATCCACGCGCAGTGACGTGAAATAGATCTGCGCGCCGTCCTTCGACCAAACGATGTTGCCCTCATCAAATCGGCCGGAGGTCAATTGCCTGGGCTGCACTTTCTCATCCGCGTTGCGCGGCGCTGTTACCAGCCAAATATGACTCGGGCGCTTCGGGTCGAGGTAGCCTTCATTATCTTCGCGGTAAACCGCCCGCGTGATCACGTGGATATCGCTCTCGTGTTCCGCTTCGGCCTCCGCTTTTTTTTTGGCTGCATCTGGTTCGCCACTCGGTGTCGCTGTCGGCTTGTTCGAACTTTTTGCAGAGGCGCGCGGTGACGGGGAGGTTTCACTCACTGCCTTTTTGAGTTCCTCTTCCTTGCGCTTTTTCTTTTCCTGCTTGGCGAGATCCTCCGCGTTCGTGTCGCTCGTGAACGCGATCGTTTTTCCGTCCGGCGCCCACACAGGATTGCTCGCGCCCTTGGGCAGATCGGTAAAAGAGAATGAATCACCGCCGGCCATCGGTAAGATCGACAATTGAGGCGGCTCCGGTTTGCCCTCCTTTTCGGTAGTGCGCAAGAAGAGCAGAAATTTCCCGTCCGGCGACCAGCGTGGCGTCACGTCGTGATCGCCTTTTGTCAGTTGATGAGGCTCCTCACCGCCCGCGACCGGTACAGACCAGATCGAGGTGTTATAGCCCTCCTTTTTTTCGTTTACCGTTACCCGTACAAAAGCGACACGCGTTCCGTCCGGAGAAATTTGTGGATCGCCGATCCAGACAAAATCGAAGAGGTCTTTTTCAGTAATGTTGCGCTTTTGTGCGAAAAGGCTGCTGCTTGCAGCAATCAAAACAGTGAAATAAATCGCGAGCTTATTCATAAGAGTTCTTGAGGATTAAGATGCAGTTCACAAACGATTCGGATTCAAAATTAGGTGTCGACCTTAGCGCTCCTCAGAAATCACATATGTTCGATCACGTTGTCGCCGAACTGCGAACATTTGATTTCGGTCGCGCCCTCCATCAACCGCGCGAAATCGTAGGTGACGCGCTTGCTTGCGATCGCGCCCTCTAATCCTTTGAGAATCAGATCAGCAACTTCCGTCCAGCCCATGTAACGGAACATCATTTCGCCCGAGAGAATCACCGAACCGGGATTGACCTTGTCTTGATTCGCGTACTTCGGCGCGGTGCCGTGGGTCGCTTCGAAAATCGCGTGACCGGTGATGTAATTAATGTTCCCACCGGGCGCGATACCAATCCCGCCCACTTGCGCGGCGAGCGCGTCACTCAAGTAGTCGCCGTTCAGGTTTAGCGTCGCGATCACGTCGAAATCTTCCGGCCGTAACAGCACTTGTTGCAGAGTGATGTCCGCGATCGCGTCTTTGATCACAATACCGGCCCCGGGTTTGCCCATTGGAATCTTGCACCAGGGTCCGCCATCGATTTCCTTGGCATGGAAATATTGCTTCGCAATCTCGTAGCCCCAATCGCGAAACGCGCCCTCTGTGAACTTCATGATGTTCCCCTTGTGCACCAGCGTTACGCTTTTGCGCTGGTTCTGGATCGCATAAGCGATCGCGCTGTGGATCAGGCGCACGCTGCCCGCGCGGCTGACCGGTTTGATGCCGATTCCTACGCAAACATCATCACCTTCCGGTGCGCCGACTTTTTTCCAGAACTCCGCCGCTTTCTCTTTCGTGCCGAAGCGAATTTTATCGAACTGTTTCGGAAACTCTTTCTGGAAAAAATCCAAAATCTTTTGCGCTTCCGGCGTGCCCGCCGCGTATTCGATGCCCGCGTAAATGTCTTCCGTATTTTCCCGGAAGATCACCATGTTCACTTTTTCCGGATGCTTCACGGGTGAGGGGACGCCTTTGAAGTACTGCACAGGCCGCAAGCAAACGAAAAGATCGAGAAGTTGGCGCAGCGCGACGTTGAGTGAGCGAATCCCACCGCCGACCGGTGTCGTCAGCGGACCTTTGATGCCAACCAAAAATTCGCGGAACGCTTCCACCGTATCGTCGGGTAGCCATTCATCGAATTTGTCCTTTGCAGTCTGACCCGCGAAAACCTCGAACCAGGCGACCTTCCTTTTGCCACCGAAAGCTTTCTCGACCGCGGCATCGAACACGCGCACGCTCGCTGCCCAGATGTCCGGCCCGGTGCCGTCCCCCCGAATGAACGGAATGATCGGCTGATCCGGTACCTCCAATTTTTCGGTTCTCGTAATCTTTTCGCCGGGTGGCGGCGCGACATTTTTGTACGGCATAAGCCGACACTGTAGCGGCAGGCGTGACGCCTGCAATCCCGTGGAGGGGAGAGGGAAAAAGTGAATCGTGATTAGTGACCCGTTCAATGGGAGGGGGACGACCGGATCCGTTCGCGAGCAGGCGGCATGGAGGGACGAAACGCGGCAACCGAAGGCGCGTGGCGCGCCGGGGTAGTGCCAATCAGAAATCAAAGATCAGAGAGAAGACAGCGAGTCGGATCTTGATTACATTTGCTCTTATGAAAACCGTTACCGCTTTTGCATTAGCATTCTTTGCCAGTTCTCTGCTCGTGTTCGGACAAGAGAGCAATGAAGAAAAAAGCAATGAACAGAAAACCAGTGAACAGAAAAGCAAAGAAGAGGACGCGGTCCTGCAAGCAGAGCGCGAACTGGCTGATGCTTACCTCAACAGCGACGCCGACGGCATCGCCCGGGGCGTGATGGAGGATTACACGTTGACCAACTCAACCGGCAAGATCACGACGCGGGCACACGATCTCGACGACGCAACGAAGAAAGATCCGAAATACGAAGTGTTCGAGAACCGCGACATGAAGGTGCGCGTCCACGGCAACACCGCAGTCGTGACCGGCGAGACGCACACGAAAGGGATTTCCGGCGGAAAGCCTTTCGATTCGAAATTCCAATTCACGGACACATTCATCAAAGACGCTGGACGCTGGCGTTTGCTCGCCGGCCACGTGTCAAAACTTGGCTGGGGAACACGGCTAAAGCCGAAAAGCAGCGGGCAGAATCCTTAACCGCGGATTACCCGCCTTCGCCGAAAAGATGCGGGCGTGGCAGGCGCGAATACCGCGACTGATGCGGCCACGCGTCTGTGGCGCGTTCTGATTTTTCCATTGAGATTACTTTGATTTGGTCTTTTCATTTGCCTCCCGATAACCAACTCTAGCGATCTCAACGCAAGGGAAAACCTGGCGTTGGCCCGACTGCGCGGCGAACGCGATTCATCACGCCGTAGCCCATGGTTCGCCGTAACTTTTAGTGAAGGCAGTTTGGCGAAGGCGGATTAAATCATAAAGCTTTTCTTACCTTGAACTTGTGCTAGACTCTGCACCCCAACCGTGTTGTCCCCACAGACCCGTCCGCGTCGCGCTTGCCACGATTCAAAGTTCGACGTTCGAAGCTCGAAGTCCGGATGCCCATCTCCCATCTGCGATCTCCGATCTCTGCAACGTAAGCGCTCCGCTTTCACGTTGATCGAGCTCCTCGTCGTTCTCGGCATCATTGCCCTCCTAATGGTCCTGATAGTTCCCGCATTCACGAACATAAAAAGCGGGACCGACGCCACTAGCGCTGCATACACGATCAAGAGCGTGCTCGATATCGCCCGCACCTACGCGAAAGCAAACAACACTTATGTGTGGGTTGGTTTCTTTGAGGAAGACGGCTCGATTCCCTCGGCGAGTCCCACCGCCACGCCTGGGAACGGCAGAGTTGTAATCTCGACAGTGGCGTCGAAAGACGGAACCGAATTGTACGCAGCACCACTAAGTGGCTCCGCGGTAGACTTGGACGCCGCCGGCACAAAACTCTTACAGGTGGGAAAATTGGTGAAACTCAACAATATGCATCTGCGCACTTTTGCGAACGGAACCGGCGCGGGGGCCGCCGATACTTTTCCGACCCGACCATCACCTTCTCCGAGCGGCTCATCTGATAATGCCAAGATAGGAGACACGAGTCCGCCGGACTCACTGAGATATTTTCACTATCCACCAACCAGCCCCGAGGGAGCCGCGCAATACACATTTAGAAAAATGATCCAATTCAGCCCGCGCGGCGAATGTCGCCCCCAAAATGACAATTACGAGATGAGGACGGTTATAGAGGTAGGCGTTCAACCAATACACGGGACGGTTGCTCCAGCACTGGATGACGCTAAGAATTGTGCGGTTCAGTTGACCGGCTTCGACGGGAACGTGAAAATTTATCGACGATGAAGAGCAAGAGCCTGTTAACGCGATTTCGATTGCTGGCACGGATGCCAAATGGTAGCCTTCCAAAAATGAAACATACCGGGCGGGAACGTGCTGCATTTTCGCTCGTTGAAATAACCTTGGCCTTAGGTGTGGCGGCGTTTTGCCTCATTGCCGTAATGGGGATGCTGCCTGCAGGATTAAAGACTCAGCAGGCGGGGGTCCAACAGACGGCCGCGAATTCGATCATTTCGCAAATTGTCGGTAAATTGCGCGCTGATGCTCGAGTCCCGCCCGGACAGGAAAATAGAGATGACAGTAACTGGTACCTTCACCCGCATCATAGCGGTCCTTGGGACCCCACACCTGACAGGCTGTTTTTTACAAATGACGGGAAGAGTGAAGGAAGTGCTATGACTCCTGCTTCTGTCTACCGGGCTACCATCCAGTATATTTTCCCGCCCACAGATACGACGACACTGGCAGATATTACCGTCAGTTGGCCCCCGCAAGTGGATCCCGCCGATCCCGCA
>WNGG01008448.1_pt1 | contig 15083 bp, 19 predicted proteins | sample 5400661 | NCBI WGS metagenome assembly WNGG01 (sample SAMN13153372, study PRJNA577476) | soil metagenome | isolation source: 100 cm soil or saprolite under Garry oak tree replicate 1 | place: USA:California | collected 2016-06-15
AAACTTGATCTGGCCGTAGCCAACACTTGCTTCACTCCTACGGATTGTTCGCAGCGGAGTAAGTGTGCTCCTTGGTAACGGTGATGGAACCTTCGGTGCGGCTCAGAACTACCCTTCAGGGGGATACCTGGCAAACTCACTGGCGGTGGGGCGTTTCAACGATGACGGTGGATCTGCTGGTGGCGAACTCTGACAATTCTGGGCTGCTTCTCGGCAACGGGGATGGCACTTTCCAGGCAGCGCAGAGTTACAACGTCGGTGGGCCCTCGGTTGCCGTCGGTGACTTCAACCATGACGGCCGTCCCGACGCCGCGCTCGCGGGAACGGTGGTGCTGCTGAACATCACGCACCGCTCCAAGTGACGGTTCCCAGGACGTTCTAGCAGCCTCCCGCTACGACAGAAGCTGCGGCGATCGACTGGCAGGTGCAGGGCCCGCACCCAGGCTCGCGGTCAAATACTTCTTCATGCATCTTACGCATGGCGCATAACCTAGCTGCAGGGCGTCATGTGCGGCGATTGTCCGAAGATTAGCTTTGTCGTGGACGAAGGGACACGTGGGCGCGTGAAATGTCTTCCCGTCCGGATAGACCACTACCATGAGGTCTGGGGGGACGCCGCTGCCAGCCTGGGCATGTTCTGAGCGCAGGCCAGGCTGGCTGAAGGGGGAAGAACGGGCCGCTTCGAAGCCGCCGGCGATAACCACGGCTGCCGCTGCCGCGACCATCCATCCGAGAAAACTTCTTCGGCTGCCGGGCATATTGTCTTCGAGTCTTCGGTGGAGGCGGTGACTGAATCCCAGAGGAACCTCGAGCATTCGTTCGTCCCCATACAACTGGACCACATTGCGGGTACCGTTGAGCACCGCCGTGCAATGTTTGCATCCGTGTACGTGCTCCTCGATGGCTGAGCGCAAGTCCGGGGTAACTTCGCCTTCGAGATAGTTCGAAATCTCGCGCCACACTTCCTCGCACGTGATCACCATGGCTTGACCCCCTTCTCGAAAGACAATTTGCTGCTCCAACTGCCGCCCAATCCTGGCGCCAGCAAGTCGCGCAACATCAGCCGTGCTCGCAGCAGGCGCGTCTTGACGGACGCGGTTGAAATCCCGAGCGCCTTGGCCGTTTCTTCAATGCTCAGTTGCTGCATGTCTCGCAGCAGAAAAACTTCGCGATATATCTGCCCCAGCGAGGCCAGCGCCTCGGTCAGCGTTTCCCGGATCTCTTTCCGTTCCAGGGTCTCCGAAGGGATCTCTCGCCAGTCAGCAAAGTCGCGGGGGGTGTAGTTGCCCTGCTCGTCTTGCTGGCTAGCGATTGGTTCAATCATGTGAGCGTGTTCTTTCCTCCTCCGCATACGCGCCTCGTTGACGGTGATCTGGATCAGCCAGGTGCTGAATCGCGCCTCCGCGCGGAACTGCCGAACGTGTTTAAACGCTTTCAGCACCGCCTCCTGGGCCGCGTCTTCGGCGTCTGCCTGGTTACGCAAAATGGCGAACGCCGCATAGTACAAGCGCTGTTCGTACGGTCGAATGAGCTCGTAAAAAAGATCATGTTCGCCGTCCCGAACGCGCCGGATCAGCACCTCTTCGTTGAATTGTCCGGCTGGATTCTCCAGCGAAGTCGCCCCTTCCGGCATCTCTCCTCACGGCAACACTGAACTCATTGCGATCGCCAACTACAATTCTTTCGGTGTGTATTCCGGGTCCTTTTTCCATCCCGTCAACATAGATACAAAATTATTCCAACCATGCAGAACCACCATCACCAGATGGCCAAATACGAATGCCAAGATCGCCCACATAATCAGAAAATGCCAGAGTCGCGCGTAGTGGAAGCCGCCCATCATCCACGCCAACCAGGAAAACTGTACCGGCTTCCATATCGCAATCCCGGTCAGGACTGACAGCGCTCCGAGCCCGATTGCAGATGTGTACGCATGTTTCTGCAGCGGGTTGTAGGCTTCCTTGACTGGCGGCTTGGGGCCGAAGAAGAAGTAATGGCGCACCATCGGCCAAACCCCGGGAATGTCACGAGGCACGAACAGGACCTGCTTGTAATTCCCACTAAAGACTTGATAGCCGATGTAAACCAGGCCGGTGACAATATAAATCCACATGAAGGTGAGGTGCCATTGCAGCGCGCCGCCCAGCCATCCGCCGATTGCGAATGCTTTGGGCCAGTGGATCAGGTCCTTCTGCGGGATCTTTGCGCCGAAGCTGGGGAACGCGCGGAAGATCTGCAGCCCGCTGCCGATTAACACGAATAGCGAAATGGCATTCACCCAGTGGCAGAGGCGCACAATGAAGGGATGCTCGTAGACCGCTTCCGTTACTTCGCCAGTCTTTATGTTTTCGATTTCAATCGCGCGGGTTGCCATTTCACCTCTCTTGGCCGCTACAAACCGTAGAACTCCGAGTAGCCCTGGTCTTCCCAGTAGCCGACTCTTTGGAGAACGTTGGTCACTTTCAAGTCAGTCAGATATTTGGCTTGCTTGTATCCAACTTTGGTGGGAATAGTCAGACGCAGCGGTGCTCCATGTTCACGAGTCAGTGGTTGGCCGTACATTTCGTAACACAGCAGGGTCTGGGGATGGAGCGCAGTGGCCATGTCCAGCGATTCGTAATAGTCGTCTGCGCATTCAACGGTGACGAAGCGCGCGTCCAGATCGGCGCCAATCATCTTCAGAAAGTCGGAGAGGCGCACGCCGCCAAAGTTGCCAATCACGTCCCATCCTTCGACACATACGTGTCGAGTATTTTGGGTGATCCTCGGAAGCGCTTGAATCTGAGCCAGAGTGTAATCGCCCGGCTTTTGTACGGCACCAGCAACGGTCAGATTCCACTTGTCGAAATCGACTTGGGGATCGTCCACGTCGTAATCGTTGATGGGAAACTCATTGAAGGGCGTGAGTTCGGAGTCCGCAAACGTCGATGCCAGGTGGCCAGAACGAAAAAGTCTTGCCGAAGCCCAGTCGCTGAAACCAAGACCGGCCTTGAGAAGCGGCATCCGCAGTTTTGGGACAGCAAACGCGCCGAGCGCTACCACCGGCGCCAGCTTCAACAACTCACGCCGGTTGCTGCTCTTGAATTTGCGGTTGTCAGTTCGCGAGCTCATAAACGGTGTACCTGAAGAATCCAATGCTACGGAGAAGAGATTCGCCGAGCGGCAAAAGGTTACAGGTTGTCGACCGGACGCGGCTATTGTACAGCGGTGAATTGTGGCGCCGCTCTCCGTCTCCCCACACGCCCTTTCTGGGCCGATGATGCTCGAACTCTCGATACGATGTTAAACTCCCGCTTTGTGTTCAAAGACATGTATTCAAGGAGTTGTTATGAGCTGGGCAAGCAAGCTGTCCAAGCCTTACCGAATCGATCATGGGGAAAATTTTCGGCTAAAGGATTTCGATCCCGCGACGACCGGCCACCTTCGCTCGAAGGAACACGCAAAGGAATTGCTGGAGCAGAGCATCGCTGAAATGGCCGAACTGCAGGACAAGCTCTATGCCCAGGACTGCTGGGCGCTGCTCCTGATATTTCAGGCGATGGACGCGGCGGGAAAAGATGGCGCCATCAAGCATGTGATGTCGGGCGTCAATCCGCAGGGATGCCAGGTGTATGCGTTCAAGGCGCCGTCTTCTGAGGAGTTGAACCACGATTTTCTGTGGCGCACGAGTAGAGTTCTGCCGGAGCGCGGACACATCGGCATTTTCAATCGGTCTTATTACGAAGAAGTGTTGGTAGTGCGCGTGCATCGCGATATTTTGAAAAATGAACGGATGCCAAAGTCGCTGATAGGCAAGAACCTGTGGCGGGACCGCTTTGAGGACATTGGAAATTTTGAGCGATACCTTTCGCGACTGGGACGACTACATGAAGGCCTACGAAGAAATGATCGCAGCCACTTCGACGAAACACGCGCCCTGGTATGTAGTCCCCGCGGACAACAAGTGGTATACGCGGCTGGTGGTTGCCGCGGCCATCGTGGACACGTTGAAAGAGCTGAAGGTGGCGTATCCGGCAGTTGATCCGGAGAAGCGCAAACAGCTTGAGGCCGCGCGAGCTGAACTTGAGCGCAAGAAGTAGTGGGGGCTCCCAACCCAAAAGGGCGAAGAAGGCACCCTCCGCATTCTGTCGTCTGGTCAATCTTCATGAAGCATCTGCCAACGGTCGTGGGCTTGGGTGAGATCCTGTGGGACCTTTTGCCGTCAGGGCGGCAGCTCGGCGGCGCTCCTGCGAATTTTGCCTACTGCGCGCATTTGTTAGGCGACCGCGCGGTTGTCGCCAGCCGTGTTGGAGAGGACGAACCGGGAACGGAAATTCGCGGATCGCTTCTGGCGGCTGGTATCACAGACCAATTTTTGCAGGTTGACCCGGTGCATCCGACAGGGACGGTCAAGGTCCACTTGGATGCGGAAGGCCAGCCGACGTTTCAGATTATTCATCCTGTGGCCTGGGATTTTATGGAATGGACCGACACCTGGACAGCGCTGGCGCATTCGGCTGACGCAGTCTGTTTTGGTTCTCTCGCACAGCGGACGGCTGAATCCCGCCGAACCATCTTAAATTTCCTGGATGCTACGTCGCGCGAGGCCTTACGAATCTTCGACGTAAACCTTCGGCAAAATTTCTATTCGGCAGAAATCATTAAAGAATCAGCGAAGCGGGCGAATGTGCTCAAGCTGAATCACGATGAACTGTCCCGAATCGGTGAATCACTTGCCGTGAATGCGAACGAAGGATTTTCATTTTGCGAAGAAGTGCTGAGAAAGTTCGATTTACAGTTGATCTGCATTACCCGCGGAGCCAACGGGAGCCTGCTTTGTGATCCAAAAAACGCGCACGAACATCCCGGTTTCCATATCCAGGTAAAAGACACAGTCGGCGCGGGCGATGCATTCACAGCCGCGTTGGTACACGGACATCTTCGGGGACACTCATTGGCAGAGATGAACGACTCAGCCAACCGGCTCGGTGCGTGGGTAGCGTCATACGCGGGCGCAATGCCTTCGCTGCCAGAATCTGGATTGGAGCAGGCACTGGCAAGGCTTCAGATGAAGTAGCACGAAAAGGCCGTTACCAGGCGAACACATCGCTTCGAGCCGGCTGGAAGAAACTCTGATGCTTTAACAGCACCTCGATTGCTTTCACGACTTCACTACCAGTGCTCTTTGAGACAGCGCCTTTGAAGCCAGCATGAACGGCTTCGTTGGTCAATTCCTTCGAAACCTGCTGCACCGTCAGCAGGAGCAGCGGGATTTCGGGTGTGCTTCTAGAAATTTCCCGCGCGGCTTGCAGGCCATTCATCTGCGGCATAGCGAGATCAAGGACAATGATGTCAGGACTGAGTTGCGCGGCCTTGCCAATCGCATCCTGACCATCCAATGCATCGCCGCAAACGCTCCAGCCCTCGTGACCTTCAATCAGGCGGCGGAGAAGGCGCCTGATGGCGGAGTCATCGTCGGCGATAAGAATGCGCACTGCCATAGGCCGAGGGAGGGATGAGCCTACGCGATTCGGGCCGCTCGTGGCCAGCCTGGAAATGGTCAAGAACTGCGTAGAAATCAGATCCGAGCATCCCCATTATGCGCCGGAGCAATATCTTAGCCGCAATACCGTAGATACCGGATTACCGGGGTGGTTACTTGAAAGTTAGTTGACGGCCAACGGCGGGTATATGCTTGCCTGCTTTTCCATGAAGCCTAGCGTCCGAATGTCGAATCGAATGTAGCTTGAACCGTAGCCCAGCACGATGAGCTCGAGTCCACAAGCCCTCCCCGAAATCAATCCCTGGCTGATAGCCATCGCCGTCATGTCGAGCACTTTTATGGAAGTGCTGGATACAACGGTGGTGAATGTGTCGTTACCGCACATCGCCGGGAACCTGTCGTCAACCGTGGATGAGGCGACCTGGACCTTAACCTCATATCTGGTGGCCAATGCCATCATTCTTCCGATGACGGGATGGTTGGCTGGGCGCTTCGGGCGGAAGCGACTGCTGCTGCTGGCAGTCTCCGGGTTTACGGTGTCGTCATTCTTTTGTGGTCTGGCGCCGTCGCTGGGGTTCCTGATTGTCTTCCGCATCATTCAGGGAGCCTGCGGCGGAGGACTGCAACCCTTGTCGCAGGCGATCCTGCTGGAATCCTTTCCCGCGGAAAAACGCGGCCAGGCGATGGCATTCTGGGCCCTGGGAATTGTGGTTGCCCCGATGCTTGGACCGGTCGTGGGAGGCTGGCTGACGGACAACTATAGCTGGCGCTGGGTTTTCTACATCAATGTTCCGATTGGCGTTCTCTCTCTTTTTCTGACCCAGACATTCGTGTTCGACCCGCCGTATTTGCGTCGCGAGCGTACAGGGATTGATTACTGGGGAATCGGGCTGCTGGCGGTCGGCATGGGAGCCCTTCAGGTAATGCTTGATAAAGGACAGGAAGAGGACTGGTTCAGCTCACATTTGATCGTAACTCTGGCAGTGCTTGCGGGTGTGGGTCTGGGCGGGCTGATCATTCGCGAACTCAAGGCGCAGCACCCGGTCATTGACCTCAGCGTGTTCCGCTACCGATCGTATGCCGTGGGAACGTTTCTGATGACGGTGGTCGGATTCGTGCTTTACGGGAGCACGGTGCTACTCCCGCTCTTGATGCAGGAATTGCTCGGATATACGGCCACGCATGCAGGCGTGACGAATTTTCCCCGCGGAATGGCTTCATTCCTGTTTATGCCAGTCGTGGGCATTCTGGTGGGAAAGCTGGATCCCCGCAAACTGCTGGCGGCAGGACTGCTGGGTACCGCAGGCGCGATGTTCTGGCTCTCGACTTTCAGCCTGAACGTCGGATTCTGGAATTTCTGGTGGCCGCTGATGCTGCAAGGGGCGGGACTGGGACTGATTTTCGTCCCAATCACAACCGTGACCAATGATCCGGTGCCGCGCGAGCGAATGGGAAATGCGACCAGCATATTCAACCTAATGCGCAACGTCGGCGCGAGTGTGGGAATCGCAAGCGTGCAGGCACTGCAGTTCCGGCATATGCAGACCCATATCAATGTTCTGGGACAGCACGTGAACAGTGGCAGCATACAAGCGCAGCAAACGCTGGCCGGCTTGCGTCAGATGTTTATTTCGAAAGGAGCGGATGTTGTGAACGCTAACCGGCAGGCGCACGATGCGGTTTGGGGCATGGTGCAGCAGCAGGCCGCAATGCTTTCCTATGACGATGTATTTCGGTTTCTGGGCGGGATGTTCCTGCTGATGTTGCCGCTGATTTTCCTGATGGAAAAGCCGAGAGGGAAGGGGCCAACGATGGCACATTAGACCTCTGGTCGCGGCCCCAAAACGAGTTTTTCGATGGGACCCATTCAAATTTTGAATGCCAAAAGGCGGCAGGTAACGTTGACGTGAGGGCGATTAGGTCACTATCATTTGGAGAACCAATGAATCTTTCCCGGCAAATGCGGTGCCAGTGTTGTACTTGTTGTTGTACGTGTGCCCACACTGGCGCGGGAGAGCTGCTGACCTGAAAATTTTGTAAAACCGGTACAGAAAAGCCCATCGCCAGTGCAATCTGGCGATGGGCTTTTGCTTTTTGCGCTGAAACAAACGACGGATATGTTTCCAATCTTCTTAAGACTCGATGGCCGACGCGTCCTGGTGGTGGGAGCGGGAACGGTGGCCGAGGGAAAGATCGGCGGGCTTCTGGAGGCGGGCGCATCGATCCAGGTGGTCGCGCCAGAGGCTGTCTTTCAGATCAAGAAATGGGCCGGGGAGGGAGTGGTCGAGTGGAAGGCGCGAGGTTTTCAGCCGGGCGATCTCGATCAAGTCTCGTTAGTTGTCGCGGCGACTTCGTCGTCCGAGTTGAACGCGCAAGTGTTCAAAGAAGCGCAAGCACGCAGGGTATTGTGCAATGCGGTTGATGATCCAGAGAATTGCGATTTTTATTACCCGGCAGTGGTGAGGCGAGGCGACTTGCAGATTGCGATTTCGACTAACGGCCGCAGTCCTGCGTTGGCGCAGAGGCTCAGGCGGGAACTGGAGGAGCAATTTGGGCCCGAGTACGAGAAGTGGGTCGAGGAACTCGGGAGGGCGCGAGAGCAGTTCACGGCCAAGAAACTCGCCGTGGAACCCCGCCGCAAGTTGCTGCACGAGTTAGCTAGCCGCGAGGCCTTCGTGAATCGAGGCAACGCCAAAGTCCAGGGAGGAAGCCAGTGATGGCAACCGGCACAGTCTTTCTGGTGGGCGCAGGGCCGGGCGATCCGGAGCTGCTGACGCTGAAAGCGGCAAAGGTGCTGCGCTCAGCAGATGTGGTGCTGCACGATGAACTGGTCAGCCCGGAAATTCTGCGGCTCATTCCGGTGCAGGCGCAGCTTGTGAACGTGGGAAAACGTTGTGGAAAAAAGAGCACGCCGCAGGAAAAAATCAACCGGATGTTGGTGCAATACGGGTTGCTGGGTTTGCAAGTAGTCAGGCTCAAGGGTGGCGACCCGTTCATCTTCGGCCGTGGCGGCGAAGAATTGGAAGCGCTGCGACGGGCGGGGATTCGGGTTGAGGTTGTCCCCGGAATTACGGCTGCTCTGGGTGCGGCTGCGGGAGTTCAAATCCCCCTCACGCATCGCGAAATCTCGTCCACTCTGATCCTCGTAACCGGCAGCAGCAAACATGCAGACCACGTAGCGAACTGGCCTGATCGCCTGCCATCGAACGCAACAGTCGTGGTCTATATGCCAGGGCGCGATCTAGGAGCTCTTCAACAGCGACTGCTCCGTTCTGGACTGTCGCTGGAGACTCCGTGCGCGATCATTTCAGGCGCAACCAGCGACTCAGAGCAGATACACATCACCAAGGTGACGAGCCTCTCTGGATCGTCGCATCTTCCTGCGCCGCGATTGCTGGTGGTCGGAGAAGTTGTGCGGCTTGCGGACCAGGCGGGCCTCAAGCAGCAGTTCAGCGAATTGTTCTCAACTGAGTATTCAGTCAACGTCAGTTCTAGGGAGAATGCCGAGTGAAAGCCGATCTGGAGCGAGTCAAAGTTCTTGCCGAAAGCTGGAAACCCGAGCAGGTGCTGTCCTGGGCGTTCGCAACCTATGGGAACAACGTCGCGGTCGCCACTGGACTAGGCATCGAAGGCATGGTGTTGGTCGATCTCGCCTCGCGCGTGAATCCCAATGTGAAAGTTTTTACCGGCGATACCGAGTTTCTCTTCCCAGAGACATATGATTTGATTGATCGCGTGGAAGAGCGCTATGGAATCACGATCGAGAAACTTTACTCGGAACTGACGCCGGAAGAGCAGGAGCGAGCTTTCGGGCCGGCGTTGTGGAGCCGCGATCCAGACACGTGCTGCAGCTTGCGCAAAGTCGAGCCGTTGCGGCGCAAGCTGGCGACGCTCGATGCATGGATGACTGCCATCCGCCGCGACCAGACTTCCGAACGGAGAAGTGTACGTAAAGTGGATTGGGACGCCAAATTCAATCTGGTGAAGGTCAGCCCGCTGGCGGACTGGACCAGAGAGATGATCTGGAAACATGTCCTCAAGCACAATGTGCCGTACAATCCACTGCACGACCAGAATTTTCCCAGCATCGGTTGCACTCATTGCACTCGTGCCATCCAGCCCGGCGAGGACCCGCGTGCGGGGCGCTGGGCAGGATTCGGCAAGACTGAATGCGGCTTGCACACGCCCGGTCCGCTTCCGGCCCAATTGGTGCAGCTTGTCCTGGCCGGTTGCGAAGAAGGCTAGGCTGAATCGCTGTGCACGAAAAATCGTGACGTGTGCTGGCTCTCCGCTATAATTCCGCACACCGATGGACTTCGATCAGCTAGTCACGTTCATGGAAGTGGCGAAGCTCGGCAGCTTCTCGCGCGCCGGACAGAAAATCTTCCGCTCGCAATCCGCGGTCAGCGCGCAAATCCGGCAACTGGAACAGGAATACGGTGACAGGCTATTGGACCGCGCCGGCAAGGACGTAACCCTTACACCCGCGGGACGCGTATTGTTTGCTTACGCCGAGCGCATGTTGCAGATCAAAGACGAGTCGCTGCTGGCGGTTGCCGACCAGGGCAGCATGCCTCGCGGGACAATCTCGATCGGCGCTAATGAAGCCACCTGCCTTTACGTGCTACCTGATGTATTCGCCAAATATTGCAGCCTGTATCCAGGCGTCCAGATCAGCATTTACCGCAATTTCAGCTACAAGATTGTAGAGAAACTCGAGAACGGATCGATCGACGTTGGCATCGTCACCATGCCGGTAAAAAGCTCAAGCCTGAAGGCGCATGCAATTTTTCGTGACCAATTGATGCTGATGGTGAGTCCGCAGCATCCGCTGGCGCGCCTTGAAGTTGTGCCAGTGAGTGAGATCGCGAAACATCCTTTGTTAATGCCCAAGACCGGATTCAGCCGGCGCATCATGGACAAACTGTTCCGGGCGTACGCGGGGAAGCTGCAAATTCGCATGGAGCTGCCAAGCGTAGGCATGATCAAGAGCTTTGTGGCCGCGGGGCTGGGAGTCTCCATCATCAGCGCCAGTTTCGCCCGCGACCAGGTGCTGGCGGGAAGAGTAAAGCTGATTCCGATTAAGGGCGAAGAACTCTGGCGGGAGCTGGGCGTCGCCTACCGCCGCGACCGGACGTTAACCCGCGCGACAGATACGTTTATCAACACTGTGCGCCAGCTGGCGGCAGCGTCGAAGTAGCCCGCAGGAGAAAAAAATGGCAAAGGGATACTGGATAACTTTCTACCGTTCTGTTTCCAATCCGTTGGCTCTTGCTGAGTACGGGAAACTCGCAACCCCCGCGATTGAGGCTGGCGGCGGACGCTTCCTCGCGCGTGGCATAGCCGCTAAGGCTTACGAAGGCGGACTGAAGGAGAGAGTTGTCGTTATCGAATTTGATAGCGTAGAGAAGGCGATCTCCACAATCGAGAGCCCCGAATATAGGGCCGCCCAGAAGCTTCTAGAGGACGCGGTAGACCGGGAGGTCCGCATCGTTGCAGGGGTATAGCGGGCGATTTGTTTTCCTAATACCATCCATCAGAATTTCTGATTTCTACTCCGCTGCCGCAATTGTTAACGTAGAGGTAGCAGCCTGAGGTTTAGCTCCCGCGCCGGGCGAGGCCTGAAGGTGAGTCTAACGCGGAGGTCTTCCAATGACAGAATTGGAGAACAAGATCAATAACATTTTGGAGGAGCATCAGCATGAAAGTGGCCTGCACATGATTGGCGGCCGCCGCCGGCTGATCGACCGCCTGGTGCAGTTCTTCGAGCAAGACCTCAAGCTAGGTCAAAACGCCGCGCAGTCAACCTCGCGCGAACATTAATCGTCTTCCTTCCTCCTGAAAAGCCCGCGGCGCAAGCAGCGGGCTTTTGCTTTATGCCGTAACTGCGTGGGCCTGACTTGGAGCGGCAGATGTTTTTAAGTAAAGCAGCGCGAACCCGATGAACAAAATGGGTTCAATGAGGGTGACTCCAATAACCGAGGCGATGGTTAGAATCCATGGGAACGACGAGGGCAGGGAAACGTCCGCGGGGATGAACCGGGCGAGCCAGAAAGGCAACATTCCGGCAATATAGCCACCGACCAGGGATTTGAGCAGGAGAACCGCTAGGACTAGCCACTTCCGTTCGGTTAGTTCATCACTGCGGAAGATCGCCTTTCCAACTGGATGGTCGCCAAGAATAAGTGCAGGCATCGCGAGCGCAAAACGGGAGAAGACAAGCACGGCAATCCCCATGCAACCGTAAGTCGCTAGCCAAAACGCAGGTCCGAGGGGGCGTATATGACCCCGTGGTAGCGCCCACAAAACTGCGAACGAGATCAACCCGCCCAGCACTTCAGAAACAAACAATAAGAGCAAGAGCAGGATCGAAAGGCGAAAGAAAGCTCCAAACCGCTCGCGAACCCTGGCAAACGATCGCCTAACCGCCGGGATTCCTCCCATGCCAATTTCCCGCACGGCCAAACAGATTGCGGCGAATGAGAAACAAAATGCGATCCAGCTAACAAACCAGCCGCCCGCATTCGCCGCCATAATCTCGAAATATTCAGTCCTGTGCTGGAGGATTTCGTAGCGAGGAAAATTCCGTGCGATCTCCCTGCCTTCGTGACGACCTGTAATGACAGCGGCGGTACCTACGAACACAGCGGGAGCGATTAGCTTGACGAAAAGCCAGAGGTGGCCACGGTACCAGCGTAAGACCTCTGCAATGAAGTCTGCTGTCGATTGTGAAACTAGACGGAATGGGGTACCGGGGTCCTCTTGATCCTCAGCTTCGCAGTATTGCACGGGTTCAAGAAACGTATCGCGGTGCTCGGTGGCATTTAGACGTCGCTTTGCCAGTTCGCCTTTTAGCGCGGTTCGGGCTTCGAGTGTGAGCTGATCCGACTCCGCGGCCAATTGCAAGAGTTCCCCCATCGGTTTTGGACTGGTACAAATTGGCGAGGACGTGGATGTCCATCGCGGGAATACTAAATTAGCACCCGTTGCTAGTCACCTGAAAACAATCGTTCTTCCCGCAATTTCCTCTTGACACCCCCGCCCAATCCGTTACACTAGATGAATAATTATTCATTCAAGTGAATATTCATCCATGAGCAAGTTGTCACGGCACAAAGCGATTCTGGAGCTGCTGGAGGAGACACAGGTCCCGAGCCAGGAGGAGCTCCAGCGGCTGCTGCATCGGCGCGGGTTTGATGCTGGCCAGGCCACGCTTTCCCGGGACATTCGTGAGCTGGGACTGGTGAAGGCTGCTGGCGGATATTCGCTGCCGGGCAGGGAAACGGCTGCAGAAACGGACTTGCCGTCGGTGTCACGGCTGGTGCGAGAGTTTGTGACGAGCGTGCGGGCGGCGGAGAACCTGCTGGTCACGAAAACCAGCGTAGGCAGCGCCCAACCCGTGGCCGCCGCGCTCGATGAAGAGAACTGGCCCGAAGCCATCGGCACGATCGCGGGAGACGACACCATCCTGATCGTTTGCGAGGACAAGCGCGCAGCCGGACGCCTCGCCGACCGCATTCAAGGAATGCTTGCTTAATGTCGGCCAAACTCAATGTCGCTGTGCTAGGCGCGACCGGGTATTCCGGGTTGGAGCTTACGCGTTTGCTGCTCCGCCATCCGCGTGTGGACAAGCCTGTGCTGTTGCGGCGCTCAGAAGGAAGTCAAAACACCCACCCTCCCCAAAGAACGGGGAAGGGTTGGGCACCCTCCGGTAATGATGAAATCAACTTGGCGGATATTTTTCCTGCGCTTTCCGGAAATGGCCGGTACCCGCTCGAACCGTTGTCGTGGGCATCACTGAAGCAGCAAGGCGTTGGACTTCTGTTCCTGGCGACTCCGCACGAAGTTTCGCGCGCGCTAGTGCCCGAAGCTGTTGTTCAGGGAATTCGCGTGGTTGATCTGAGCGGAGCATGGCGGCTGAAGCAAGCGCAGCATCGGGCGATTTACGGATTCAAGGATAACGATGATGACGCGGTCACGGCGGCCAAGCTTACGGAAAAAGCCGTGTATGGACTGCCGGAACTTAACAGCGACCAGATTCCGGGCGCGACGGTTGTCGCAAATCCAGGCTGCTACGCGACGACCGTCATTCTGGCCTTGGCCCCACTTCTCAGAGCAGGACTCGTAGATCGCGAGCGGGGAATCATTGCGGATTCGAAATCTGGCGTGTCGGGTGCCGGGAAGGAGCCGACTTCACGCACGCATTTTGTTTCCGTGGCCGACAATCTTTCTGCCTATGGCGTGTTCACACATCGGCACCTGGGAGAGATGGCGGAGCAGTTGCAGCTCACCACGAACGAACTGACGTTCACGCCGCACCTGCTGCCGATTCCGCGCGGAATTCTTTCGACGATCTACGTACATCTGAAGCAGCCGATGCAGGCGGCAGAAGTGGAATCCTGCTATCGGGACTTCTACAAAGGGAAGCGGTTTGTGCGCGTGTTTGGAACGCCGAAGTTGCCGGAAATCCAGTTTTCGCTGAATACGAATTATTGCGACATTGGCTTCTGTCTGGCACAAGATGGCCAGAGGCTAGTCATCGTCTCCTGCGAGGACAACCTGATCAAAGGCGCTGCGGGACAAGCCGTGCAGAACATGAACCTGATGTACGGCTGGCCAGAAGAAGAAGGGCTTTTATGAGAGACGCAGGGCTGCTTTGAAAATCGTAATCAAAATTGGGGGAGTCGCCTTGGAAGACGAGGCGACGCTACACAAATGCGCGCGTGCCGTAGTCGAGTTGGCAAAGGATGGACATCGCGTGGCCCTGGTGCACGGTGGCGGCTCAGCTCTGACTCGGACGCTGAAACTCCTGGGGAAGCAGAGCGATTTCATCGACGGCCTGCGGATCACCGATGCCGAGACTCGCGACGTCGCACTGATGGTGCTGGCGGGGATGGTGAACAAGAAAGTTGTGGCTGCCATTGTGCGCGCCGGACTGCCGGCCGTGGGTTTCTGCGGCGGAGACGGAATGACCTTCCGCGCGCGTAAGAAACAAACGCAGGGATACGATCTCGGATTCGTGGGTGAAATTTGCTCAGTCGAACCGCGCTGGTTTGAGGCGATCTGGGGCGAGGGTGGGATTCCCGTGCTCTCGTCGCTGGCGCTCGGCTCCGACGGCGAGTACTACAACGTGAATGCAGACCAGATGGCATCGGCATGCGCCATTGCATGTCGTGCGGATACGTTGATATTTCTGACGGATGTGCCCGGAGTGAAGGGCGCGGATGGGGCAGTTATTCCCTGGCTGACCATGAAAGACGTCCCCATGCTCATTGCCGACGCAGTAGTTGGCGGTGGAATGTTGCCAAAGCTCGAAGCCTGCAGCAATGCGTTAAGAAGGGGAGTAGGCCGGGTGCGTATTCTTCCAGCGGCGCAGGCGGACGTGTTGCCGCAGTTCTATTTCCAGAAGCTCGAATATGGGACAGAGGTCATCGGATCATGAGCCTGGCCTCAATAATTCGTGCCGAACAGAAATTGCTGCTGCCAACTTACGACCGGCAGAAGGTGCTGTTCACTCGTGGTCGCGGAGTCTATCTCTGGGATTCGAGGGGCAAGCGCTATCTCGATTTTCTCAGTGGCATTGGTGTGAACGCACTCGGGC
>WNGG01006758.1_pt1 | contig 15076 bp, 16 predicted proteins | sample 5400661 | NCBI WGS metagenome assembly WNGG01 (sample SAMN13153372, study PRJNA577476) | soil metagenome | isolation source: 100 cm soil or saprolite under Garry oak tree replicate 1 | place: USA:California | collected 2016-06-15
TCGCGACCAGGAAGAGCAGCCAGACCTGGGGATTGGGCAGGGCCGCGTTGCCGGCGAGGAGAAGGCTGCATCCCATCAGGGCTGCCTCGGACGCCAGCACCATGGAGCGCCGGTCGCGCGCGTCGGCCAGCGCTCCGCCGAGGAACGCGAAGACGAGGATCGCCGCGAATTCGAGCACCCCGAGCACGCCGACCAGCAGGACGCTGTGGGTGAGTTGATAGACCTGGTACGGGAAGGCCACGGAGCTGACCATCGAGCCGAAGAACGAGACGAACCGGCTGATGAAAAGGAGCCGGAAGTCGCGGTGGCGGCGGAGCGGGCTGAAGTCGACCGTCGCCAGTTGCCACCAGCGCCGCCTCGGCGGCGGGGTTAACGAATCATCGTCGGGGGGAATCATGATTTGTCCGACGTAGTTTGGAGGGTGACATGGAGAAAGCGACTTTTGCCGGCGGGTGCTTCTGGGGTGTCGAGCATCTCTTCAACCAGTTGCCAGGCGTGATCGAGGCGGTCTCGGGTTATGAGGGCGGAAAGGTCGACCATCCGACCTACGAGCAGGTCTGCATGGGGCGAACCGGCCACGCCGAGGCGGTCGAGGTCACCTACGACCCGGCGAATGTTTCCTACGAACAGCTGCTCAACCAGTTCTGGAACATGCACGACCCGACGACTATGAATCGAGGCGCAGAAGTTCTTCGACCGCAAGGTCGTGACCGAGATCGTGCCCGCCACCGACTTCTGGCGCGCCGAGGAATATCACCAGCGGTACTTCGACAAGCATCCCGGCCACTATTCGTGCCACTTCATCCGCGGCTGGGTGCCCGCCGAGCCCGAGGAAGCCAGGCAAGCCTGAACCGGGCGGCGCTCGATATCCTTACCGCCGGTGCGGTGTGACCACTGCGCGAACGACGCGCCGGACGGTGTGTTCTGCACCCGTTGCGGAGCACACCAAGGCAAGACGGCGGAGGTAGGCAACGCCAGGACGCGCAGGCACAGCTACGCCGCGCATCCTGGCGAGCACGTCGTGCAGCCGTCCGTGTTCACGACCCTGTTTCCGCACCTCGGCGAGCGCAAGGTCCATGAGTTCCGATGGGCGTTCGCGGTCGGCGTCGCCGGGATCCTCATCCTGTACATCGCCGGGCTGATCACCGCCGCGATCCTCGTCGCGACTTTCCTCGTACCTGTCCTGTACCTGATCTACCTCTACGAGGCGCAGGTCTATCGCGACGAGCCGGCCACGGTGCTCGGATTCACGATCGGCGGCGGCGCCGTTTTGGGTCTGGTGTTCACTCTGGTCGAGCGCGTCGCCTACAACCCGCTCCCGAGCGTAGGCAACCCGCTGCGCGGCGCAGCCATTGACGTCGGCACGCTGCTTTTCCTCGGCCTGCTGGTGCCGGTAGTGCAAGAGGCGCTGAAACCCCTGCCCGCGTTGTTCATGCCCAACCGGGCCGACTTTCCGGAGACGGTCGACGGACTCGTCTTCGGAATTGCGGCCGGTCTTGGTTTCAGCGTGGCGGAGTCGCTCGTGACGTTCTCCGGGGCGATCACGGGCCTCCCCGCGCATCTGACGCCGGGAAACTGGATCTTCGACCTGGCGACCATCGCGGTCTTCCAACCGCTCCTGCAGGCAACCACCACCGGGATGATCGTCGCGACGGTGTGGAGGTTCCGTCGCGGCCGCCTCGCCCGCCGCGAGGTCGGCGGCGTTGCCACGGCCGTCCTCGCACACGTCGCGTTTGCGATTGGCACTTTGCTCATGAAAGACGCATTGCTCAACCCGCTTTTCATCCTCGTCTGGCAGGCGGTGGTCGTGGGCGGAGTCCTCATCTACGTCCGGTACGTGCTGCACCACGCCCTGCTCGAGGAAGCTGCGCACATGGGATTCGCGGAGACGGTGTGCCCCAACTGCCACATGAACATCGTTGCTTCCGGCTTCTGCCCCAACTGCGGCATGGCGCTCACCGCGGCGCCCGCGTCCGTCAAGCGAGCGCGCAAGCCGCGAGCCGCGAAGGCTTAGGTCTCGATGGCGCTGACCTGCGCGCACTGCGGCGCCCAGAACCCGGACGGAAACCTCTACTGCCAGTCGTGTGGCAGCCCTCTGGCCGCACCGCCGGCCGCCGCCGCACCGCCGTCACCCCCGCCGGGGCCCCCAGGTTTTGTCGGCCCTCCTCCAGGCGTTGCCCCTCCGGTCGCCGGCCCGACCGGATACCAGGCCCCGACCGGATACCAGAGCCCTTACTACGCGCCCGCCGCACCGGTGGCGCCCGTGCACCGGACGCCGTGGATGCTGATCCTCGCCGCAGTCGTGGCGCTGACGATCTTGATGGCCGGATGCGGCACGGCGCTGGCCATCCTGGGCAGCCGAAGCACGGCCAACAACACTGGACCCGGCGTCGGCACCGAGCTCCCGAGTCCGACTCCCGGCGTCACGCCGACCCCAATCGCGTCGCCGACATCGGCGCCGCTTGGCGCAACCACCGAATCCAACGATGGCGTTTCGGTGAAGGTCCCGGCGCAGTGGTCGGTTGCCAACAAGGACGTCGAGTCGATCACCCTGAGCGATCCCAACTCCGAGGGGACCGTAACGGTCGCGAGCGGGCCCTCGAGCCCACCCCAGAGCGCCCAGGACAACAAGAACACGGTCGACACGGAGCTGAAGACCAGGTACCCGGACGCCCGGAACTGTCCCAACACGACGACGACCACGACTTCGTTCAACGGCGCGACCGGCATCTCGTGGACGATGTGCTTCACCCTCACCCAGGGCGGCCATTCACTCCCGGCGGCCGCATCACTCTTTGCCGGGGCGAACTCGACCGGCAGCGTCTATTACGCCGTGCTGGTGCTGACCAGGCAGGACAACCTGCCGGCTTTTCTGGTCAAAGCGAAACCAGTCCTGCAGTCGGTGCAGTGGAAATTGACTTAACCGAGCCGTAGAGACCGGCAGGTACAGTGGCGCGGTGTTCGCGCGCTGGGGCCGCTTTGTCTATCGCTTCCGCTGGGCAACGCTGGTCGCGTCGGCACTCCTGCTCGGGTTGTCCGTGGTCGGAGTTCTCACAGGAACCGGGCTCGGCGGCAACGAGGATTTCGGGGCCGACCTGGAGGCGGTCCGTGCGGCCCGCCTGATCTCGCGGGAGATCCGCATCGAGCAGCCGGTCGAGGTGCGCTCAGGCATGACTCTGATCTTCAGCAGCGGCACCTGGAAAGCAACCGACGCACCGTTCCAGACCGCTATCGAAGAGGCGGTGGCGCCGCTCAGCAGCGACTTCAGGGTTTCCGGCGTCACGACGCCTTACACCGTGCCTGTGGGCGAGCAATCCGCCTTGATCTCGCGCGACGGCCACAGAGCGCTGGTCACGGTGGAGTTCAAAGACAGCTCAATGGAGGCCCAGAGATACGTCGACGCCGTAGTCGCCGAGCTTCGGCCTGGCCCACTGTCTGTGGTTGCCACTGGCCAGGTTCCACTCAATCTGGCTTTTGACTCGACGCTGAACGCGGACCTTCAGCGCGCGGAGTACGTCGCGCTTCCAGTCGCGTTCCTGATGCTCATCCTCATCTTCGCCGCGATCGTCGCTGCGCTTCTCCCGCTCGGCGTTGGGCTGCTCGCGATCGTCGGCGGACTTGGCGGCACGATGGTGCTCGCACGCTTCACCGACGTGTCGCAGTACGCGACCAACATCGTCACCCTGATCGGTCTCGCGCTCGCGATCGATTACTCGCTGTTCATCGTCAATCGCTTTCGCGATGAGATGGCTGCAGGCGCGAGCCGAGAGGATGCGATCGCGATCGCCATGTCGACCGCCGGCCGTGCGATCACCTTTTCCGGCATCACCGTCGCCATCGGCCTGTCCGCGATGCTGTTCTATCAAGGCACGTTCATGGCCTCGTTGGGCGCTGCCGGCGCGATCGTGGTGGCCATCGCAGTCTTCTACGGCCTGACGTTCCTCCCCGCTTCGCTGGCCGTCCTGGGGAGCCTGGTCGACTGGTGGCCTCGATGGGCGAAGCGGATCCTGCCCCGGTTGGGCGTGCGCCGCCCGGCCGGAGCGGGAGCCTGGCACGCGATGGCCACCTGGGTGATGCGGAGGCCGTGGTTGGTGCTCGTCCCTGCGTTGACGCTGCTCGTCGTCGCGGGCACACCTTTCTTGCAGCTGCGGCTGGCCAGCAGCGATGTCGATGCGCTCCCGCCCTGGAACCAGGCGCGTCAGGGCTACGACACGCTCATCGATGAATTCCCAGGCAGGAATCAGACCTCGATCGAGGCGGTCGTTTACTACCCGGACTCGTCGCCGTTGACACTGGAGCACATCGGCGATGTCTATGACCTGAGCCGCCGATTCGCGCAGCTGCACAACGTGATTCGCGTCGACAGCGTCTTCAACATCGACCCGAGTCTGGGCCGCACTGACTATCAGAGCCTTTACTCAGGTCCGCGGGAATCGCTTCCGGCCGCGCTGCAGGAGGCGTTGAAGAACAGCACCGGGCCGCATATCGTGCTGCTGAGCCTCCTGTCCAACAAGCCATACTCCAGCGACGCGGCGCGCGAAATCGTCGAGGCAGTTCGCGCAGAAAATCTGCCAGACGCGCAGGTCCTTGCGACCAACGGCACGGCTTTCGACCTTGACCTGGTGAACTACATCCTGAAGCGGACGCCGCTCGCGGTCAGTTCGGTGATCGTGGTCACGTACGTCATCCTCTTCTTGCTGACGGGATCTGTTGTGCTGCCATTGAAGGCGGTGCTCACCAATCTCGTCTCCATCTCAGCATCATTCGGCGCGCTCGTCTTCGTGTTCCAGCAGGGCCACTTCAGCCGGCTGCTGGGATTCACACCTCAATCAATCGACCCGAGCATCCCCGTTCTGCTTTTCAGCATCGTCTTCGGGATGTCGATGGACTACGAGGTCCTCCTGATCAGCCGGATCCAGGAGGAGTACAGGCGTGCGGGCGACAACCAGACCGGCGTCGCGATGGGACTGGAGAAGAGCGGGCGTTTGATCACCGGCGCCGCCGCGATCATGTGCGCTGTCTTCATCGCATTCGGCCTCGCCGATGTCGTGATCATCAAGTCGATCGGGTTGGGTCTCACGGTCGCGATCGCGATCGACGCCACGATCGTGCGCATCCTGATCGTCCCGGCCCTGATGAGGATCCTCGGCCGAGCCAACTGGTGGGCGCCGCGACCGCTGGCGTCGCTGTACCGCCGCATCGCGGTGGCCGAACCGAGCGCGCGTGTGAGCCTGCAAGCGGAGGAGGGGGTGTAGGGGGCGTTTTCGACGCCCCCTACGCTTAGGGGGAAAGGCCCGAGGTGGCATTCGGGCGTTTCACCACGATGGCAGTGATTGCTCAATGCCGCCTGAGGCAAAGCTGGGAGATGGCTCAGAGTCTCGCCACGGCCTGCCTGCTCATCGCGTGCAGCACCGGTGCGCCCGTCTCCACCATGTCACCGAATCCCGCGGGCGAAAGCTGGACGATGTACCGCGGAGACCTCGTTCGCGATGGTCACCCGCCGGGAGCCACCCTGGACGATCACGCGGCCAGGCGGCTCCGAAGCGCCTGGCGCGCGCACGTCGGTGGTGCGGTGGACGGCACCCCTGCGGTGACAGGTGGATTGGTCATCGCAGGCGGCGCCGACGGAACGCTCGTCGCGCTCGACTCGAGGTCCGGGAGGACCGTGTGGTCGCGAAACGGCCTCGGTGCGATCTCCGGCTCACCCTCAGACGAAGGAGAGCGCGTCTTCGTGGGCACGCTCACGGGTTTTGTGCACGCATTCCGTACTTCCGACGGCTCTGCGACATGGGATTGGAAGGGCCCACCGAATGCCGCGATCTGGGCGTCGCCGGTCGTGCACGGAGGACTGGTGATCGTCGGAGTGGCGTCGCCGTATGGGGACAAGCCGCTCGTACCGGGCCGGCTGTACGGTCTCGACCAAACGACCGGACAAGAGCGATGGAGCACCTGCATCCGCGCCGCCTGCGCGCCGGGCGGCGGAGTGTGGTCGACGCCAGCCATCGACGAACAGGGCAACGCTTTCGTTGGTGTTGGCAATCCGGACGACGGCGTGCTCGCCTTCGATCCGGCGACCGGAAAGCAACGGTGGCTGGTCAGCCTCTATCCGGACGATGATCGAGACCTCGATGTCGGAGCGTCGCCCGTGATCTTTCAGCTCGCCGGTCGCGAGGTGGTCGCGCAGGCCGCCGTTGAGGGTTTGTTGGCGGTGATCGACGCATCGAACGGCTCCATCGTCTGGTCGCGCGAGCTCGTGCAGGGGACTGCGGTGCACGGCCTTCTCGCATCGCCTGCCTACGACGGGCGGGCGCTTTACGCGGCGTCGGCAAGCCCGCCGAAAGGGCTGGTCGCGCTGAGCGCCGCAGATGGGACCGAGCTCTGGCGGCACGTCACGGATCTACCCGTTTATTCAGCGCCGGCGGTAGGGGAGGGGGTTGTGATGTTCGGCACCGGCGCGGTTTTCGGCGATCTGAAATCGGGTTCACTCATCGTGCTGTCGACGACAGATGGGCGCGTCCTGTGGAGCATCGATATGCATTCGGCGGTACGCAGTGGTCCTGCGCTCGCGGGCGACCTGGTTGTCGTGGGCGACAATGCAGGCGACCTGATCGCGTTCCGACCAAGCGGCTAATGGCACCGCTTGTGGGCGCGTGTTTAGATTCATTGGTCTGACGGCTCGCCTCGTGGTCATAGGAGGTGCCTCGATGAGGGTGCGCTTGCTCTCCTTGCTCTCAGCCTTCGCGTTGCTCGTGATGGGGGTGGTTCCAGCCTCGGCGACGAGTGAAGGTCATGCCTACCTTGCATTGGGCGATTCGGTGCCATTCGGGTTCAGTCCCCTTGTCAACCCCAACGACGCGCACAATTTCGTCGGCTACCCGGAAATCGTCGCTCAGAGGCTCGACATCAAAGACGTCAACGCCACGTGTCCCGGTGAGGCGACCGGCGGATTTCTGTCGTCGACCGGCACGGACAATGTCTGCCGGCCTTACCGCGCTGCCTTCCCGCTGCACACCGAATACAGCGTCTCTCAGATGGACTTCACGCTCCGGTACTTGACTGGCCATCGCGACACGAGGTTGATCACGCTGACGCTGGGCGCGAACGACCTGTTCCGGTTCCAGAAGGACTGCGCGGTCGACCCGACCTTCGGAACCTGCGCGCTGGGTTTCGCAGGCGTGCTCGGGGTGATGCGGGCTAATCTCGACGCGATTTTCGCGGCGATCAGGGCGACGGGCTATAGCGGCCTCATCGTTGGGGTCACGTACTACACCATCAATTACAGCGAGCCAGCCAGTGTCGGCGGTTCGCTCGCGTTGGGTGCCCAGATGGCCGCGGCCGCGGCGGGGCATGGGGTTCTCATCGCGTCAGGTTTTACCGCCTGGCAGGCCACGGCGGCGACGGCCGGTGGTGACTCATGTTCTGCCGGCCTTCTCATCCGTACGTCGGCGACCGAATGCGATGTGCATCCCACTCCGCTGGGACGCGACCTGCTCGCCAACGCTGTCCTCGACACGATCGCGGGCACCTGCGCTGCTCACGACGCCCGCGCCTGCCTGCACCTGAATAACAGCTAGTTGGAATCGGAGGCGAGCGGCAGCTCCACCTCGAAGGTGGCTCCGCCACCGCTCGTCTCCCTGACGCCGATCCGCCCGCCGTGTGCCAGCACCACCGCGTTGACGATCGACAGCCCCAGCCCAGCGCCGCCGCTGTCGCGGCTGCGGCTGGGATCCGCGCGGTAGAAGGGTTCGAAGATTCGCTCTCTGTCCTCCTCACGCAGCCCCGGTCCATGGTCGGCCACTGAAAGCTGCGCGGTTCCGTTCTGGGTCGACACCGCTATCTCGATGGCCGTTCGTGCCGGCGTGTGAACTAGGGCGTTGCGGACGAGGTTGCCCACCACCTGGCGGAGGCGTGTGTCGTCGCCCGAAACCACGACCCTGTCCGGCGCGTTGAGCGTGATCTCGCGCTGCGGCGCCACCACGCGCGCGTCCGCGGCGGCATCCCGGGCGATGAGCTGCAGGTCGACCGCCTCGCTGGCGAGAGGCCGACCCTGGTCGAGCCGGGCGATGAGCAGCATGTCGTCGACCAGCGCTGACATGCGCACCGATTCCTCCTCGATGCGGCGCCGCGCGAGGTCGGCGTCCGCCGGCGATTCGGACGCGCCCCGACGCAGCATCTCGGAGTAACCCCGAATCGAGGTCAGGGGTGTTCGCAGCTCGTGGGAGGCGTCGGCGATGAAACGGCGCAGCCTCCTCTCCGAAGCTGTTCGCTCCGCAAACGCGGCCTCGATCTGCGTCAGCATCGCGTTCAAGGCCAGTCCGAGCCGCCCGATCTCGGTCTTCGGCGTCGCAGGTTCGACGCGCCGGCTGTAATCGCCGACCGCGATCTCGCCTGCAACCTCACCCATCCGCCGCAGCGGACGCAGCCCGACCTGGACGATCAGGAAGGCAAGGATCAGGGTGCCGGCGATCACGGCGGCGCTGATCACCGCTTCCTGCGCCAGCAGCTGGCTGAGGGTCGACTCCACCTCTGTCAACGGAATCGCAAGCACGATGAACTGGCCGTGGAACCGACCCTCAGGCCAGTCGGTCATCCGGAACTGGACTCCCTCCGTACCTTGGACCGTGTACGGCGGCGCGGGTTTGTCGGTTCCGTAGTTGGGCAGCGTCCGGGGCAGGTTCGGTCGCGCCGTCGGGCCGTTCGTTCCGAAAGGAGCCACGACCTTGCCGTCGGCGACTGAGCCATCAGAGGCGATCAGCTGGACTACCGTGCCGACGGGAAAGTACGGCGTGCGCTGCGGGAACGGACCGGTCGCCCCCAGGGCGTTGGCTGCTTCGTCGACGCCGTTGGCGAGCTGATCGTCAACCCGGCCCATCAGGAATGTCTGAAGCGAGAGGTACATCGCGACGTTGGCGACCAGCAAACCGATGACGACGAGCGAGATGACGCCGATCAGCAGCCGCCCTCGGAGCGACAGCGTCATTTTCGTGGCGTTCGGAGCACGTACCCCACGCCGCGGACGGTCTGCACCAGGGGCGGGTCGTAACGGTCGACCTTGCGCCGCAGGTAGCTGATGTAGGTCTCGAGCACGCTCGCGTCGCCGCCGAAGTCGTAGTGCCACACGTGGTCAAGGATCTGGCTTCGCGTCAGGACCCGGCCGGCGTTGATCAGCAGGTATCGCAGCAGCCGGTATTCGGTGTTCGTCAACTCGACCACGTGTTCGTTGCGGCGGACCTCGTGCGCCTCGTCATCCAGCTCCAGGTCAGCGAGGGAAAGCTTGGTCGAGTCGGAGCTGTTGCCGTGCCGGCGGAGCACGACGCGGACCCGGGCCATCAGCTCGGCGATGCTGAACGGCTTGGTCACGTAGTCGTCGCCGCCGATCGTCAGTCCATGGACCTTGTCCTCGGTCGCGTCCTTCGCGGTGAGGAAGATGATCGGCACCTTGTTGCCGGAGCTGTTGAGCCGCTTCAGGACCTCGAGGCCGTCGATGTCGGGCAGCATCACGTCGAGGATCACCAGGGAAGGGGAGAACTGCGAGACGGCGGTCAGGGCTGCCCGTCCGGTCATTGCAGTTTTCACGTCGAAACCTTCGTAGCGGAGGGCCATGGCCACGAGCTCCGTGATGTTCGGCTCGTCGTCGACCACGAGGACCCGGGCTCCGTCTTTGCTCACGATGACCATGCTGATCTCGTTTCCTGGGAAATTGCTCAGAGAATTGGGGGGATCCGCTTCGAATCGTCTGGAAGCGGCCATCGCGAGGTGCGGTGGACGGCCCCGTCGCGGGAGACCAGTCGGGCGGCGAGCCAGTGGTTTTCGAGCCAATCCACCGCGGCGTCGCCCATGACGATCGCGGCCGTCGACGCGATGTTTGCGTCGGCGCAGCCGCCCGCGGCAACCGTGGCCGTTCGCCAGCGGCCGCCGGCCGGCTGACCGGTGGTGGGGTCGACGATGTGGTGCATCTCAACGCCCCCTCGCACCCAGCGCCTGACGGTGGTGCCAGATGTGGCAAGGCCACCGGAGCTGATGCTGATCGTCTCCTCGGTGTCTGAGATCGTCGCGGCGCTGTCCTCGCTGACCTGGACTGGCCACCCGCCGGGAGGAGGTTCACCCGCGACCGCGATGTCCCCGCCGAGGCTCACCAGCACGCCGCCTCCCGCGGCCTTGAGGGCGGCGGCTGCGGCCAGGTCGGCCGTCAAGGCCTTCGCGGTCGCGCCGAGGTCGAGCTCGACCCCCCTCGGGATCAGCACCGTACGCGCGGCGGAGCTGAACCTGATCGCGCGCCAGCCCGGGACGTGATTGGCGACGAGGCGCATCGGACCCCCAACCGGCGCCACGGACGAGAAGTCTGCGTCGTACCCCGACAGACAGACCGCGGCGCCGACGGTCGGGTTGACCGCGCCGCCCGTGACCTCGGCGGCCCGCAGCGCCACCTCGATGGCGTGCGCGAAGAGCGGGCTGATCTTTGTCACGCGGTCCGGCCTGGCGTTGAGCACGCTCAGCTCGCTGTCCTCACGGAACCGGCTCGCTGCCTCGTCCATCGCCGCGACGACTTCTTCGACCGCCGCCCGGGCGTTGCCAAGAGACTGGGGACTGGTGACAACGACGCGGAGCGAGCCACCGAACGCGCCGCCGTCCGCGATGCCGAGCACTGTGGCGGTCATCGCCTGACCGCGTTCCGGCGGATCGCGATCGCGAGCACGGGGCAGTCCTCGACGGCGCGCTGCGCCAGCGGCACAAGGTGTTCGGGGATCGGTCCGGGCTTGAGAATCGGGTAGCCCCACTCGTCCATCCGGATCAGCTCCGGAAGCAGCTCCGCGCAATGTCCGCGCCCATCGCATCTGATGCGGTCGATCGCAAACGAGCGCTCGGAGCTCACGCCGTCTGCCTCAAGGCGTGGTGGGTGTGGCAGGCGAACTCGCGGGCGAAAACGTCGAGCGCCGAGCTGAGGAACTGCACCGCGCCGTCTGGGTGCTTGCACGCACCCCGGCCGCGAACTTCAGCCGCCCAGCGGTGCAGGCGCGGCAGGTCACGACCGTCTGACCTGTCTTCGGCGATCCGCATGCATGCTTCTGCCAGCGCCCGCAGGCCGAAGAAGCAAGGCCCGCACTGCGCCGAACTCTCGCCGGCGAGGTAGCGCATGATGCCCGCGGTCTCGCAGACGGGACAGCGGCTCGAGGGCAGAACACCGATCACGCCGCAGCCGAGTCCGACGCTGTGGTCGAGCGGGAGCTGCCACGCAACCTGGGGTTCGTACCAGGTCCCGAAATAGCCGCCCACCAGCACCGCGCGGGGCGTTTCGGAGGCCGCCGGCCGCTCGGATCGCCTCGCCGATCCTGGTTCTCGACTCGACCTCGACCACGCCCGGGCGCGACACGCTTCCCGCCGCAGTGACGAGCACGGTGTCCGCGGGCGTTCCCCTCGCGATCAAACCGATTCGCGCAAGGGTCTCGACGTTCTGGACCAGTGTCGGCGTGCCGCCGACTCCATGCTCGAAGGGATAGGGAGGAATCGTGGTCGGCGTCGCGACGCCGTCGTTCAGGAAGTGGACGGCAGCTGTTTCCGCGCCGGCGACGTATCGGGCCGGCGCTGACGCCACCGAGACGCGCCGGCTCTCAGGTTCATCGCGCTCGCCGAGCGCGCGGAGCATCGCAGCGCGCGCCCCGTCGTGGCGCTCGCCGATGTACAGGATCACGCGGTTTGCGCGCAGCACACGGGCGGCGGTGAACGCGCCGTCCAGCACCGCGTGCGGCCTTTCGGTCATCAGGTGCCGGTCCTTGAGACTGCGCGGCTCGCCCTCAGCGCCGTTGACGACGATGACCGCATTCCCGCGCGACCGATCGGCAACCGCGCCCCATTTCATCGCCGTCGGAAAGGCCGCACCACCGCGACCCACGAGCTTGTCGCGGTCGATCTGGTCGATGAAATCGGGCCCGACATGCGGCAGCGTGCCTCGCGTCTCCTGGCCGGAAAGGAGGCGCGTCATCTGGCCTCGCGCCGGTCGACGGCGATGCGGAAGTTGCTTCGCGCGGAAGCCAGCGGATCGGTCGAGCGCGCGGTGAGCCTGAGCACGACCGCAACGCCTACAGCGACGATGCAGCCCGCGGTGATGACGAGCATCCAGGTCGACGCTGTGTCCGTTCCGGTGCCGAGACCGTGGACCACGCCGACAGGCCAGGCCGCATACGTGAGCCAGTGGATCGCGCGCCATGCGGCGTGGCCGAGAAATCCTCGCAACAGGCTCGTCACGACGATCGCGAGAAGAAGCTCGGATGCGATGACGCCGAGGCCGAGCCAGAAGGTCCGGTAGTAGGACGAGAAGGGGATCACGGCCGCCGCCCAGCCGAGGTTCGTGAACGGATCGACCACTGCGGTCGCGATGTGAAGGACGAGGAAAGCCACCGTCATGAGGGCCAGGTTGCGGTGCAGGCCGGTGGTCAGGAAGCGCGGCCACCCTGCGCTGTCGAGGCGAACTGCAGAGAGCACGCCGAGCAGGACGACGCCGGTCAGCAGGATGAGCGTGACCGCGCCGGCTCCACGCGTGGTGTACCAGAGGATCGTGTCGGACACGGTCAGTGCGATGCGCCCGAAACGGCCACGCCGGAGCCCGAAGACGAGGAGCTCACGCCGCTCGAGGCCTGGAGGCTGCCCGATGCTGTGATGGAGTTGCTCGCCGTCGTAGACGAGCTCGACCCGGTGGTGGACGCTGAGGTGGTGCCGGGAATCGTCGCCGCGCTGACTGCTCCGAACAGGCCGACGCCCGCGACCGCGGCGAGGGCGGCGGCGGTGGTGATCCGGTTCAGCAGTCGGAGCGCGCGATCACGGGCTCGGATGCGGCTTTCAGTGGTTTCCATGCCGCCAGCGTGGGTGCGAGCACTGAACCGCGCCTGTGGGCCGGCTGAGAGGTCGCTGTGAGCTGGTGCCCCCGGAGGTCTAAAACTGACAAAGGTCGCTGACACTGGTGCCTCCAAACCAGCGAGAGGAGGACCAGGTGACCGAGAAGGAGTTAACCAGGAATGCTGCCAAGCGTCTGGCAATCATCCGCCACGCCCAAGAGGTCAGCCACAACGTCGCCCTGACGTGCAGGTATTACGGCATCTCCCGGGAGGTCTTTTACAAATGGCACCGACGCCTCGATAGGTTCGGCGTCGACGGGCTGCGCGACCGATCCCGCCGTCCCCACGTCAGCCCAAGCGCCACTCCGGAGGAGACAGTCGGCAAGATCCTCTACCTCCGTCAGCACTACCACTTCGGACCGTACAAGATCGCGATGTACCTCCAGCGCTACCACGACATCCAGATCAGCGTGTCCGGCGTTTGGCGAATCCTCAAGCGCCTCGACCAAGCGCCTCGACCTGAGTCGGCTGCCCACCTCGCAGCGCTACAAACGCCACACCGAGCGCTGGAAGAGGTATGAGAAGCCTCAGCCCGGGCATCGGGTTCAGGTCGATGTCAAGTTCATCGCCCCGATCGCCGGCACGCGCAAGAAGCACTATCAGTTCACCGCCATCGACGACTGCACCCGGCTCCGCGTGCTCCGGATCTACAACCGACTCAATCAGAAGGTGGCCATCCAGTTCATCGACTACGTGCTCCAGCGCCTGCCCTTCCACGTCGAGCTGATCCAGACCGACAACGGGTCAGAGTTCCAGGCGGCTTTCCACTGGCACGTCCTGGATCGCGGCATCCAGCACGTCTACATCAAGCCGGCCACGCCAAGGCTGAATGGCAAGGTCGAGCGGTCGCATCGAATCGACGACGATGAGTTCTACCGCATGCTCGAGGGTGTGGTCGTCGACAACACCCAACTCTTCAATGTCAGGCTCCAGGAGTGGGAGCACTTCTACAATTTCGAGCGCCCCCACGGCGGGCTGGGCGGCCAGACACCCTACGAGCGACTACGCGAGCGAACCCAGGCACCAGCTGTCAGCGGTCAGCGTCAGTCGAACACTGGTGCCCCCGGAGGGAATCGAACCCCCGACCTTGACGTTAGGACCGTCCTGCTCTATCCCCTGAGCTACGGGGGCGTAGTCAGCTAGGAGAGTCTACCCAGCGGTGGGTGGGCCGCTTACCCCGACCAGCTCGTCCCCGGCACCGGCAGGTACGGCATCGGGTCAATGGCGAGGTCGTTCACCCTCAGCTCGAAATGGACGTGCGGCCCGGTCGAGAGACCCGTCGATCCTTCGAGTCCGATCAGCTGACCTCGCCCGACACGATCGCCGACGTTGGCGTTCGTCAGCAGCAGGTGCCCGTAAAGCGTCGCGATGCCGGCGCCGTGCGCGATCACGACGTAGGTTCCATATCCCATTGACGAATGGCCGACGGCGACCACGAGGCCGTCGGCGGCGGCCATGACCGGCGTCCCCAGCGGGGCCGCGAGGTCGATGCCCGTATGGAAGTGCTTGTACGGGCCGAAGGGCGGCTCGAGGAGGACGTTGGATGGACCGAAAGCCTGGGTGATCGTGAAATGCGACATCGGCCAGGAGAGCGCGAGCCCCGCGATCGTCTTCCCGACCGGAAGCTCGCCGTTGATCATCGCGAGGCCGATCCCGACCTGAGCTTCGGTCCACGCGTTCTGGTACGAGCGCAGGATCAGGTCCTGCTCCTGGGCCTCGAGCGCATCACCTCCTGCAGCGAGTCCAGGTTTGCGTTGAGCAGATCGAGCGTCGTGTTCTCGCGGTCGAGGTCGGCCTGCTTTGCTTGCCGGTCGGACTGCAGCTTGGCCAGGTCCGCCTCGAGCCTGGTCTGCAGGGCATGCGCCCGCTGGCCCGCCACGACAGCGTCGGCCGTCGCGACAAGTGCCTCCCGTAGGTTGCCGCTCCGGGCGATCAGCAGCCAGAAGGAGTCGGGCTGCCGGTAGATCGCACGCGACATCGACGCGAGCTGCTGCTTTTCGACCTCGATGCGCGCCTCCGTGTCGGCGATCTGCGCGTCGAGCTTCGCGATCTCCTCTTCGAGCCTCGCGATCAAAGCCTCTTCGCGTGCCACTTCAGAGTTCAGCAACAGCTCTGTGGCGGAGAACTGGTCGAGCACGGCCGATAGCTGCTGTTCGGCGGCGAGCGCCTTCGCGATGTCCCCGCCG
>WNGG01014387.1_pt1 | contig 15075 bp, 7 predicted proteins | sample 5400661 | NCBI WGS metagenome assembly WNGG01 (sample SAMN13153372, study PRJNA577476) | soil metagenome | isolation source: 100 cm soil or saprolite under Garry oak tree replicate 1 | place: USA:California | collected 2016-06-15
GTCCCTACCTTTTCTCGTTGGGATAGACCTCTTTGTATTTTCGTTTTGTTCCTGGCTCACCTCGACCAGGGGATGGGAGATAAACCATGCCTGGCTATCAAAGGGTGCTTCGCCAGGTTCAGGCTGCACACGCACGTACGTACCATCGGGTAACAGTTCGCGTGCATTGAGTGTATCGGCCAACTCAGGAGCAAGTAACCGTTCACGGATGGCTGTACACAAGGCGGCATCTTCAAGGGGAAACAGCGTCTCAACGCGGCTATCCAGATTGCGCTGCATCATGTCGGCACTGCCAAGATAGATCTCCGGGTTGCCGTTATTAGCAAAGTAGTACACACGACTGTGCTCCAGGAAACGCCCGACGATACTGCGAACAGAGATATTCTCACTCACACCAGCAATACCAGGACGCAGACAACAGATGCCCCGCACAAGCAGTTCATTGCCATGCTCTTGCTGCATGCGAATCTCGCGCTCGATCAACTCTACCATCCTCTCCCGCAGCCCATGTGGAGCCACCAGCAGCTTGCGATATCTGGTTTTGCGCGAATAACCCGTCAGGGCATTAAAGAGGTCTGAGGCATCGGCACCGAAGTCGGGACGACAGGTGAACAGGCCAAGGTCCTCGTAGATCCGTGCAGTTGTGGCATTATAGTTTCCTGTTCCAAGGTGCACATAGCGCCGTAGCCCATCGGCCTCTCGTCGCACTACCAGCGCAACCTTCGCATGTGTCTTTAAACCGATCAGGCCATACACCACATGTACACCGGCACGCTCCAACTCCCTCGCCCACTCAATGTTGTTCTCTTCATCAAAACGGGCCTTCAATTCTACCAGCACCGCCACCTGCTTACCATTCTCCACCGCTTCCTTGAGCATACTCACCATTGGCGAATTTGTGCCTACACGGTAGAGCGTTTGTTTAATTGCTCTTACCTGTGGATCAAGAGCGGCAGCACGGATAAAATCAACAACCGAATTAAAACTGTCGTAAGGGTGGTGCATCAACAAATCGCCCTGCCGAATGGCAGCAAAGAGATCGTGCCCTGGACGAAGTTGAGGGGGTGTGCGAGGCGTAAATGGTGGGTCCTTGAGGTCTGGACGATCCAGGCTATACAGTTCCATCAAGTCGCCAAGGCCAAGAGGCCCGTCTATTACTGTCAGGTCTGAAGGAGTGATCTCCAGATATTCCAATAGAAGATTACGAATACGCTCCGGCATGGAGGGATTGATTGCCAGGTCAACTACCGAGCCAAAACGCTGTTCACGTAAACCCTGTTCGATATACTCAAGGAGATTATACTCAAGGAGATCAGATGCTTCGTCCTCCTGCAGCTCTATATCGGCATCACGAAGTACGCGGAATGGATAAGACTCCCATACTTCAAACCCAGGAAACAGCATACTCAGGTGAGCTGCAATCACCCGCTCGATCCAGACATAGGCCACAACTCCCTCTTTCCCAGATGCAACAGGGACGGGAATAAGCCGGGGGAGCGTTGGTGGCACCTTGACACGAGCAAATCGCTCGCCATGCTCCGGGTCGCTAATTACCACTGCCAGGTTCAGGCTGCGATTGGAGATATGCGGGAATGGGTGCCCAGGGTCCACAGCCAGGGGGGTCAGGACCGGAAATATCTCACGTTCAAAGTAGGCCAGCATCGCTGCCCGTTGCTCTACATCAAGCTGTTCGTAGTCCAGAATGTAGATATGTTGTTCTGCCAGCAGTGGCATGAGTACATTGCGCCAGTAGTCATGCATTTCTTGCACAAGTGGACTAAGCCGCTCACGCACCGCCGTTAGTTGTTGCTCTGCTGTCAAGCCATCGGGACTAAGCGGCCTGACCGGCGCAGCTAGCTGCTCCTTGAGGCCAGCCAGGCGAATCATGATAAATTCATCGAGGTTGGTATCGAAGATGGAGAGAAACTTTACACGTTCCAGTAGAGGATGGCGACTATCCTGTGCCTCCTCAAATACACGTCGGTTAAATTCAATCCAGCTTAATTCTCGATTGATGTAGAGATCGGGTCGTCCTAGCTCCGAGGGGGAGGACGTGGACGTCATAGATGTCATAACTTGAATACGCCTAAAGTTTTTGTGGGGTTTCCGAACTTCTATTCCTCTCTATTGTATCACATCAAGAGGCAGAAGGAGTTTTGCGAGGACCCCTCGCGCTCCGGCAAAGGGCTGCCGCCCTCTGCACTCCTGCTTTCTTTAAAGTAGCCCGAACGTCACAACACCTGCAACTTGTCTTGACAGTGGGTATCTCACTGAGGTATCATCTCTCGGTGGGACCTGTAAGTCCTCCTATTATTAGGAACTACGGGCGGTTGCTGAAATTGGTAGACAGGGCGGACTTAGGATCCGTTGGCCTAAAAACCGTGAGAGTTCGAGTCTCTCACCGCCCACTTTTCTAGTGGAGAAGGCTGAGCAGGAATACCTCGTATTGGATCGATCAGGTGTCCGTCATATTGTTGTGGGGCGCGATAAATCGCGCCCCTACCAGGGATAGCTCGCATTGGATCGATCAGGTGTCCGTCATATTGTTGCGTAGGGGCCCTCTGCTGAAGAGTTATTAAGCATATTGAGATGAATAGAAAATTGTAGGGCGGCCCTGCAGCTGCCCGGTAGGGTATACTTACCCCGCTTTGGTGAGGAGGAAACGTGAAGGTTTCGGTCGAAAAATTGCCAACCAGTGAGGCTGTACTTGAGGTAGATTTTACGTGGGAGGAACTGGAAAAAGCCTCTGAGAAAGCCTACCGCAAGCTTGTCCAGAAAGTTGATGTCCAGGGCTTTCGTCGCGGTAAGGCGCCACGCTCCTTGCTGGAGCGCAGGCTTGGCAAGGAATATATTTACCAGGAAGGTCTTGACGAACTGATTACCGAGACTTACCGCAATGCGATCAAAGAGCATGAGCTTGTGCCGATTACCAAACCAGACCTGGATGCCCCAGAGATCGAAATTGGACAGCCCTATCACTTCACCCTCAAAGTCCCCATCCTCTCACCTGTTGTCTTAGGAGATTATCGCTCTCTCCACTTTGATCGCCCAGAAGCTATTGTTACTTCTGAGGAGGTTGAGCAGGAACTTGAGTCCTTACGTGAGCGGCAAGCTACCTGGCATGTTGTCGAACGACCAGCAGCCATTGGTGATCGCGTGACCGTCGATCTTTTGCTCACGGTAGAGGACAGGACGATCTCTGACCTGAAACAAAATCCTTTTGAGTTGACCAATGAGCGGCACGGCCTCTATACCGGCATGGACGAGCATATTGTTGGCATGGAGCCCCCGGCTGAGGGTGAGGAACCTCCCACCAGGACCTTCACAGTGACACTGCCAGCAGATTACGGCAATGAAAAGCTGGCCGGAAAAGAAGCTAACTATAGCGTTACTCTATATAAGGTGGAGAGCAAAGAACTTCCTGAGCTGGATGATGCATTTGCTGCCCAGGTTAGCAATTTTGAGACATTGGAAGAGCTGCGTAAGGCTATCAGTGATTCTCTGCTTGAGAGGAAGCAGCGAGCCATTCGTCAGGAACTGCGAGATAAAGTCGTTAATACCGTGATAGAACAATCCGAGGTCACTGTACATCCTCTGCTTGTTCATGATGAGGCAGAGCATATGTTGCATCAACTCTCGCATGTGTTGGAGCAACAACATATGTCTCTGGATCAGTACCTCAAGCTCATGCGCAAAACACGAGAAGAGTACATCAAGGAACTAGAGCCAGAGGCCGAACAGAGCGTCAAGCGTCAACTGGTGCTGGATGAGGTAGCCAAAGAGGAAAAGATCGAAATTACTCCTGAAGACCTGGAGTCCCTGGCCAGAATCTACATGCAGTCAGGACAGAATCGAACACCTACAGAAGAGCAGATGCAGACCCTGGCAATGAACTATCGCCGCGAAAAGGCCATCACGCGCCTCATAGAACTGACTCCTCCTCCTGATGAGGAGGCAGCAGAAGAACCCGTGGGTGTTCAGGAGCAGGGAAACCAGGAAGAGGAAGCTGGAGAAGCAGCGATTCTAGATATCCAGGATATTACCCAGGATCAAAGTGACCAGGCAGAGGAAACTAGTGGGACACCTCTTCTGGATACTCAGAATCCGAGCGACCAGGTACAGGAAACTCTCCAAACTGAGAGCGAAAATCAGGCCGAGACCGAAGATAGGGCAACCACAGGGAATGCTCCTACAAGTAATGTACAATAGAAGTAAGATCATCAAACGTAAGGGATACGAGGGGCACAATAAATCAGCCCCAGTGAAAGGTGACAGACGTGGCAAACTCGAAGAATATGCGGACGACGTACCGCTGCTCATTTTGTGGAAAGAGCCAGGAACAGGTACAACGGCTGATTGCCGGACCCGGTGGTGTCTACATCTGTGATGAATGTATCGACCTCTGTCGGGAAATCATCGAAGAAGAGCAGGCGACTGTCACCAAGCCACGTCTACAGTCCGGTAAAATACCGACACCTAAAAAGATCTTAGAACAGCTCAGCCATTATGTGATTGGACAGGAGCGCGCAAAGAAAACGCTGGCAGTGGCCGTCTATAACCACTACAAGCGTATTGGTGTTGGCATGCAGATCGACGATGTCGAGCTTGCCAAGAGCAACATCCTCATGATCGGGCCAACCGGCTGCGGGAAAACATTATTGGCACAGACGCTCGCAAAGATTCTGGAAGTGCCTTTCTGTATTGCCGACGCAACTGCTCTTACAGAGGCAGGCTATGTTGGTGAGGATGTCGAAAACATTCTGCTTCGCCTGATTCAAACTGCCGACTTCGATATTGCCCGTGCTGAGCGGGGCATTGTCTATATTGACGAAATCGATAAGATTGCACGCAAATCGGATAATCCCTCCATCACCCGTGATGTATCAGGGGAAGGAGTGCAACAGGCATTGCTCAAAATCATCGAGGGCACAATTGCGAATGTGCCACCACAGGGTGGACGAAAGCATCCACACCAGGATTTTATCCAGATCAACACCTCCAACATCCTGTTCATCTGTGGTGGAGCTTTTGAAGGTCTGGAGAAGATTGTTGAGCAACGGCTAGGGAGCAATAAGGCAATTGGCTTCAGGAAGACCAGCGAGCAAGACCCGACAAAGCCAAAAGAGTCCGTGTTGACGCAACTGATACCCGATGATCTACTGAAATATGGGTTGATACCTGAATTCGTTGGACGTTTACCCGTTGAAGTATCACTGGATAGTCTTGATAAAGAGGCCCTGATCCGCATTTTGACTGAGCCGAAGAATGCGATTGTCAAACAGTACCAGAAGTTTTTACAGCTTGATCGAGTGGAGCTAGTCTTCACAAACGATGCACTAGATGCCGCTGCTGAGGGAGCATTGAAGCAGAAGACAGGGGCAAGGGGCCTACGTACTATCATTGAAGATGTGCTCCTGGACGTGATGTATGAGATTCCATCGCGTGCGGATGTGAGACGAGTCATCATTAACGGTGATGTGATTACTCAGAAGCATAAACCTTTACTGGTGACACGGAGCGAACGAGCAAGTGCTTATCCTGAAGATGAGTCTGCATAGTTAATTAATGAAGTACCAGGGCGACCGCAAGGGTCGCCTGGTATTTTCATTGATAGTTATCTGCCGAGGGGAGGGCACGATTCACCGGCCTCTACAGAGGGTGTGAAGAATTGAAACACACTCCGCAAGCTTTGCTGAGTGCCTCTACGAAGCAGACTAAGGAACAGGCGGGAACAGTGAATCAACAAGAACGCCAGGAAAACCAACAGGACGCTCGAGAATTGTATCCCCTGGTGGCCTTAAAAAACATGGTAGTGTTTCCGCGCACCCGTATGACGCTGGCGATTGCGCGAGAGAAGTCTGTGCGTGCTGTTGAGGAGGCTCTGATGCGTCCTGATCGTTATCTTATCACGGCGACTCAGCACAACCCAGATATTGATGATCCGCAGCCGAAAGATATCTTCCCCACAGGTGCCCTGGTCGAAATTACTACGATGCATCGACAGGCGGATGGGAGCATCCAGGTACTTTTAAGCGGTCTGCATCGTGTTTATATTGATGAGTTTGTAGACCTTGAGCCATTTATGCGGGTTCATGTGAGTGTGCCAGAGGAACCGCAGGCGCGAGGGCCACAAGCTGATGCAGTTGTACGCCATGCTACCAGTCTCTTTGAGCGCTACGCACAATTGAACCGCCGCTTCTCTGTAGAGGATATTAACTCCATTGTTGGCCTCAAGACGACTACCCGGCTGTCAGATATGCTGGCGGCCCATTTCGTCACCGATACACAGCTGCAGCAGGATCTTCTGGAGACACTCGATCCACTGGAGCGCCTGGAGAAAATCTGTGTGAATATGGGTAACGAGATTGAGATCCTCGAGTTGGAATCAAAGATTCGGAACCGTGTGCGGGAACAGGTTGATAGCACCCAAAAAGAGTTTTATTTGCGCGAGCAGCTGCGTGCAATTCAGGAAGAATTGGGGATGGAAACTTCCTCCGAGGCTGATGAACTGCGTGCGAAAGTGAATGAGAAGCCGCTTTCGCCTGAAGCAGCAGCGAAGATACGCAAGGAGATTGATCGCCTGGAGCGCACGCCGTCTCAGTCTGCTGAAGTGGCGGTCTTACGTTCCTACATCGATTGGGTGCTGGCCTTACCCTGGACCGAACGTACCGAGGATGAATTCGATATTGAGCGCACACGGCGGATCCTGGATGAAGATCACTACGGATTGGAGCATATCAAAGAACGCATTCTCGATTTCCTGGCAGTACGCCAACTGCGGCTGCAGCGTGCCAGCAAGAGCGGACGCTCAAAGAGCGAAAGCCAGGGGCAGATTCTGTGTTTTATTGGCCCTCCAGGCGTTGGTAAAACATCTCTAGGGCGTTCAATAGCCAATGCCCTGGGCCGCAAATTTGCGCATATCTCGTTGGGCGGTGTGCATGATGAGGCAGAGATTCGCGGACATCGCCGCACGTATGTTGGTGCGCTGCCCGGACGCATTATTGAGTCAATGAAAACCGTAGGCGTTCGTAACCCTGTGTTCCTGCTTGATGAAATTGACAAACTGGCCTCAGAGAACCGGGGAGACCCCGGTGCTGCGCTGCTGGAAGTACTTGATTCTGAGCAGAACAAGGCATTTATTGATCACTACCTGGAGATCCCCTATGATCTCTCAGAGGTATTCTTCATCTGTACCGGCAACGTGAAATATCAGATTCCACGTCCGCTGGCTGATCGTTTGGACATCATCGAACTTCCTGGCTACATCATTGATGAGAAGATCAATATTGGCCTCCACCATCTCTTGCCAAAGGTCCTGGCTGAACACGGGTTGACAACCGAGCAGATTAAAATTCCCCAGGCCGTTATGAAGCAAATTGTCACCGGGTACACGCGCGAGGCAGGAGTACGCAACCTCGAGCGACAACTGGCGACGGTTTGCCGTAAGACTGCACGGCGCATTATCGAGAAGCCAGATACTCGTCTGCGGCTTACTGCTAATACCCTGGAGCAGTATCTTGGAACACCTCGCTATAGTAGCAGTCCACCGAACCAGAGCATGCAGATTGGTGAGGCAACTGGCCTGGCCTGGACAGAAAATGGTGGCATTTTGCTCCCTGTGGAGGTAGCCATCATCCCAGGGAAAGGTGAGCTGATCATCACGGGCCAGTTGGGTGATGTTATGCGCGAATCCATCGGAGTTGCCCTTACCTACATCCGCTCACGCGCAGAGGAACTGCACATAGACCCAAACTTTCAGGATGTCACCGACTTGCATGTCCACTTGCCAGAGAATGCTATTCCCAAAGATGGGCCATCAGCAGGGATCACTATCGCTATCGCAGTGATTTCAGCGCTGACGAAACGGCCTGTACATGGTGATATTGCGATGACCGGCGAGGTTACACTGCGTGGACGTGTCCTGGGGGTTGGTGGTCTGAAAGAGAAAGCTCTGGCAGCCCATCTCGCAAATATTCGCCATCTTCTGATCCCGGCAGAGAACGAGAAGGATTTGTCCGAAATCCCAGCCAAAATTCGTCTAGGCATGCATTTCACACTCGTGAACACAATGGATCAGGTCATTAAGGCAGCGATGCTTCCTGCTGCTCGCGAAGCAGAAGTCCAAAATCAGAACCATAATGAACCACAAACGCAGTCTGAACCTCTCCCATTGCGCCTGGATGAGCGTCTTCCGATCACTCGTGATCCGAACCTGCGCCGGGTAGGCATAGGCACGCCTGCCGACGAAAAGCCTGGTGATGAGAAAGGTGAGTATGAATCTTCACCGTTAATAATTCCTTCGGCAGACCAGCTCATCCAACCTTCCTATCCACAGGCCCAGGGTAAGGAGCAGAAACCGAAACCAAAGCGGAGAAAGCGTCCGCGAGGGAAGCAGCCACCTTCTGATCTCACTATAGATGGGGATTGAGATAGGAGTATTCCCAGGGAATGTCCAGATTGAACTGAGATTTTTGCTTCCGTGGCCCGTTTTTAGAATTAAGAGAGGCCAAATAAGATTATTCAGGTTCTCTCGTAGCCCTGGTACTTTACAACCCTGTTATGATGTTGTTAGAGTCAGCAGAAGTACTGATGCCAGAGCATGCTAAGATAGTGCAAAAAGCAACCTTTCCGAGTATACTACGTAGTACAAGTGTGGGCGTGAACCTCTAACGTCTACTGACTTATGAGAGAAAGCCATCTTTTGTCCTGATACTTTGTATTCTGTAAAAGAGAGAGGAACATTATCATGAGCTATGATCCTAATCAGCCCCAAAACCCCGATCAGCCACCTTCGCAATACGGTGGGTATAACCCAACCCCTCCGCCAACTGATCCCTACAGTGGTCAGCAGGGCGGGTATCAGCAACCAGGCGGGTATCAACAGCCGGGCTATCAGCCACCTCCCTATGGACAACAGCAACAACAGCAGTATGGCTATCAGCAACCGTACGGTGCAGGCCCTGTGGGTGGTCAGAGTGCACTTGGTCCCAGTACAATGAGCATGGATCCAAAGACCGCTGCAGGTCTGAGCTACCTGGGAATTTGGATTACCGGGCTCATTTTCTTCCTTCTGGAGAAACAGAATCGCTTTGTACGCTTCCATGCGATGCAGTCAATTCTCTTCTTCGGGGGTCTAACCGTACTGAATATCATCCTTAATATAGCCGTACAATTCTCTCCTGGCTTCCTGGCGCTAGGACTCACTTGCCTTAGTTTCCTTGTAGGCCTTGCCGGTCTTATTGGCTGGATTGTTCTGATGATCAACGCCTTCCAGGGAAAGTACTTCAAATTGCCTGTCGTTGGTGACTACGCTGAGAGGTACGCAAACCAGGGCATAGCTGGCATGTAGGGATAAGACCCTGATTTCTTGCATGTGCACAAATATAGCTGTAAGGGTGCCTCATAATGAGTGCTCCTACAGCTATATTATCTCCTCCTAAAAATATGCAGACCCTGCCAGGCTCTCTTCTCTATGAATTGCCTCCCTCCTTCCACTATGCTATACTTGCCTCCAACAAACACAAGAGAGAAGGGAGTTCTTCCGTAAGCATGGTACAAGAGATACAAGACACCTCGCAGATGCAAAACCCATTTATTGTAGGTGAGCGCATCTACCTGCGTCCGCTGGAGCCAGCCCAGGACAATCATCTCTACTCCACCTGGATGAACGACGAAGAGATTCGGCGCTATTTTTCTATTTATCCCACGAGCGATACCCGTGGGAAAGAGAGGCTGGAACAGCTTTATAAGGATGGCAAGCATATTATTTTTGGTGTATGCCTCAACAGCGACAGCCGCTTGATCGGCCTGGTTGGTCTCAAGGATATTAATTATATTAACCAGACAGCAGAGTTCTATGTCATTATTGGCGACCGCTCGGTGCAGGGCAAGGGCTATGGGACCGAGGCGACAAAGTTGATGTTCCGCTATGGCTTTATGGAACTGAACCTGAACCGTATCCAGACCCAGGATATAGAAGAGAACATTGGTGGCTGGCGTGCCGACGAAAAGGCGGGCATGAAATTTGAAGGGACGCTGCGCCAGGCAATTCTGCGCTTCGGTAAATATCACGATGTCCGAGTATACAGCATCCTCCGAAGTGAGTTTTTGGAAAGCCAATAATTTTATGATCATCACTGTAGAAGAAATTACTGATCGAGAACTCTGGAATGGATTTTTGACGAGCCAGCCGCAGGGACATCTGCTGCAATCATATGAGTGGGGTGAATTGAGTAAGTACCTGGGTGGACGGATTTATCGTTTGGGAGCTATGGAAAATGGCCGGATGGTTGGAGCTATGTCACTCTCAGTTTCACCTGTCCCCTTGCCTGTATCAATTCCTGGGCTACGTTTCAACTGGCTTTACTGCTCGCGTGGCCCTACCGCAGAGCAAACGGACTCTCCGGCTCTGGCTATTCTAATAGAATATGCGCATAAAGTTGCAAAACGAGAACATGCGGTGGTGCTCCGCGTGGAACCGAATATTGCCGATGATGATCCCAAATTGGATGATTGGATCGCCGCCTATTCCGCACTTGGCTTTCAAAGCAACCCTATCGCCATTCATGCACGGAGAAGCTGGGTACTTGATATTCGTCCCAGTGCCGAGCAACTGCTCGCCAATTTCAAAATGACCTGGCGACAGAATGTACGCATTGCTGAACGTAAGGGCGTGATTGTGCGCGAAGTCGAGAATGATGTCGACTTCGACGCCTATTATGACCTGTTGAAAATCACCAGCGAGCGCGACGACTTCTTTATCCACGACAAAGATTACCACAAAGAGATACTACGCCAGTTTGCCAGCAAAGGTGATGCGGCCCTCTACCTCGCTGAGCACGAAGGCGAGGCTCTTGCCGCCAAGATGCTGATTCGTTTTGGAGATTGGTGCTGGGATATGTTCGGGGCTTCGTCGAACAACAAACGAAACTTGAAGGCAACTTATCTCTTGCAGTATCGCTGCTTCCAATGGGCAAAAGCCAAAGGTTGTAGCTACTTCGATTTTCGGGCGATTCCCGAAGTTCTGGAGCCAGGTGAAGAGATGTGGGGGGTATATGAGTACAAAAAGGGCTTTGGTGGTTTCTCACGCTTGCACATGCCCACGCAGGATTATATCTACCGTCCACTCATTTACAGCACCTGGCGTAAACTCGTTGAGATGCGCCGCGCACGCCGTCATGCTGAACGTAAGAAGGTCGAATTGGAACGGGCGGCAAGAGGTAAGAGCGATGCGTAGGGGGCGATAATGGATGTTGACAAACGAATCGGGCAATCAATAGCCGATAAAAATGAATGGGTACGCGACTGGCCGATCAATCGGCACTGGGCGGCGATAACTCTGCCCTTACGGACTATTGGAGAGGAGTATTCATGGAGGCGCGCATCATTACTGATCGCAAGCAATGGGATGACTTTGTAGCGGCGTCCCCGTGCTGCAATATTACGCAATCGTATGAGTGGGGGCAACTGGCTCCCCATCTAGGGGCCGAGGCAATGTATGTGGGTGTGGTGGATGAGGTGGATGATAAAGAACAACTTTGTGCTGCTATGCTTGTGTTGATTTCCCGTATCCCTGGCCTGGGCCAAACCTATTTTTATGCCCCGCGTGGTCCTGTGATCGATGATCCTGACTCCCCAGCCATGACAGTACTGCTCAACTTTGTGAAGGCACAGGCTCACAAACGTGGTGCGTTTATGCTCAAAGTCGAACCAAGCGTGCCAGATGGTGATGCAAAGTGGCTGCTAGCACTGAAAAAGCGCGGTTTTCGCACCAATCCCTATGCTCAGCATGTGCGCCACGAGTGGGTACTGGACATTCGTCCAGACGAAAAAGATATCCTGGCCGGTATGAAGGAAAAGTGGCGCTACAATATACGCCTGGCAGGTCGCAAGGGAGTGAAGGTGCGACGCGGCGAGGGACAGGCTGATCTTGACGCCTTCTATCACCTGTATGAAATGACCAGCGAGCGCGACCAGTTCTTCATTCATAAAAAAGAGCATTACGCGGATGTGATGCGCTTATACAGTGAAGGAGACCATGCAGGGCTGTTCCTGGCAGAATATGAGGGAGAGGCTATCGCCGGAATTATAGTGCTATGGTTGGGGCGTTGGAGCTGGTATATGTATGGGGCATCCTCTAACGAACATCGTAACAAAATGCCCAATCACCTGTTACAGTGGAATGGCATGCAATGGGCAAAAGAGCATGACTGCTGGTACTACAATTTCCGTGGTATTCCTGATGTCCTGGAAGAGGGTCAGGAACTGTGGGGTGTGTATACCTTCAAGCAAGGTTTTGGAGGCGGTCCGCTGCGCTTCCTGGAGACACATGATCTGGTATATCAACCTTTGATCTATGGAGTCTACAGGCGATTGCTGGATGTGAAACGGTGGAGGGATGAGAGAAGGTGGAAGAAGAGCATGAAATCGACTGAGCAAAGCAAAAGTAGCCAGATGCCAACAAAGAGCACTGCTCCTACCTCATAGTCGAGATGCAGAGTGCCATCAGGGCGACCCATGGGTCGCCCTGATGGCACTCTGCATCTCGACTATGAGAATTCCCCTACTTTGCCCGCAACTCCTGCAAGGCCACCAACCGTTCCCGCGCAATTGGACTATCAGGATTGACCTTGGCAAGGTTCTTATACACGCGACTGGCTTGCTCATACTCACCGACCGTCTGATAGGTCTGGCCAAGCATATCATATGCCTCGTAGTTGCTACGGTCAATCGTAATCAACTGCTGAAGGGCTGCCACAGTTTCCTTGACCTGCTGAGTGTCAAAGTAGTGACGGGCGATGATGATCTGGTACTCTCCAGCTTCTTTGTTGAGCCCCCACTGCAAGCAGAAGCCAACCACCTCACGCAGAAGGCCCATATCATTGGGAGTCAACTCCGCAGCGCGACGAAGATTTGCCATGGCTTCCTCTGTATTGCCAAGCTCTGCATAGATGTTGCCAACGCGACGCAATGTTGCTCCCGCCTCCTCTATCTGGTTGCGACGCAGGTAGATATCAGCAAGCAGGCGCAGTTCTGCGATGCCTTCTTCTAACAGACCACGACTCATATAAATGTCTCCAAGCTCAGCATGGGCACGTGGGTCCTGTAGGGCCAGACGCACCATCTCATTCAGGACTTTGATCGCGCTGTCCGTCTGACGCTTGCTCCGATACTGGCGGACCAACTCGGTGTACTCTTGTAGGGTACCATCAACATCGCCCTGGCGAGCCGAAATCTCCGCCATTGCAGAGGTGACTTCATCTCGATGGGTAGTGGTCTGCTTCACCTGGCGCATGATCGCCTGCGCCTGCTCCTCTCTGCCAGCACGCCTATAGGCTTTTGCCAGCAACAGGGAGATCTCCACTTCGGGTGCTCGATGCTCTTCCCCTTCCTCGCGGGGACGTGCTGCCCAGGTGCCGGGATCAACGCTAGTCGGCGAGCGACGAACGCTTTGCAGAGCCTGTTCAAGCTGCTGAATCGCGGCTTCAGGCTTCCCTTGGGCAAGCAGACAATGCGCAGTACTGGTGCGAGCCATCACTTCATAGGAGCTATCACGCATTGCCAGGTGATAGGAGTCGATGGCTTTATCATAAGCGCCTGCCTGCTGATGGATCTGGCCAAGTGCAAAGTGGATATCAGCATTATTGGGATGAATATCGGCTGTCTGGAGATAGTCACGCACCACTGGCTCATAATTGCGCTGACCCTCGCCACGCAGTTGCCAGCGAATGCGGTTCAGCACTTCCAGGGTAGAAGCATGTCCAGAACCTGTGCCTGTAATCGTAGAGATATGCCAGCGCACCAGGGCAGTGATATTACGCGGGTCGACCTGTAACACTCGCTGATACTCTGCCACTGCTTGATGAGTTCGTCCTAACTTCTGCAAGGCCAGGGCATAGTTCAGGCGGGTTGGAACACTGGTTGGGCTTTCTTGCAATGCTTGCTCCAGTTCGGTAACGGCCCGATCCATGTAGCCAAGACGCAGGTAGGATTCTGCCGCCAGAGTGCGCTCATGCAGCAGGTCTTCCTTGTTCCCCTGAGAGGAGAGCAGGTTAATCAGGCGCATGCGATAAGTCAGGTTGTTCGGGTCCAGCTGGAGGATGCGCCGATAGGTGGCAATAGCATCATCAATGCGGCCATTGACGATGTAGGTATCGATCAAGATCGCATATTTGGTAATCGCCTGCTCGACCTTACCCTGGCGAACGTAAATCTCGCAGAGCACCTGGTGAACGTCCAGGTACTGCGGGGCCATATCGATCACCCGCAGGCACTCTTCAGTTGCTGGCGTCAGCAGCCCATGCTCAATATACTTCTGGATATCCTGCATGGACTGGATCACCTGCATGCGTACATTTTCTGGGAGAGAAGCAGTGCTTGCCAGAACCGCCTTTGCAACCCGTTGCAAGGCTTCGTCTTTCCCAACAGAACCGGCGATCAGGCTCAAAAGCTCCTCTGCACTCCCTTTTGTTCCTTTAGCTGGCGAACTTTGCTGAACAGGAATAAGCTGTTCAGGTGGGATCGAGGATGTCGATGGAACAGCAGATGGTTGTTCTGGCGGTGCAGCCTGTGTTGTTTGCTCTGTCGATACAGATGCTGGGACTGGAGCTGCTTGCACTGGCTCAGCGGGTGCAGGCGAAGCCGATACTACCGGAGCCGCTTGCTCCAGAGGACCAGAAGACGCTGGTTGCTGTTCAGGGGGAATGATGCGAGTTACATTCCCAGGTTTCGCATCTTCTGTAAGCCAGGATGAGGATGTTGATGGAGCTGGAGCAGCAGTCGGTGCAGGAGGCTGCACTGGTACCCCTGGCGCGTCGGGTGGAACGGGATTCATCACCCTTGTTTCGCTTGCCGCGATGGCAGCAGCATCGAGATTGGCACCTGGTGTCATGCGTTGCTCAATCGTAGGCTGATTGCTGATTGCAGTTTGCCCCATCTGCTCGGGTACTGGTGGCTGTGCAGATTGTGCTTGTGCCGGAGGCTGTGATGGATGTTTGTTGGCAATCTGAGTTTTATCTGCATCATTCAGAATGCCTGTCAACCAATCAGGCAGTTCTCCAAGAGAGCTGGCAGTTG
>WNGG01004804.1_pt1 | contig 15072 bp, 15 predicted proteins | sample 5400661 | NCBI WGS metagenome assembly WNGG01 (sample SAMN13153372, study PRJNA577476) | soil metagenome | isolation source: 100 cm soil or saprolite under Garry oak tree replicate 1 | place: USA:California | collected 2016-06-15
ATCATCCCGCAAACCACCAGTCCCGGCAGCCGCAGCACCACAACAGGCCCCAGGCCCCCAGCCAGTTACGGCGCCGCACCCCGCCCTCGGATTTTCTCGCGGATGCGACCACCCCCCAGGGGACGGTGGCTCTTAACGGCGTCCTGCCCGGCACCGGCGTCCCGAACCTCATCGGCACTGACCGGGTGCTCATCAACGGCTCACCCACGTCGTCCAACTTCCGGTTCGGCGACTACTCCTCCGTCGAGGTCGACCCGACGGCGGCAAGCGGAACCTGCCCGGCCGGAAGGACAGCGGTCACCAACCAGGAGTACTTCACCAGCAACGGCCAATGGTCCACCCGTCTCGCCCGGACCAGCTTCTGCTGACCGGCACCCGCTTCGCTGGCAGGCCGGCTGGCCGGCACCCAGCCGGCCTGACGCTGCTGGCGCGGTGGCGCCCTTCCGGCCCGACGCCGCTGGCGCGGTGGCGCGCGTCTGGCCAGCCGCCGCGGCGACGCCCGTGCGGCCAGCTTGCGGCCGGCCGGACGGGAACCCGCGGCCCGCGCCGCCACGTCCAACTCACATGCGCATGCTCGTCACCTGCCTGCTGTTGCTTGCCGCGACCGGTTGTGGCCAGGTGACCCAGTCGACCGCTGCCTCGCCCTCGGGGACCCAGCGGGGGGACGCCTCGTCCGGGATTGAGGGAACCATCACTGTCGACATCGGCTGCCCAACCGTCATAACCACCCCGTGCCCGCGGCGACCGCTCCGCGCCCGCTTGTTTATCCGCCCAGCCGGTTCGGCCGACCCGACGGTGGTAGCGGAAAGCGGCACCGACGGCCGGTTCCACGTCTCACTCCCACCTGGCCATTACGCGATCGAGCCGCGGAACATGCGCAACGCGCCGGTGCCGACCGCGTTCCCGCTCAGCGTCACCGTCCGCCCTGGCGCCTGGACAACCCTTTCGATCGAGTTCGACTCGGGCATCCGCTGAGGACCCGCTCTCAGCCAAGCCAGACGGTGGCGCCCCCAGTGGATGTTGAGCCGGGTCGTTTCTGCCGAGCGAGCCCCATCAGTAGCCGAGGTCGCGGACGTCGAGTTCGCCGGGTCCAGGCCCATGCGGCCGGGCCAGGGGGCGATGCGGCGCGGCGGCCAGGCGAGCGCTCGGCAGCGGTACCAGCGGATCATCGCGGCTGGCCCGTCGCCGGTCTCGGCCAGGCCGCGGGGGATTTGGAGCCGACGCGTGCCTGAAACCGATGGCCCGCGAGCACATGGCCTGCTTCGGCCAGGACCATGACAAAGAGGTAGGGTATTACGTACGACCGGTATTACGTGTCGGGAGGACATGATGCGGCTCAACAGCAAGGGCCAAGTGACGATCCCCGCTGCGCTGCGCGAGCGGCACGGCCTGCACGAGGGTGACGAGATAGACGTCATTGAGGACGGCGATACCCTGCGCATCGTGCGTGCCGAAGGGAGCCGAACCCGCGGGCAGCGGCTCGTGCGCAGGATGCGCGGCCGGGCGACAACCACCATGAGCACAGACCAACTCCTGGAGCTGCTGCGTGGCGAGTGATCCGCACGTTTACCCGGCCCTTGCGGCTGAGCGGCCGGTCACCCTGGTGGACTCCAGTGTCATGTTGGACGTCTTGACCGAGGATCCCGCCTGGGCGCAGTGGTCCGGGGACGCCCTCGCCCGGGCTCGGGACGACGGCCGACTGGTGATCAACCCGATCGTGTACGCCGAGGTCTCGACCGGGTTCGACAGGATCGAGGATCTCGACGACGCCGTTCCCGCGGCTGACTTCGAACGCGAACCGCTCCCGTACCAGGCGGGCTTCGTGGCGGGGAAGGCCTTCCTCGCCTACCGCAAACGAGGTGGCCAGCGGCGATCCCCCCTTCCCGATTTCTATATCGGCGCTCATGCCGCGGTCCGCGGGTACCGCCTGCTCACGCGGGACGCCGCGCGGTACCGCACCTACTTTCCCTCAGTCGAGCTGATCGTTCCCTAACCCGGGCCGCGCTTTCGGCGGCGGCGGCGGCTGCGACGAGCCGCAGCGGCCCTGATCATCCAGTAACGTTCACTGTTCACGATTTAAGGGTGGCTCGTCGGTACACGCGCCTGCGACCACGGTGCCGCTTCAGACTGGACTGGCGCGCCCGGCGCGTAGCGCTGGACAAACCGGCGCAGGATGGTGGGCGGGTGGATGACGTTGCTGCGGTGGGCCATCGCCTTGAGTTCGTCGGCCTGTTCGGGTTCGAAATAGCCGGCGTACTTGTAGACGTCGATCCGGGTGCAGAGGCCGGGCGCGTCCAGTTCGGGATGGAACTGGGTGGCGTAGACGTGCGCGCCGATCCTGAACGCCTGCACTGGGCAGGTCGGGGAATCGGCGAGCAGGACAGCGTGGTCCGGTAGCCGGCTGATCGCCTCCTTGTGGCCGACGAACGCGTCGAATGTCACAGGCAGCCCGCGCAGCAGCGGGTCTTGGCGGCCCTCGCGGGTGAGGGTGACCGGGACCGAACTGATCGGCTCCGCATACCGCCGGTCGATTACCGCCCCTTCGTGGCTGCCGAGCGCCCCGATGCCGTAACAGGCCCCGAGAAACGGGAAGTCCGCATTGATCACCCGGTCGAGCAGGCTGTGCAGGTCTGCCTCGATCCGCCGCTGCACAGGCGATTTCGACCCTGGCGGGTCGCTGGCGTTGAACGGCCCGCCGCCGAGAAGGATCCCCGACCAGTCCTGCAGATCGACGTTGCCCGACGGTCCTTGCTCCAGCCGGACCCGGCGCAGGTCGCGCTCGACCAACCCGCTGAAGGACAGAAACGCGTCGTACTCGTCATCGGCGGCGACATCCTCGGCACGGGTGGCCAGCAGCAGGAACGGTTTCACGAGATCACCTTATGGGCTACGGTCCCAGACTCGGGCGAGAAGACCGAGACGCCAGTCGTGCCGGTTCAAAGCCGCGCGGTCGCCGGGGTGCGCGTGGGCCTGTTGCGCGTGGGTCCGGTGCGGCTGGGCCTGGTGTGGCTAGCGGATCGGACGGCCGGGTTAGTGGTGGCCGTGTGCGGCGCCGCCACGTCCGAATCGGCTGTGGACACCGCACCAAAGCTATTGTGGAGCCACCATGACCTATACCGTCGACCCACGCGTTGACGCCTATATCGATGCCCTGCCCGGTTGGCAGCAGGCCATCTGCCGTGAGGTCCGCGGCCTGGTCCACGCCGCCGACGCTGAAGCAACAGAAACCATCAAGCGCACCAATCGGCCCTACTTCGTCCTGCATGGCAACATCTGCGCGCTGCTGGCGGCCAAGGACCATGTCAACGTATTCCTCTACGACGGCGCCATCGTTCCTGATCCCGAAGGAATCATCACCGCCGGCCACGACAACAAGACCGCCCGCACCATGGCCGTCCGCCAGGGCGAAACCATCAACGCGCCAGCCCTCACCGCCATGCTCAAGCAGATTATCGCCAACAACCGGGCCGGCGGCTGGCGTAAATTGAAGCGGGAAAGCTAGTGTCGCCGTCACCTTATGAAGAAGAAAGCTATAACGAGCACGGCTGCGATGGAGTACCCGACCACTCTCTGCACTGGAATTGGCAGGCGAAACTCTTTCGGCTCAGCGTTCCATGACGATGGCGGGTTCCTGCGCATACTACTGACGTCGAGCGCAGTTCTGGATGCCGAGCACCGAGCGATGAAGCCATCCGGAACGCCAAGTCCGGGCTTGACCGAAGCAGTCGGAGCTAGATGAGTTAGGGCAACGAACAACCGGGGTGCGGCCGGGGAAACTAGTAGCAGCTTCCTCCCGCCATCGTTGATTCGCACCCCATTGGTGTAGTAACCCAGTGACCATATACCGCGATAGGACAGGGAGCCGCCGAGGCCCGCACGTCCCGAGCCAAAGCACAATCGATCCGGCGTGAGCTGTACGGTATCTTGCTGAAAGGATGTGAAGTCGAATCTCGCGGTAATTAGATACCTGAGCAACTGAAAGCCGACGTACAAGAGGTTTAGCGGGATCCACAAAATTAAAAGGGTGATGTACCACGGATTCAACGGGTCAACGAGCCAGCGTGCGCGGGGCCTCAGGAAGAACCAGTCTGTTTGGCGCTTTTTCAGAGCTATCTCGGAAAGAGAACAGGAAAAGGACGGCTGATCAGTACCCTCGGTAAATCCGGCTACACCTTCTGTGGATAAACGCTGTTCCAGGGAAAGCGCCTGGTACAGCTGTTCGTCGGAGTCACTCCACGACATCCGCCCTAGTCACCCCCCTTGAGCAAAGCCGACTTTAGTACAGTCCTGGCTGCCCCGGAGCTAGTTTAGCGCTTTCGGACGTTGCCGACTCGAAAGCGCCCAGAATGCCGCTCATGCGCGGGTTTGGCCGACTATGTGACCTTCGTGTAGGTGAGGTCGAAGCCGTGCTCCCAACCCACGCCGTCATTGGACGTCTCCCAGGCTCCGTTGATGGCGTTGCCGTCGTCTGCGAACGTGCCGGTGAACCGCTGTGAAAAGCCAAGCGGGGTGAAGTCTGGTGCATTGCGCACCAGCGTCCATATGCCGTCGCGGAAGCCCATCGCGTAGACGCGGACCACGCCGCGCGAGTCGAAGTAGTGCTGGGTGTACCCCTGCCCGCTCGGGTCGACGGCGATGATCGCGATGCTGTCAGGGAAGTCCGGATGCGGGAACTCGGAGCGCTGGAGGAGGAACTGCCCGCCGAGCGCCCACTCGAACACGGTTCGCCCGCGCACGTCGATGGGTGGAGTATCCGGAAACGCCACCTGCTCTTCCCACACGCCTAGGAATGCCCCGAGGTGCTCGAGCGCTTGTGTTCGGGCGGACTCGTCGGCTTGCATGGCCTCTCCTCGGGCAGCACTAGTGCGCGACAGCAGCGCGCCGCGACTCCGGCGACCTCACCACGGCCGTTGAGCCGTGGAGCGGGATGATCAGCGGGCTGGTCAAGGCTGACCAGGCCGGGCCTCCCGCACAATTTCCGCGTGGCGCCAAGCGGTCGGCGCGAAGACCGCCAGATCCCGCTGCGCTCCGGAGTGCTGACGCTGAACAAGCAAGAAGCCACCAGCGGTGACCCTGAAAGCATCCGCCTCTTCGTAGACAATCTCGCGTTGAGCGGATGGCGCAGAACCGAGATAAACCCTGACAGCCATGGCCTGCAACCCTTCGCACCGCAGGATATTGATCACACGTCTCGGTACTCCGGCGGACCCATCCCGCATTGGATAGCCGCCTGGCGGAGTGGCGTGCGACCCTGAGACGGATCAGCTTCGAAGGCCCGCCATTAGGTTAGCCGGACACAGGGACGCTTGGCTGCCGGTGACCAAACCCAGTGGCTGCGGAGCGCCGCGGCCCTAGCCACCGCGACGCGCCGACCGTGATTGGCCCACATTGTCAACGGCAAGCGGAAATCAGTTGCCGCCGGGCTGCCGGCGAACCCTTGCTGCAGGGCTCATGCGGCATTGCCAGTGATCACAGCCGACGCGCGCGGGCTAGGCTGGTCAGAGCGGGCGGACCTCCTCGGCCTGCGGTCCCTTGCGGCCCTGCCCGGCGGTGAACTCGACCCGCTGGTTTTCCTGGAGGCTACGGAAGCCCTCGGCCCGGATAGCGGAGTGGTGAACGAACACGTCGGACGTACCGTCGTCCGGGGCGATGAAACCGTAGCCCTTATCGGCGTTGAACCACTTCACGGTGCCTTGAGGCATGTACTTTCTCCTACCTGTTACGATCCCTGGGACCCACGACATCCGGATCCCAAGTTGCCGCGACCGTCATCGTTTCGAACGCTCAGGCCTCCGCAAGTGGGTGAGACGCAATACATATTCGCGTATCCGTGACGCCCGCTGTCGGAAACTTCGCAGGCGCTGTGACAACGAACGCGAACTTCGACTACAACCTTCCACACCGTAGCACGAACGCGCCGCCACATATTCCGCACCGTCTACTGCCCGCTTGCCGCCTCAACGCAGCCCCTCAAGCGGCTGGGCTGCCGGCCCACCGCCCGCCTGACTCATCATGACGGGCCGCTCCGCACAGGTCGGCGGTGTCAGCCTGGTTCGGGTGCATTTCAGGCGCGGGGGCAGGCCGATCAGGATTGCCAGGCGATCGTAGTACCGTCGCTCGCCAGCTTGGCGCATACTGAAGGTAATGAGATCTTTTCGCGCCGGGCCCCGGCGCCAGCTGCCAGGTAGCCCCTTCAAGGTTGCAGAAGCGCCCGCCCCGCCCGCCGAGTGCTACGCGATGGGCGACCAGGTAACCCACGACAAGTACGGCCTCGGCAGAGTCGTCGGTGTCGAAGGCGAGAGCGCCGTGCTGGTCGATTTCGGCTCTCACCAGCTCCGGATCAAGACGCCCTGCGCCAAGCTGATGAGGCTCTGACGCCAAGCGCTCGGCACCAAGCGCTCGGCGCTCAGCGCTCGGCGAGCACCGCGGCGTCGGCGAGCGGCCGGTAGCGCTCAATCAGGAAGAAGCTATCGGCCAGCCGCGTCTGGGCCACGACGAAGAATGCCTTGCCGAGCAGCAACTCGTCGGAGCCGGGCTCGACGCGCACCAGGTAGTCGCGGAGGATGCGGGCGATGTGGTAGGCGGGGTTACCGCCTCGGCCGTAGTCGAGAAGCGCCGCGCCGCGCCGAAGCTCGTCGGGCGCGCCGGGATCGGCGGGCTCGACCTGGAAGAAGGCATACCTTTTGGGCCGCTCTGTGCTGGGCCGCGCGAGCCATTCGTCATCCAGACCGTTCCGGGCGACCGGGGTGTTGCAGCCGAACGGCCGACCTGAGCGGTCGAGGTAGAAGGCCTTGATGAACTTGCGGATGCCGAGCAGCGCCGCCGCCCGAGGCCGGTTGTAGCCGCGGAACTCAAACCCGGTCAGCGCGGAGACGTCGGGTGGGGTGCCCGCGCCGAACACCGCTTCGAGTTCGTGCTTGGATCTGTCCGCGAGCTCCAGGTAGGCGGCGGAGACACTGGCCATGCGGGCCTCGCTTTCCAAAGATCGGCGCCGGTTCAGATTCGGTACCGGCCGCGCTGCTCGATGAGCCGCTGTGCGTTGCGGGTGACAAGCGCAAGGATCGTCTCCATCGGGTTCACTCCGATCGGGCTTGGGAACAGGCTGGCGTCGGCGACGAACAGCCCGCGCACGCCGTGGAAGGCTCCGAAGCTGTCGACAACGCCGCGCCGCGGGTCGTCGCTCATCCGGGCGGTGCCCATCAGGTGCACAGTGAACAGTTCGATCGACCGCTTGGGCACTGGGCGGGCGAGCAGGTTGTGGAGCCCGGCCGGATCGCGTACTTCAGGCGCACCGTCGAACGGGAGCAGGACACGGCTGGCGCCCGCAGCGAACATCAGCTCGGCGGTGCGGGCAATCCCGCGGATCACGCGTTCCGCGTCGCGGCTGGTGAGCTGGTAGAACACCTGCGGCCCGAGGCCGGGGATGTTGCGTACCCGCCCGGTGCCGGTGTCCTCGATCAGGCAACCGGCGGTGATCATGTGGTTGTAGGCGGCCATCAGCTCACCGAGTTCTCGGCCATGGCTGGGCATTGTGGCCGCGACCAGCGACGGCGCCAGGTTGACCGCGGTCAGCAGGATGCCGTCGTCGATGAACTCGCGGACCTGGTAAGCCTGATGCACGCCGTGCCAGCCGATGACCTCTTCGTCGAAGAACGCGATCACCTTCGCGTTGGGGTGCATGCTGAGATTGCGGCCCAGTTGCCCGGACCGGGACCGCAGCCCTGAGCGGGCCAGCAGCGCGGGAGTCTGCACCGCGCCGCCGGCGACCACGACGACGGCCGAGCGCACAGTCAGCCGCGGCCCGCGGCGCCCCCCGGGCCGCACGAACCGGCCCTCGACGCCGGTGACGGCGCCGCCGGACCGGGTGATCCGTTCCACCCGGCAGTCCGCGAACAGCCGGGCGCCCCGCGCCAGGGCCCGCGGGACACTGGTCACCAGCATGGAGCGCTTCGCGCCGGTCGGGCAGCCATTGGTGCAGTTGTTGGTGCCGGCGCAGTGCAGTTGATTCCGCAGGTTCGGGATGATCTTCCAGCCCTTCGCGTCGGCCCCGGCCTTCAGCAGCTGCATGTCCTTGCCGATCGTCTCTGGATCCTGCAACGCCACCGAAATCCGTGACTCGACTTTGGTGAAATATGGCTCCATATCGTGCTCGCTGATCGCAGCGATATCTTCCGCGCTCGCCCACCGCTCAAGCACTCGCGCTGGGGTGCGCCACGACATGCCACCGTTGACGACCGTGGAGCCACCGACGCAGCGCCCTTCTGAGAACAGAACCGGCGGCCTGCCCAGGGCGAGCCCTGCGCCGCCGTCCCTGTAGAGGGTCCGCAGTGCCCGGCCGGTCTCGGCAGTGAACGACTCGGTCGGGTGATATCCACCCTCCTCGACCACGACGACATCCACTCCGGCATCGGCGAGCTCGGCGGCCATCGTCGCGCCGCCGGCCCCTGACCCGACGATCACGACGGCGCAGTCGACGCGAAGATCCGCCGTCACCTCACTTTGGCGGGTCAGCCCAGCGGGGATGCCCGCAGCCGCGCTCACGGTCCGTCCTCCTGCGGACCTGGCGGCACGTTGGTGTCCGGACCTGCTTGGTCGGGCGCCAGCGCCGCCGCCTCACCGGCGCGGATTTGTGCACCGTAGGAAGCGAGGCGGCGCCGTGACACCGCGGCGATGTAGGGATCCGGCCGGTAGGCGAGCTGCTCTTTCACCTCGGGCAGTTCGTAGTAGCACATGACGACCAGCCCCTTGATCCGCTGGAGTGCCGTGGCCAGCCCGCCGCGCCGGCGAGCCAGCACCGCGCGGAAGTAGGCGTCGGCATCGGTGTCCCCGAGGCGGACGAATCGCCGTCCGTGCGCCCGCGGGTATGTGCGGGCGCCTTGGTCGAAGACGACGAACGCGATCAAGGCCGACCGCCGGATGCCGGCCGGCAGCGCACCCAGCAGCAATTCGAACTCACTGAGCAGCCCTTCCGCCAGCTTCGGTGTTCGCACCTCCGGCGGGCACACGATCTCAGCGAACCGCGCCACGATCCGCCGGACCGGACCGCGTAGCCGCCGGACCGGCAGTCTCAGATCTTGGGCCACCGCGTCCTCCTGTCCTGCCCGCTCGCTATCGCCTGAATGTGGGTCGGAGATCCGCGGCGGGCTGCGCCACCTAGCGCACGAGCGCCAGCCTGCGGCAGCCGTTAAGGATAAATATTGACCTCAGCAGGGCTACGCAGGCCGCGCCGACGGGCGGGGTCATGTGCGGAATCCGTAACGGGAGGCCTGATCACGCAGTTCTAGCCAGTTTTCGCCGTAGTGGGCATGACCGGAGGTGGCCATGGGGGTGCCGGTGGACGGACAGCCCGGGGTGGCCACGTTCGGCACATCGTACTGGCGCACGTGACGGCGGCGCGGTCCCCTCAGGTCCAGGACTTCGGCCAGGTTGCGCGCCGCGGCGTCACGGATGGTCAGCGGCGCCAGGCCAAACCTCCACTCGATCATCTTCAGTATGGAGGTGTGGTCGAAGGTCTGGCGTGCCACGCCCCGCCGCGCCATTGGCGAAATGACCATGCAGGGCACCCGGAAGCCGCGCTGCCCGGTGCCGTCGGTGCCCAGGTCCGGTCTCGGATCAGGGCCGATCGGCGGAACGACATGTTCGAAGAAGCCGCCCCACTCGTCGTAGTTGATGACCAGCACGCTGCGTTCCCAGTTAGGGCTGGTGGTCAGGGCCCGGTAAATGGTGTTGAGGAAGTACTGCCCGGCTCTGATGTCGGCGAGCGGGTGATCGTCGTTGGAGGTCGCATTGCCCTCGCCGAGGAACCGGGGGTCGACGAATGACACGGCGGGCAGGGTCCCCTGCTGCGCGCTGGTGTAGAACTGCGCGATCGGGTTTGAGATAGTGAAGTATTTCGCGCCCCACAGCGCGGTGACCGGCAGATCGCTGTAGTAGTAGCTCGCTGGAATGTCGTTTTCTGCCAGCCGATCCCAGATCGTCGGCATTGTGGCCAGGTCCAGCGTGTTGCTGATGCGATCGGTCTGCGCCGCGTGCTGGAAGAGCCGGTTGGGGAACGTCGGGCCCAGCATCGCCGCGAAATAGCGGTCGCATACGGTCCAGTCGCGGGCCGCGCGGCGGTAGAAGTCTAAGTCCTGTGCTTCGTAGTAGCCGATGGCGAGCAGGTCGCTTGCGGCGCGCAGCCATCCATCGCACAGGCCGTGATCCAGCTCAATCCGGCCGCCGACATAGGAGTGGTCAGGATCGATGAACCCGCATCCGCTGGGCTGTTGCAGGTGGTAGGTCCGGTGCGCGACCCCGGCCGTATCGAGGTAGCTGAGGCCGCCCTGGCGGCCGTCGGCGCCGGGAACCCAGCCGAGATAATGGTCGAACGAACGGTTCTCCATCATGACCACGACGATGTGATCTATCCCCGACGACTCCGGCCGCGGAAGGCGGCTTCCTTGGCCCATCTGGACAGCCGCTGACGCTCGCGGGGTCCGGGAGATTAGCGTTCCGCCAGCAGCACCTGCGGCGGCACCAGCGATGAACTCACGGCGAGTGATCTTCATTCAGTCGAACCCCTTTCACTAGTGCGACTTCATTAGTGCGGCCCACGAGGGTTCAGGACGTCCGAAGCCGATTATCCTGCCGGGGCGCGGCGAACGGTAGCACCGGCCTGCGCGGCGGCGTCGGATCATTTTCCCGAACGGCTGCGCTGGCGTGACACCGAGCCGCAGGCCCGGCTCACGGTCCTCCAGGTCGGCCGTCGGCCCGCCGGGTCGGCCGTCGGCCCGCCGGGTCGGCGCGCGCCTGTGCCATCCTGATGCGGTGGCAAGATGGATTTGCGTGACGGGAGCCAGCGGGCGGGCAGGGCGAGCGGTGGTGCGGGAGTTGCTCCAGCACGGCTACGACGTGGCGGCGACCGACGTCGCGGCTGCCCGGGAGGGCGAGAAGTGGGACAAATTGTCAAGAGAGGTCGGGGTCGATCATGCGCGCCGACCTTTCATCCCGCCCATCTGCTGCATTTGGGCGGCAGCGCAAGCGTTCGCCGTGCGTGCAGGCGCAGGGGCTGCGCCAGGGCTGAAGAGGGAAGACCATGCCGAATCCCGGGAGTTTCCTGCCGTCACAGGACGGCTTCGTGTTCACGAATGCGTGGCCGTCAGAGCCGGCTGTTGTGCTGCCAACGCCCTTCGGTAAGATCAACATCGGCAACGCGGCCGCCGGCCTGTGTGGCGGGATGGTCTTCGCCGCACTCGACTATTGGCACACCGGGATCGTGCCCCCGGCCGCGCAGCCGACCGAGGGCGAACCGCTGTATCGCTACATCGTGCGCCGTCTTGTCGACTCCTGGCACCTGCCAGCGGGGGTGGCGCAGTATTACCAGTGGATGAACCTGCCCGATGGCGACTCCGGCTTCGACGTCTTCGGCCAGCACGTGGTCACCAACCGGGGCCTGGCGTGGCGGACGATCCAGACGCAGTGGCCGCAGATAGCGGCCGACCTCGACAACGGCATCCCAGCGGCCCTAGGCGTGGTCACGGTAGCTTCCGCCCGGCCGGCGGACCTGGGTGTCAACCACCAGGTGCTGGCCTACGGCTACGACGCTTCGGACAGCGAGGTCACCGTAAGGGTGTACGACCCGAACAGCGGTCAAGGCGACGGGGTCTACATCCGGTTCGACCCACGGACGCCGGCCAAGCGCACCACGTTCGCGCACAACCTCGACATCGGCCACCCCGTCAGGGGCTTTTTCCGCACCGCCTACACCCCGGACACGCCACCCGGTTCCTGAGATCCACACCGGCACGCCTTAGCCCGGGCACACGCACAGCGGCGGGGAATTGCGGTTCGGCTGGGTCACTCTGGACCATCGCGTCGACACGGGCAAAGATGAGAAGGTCCTATCCAAACATTTGGCTTAGTTAATTTTGATGACCTCAGCGATGCTCGGAGTACCCTGGGCGTCAAGAGCAAAAAGGAGGTAATTTCCAGGTAGTGCCACTCCTGCGTCGGCCGGGACGTTGAGCGTGTAGGTGGTTCCGTTTGTGGCCGCCGGGATGAGCGGGATACGCCGTTGATCGTTATTAACCGCGTGGGTAACAGCCGTCATGCGGACGAGAGCGAACTTTGGCGTAGCAACGCTGGTTGTCACGGTGATCGTCGACCCCAGCGCCGCAGTTGCCGGGGCGCTCACAATGCTCGGCCGGGTTTTGGCTGTACCGTCAGGATTGAGAAGGTACGGCGGCGTAAAGATCTGCCCGCTCGGATGGTTCGTGACGCAAGTATCGCAAAGTCCGCCGCCACCTGAAAATACCCGGCCGTCGGGCAGCAGGACCGCGACACTGTGATAGGTGCGCGGAACTACCTCTGGTGCCATTATCGTGAAATTGCCGGTTGCCGGGTCCCACAACTCGGGGCTCAGCACGGCGCCGGTATCTGTAAAACCCTGGGGATGCTGCTGTCCACCAAGAGTCAGCACTTTCCCATCGGGCAGTACCACGCTGTTGGCGAACGATCGGGCGTAGGCCATATCGGAGACTCTGGTGGTGACAACAGGCTCCGTTCGACCGCCGGTGATGTCGACGACGTACGCGCGCCTGGTGGCTTGGACGTCGGCGACAGGTGGGTAATCTTGATAGGCCGTAGCTCCACCGACGGTAAAGATCTTACCCACGTCGTACATTACCGCGTTGCCGTTCATCGCATCACGGCTGTCGGCGCGGTCGCCGGCGCCTGTGATGCTCCCCGCTCCGGTCGTCGTTATCCAATTCATCTGCTTGCTCGGACCGGCATGGAAGACCGCTCTTCCAGAGACTCCGAAAAGCCAGGCGTGGTTGTCAGCGCGGTAAACGCCAGCCGGGTCACCAGTGAGTATCTTGTCCGCCGTAACGCCCGCCAGTTTAGCCCATGAACCCGTAGCACCACCGGGCGTAAACACCTCGCCGTTCTTATGTCCGGCGCGGTCATACCAGGAGCCTCCGAGCGTAAACACCTGACCGGAGGACAGCAGCGTATCGCCTTCGTAGGCCCGTGGTATATTCATCAGCGGGCCGCGAGTCCAGGTGTTATCTGCGGGATCGTAGATTGTAGTGGCGCTGTCACTGCTCCCCCCGTTGATCAGCACCCTCCCGTCCGCCAGCAGGGCCAGCCCAGTGCAGAACATCTGGTGGTGGGTATCGATGTTTGCAGGCCGGCTAACCACGCCCGTGGCGAGATCAAGAATTGCCACCTGAGTGGTAGTGCTCATCTTGTCGTAGTGCATGGGGCCAACCGCGGCAAACGTGAGCAGCTTGTTATTGGGCAGCAATACAGCGGACACTGGAACGATGGGGAAGCCGATTGGCGCATCCCACTTTCCACCAACTCCAGCAGCGGGCACCGAGCCAAGTACATTGATCTCTGCCGCCGACGACCACGGACCGCGGTTGCCCGCCTCTGTCAAAGCGGTCAGCCTGACGTAGCGTGTATTGACCTCAGCAAAGGTGGCAGTCTTCTCGCTGGTGTCGTCGGCCCAGGCACCCGTGGCGACCGGCCCACTCCAAGTGATCCCGTCGGTGCTGACCGAGATGGAGTATCTGCCGATATTACCATTTTTCGACCCATCCGACCGGGGGAGATACGACAGGCCAGCAATACTGTTGTTAGCACCCATATCGGGGGTAATGCTATGCGGGAGCGGCACCGGTGTTCCCGCGTACTGAGAATGCCAAATCGTGGTGGCATTGCCGTCGAGCACGGCGGTCGCTGGATAGTTCGACGCTTGGTCGCTGGCAGTGGCCTTCCAGCCCGCCCTGGGCAAAGCTGGAGGCGCCACCGCGCCACCAATCAAATTAATCTCAGCCGCCGATGACCACGGACCGCGGTTGCCGGCCTCGGTCAGGGCGGTCAAGCGGACGTAACGGGTACTGACGGCGGCAAAGACAGCATCCTTCCGAACCTTGTCATCACCCCAGGTACCCGTGGTCACCGGTGTACTCCAGGTGGTCCCGTTAGTGCTCACCGAGATTGAGTAGCGCCCAACGTTCCCATTCGAAACTTTGTCCTGTCTGGGAAGATAAGTCAATCCTGTCACGCTAGCGGTAGCGTGCATGTCAATGGTGATGCTGTGCGGGAGGGGCACCGGTGTCCCCGCGTACTTGGAGTGCCAGATTGTGGCCGTATTGGCGTCGAGTACATTGCTCGCGGGATAGTTCGGGGCTTGGTCACTGGCGATGGCGGTCCAGCCTGCCCTGGGCAAAACCGCGGCTCGTTCAACAGATGCCTCTGCGGTTGGCTCGATCATCGGCATGTGATGAGTCGCTCGCCGCGGATGGCGCATTGAAGCCCGAGAAGCAGCTCTGTACCTAGGTCGCACCATCTAGTGATGCTACCGGAATGTCCAGACGTCAGGCTGGGGTATCAGGTGACCTTTATGCCAATTCACCCAGAGGAGAACGTGTGTGAGAGAGGGACGTGCGGGAAGATGCTCATGCGGCCTTCACAGCGGCTTGCTAGGCGGCGGTGATCGCGAAGTCGCGGAACTGGGCCGGGGACCATGTGCCGCGGAACGAGTCGGTTTCGATGCCCGCGGGCCCTGCCGCGTAGTTCGGGTCGTTGTCGGTCACCGTGGCCACGTGCTGCCCGCCGACCCACGCATCGATGGCTGTGCCCTTGACCTGTAGGGCGAGCGAGGTCCAGTTGCCGGTTACTGGTGCGGCGACGGTGCCGTGGGCGAGCACGGTGTTGCCTTCCGAATTGCTGTTCTTCGTCAGCCACCATCCGCCGGCGCTGCCGAAGTCCAGGATGTAGCCGCGGAAGTTGTAAACCTGCTTGCCCTGTTGGCTGAACCGGGCGATCAGGCCGGCGGAGCCGACGCGGTTGGTGAAGAGGACCTTGGCGCTGACCTTGTAGCCGGTCATGGAGTTGTCGCCGATGACAGCGTATGGGAACCGGTGACTGCTCGGGTTATTCCAGAAGATCGGCTGCTGCGGGGTGGTTTGCTGCACGGCCAGCGAGCCGGAGCCGTCGCCCGCCGGGGCGAACTCGAACGAGCCGTCTTGCGGTGCCAGGTACGGCGGCATCGTCCCCGCCGCAGTGGTGCCGCGATTCCAGTTG
>WNGG01021123.1_pt1 | contig 15070 bp, 16 predicted proteins | sample 5400661 | NCBI WGS metagenome assembly WNGG01 (sample SAMN13153372, study PRJNA577476) | soil metagenome | isolation source: 100 cm soil or saprolite under Garry oak tree replicate 1 | place: USA:California | collected 2016-06-15
TCGAGTCTCACCAATCTGGGATACACCGCCACGCAGTACGCGCTCTTGAGTTCAACCTATGCCTGGCTGGGAAAGATCTTGAAGGGATTTTCCGGTGCTGCGGTCGAAAGCCTGAGCACCACGCACGGTCTCATTCACGCCTACGGCATTTTCTTTATCGCCTGCGGACTGACCGGCGTGCCTGCGGTCCTTCTGTTCGCGGCATTGGGTTACTGGCACAGGCGGAAGCAACCGGCGCCAGCCGCTGCCTAGGAAAGTCTTCATTCCTACGAAAATAGCCGAGTATCTCATTGAAAAGATTGGCTCGAGAGCGAGCGGCTATTTTCATCCTTCGTTGTGGCTCTGAAAGAGCCATGAGTTACTCGTAACGCAGAGCCACTGCCCGGTCGACGCGCGAGGCACGTTGAGTTTTTTGGGGCTTGGCGTGCTGGCGCCCGTTCCGAGCTGGGGTGCCATGCTGAATGATGCTCGCGGTCACCTCTTCGATGCGCCGCACATGGTTGTGTTCCCCGCGTTGGCGGTGATGATTGCGGTGCTTTCGTTCAACCTGCTCGGCGACGCATGGCGCGATTGGCTCGACCCGCGAACGCGCTCGCAGATAGCCGCACAGGAATTTTCCCGTTGAACGTTCTTTAAGAGAAGGCTGGTCCCTACTTAGTGAGGATCACCGGTGTGCCGCGGCCCAGATTCAAAGCGCGAGCCGCGCTCGCCTTGTTTACGGCAATCTCGAGATATCCGCTCGAACCCAGATAAGCAATGGGCTCGCCGTTGTTGCCGTGTGCGAACGTTTCTACCAATCGCGACACCTGATGGGTGCCCACTTGAAGCTGGATGGCACCGCCGTTCACAGCCGATTCCGGTAAATCTTCCGAGCGGAAATTGGTAATCAAATTGCCGAACCCATCGGTGCGCAGGACGGTGCCCTTCAAGGCTCCGTCCGCGTCCTTCGGGCGAGGAATCGAGAACCGCTTGTAGTCGCTGATCTCGTCCCCCATGCTGGGCGTCTGCCATCCTTTTGAGAGCCAGGAAGCCACTGGAGCGAAGATGTCACGGCCGTGGAAGGTCTTGCTCACCGGCTGTAAATAGTAGTGTTCCACATTCGCATGGCGAACTACCAGACTGTCTTTTTCGCGTTCATAAACGATGGACAGCACACCGTTGTCCGGCGCGACAAAATACTGATTCTGGGCGCTGACCAGCAACGGCCGGCGCTCGGTGCCGACGTCAGGATCCACAACCACGACATGGATTGTTTTCGGCGGAAAGTAAGAATATGCCGACCCAATCGTCAGAGCGGCGTCAAGCAGATCAAATGGCGTGACGTTGTGCGTGATGTCTACGATGGTTACGTCAGGATTGATCTTCAGGATTACGCCCTTCAACGTTCCGACCAAATGGTCGTTGGTCCCGTAGTCAGTTGTAAGGGTAATGATCGCGTTGGCCAATGGACTCTCTCACCTGGGATAATTTGCGCATGGCGCGCAGACGGAGGAGTGTTGACGCTCCGTATCCTTTGACGCTAACGGAGGGGCGCGCCTCCGTCAAGAAATCGCGCGGCGACTGCTGTGCAATCGCCAACGGGCCCGCGGGGGAGCCAACTGCCTTTGATCAACTCTCGCCCTGTTCCGGTGCGCAGGGATGCCATTCCGGATCAGGGAAATGCGATCTGCAAAACCACAGGCCGCAACGTTTACAGTAACGATGACCGGGTTCATCACATGGTTCGTCGATGCGCGATACGCCCTGGCAGATTTGTTCTTTGGTCTTTACGCCTGTCGAACTCATGGCGTGCTCCAAAACACAAAAGATCATTCTCCTGTGAGTGGGTGTCAGCGAGCGGGTTCAACGACTCCCACTTTATCGACACCGCTGCACGCAATATACACCCGGCCGTCAGAAGTTGCCGCCATATTTCGCACCGTTCCGCCGCCGGAGGGAATATTCGCCCGCGCGAACCCATCCGTTTTCGGATCGAATTGGATGATAGTGTTCGGCTTCACCCCGGACTCGCTGTACCAAACCATTCCGTCTGGAGTAATCGCAATGCCATATGGAGCTGATTTCGCGCCGCCCGGCGAAGCCCACATCTTTACCGCCCCAGACGTCATATCGAGTCGCCCAAGGTGGCCCCCGCTGAAGTCGGTGAAATAAACGCGGTCGCTCGCATCAATCGCCATTCTTCGCGGGCGTGCGCCCTCCGGCAGCGTAAATTCCGTGATCTCCATCGTTTGAGGATCAATGCTTGCCATTTTATTAGTGGCAAACTCGCAGAAAATAGGGAGGCCCTTGCTGTTGATGGCGATCCCATAGGGATGCGAATTTGCCGTCGGCACCTTTTTCAGGTCGATTTTTCCAGCGCGCGGATCCAATCTGCCCACCATGTTGGCCACCTGGAGCGTGAACCACAGAAAGCCCTGGCTGTCGAAGACAGCTGTGTGCGGGTCCTCGCCTTTCGGGTCGGGGATCTTGAATTCCGTCACGGCCCCTGTCCGCGGATCGAGCTTCCCGATGTACCCCTTAAAATTACCCGTGAACCAGATGTTGCCATAGGAGTCGGCAACCAGGCCGTGAGGGCCGGAATCTTCCGTCTTCAGCGGATACTCTTTGAACGCGCCGCTCTTGGGATCCAGTCGCCCCAACTTGTTTGCCATTTGTTCCGTGAACCACAGCGCGCCGTCCGGCCCAACGGCAGGATCATGGGGATGCGCGCCCTTCGTGGGAACGTCCCATTCGTGGATTTTGACCTTGAGTTCGCTGACTTCCGTTGCTTGCGCGGCCCCACGCGACGCGAAGGCAACTGCCAGGCTCAGAATTATGCCGCCCAAAATAATTTGATTTCTTCCTCTCATCGGTACCTCCCTGCGAAAAATTGTGGCCGCAGTGAGCCGACCTGCATCTATCCCTGACCTCAGGAAAGCACGCTGCGTTTGCCCGGGCCCTTGCAGGCCCCTCTCCGATTTGGTAGCTTAATCTTCAGAGCGGGCGTCGTACAATGGCAGTATAGAAGCTTCCCAAGCTTCGGACGTGGGTTCGATTCCCATCGCCCGCTCCATAACTCGCGATGATCCAATTGGTCTTACACGGCTAGGCTACCTGAATCCAACCTAAAAATGGACCGTTTTGGACCCCAAATGGACCCCAGTGGGTTCAATTGGACCCCAATTTTTTCCGCTCACCGCTTGTTGTGAGCATAGCTCTACTTAGGGTCAAGCGATGGCTTTAATTAGGACGCGGTTGCGGGTGTTGCGTGCGGAGCGTGAGTGGTCCCAGGCGAAACTCGCTGCAGTGGTGGGAGTGACGCGCCAGACGATCAACTCTATCGAGAAGGGCAGGTATCATCCCAACCTGCGCCTGGCATTCAAAATCGCACGTGCCTTTGGCAGGCTCGTCGAGGAAGTTTTTCTCTACGAGGATCATTTAGCAGTTTGAGGCTTGACTCAATATCCTAGAAATGGGATAATCACATGACAAGAGCGAGGAAAGTCCCCGGCGAAAAGCCGCTGCTCTGGATCGGTTCGAGCAAAAATGATCTGTTGGTTTTCCCCGAGGCCGTTAAGGACGAACTTGGGACGGCTCTTAGCGTGTCCCAGTTTGGCGGGAAACACCCACATGCGAAACCTTGGAGAGGGGAGGGGCCAGGTGTCTTAGAGGTAGTTGAAGACCACCGCGGGGACACGTATCGGGCCGTTTATACTGTTAGGTTTGAAGCGGCTGTCTATGTACTTCATGCGTTCCAGAAGAAATCACCGAGCGGGATAGAGACGGCCAGGAAGGATGTCGAACTGATTCGTAGACGTCTCAACGAGGCCAGGGTGGATTATGAGGTGCGGTATGGCAAACAGAAAAAATAAGCCCCCGGTCGTTCCAAGTTCTGGCAGTGTCTTCGCCGATCTAGGTCTGCCCAATGCAGAAGATAAACAGACGAAGGTTCGTCTGGCAGTTGCGGTCAATCAAATAGTTCAGAGTCAGCAACTCTCGCAAGCCGCAGCAGCACGACGTTTGCACGTAAACCAACCGAAGGTCTCAGCGCTCTCGAATTATCAGCTTGAAGGATTCTCGGTTGAACGACTGATGAATTTTCTCACTGCACTGGACCGAGACGTGGATATCGTAATCCGCCGAAAACCGCGATCGCGCAAAGCCGGTCGCGTCCTGGTGACAGCGGCTTGAACATCGCCTGCTTGTTCCTTGATTTCTATTTCTCCCCCGGCTGCCACTCGCACAATGACCTTGCCGAAATTCAGGCCATCAAGCATCCCGATGGACGTTGCAGACGCTTTCTCCAGATGGTCTACGATGTCCTCGCGATAACGGATGCGACCGTCGGCGATCCCCGCTCCAACCTCACGAAGAACGCGGCATAGTGCTGCCCGCGACGTTTGAATCACGTTTTCCAGTCGAACGGCTCAGCCCGGTTGCGCTTCGATTGCGGGGGTGCCCGAGCGACAGAACATGTTCGTGTGGAAGGTTTCGGCATTCAACGAGCTCAACTCAAGGGACCCGGTATCTAACATCCGAAGGACAGGACTGCAGATGTTTTTCGATGTTCTGAACGAGCTGAATAGCTTGGTTGCCATTTCTAAATGTGCGACACTGAAAGGCGACTCAGGGCGATTCGCCGGCGGGAGTGTGCCGCGTGGGGTCAACAATTTCCTCGCTCATTTGCACCGGCTAGCGAAACGGGAACTGGCACGACGGGGATCTCCGGCAAGCCTGAGTGTCACAACTCTTCTGCACGAGGCCTATCTCGACATCGCCGCGCGTGAAGGCAGCCGCTTTCCTGACCGGCCGCGGTTCATGGGGTATGCCGCGCGGGTGATGCGGGGGCTGATCATAGATCATGCCCGGAGCCGCAACGCGATCAAGCGCGGGGGTGAATTCGAAATTACTTCGCTCAAGACCGACCAAGGTGAGAATCCGGTCGACGCCAAAGAACTCTCGTTGATCAGCGATGCACTAGATGAACTGGCGAAAGTCGAGCCTAAGCTTGCCGAGCTGGTTGATATGAAGTTTTTCTGCGGGCTTTCGTTTGCCGAGATCGCCGCCCTGGAGAACTTGTCGGAACGTACCGTACAGAGAAGGTGGGAAAAGGCGCGCATCTATCTCCATCGGAATATTCGCGCGGATTTGCCGGTCTAACTATAGATGTCCAAGCTCAGCTCCAATCAATGGCAGGTTCTTAGTCCACACCTTGACGAAGCGCTGGAGATGACAGACGACCAGCGCTCGATCTGGCTGTCCTCTCTCCAGAACGAGAACCCAACCCTGGCCTATCAACTTGAAATACTGCTTCGCGAGCACCGCTTGTTGTCTGAGGAAGGTTTTCTGGAGGCGAGCGCTTTGGAATTGCCTGGCGGGCCTGGCCTGGCAGGCCAAGCTCTGGGTGTTTACACCCTGGTATCGCAAATCGGCCACGGGGGAATGGGCGCCGTCTGGCTGGCGGAACGAAACGACGGACGATTTGAACGGCGCGTAGCGGTGAAGGTTCTCAATATCGCGCTGATGGGGAAGGGTGGCGAAGAGCGGTTCAAGCGCGAAGGGCGCATTCTGGGCCGGCTGAAGCATCCCCACATCGCCGAACTCATTGACGCGGGAGTGTCGCTAACCGGGCAGCCTTTTCTTGTACTGGAGTACGTTGAGGGCAACCACATTGACCGCTATAGCGACGAAAACGAGCTTGATGCCAAGGCGCGCGTCCTGCTCTTTATCGATGCCTTGCGCGCTGTAGAGCAGGCACATGCCAACCTTATCGTGCATCGTGACCTGAAGCCTTCGAACATATTAGTGGGAGTGGATGGCCAGGCGAAACTTCTCGACTTTGGAATTGCCAAACTGATGGAATGCGATGGACAGAGCGGGGAGTCGCCGCTCACGCTCGAAGGTGGAAGGGCCATGACGCCCGAATACGCGGCTCCCGAGCAACTTAGGGGCGAACCTGTGACAGCCGGTACGGATGTCTATGCCTCAGGGGTACTGCTGTATGTACTGCTAACGGGGCACCACCCGGCAGACGCCGGACCGCGCACGCCAGCTGGTCTGGTCAAGGCTATCTTGGAGACCGAGCCATCTCGTCCTTCGGAAATCGTGGCTTCCATGAAGGCGAATGGAGAGAACGCCGTCACGAATGCCAAGAAACGCGCCACGACGCCTGAGAAGCTGGCCCGGTTACTGCGCGGCGACCTCGACACGATTGTCGGGAAGGCGCTGAAGAAGAATCCGCGGGAGCGCTACGCCTCGATAAAGGCATTTGCTGACGACCTGCAACGGTACTTGAGGCACGAGCCCATCAGTGCTCGCCCGGACGCAATCACTTATCGCACCGGCAAGTTCATTCGCCGACATGGGAGAAGTGTTACAGCGGGGCTGCTGGCGACTCTGGCATTGATCGGAACTATAGTTTTCATTCCTCGCCGAGTCGAACCTCTGGCCCAGTTCAATCAGCGAAAGCTCACGGCAAACGCTCAGGGTTCGCCGGTGCTCAATGCGGCGATTTCTCCCGATGGTAAGTACCTAGGCTACAGCGACCGGCAGGGTATCTCGCTGCAACTCGTCGCAACGGGCGCAACTCAGGATGTGCCGCTGCCTCCGGGGGTCGAGCCGGGGACAGCTTTGTGGGCATTTGGAGGTTGGTATCCTGACTCCGCGCGGTTCCTAGCGTCTGCAAGTGTCCCCGGAAGACCGTCCACAGTGTGGTCGATTCCGATAGCAGGAGGCGAGGCACAGAAGCTTGCTGAAGTTGGGGACATGTTCGAAGGAGGGACCGTTTCACCCGATGGTTCCCAAATTGCCTACGAAAGGATGCGGAGCGCCGTTGGAGCACGCGAAATTTGGTTGATGGGTTCACGGGGAGAGTCTCCGCACAAGATATTGACAACCGAAAACCAGGCCACAATCAGCGGCATCTCCTGGTCGCCTGCAGGAAATCGCCTTGCATACCGCTACAGGCGTGACCAGGATAATCGCGTAGAGATTATGGTTCGGAGTTGTGACCTTCGTGGCGCAGACCCAAGGACAATCCTTCTTGACAAGCACTTGACCGCATTCACTTGGCTATCGTCAGGGCGTTTCATTTATTCGCGGAACACGGAAGTCGGCTCCGCCGAGGCGGATAATTTATGGGAACTGGATGTCGACCCCAAAGATGGAGGCCCGCGAGGCAAAGCACGCCAGCTGACGGATTGGTCGGGGTTTTCTGTGTATAGCCTCAGTGCGACGGCAGGTGGTAAGCAGTTGGTCTTTCTAAGAGGCAATGATCACTCTTCTGTTTTTGTCGGGGACCTCACCGCTCATGAAAGCCGTGTCGAGAACCCCCGTCGGGTTACGCTCGACGATAACTACTATATTCTCTTAGCTTGGACGCCAGACTCCCGCGAGGTGATTTACTCGTCGCAACAAACGTCAAACCGCCTGATCTACCGGCAAGCATTAGATCCGGGCAGTGCTCCTCAACTCATCACCCCCGCCGGCGACACGAATTATTATATGGCCCGGTTGAGTCCGGATGGGGCCTCGATGGTTCTGGAGGGCGCGCCGGTTGCTTCGCACAAAATGGGGCTCTATCGAGTTGATTTAAAGGCGGGCGTTCCTCAACTGTTGTTTGAAACAGGGGGATTTGTAAGATTTTGGTGCACAAACAAAGCCGCCAATCTTTGTGTTTTTGCGCGATCGTCGGCCGACAAGAACGAGTTGGCGGTAGTTGCATTTGATCCACTCGGCGGTCCGGGGAAGGAACTTGTGCGGATTCCGCTTGCGACGGGCAGTAGTGCCGACATTGGGTTTGATTACTCGTGGCAACTGTCTCCCAATGGTTCGTGGATCGGCATCATGAAAAAGCACGGGCATCAGATTCAGCTGGTGCCGCTTGGCGGAGGTCAGACGAAAACGATCACGGTAAAAGGCTATCCTGACCTCCAGGAACTTAATTGGGGAAATGATTCTCAAAGTATGTTCGTATCATCCGTGGATTCCGTAACCACTACGTTGTTGCGTGTCGGCGTCAATGGCGATGCCCAGCCTGTCTGGCAGGAATCAGAACCGAAGCTCAGATGGGGATTTCCCTCCCCAGACGGGCGTCATCTCGCAATCATGGGTTCCAGTTCAGAGGCAAATGTGTGGATGATCGGCAACTTCTGAGGCGGTAGCGGTCCTAGGTCGGTGTGATTTCGACACCCGCACTGCCCGGCAGATGGCGGAATCAGGAACTCAAACGTAGTACTCTTTCAACCTCCTCCGGCCCTTCCTACCCGTTGTCGTCTTTTCCCTTCCATTTCCGATATCTCAAGTAGGGACCAATAGTTCCAGTCATACGCCGGCACCACGATTCCGTGCGTCGAGCGTATCGGTGAATTACGGGGCGGGGGCCTTCGAGGTGCCGTGCATTTACACAATCTAAGTCGAAGAAATAAGGAGAAAGCAGTGAACAACAATCGCAGCAAGAACTTCTGGAGCGGCGTAGCAGCTCGCTTCAGCGCCCAAGAGAAGGGCCAAGACAAGAGGGAAGAAAGCAACTTTAGCAGCTCGATCCCAAGCCCAACGACACCGGAGCGTATTACGCCTCCTGAGGGAACTTCCGCATTCCTGTTGGGTCACGGGGTCGGCACGCAAGGATATGTTTGCCTGCCCAGCCCAGCGGGCGGCGTATCCTGGACCGTCAACAACGCGCGTCCCGAAGCTACTCTTTTCACTCGTATTTTTGGGGAAACGGTCCAGATCATCACGCACTTTCTTAGCCCGGTTGTAAATCCGAATGACATCGGACCGAAACCGCCGCGTTTCGGCGATGTAACTTGGCAGAGTTCCTTCGATAGCAGCCGAGTCTGGGCGCAAAAGAAGGATTTTATTACCGCCGGCTCCGACTCGAGTTGCCCGAATGGCGGCGCGATTGACTGCTTGTTGCTGCAGGTGATCGGCGCTGACGAGGGACCTGCGGGCGGCAAATCCCTAACCAAGACTACGTTTATTCAGCGTCTGAACACAAAGGGTGGATCTGCTCCCTCTAATCCCGCTACGGGGTGCTTAGCCTCTACCGACGTGGGTCACCAGGTACTCGTGCCTTACAGCGCCGACTACTTTTTCTTCCGCAACGATCAGTAAGAACTGATTGCTAGCGCCGTGCAGCGAATCCGCGTATGCGGAGAGTCGGATGACTGAAGTGCTCTTCGCGTGCGCGGCTCCTGCGTGAGCTCGTCCACAGAGAGCCCATAAGGATCGGAAAGCGCTACGCAGCGAGCGGTCAAATAGGGAAGAGCAAGCTGGAGAGGTGAGCTGTGGAATTCAGAACCGTCATCTGCAGCAAATGTCAGCAGCCGATTGTCTCGGGAGAAGGCTTCGGATTCGTCTGCTTCAAGATTCCCGGGCAGGAGGGCTACCACTTCTTCCACCGCCGGTTTCCTGGCGGGGATTGCTGGGAAGCTTACATGAGGGAAAGCCAATAAAGGAGAAACGACTCAGGGGGTCTGTGCAGGTTGGCAATTGGCCCTAGTTCTCGGAAGGTGCGATATGACGAATTTGACTGCAATAGAAAACGGGGGCAGCTTGACCGAAGCAGAAGCTATAGGACAAGCCAAGCAGGGCGTCGCTGCCGCTTTCGAATACCTTTACAAGGCGCATTGCCGGCGCGTGTACAGCCTGTGCTACCGCATGATTAAGAATCCGGCTGAAGCCGAAGACTTGACCCAACAAGCATTCTTGCAGCTCTTTCGAAAGATTTCCACGTTCCGCGGTGAATCCGGTTTTTCAACTTGGCTGCATCGAGTGACCGTGAACATTGTGTTGATGCATCTGCGCCGGAAAAAGCCCGTTGAACTTCTGTCCGAAGACTTCGAGGGGCGCACCCCGAGTGGCGAAAGTCCAAGTGAGCACAGTTCTTGCGACACCTCGATGTTTGGCGCGGTCGAGCGGCTTAACCTCATGCGCGCAATCCGCAAGCTGCCATCCGGCTACAAACAGATTTTTCTGATGCACGACGTCATTGGATACGAGCACAGCGAGATCGCGGGACTCTTGGGATGCTCGACAGGTTCTTCAAAATCGCAGCTTCACAAAGCCCGCAAACGACTGCGACGACTACTGCAAGGAGAACAAGTGCGAGCGGAAGCCGCCGGTGTTGTCCCCGCGTAGCGCGGAAATCCGGCAGGCACCGAGATAGGCCGAAACGCTACCGATGCGTCACGGCGGACGCTCTTCGCGCGAATAACTTCGGATCACGAACTCTCGGATTTTAGACTCGGTGCCACTCGGGCCCGTGCGCGCAGATGTTTTTTGCTCTTAGGAGGAGCTAGGTACAGTGAAACACAAAATTGCTCTTTGTTTTTTCTCGTTTTTTCTATTCGGATTTCTGTTTGGAGCGACTAACGCCACAGCACAAACAATTGGCTACCGGCAGACCAATCTCTCGTCGAACCTTCCGAACGTGGCCAACAATGTCACACCAGGTTTGGTCAACCCGTGGGGGATTGCCTTCCTTTCAGATCAGCCATTCTTCATTGCGGATAATCAGGCTGGACGTGTCACTTCTCTTGACGCAACGGGTTTAGGCGTCTTGCCAGGCGCTTTCATCGTCCCGAATGCCACAGGGACCGGATTTGAGACTCCAACCGGAATTGTTGCCGATCAGAATTCATTCTTCGCCGACCCATCAGTTGTCCAACCATTTATTCTGGTTACCGAAGAGGGAACAATTCTCACCTGGGGCCCGGATGCTAATGGCGATCTTCCGCAGCAAGCAACACCACGTCGTCGTATAACAAGCGCAGTTTACAAGGGCGCGGCGGTCCTGAACTCTTCGTTAACTGCACCAGTGTTTGCGGTCACGGACTTCCACAATGGATTCATCGAGACATTCCTTCCCGGATTCGCTCAAGTGGCCCTCTCCGGTCCGTTTACGGATCCGAATCTGCCTGCGGGTTACGCGCCTTTCGGAATTCAAGTGATTGGAAGCCAGGTCTTGGTGACGTATGCGTTGCAAGATGCCGCTAAGCACGATCCAGTTGTAGGGGCCGGAAACGGCATCGTCAGCATCTTCGACATGGATGGCAATTTCGTGCAGCGATTCGCTACCGCTGGAGCTTTGAACGCTCCCTGGGGAATCACCCAGGCGAGTGCCAACTTCGGCCCATTCAGTAACGATATTCTGATTAGCAATGTTGGCGATGGGACCATCAGCGCGTTTGATCCAACGAGCGGGCAGTTTGTGGGGCAGTTGCTAGACGGCGATGGCTTCGCCCTAGGCGAAGTTGGTCTTCACGGGCTGGTTTTTCGAGCCGATGGATTTGGAGACAAAAACACGCTCTACTTCACTTCGCAATTCACCAACGAAAACGACGGGTTATTCGGGGCAATTACCACCGGCTTGGTCAGTGTAACCAGAGTATCCGCTCCAGATGCCATCACCGACACAAGCGTAACGATCACAGCCACCGTCGCAGCCGGCCCCGGCAACCCGGGATCTCCGACCGGCACAGTCACATTTTTGGATGGATCCAATAGCTTGGGGGCTGCCCCGCTGGTCAATGGTGCGGCCGCTGTCAACGCGAGTTTCGCTGACGCAGGAACCCATAGCATCACTGCACAGTACAGTGGTGATGCCGCATTCTTGTCGAGCAGCGAAAAAATACCCCTGCAAGTCATTGGGATTGCCACGATGGCGACTCTCATGGCGCCCGCGGCCGCCACCGCTGGCTCGACAATCTTATTGACCGCGACCATTAACTCAGCCGGAGGTATACCCACGGGTCAAGTCACATTTCTCGACGGAAACACGAGCTTCGGAAGCGCTCCACTAGACGGCGCCGGTGTTGCCGTCCTGAGGATCAACACTCTGGCCGCCGGTGCTCATTCTCTTACAGCCTCCTATGCCGGGGACGCAAAATTTGATGGCAGCACATCTGCATCAGTTACCATCAACATTGCCAACCCCGATTTCTCCCTTGGTGCATCCCCTGCGACCGCTGCGGTCATTGCCGGCAAGTCCACTCAGTTCGTGCTGACGATCACGCCTGCCGGAGGCTTCGCGAACAATGTGACGTTCTCCTGCTCGCCAATCACTGGGATCACCTGCGCCTTTAGTCCTGCGACGGTGACGCCTGCCAATGGAGCCGCGAGCACTACGTTGACGGTCACGACCTCAGCCAACGTTTCGCGTTACGGGGTTCTGATGCCTGACGTACTTGGCCCTTGTGCTCTCCTTCTAGCATTAGTCTTATTCAGCTTCGCGATGTCACGTGCTAAAAGTGTTCGAACAGCTCGCGTTTCATTCCTGACCGCCACGGCAGCAACGGCAATTGTGGCCATGTGTCTCGCCATCGGTGGTTGCGGTGGTTACGGAAGCAATACGCAGCCGAACCGGGGAACCGCTTCAATCATGGTCACCGCCCAGTCTGGAGCTATTTCTCACACCACAAACATCAAGGTCACAGTGCAGTAAGCCGAAAAAGCGGTGATAGAAATTATTGCTGTACGGGAGTTCGATCGATTCCCAAGTCCCGTATTGATTTCTCTGCAGCACTGATCCTGCGGTCCTGGTCGAGGAGTGGTTCGGCACTCGCCGCGTTAAACTGCCGAAACCTCAATCTTTTCATCCATCTTGTCGTCTTTTACCACCGGATTCCGATATCCCAAGTAGGGGCCAATAGTTTGCCGCAACTCTAAAGGCATCTCGTGCCGCAGGTGTAGCGGTGAAGCCCGCAACAAGGTCTGGGACCCCGCAAATGAACAATCTAAGTCACAAAATAAGGAGAAAGCATTGAATAACAATTGCAGCAAGAAGTTCTGGGGCGGTCGAGCCGCTCACAGCATCATGCATGGCATGCTGGCGGCGTTCGCAGTTTTGGCCGTCTCCGGCATCGCCTCCGCACAAGATACAAAGGACGAGATTTCTTTCAACCTGCTGCCGAACCCGGCAGTCGTTGATTGTCTTCGTGCCAATCCTTTTGAGGAGCCACGAGCTCACGCCACCGTCATTCGTGGCAAGCAGAATGACACGCTAATCCTGGATCTGGATGGCATCAAGCCTGGGCTCGCGTTTGACTTGTTCACCGTCCAGAACAGCTTCTTTCAAGCCGATGGCACCAAAGACCCCAATTTCACCGGAAGCTTTGGTTTGGCTTGGTATCAGTCCGATATCAAAATTGGCAAACAAACGGATGACGGCCATGTCCAAATCAAAACGATCCTCCTGGACGATATCTTCGGTTTTGACCCCGATGTGCATTTGGCTCCGACGAACACGTTCCATGTGGGTTTCTGGTTTGACAATCCCCTGGATGCCGCAGCTCTGCCCAGCTGCCACTTCGACCCGACCAAGCCCACGCCGTTCAACGGCGAGCATAAGGCTGGACCCTTTGCCATGCTCAGTGTTCCTGATGCCAAGACAGGATTGGGCCCACTCTGCACAAACCCGAACAATTCTACAACGCCAGCCAGCTGCACCCCAAACTGAAAGAGCCAACACCGTGGAGAGCAGGGGCGATGAACAATCGCCCCGCTTTCCTCAAAACATCTGAGAACGAGGATGACCGGCGCATATCCGGACCGCGAAAAGCAAACGAACTGTACTTAGGGTGAGATTATGAAAAGGTTTTCATTACGGCACGCGCAGCGGTTGCTGATTGCCGGACTGTTTATTGCTTTCTCAAATGCAGCAGCTTGGGCCAAGAACCTGCCTCAAGAAAGCCCAGGCGTGGCGATCTCTGTTTTCAACGATTCGGGCATTTCCTCCGAAATACTGAAGCAGGCAGAAAAGGTCTCGTCTCAAGTATTCGAAGAATCGGGAATACATGTTGACTGGCTCAATTGTTCCCCGGCGGACGAGCCTCCGGGCGGTGAGGTAGCGTGCAGGCAGGTTGCTTTCCCACAGCATCTCCACCTGCACATTGTGCGACGTTCCCTCAGTTTAAAAGATTCTACTTTAGGGATTTCCTATCTCTCGTCTGACGGGACCGGTTGTCAAGCCGACATCTTTTATGAAGGAATCGAAAAACTGCGCTATGAGACATTCGTGGACCCGGCAATCATTCTTGGGCACGTTGCAGCTCACGAGATTGGACACTTATTGCTGGGGAGTAACTCACATTCAACAGGGGGAATCATGCGTGCGCACTGGAACATGGAGGAGTTGGCTCGTGCCAACAAGGGGTTGCTGCTTTTTACCAAATCACAGTCGCACCGGATGACAGAGAAGCTCTGCGTGGCTATGGCTAGAAGGAAATGGCCTTCAGTGAGCAGCAAAGAACTCTCAGCAGAGGGTTAGGGCAGAGCACTTTCCGTGGATTGTTTGTAGCGCTCGCAGCACCGTTGATCTTTATGGAGGCAAATCAGCGACCAGTCATGAGGAGGTTGTGAAGTTGAGGCAGTCCTTAGACCAAAAGGCAACCGACAAGATTTTACAAGCTGGACTAGATTATCTAAAGCAACCCGGCAGAAAGGCTGGCGACCGTTGGATTTAGCATGGTCGGACAGGAATCGCTCAATGCAGATTGAACGACCCGGAAGCAGTTAGCGCAACTGTGATCAGTTACGGATCCGGTTTTGACAGAATCGATACAAAACGGCTGGAGAGACTCAAAAGTCCCGTCCTAGTGATTGCCGGAGCCGAAGATACAGATGCAGTACAAGCCGCCATTCATTTTCTCTCCACTATGAAAGAGGCAAAACGGCCCTTCGAAATGTTTGTTTATCCCGGTGTGGGCCACGGTTACGCACAACCGCTGTTCAATGAAGGAAAGAATTACAACCCAGAGGCCGTCCGTACCACGTGGGTGCTCGTCGAAGGTTTTCTTGGCGGCCATTTGAGGCCCTGACTTTAGCGGTAGGATAGTCCTACATGAATCGTGTTCTAGTCATTGGAGGGACAGGCACCGTCGGCCGCCAGGTTGTCTCCGGATTGGCGGCCACGGGCGCACAAGTCCGCGCGCTGGCGCGTAACCCGAGCGCGGTTCGCTTGCCACCACAGGTTGAGGCGGTGCGGGGAGACCTCACCCTCCCTGAAACGCTTGATAGACCGCTGTCCGGCGTAGATAAGGTGTTCCTTGTGTGGACGGCGCCGCCAAGCACTGTGGCTCCTGCCTTGGAG
>WNGG01026042.1_pt1 | contig 15069 bp, 12 predicted proteins | sample 5400661 | NCBI WGS metagenome assembly WNGG01 (sample SAMN13153372, study PRJNA577476) | soil metagenome | isolation source: 100 cm soil or saprolite under Garry oak tree replicate 1 | place: USA:California | collected 2016-06-15
ACCAGGGCGAACAGCGCCGGCGCGTCCTTCTTCGCCACCGCGTCGGACAGCGCCTTGCGCATCACCTCGAAGGCCGCGTCGGGCTTGTAGGCCGGCAGCACCTCGACCTTGACCTCCGGGTAGGCCACCTTCTTCACCGCCGCCCCTGCGGGCAGAACGAGCGCAAGCGCGCCGACGCCGGTCAGCAGGATCGAGCGGACGCGCATCCCATATCTCCCTTCAGGCTGCCCCGCGCGCCGTCCGGTTAGCGCGGACATCCGGTGGAATGATGGCGAACGGCCCCGACGATAGCGCGCCGCGTGGGTCGGTTGAATAGCCGACCGGCGCCACGCGCCGCGCCGGCGCTCCCGCAAGGAATGATTAAACAATTCGAGCGGTCTCTCTAATCTCCCCTTTACCCTCGACTAACCAGCCGGGCGAAAAAACCCCGCCGGATGCGTAATTCTGCGCATGACGGCATTGACGTGGCACGCAAGTGTGTCGGCGCACATCGACGTCAACGGCCGTTTGAGGGACATGTCGGCGGTCAGATCAGGTATGCCGGGGCCAATCGGGGTCCTCCTGCGCGTGCTGCCGCTCGCCGCGGCGGCTGCCGTCGGGTTTGTGCTCGCCGGTTCCGCCTGGGTCGTCGTGGCGCACTGGGAAGACCGGATCGCGCAGCGGGACTTCGCAAAGATTGCCGAGGATCAGGCGCTCGCCCTGCAACATGGGCTCGACGAATATCTCAACAAGCTGGCGGCGCTGCGTGCGCTGTTCGAATCGAGCGAACGGGTCACCCGCAGGGAATTCGAGACGTTCGCCGCGCGCCTGCTCGAGGACCAGTCGCCAATCCGGAATCTCTCCTGGGTGCCGCGCGTCAGCCGCGAGGAGCGCGCCGAACACGAGCGGGCCGCGCGGCGCGACGGCGTCTCCGGCTACAGTGTCAAGTCCGTTTCGGCCGACGACCGTATCTCGATCGCGCCGGAGAAGGACGAGTATCTGCCGATCTTTTATTCGACGCTGCCGAAGACATCGGTTGCCTACGGCATAGACCTCACAAGCCAGCCGGTCGTCGCGCGGCCGCTCGCCCGCGCCCGCGACAACAACCAGCTGTCCTGCGTCCCGGACTTTGCGCTGCACAGCACCAACGGCAAACAGCACGGCATCCTTTTTTCCCTGCCGGTGTACCGGCAGGACGCGCCGCGCGACACATTGGAGGACCGTCGCCGCAATCTCGTCGGCTTCGTCCACGGCGCGTTCCTGACCGCCGCGATGGGGCCGCATTGGACTGGAGAGCTCAAGGCCGGCGACGCGCGCTGGTCGCTCATCGTGGCGCCAATTGCCGCCGGGCCCCTGGCGACGCACGATCGTGCCTGGCTGGTGTTCCTGATCGTGGCGCTGCTCGACGCGCTGGTCGTGTCCTATCTGTGGGCGGCACGCCGCCACGCCGACCGGCTGACCGTGACGAACCAAAAGGTATCCGAGCTGGCGCAAAAGGACGCGCTCACCGGCCTCGCCAACCGGCGGGCCTTCCTCGACCGCCTCGACCTGGCTTTCGCGGCGAGCCGGCGCGGCGCAGACCCATTCGCGGTGCTCTGTTTCGATCTCGACTATTTCAAGGACGTGAACGACACCCTCGGCCATCCGGTCGGCGACGCGCTGTTGCGCGAGGTGGCCCGGCGCCTGCGCGGGACCGTCCGGTCGACCGACGTGGTGGCCCGCTTCGGCGGCGACGAGTTCGCGGTCCTGCAGGCCGACGCGGCAAGCGATACGGCCGCTGGAATCCTCGCCGCCAAGATCGGCGCGACCATCGCCGCGCCTTATTCCATCGACGGCAACGACGTGCACGTCAGCGCCAGCATCGGCATTGCGCGCTGTACCGCGCTGACCGAGGGTCCGCAGGCCATAATGATGCAGGCGGACCTCGCGCTCTACCGGGCGAAAGAGGACGGTCGCAATTGCTTCCGCTTCCACAGTCCCGAGCTCGACCAGGCGACCCGCGACCGCGTGATGATCGCGGAGGAATTGCGCGGAGCACGCGACCGCGGCGAGCTCGAGCTGTACTACCAGCCGCAGGTCGAGCTGCGCTCCGGCCGGATCGTCGGGTTCGAGGCGCTGGCGCGCTGGAACCATCCGACCCGCGGGTTCATCCCGCCCTCGACCTTCATCCCCATCGCCGAACGCACCGGCGCCATCCTGCCGTTCGGCAGCTGGACGCTCGATCAGGCCTGCCGGCAAATGCACCATTGGCGCGCCGCCGGGGTCGCACCGCCGGTACTCGCGGTCAACCTCTCCGCGCTCCAGTTCAAGGCGGCGTCGGACCTCGAGCGTGACGTGGCCGCGAGCCTGCAGAAATGGCATGTCGATCCGGCCAGCATCGAGCTCGAGCTGACCGAGACCGTGCTGATGCAGGCGACCGAGCAGTACGGCGACACGCTCGCGGGATTGCGCAGGCTCGGCGTGCGGCTCGCACTCGACGATTTCGGCACCGGCTACTCGTCCCTCGATTATCTGACCAAGTATCCGGTCAACCGGCTCAAGGTCGCCCAGCAACTGGTGTTCGGCGTGTCCAGCGATGCGCGCCACGCCACCGTTGTGCGCACCGCCATTCGCCTTGCCGACGAGCTGGGGATCGGCTGCCTCGCCGAGGGCGTCGAAACCAAGGTCCAGGCGGATTTTCTGCTCGCCGCCGGCTGCGAGCACGCGCAGGGCTATTACTTCAGCCGGCCGGTGACGGCCGAGGTCGCGACCGAGATGCTACGGGCAGGCCGCATCGACCCCGCCGGCCACGGTGTCGGCGGGGTCGATGCGGCGGGAACGTCCGTTCGCCGCGCAGTTCAGGCCGGCAATTCGCCCTGCAGCATGAGGCGGTAGAGGTAGCGCCGCTCGTTCATGTCGTAGTCGGGATTGGCCTGGTGCATGACGCTGCGGTTGTCCCACATCACCCAGTCGCCGTGGCGCCACTTGTGGCGATACTCGTATTTCTTCTGTGTCGCGTGCCGCATCAGGTCATCGATCAGCGCCAGCGCGTCCTTGTCCTCCATGCCGACGATGGATTCCATGCGCACCGGGTTGAGGTACAGCGCCTTGCGGCCGTTCTCCGGATGCGTGCGCACCAGCGGATGGATGCCGGGCGGGGGCACGTCGCGCATGCTGTCCATCGTGATCTTGCCGAGCGGGCGCGGACTATACTTGCTGAGATAAACGTGCACCGCCTTCAGCCCGTCGATTTTTTGCTTGGTGTCCGCGGGCAGGTCGTCATAGGCGTCGTGCATGTTCACGTATTGGGTGTCGCCGCCGCGCGAGGGCAGCTCGACGGCGTACAGCAGCGTGGCCTTGGGCGGGCGCGGGTGATTGGAATGGTCGGTGTGGAAGGTCTCGCCCGGAATGATGCGCCGGCCGTTCACGACCTCGTCGTTGGAGATGTAATAGACGTCCGGGTGGCCGGGGACGTGCGTTTCTTTCTTATCGTGCTGCATAAGGTCGCCGAACACCTGCGCGGCGACCTTGAACTGGTCCGGGCTGAAGTGCTGCTCGCGCATCACCAGCACGTGGTGGTCGGCGAAGGCCCGGCCGAGCGTGGCGCGGGTTTCCGTGTCGATCGGTTTGGTGAAGTCGATGTCGACGACTTCGGCGCCGGTGTGATCCGTCAGGGGCGTGATGGCGAAGGACGTCATGACTGATCCCTCCACGCTGTGCTTGGCGGCAGACGCTAGAACCGGGCGTCGGGCGGGTCAAGCAGCGGCAGCACGCGGCCGCAAAGCCGGGCGTCTCGAACCGGGCGGCTTGACGCCTGAACGATCACGCCTTTGATTCAAGCGAACGCAGCGCCCCCAACAACCCGCGGGGAAGAGCCCGAATGACGCGTGCCCTTGCCTGCGCCGCCGCCGGCTCGGCGAGCGCCAATCACCGTCGATGCCGGCTGGCGGGTGGCGCAGGCGGTCGCGATCCGCGATGGCCGCTTCATCGCGGTCGGCGACGACGCGGCGGCCGAGGCCCTGCGCGGCCCGCAGACCGAGATCGTCGAGCTTGGCGGGCGCACCGTCGTCCCCGGGCTGATCGACTCGCATCTGCACCAGGTTTTCGCCGCGCTCAACGCGCCGGCGGTGCAGCTTCTCGCCGCGCGGCGGATCGCCGATGTGCAGGACGCGGTCGCCGCGCGTGTCGCGCGCACGCCGCCCGGCCAATGGGTGGTGGCGTCGTCCGGCTGGCACGAGAGCATCCTCGAGGAAGGCCGCATGCCGACCCGCTGGGAGCTCGACCGGGTCTCGCCCGACAATCCCGTATTCATCCCGCGCGGCGGCCACGTCGTCACGGTCAACAGCATGGCGCTTGAGCTCGCCGGCATCGGCAAGGACACGCCCGATCCCGAGGGCGGCGTGATCGTGCGCGATCCGGCGAACGGGTTGCCGACCGGCGTGCTGCTGGAAACCGCCGCCGGTCTCGTGCGCCGCGTGGTGCCGCCGCCGTCCGGCGACATCAGCGGGCTGCTCAAGGACACGATGCGCGAGCTCAACTCCTACGGCATCGTCGGCGTGATCGAGCCGGGCGTCGACGAGCGCCAGATCGCGCTCTATCGCGCGCTGCACGATTCCGGCGCGATGACCGTGCGCACCGACGTGCTCTATCGCGCGCTGCGCAAGGCGGAGGTCGAAAAGGGCATCGCGGCGATCCGCGCGCAGACGAACAGCGACATGCTCCGCTTCGTCGGCATCAAGTTCCTGCTCGACGGCGGGGTCGAGGGCGCGCGCATGTATGCGCCGTTCCGCATCGTGCCGGGCGAGCAGCCCGACGCCGGTTATCGCGGCGTGCTGCTGCTGCCGCCGGGCAAGGAGGAGGAATTCGTCGAGGGGCTCAAGCTCGTCGCCGCGGCCGGTTTGCAGGCGCAGACCCATGCGGTCGGCGACGAGACCATCGACCTCGTCGCGCGCGCCTACGCGCGGGTGAACCGCGACGTCCCCATCCGCGGCCTGCGCTGGACCATCATGCACGTCTTCCACCCGACCGATGCGGCGATCGCCGCGATGGCCGAGATCGGCGTCATGGCGACGGTCCAGGACCATCCCGTGCTGCTCGGCCACAACCAGCGCCGCTGGTGGGGCGACGAGCGCGCCGCCGATGCCATTCCGATCCGCAAGCTGATCGATGGCGGCCTTCTGGTCGGTGGGGGCACGGACGGGCCCGTCGTGCCGGTCGATCCGTTTCTCTCCATGTGGTGGATGACGACGCGCCAGGTGCTCAAAGGCTACGTGCTGGGCGCGGGGCACGCCATCAGCGCCAAGGAGGCGCTGCTGCTCTACACCATCAACAACGCGCGCATCATGGGCGTCGAGCGCGAGCGGGGCAGCATCGAGCCGGGCAAGCTTGCCGATCTCGCGGTGCTCTCGCAGGACATCCTCGCCGTGCCGCCGGACGCGATCCGCGACACCAAGGCGCTGCTCACGGTGGTCGGCGGCCGGATCGTGCATCGCGCCGGCCTGTGATCCGTCCGATTCTCGGCCGCATGGCGAGGAGCCGCGCGTCTGATGGCGCGGCTACAGCTGCAGCCATGCCTCGAAGCCGCCGTAGATCAGTCGCTTGCCGTCGAACGGCATGTCCGACGGGTCGCGGGGGAGCCGGGGGTCCGCCATGACCTTGGCGTTGACGGCGTCACGCTGCGCGCGCGACTCGTAGACGATCCAGGAGAAAGCGACGATCTCGTCCTCCTTGGCCTGCACGGCGCGCGGGAACGACGTGAGTTCGCCATAGGGCACGTCGTCGCCGATGCACTCGACGAAGGCGAGGGCGCCATGCTCCTTCCAGATCTCCCCGGCGGTGCGCGCCAACTGCTTGTAGGCTTCGATCTTCTGCTTCGGCACCGCGAGCACGAACCCGTCGACATAGGGCATGTCAGCCTCCTCGTTAAGGGACACCCGAAGGACGTCCGGATGACCGGCAATCCGACAGCCATCCGCGATTTTTTCTCCCCGCCACCTGAGCCCGCCCCAACCCCGGCAACGCAACCGAAAGCCGTGCGGTTCCGCCGACAGACGATGCTTGCCGCAAAGGTCGAACGGGCGCACCCTATGGCCATCCAAACCATGGGCCAGAGGCCCCGAGAGGGAGGCGACCATGACCCGAACTCACGTCACGGCGGCGCTCGCCGTCACGGCAGCGGTCGGAATGATGTCCGCTCACGCCGCTTTTGCGGCGGGCGAGAAGAGCCTCGGCAAAGTACATTTCGCCACGTCATGCAATCCGGCCGCCCAGAAGCTGTTCGACCAGGCGATGAAGTATCAACATTCGTTCTGGTACCGGACGTCGCGGCAGGCGTTCGAAGATACCCTGAAGGCGGATCCCGGATGCGCCATTGCCTATTGGGGCATCGGACTGAGCCTGCTCAACAATCCGTTCACCTTCCCGCCGGCGAAAAACCTCCCCGAGGGTCTTGCCGCGCTCGAGAAGGGCAAAGCCGTCGGGGCCAAGAGCGAGCGTGAGCGGGATCTGATCAACGCGCTCGCCGTGTTCTACACCGACCACGACAAGGTCGACCATCGCACCCGCGTTGCGGCCTATCTCAAGGCGATGGACGAAGTGGCGCAGCGGCACCCTGGCGACGACGAGGTGCAGCTCTATTACGCCCTTGCGCTCAACGTTGCCGCTTCGCCGACCGACAAGACCTATGCCAACCAGCTCAAGGCGGCGGCCATTCTGGAGCAGATCTTCAAGCGGCAGCCGCAGCATCCGGGCGTGGCGCACTATCTGATCCACACCTACGACTATCCCCCGATCGCCGACAAGGGCATCGACGCCGCCAAGCGCTATTCCAAGATCGCGCCGGCGGCTCCGCATGCCCAGCACATGCCATCGCACATCTTCACGCGCGTCGGCTATTGGAAGGAGTCGATCGCATCGAACAGCGTCTCGGCGCGGGCGGCGAAGGAGAATCGCGAGTCGGTCGATCAGCTGCATGCAATGGACTACCTGGTCTATGCCCATCTGCAGTTGGGGCAGGACAAGAAGGCGCGGGAGGTCGTTGATGAAATGGCCGCCGTTACCGACGTCAATGCGGAAATATTCCCCGGCGTCTATGCACTCGCGGTGAGCCCGGCGCGCTACGCCTTGGAACGCGGCGACTGGAAAGGTGCGGCGGAGTTGCAGGTCCGCCCGACCAAATTCGCCTTCGTCGACGCCATGACCCACTTTGCGCGGGCCATGGGCGCCGCGCGTTCGGGACAGCCCGAGGCCGCCAAGGCGGACATCGCCAAGCTGGCCGAACTGCGCGAGCGGCTGGTTCAGGAAAAGAACGCGTACTGGGCCGAGCAGGTCGATATTCAGCGACAGGTCGCGTCCGCGTGGTTGCTTTATGCGGAAGGCAAGCACGATGACGCGCTCAAGGCGATGAGCGCCGCAGCCGACGCCGAGGACAAGACGGACAAGCACCCGGTGACCCCGGGGGTTCCCATCCCGGCGCGGGAGCTTCTCGGCACCATGCTGCTCGAGCGCGGCATGGCCAAGGAGGCGCTGGTTGCCTTCGAGGCGACGATGAAGAAGGAGCCGGGCCGCCGGGGCGCAACCATCGGCGCGGCGAAGGCCGCCGAAAAGTCCGGCGATCCGATCAAGGCGCGCCAGTATTACGGCAGGGTTGCCGGGCTTTGATCGGCTGAAAGGCAGACGGCGGTCCGCGCAATGTCGATCGTTCGATTGAGCGTGCTCGCTTCGCTCGGACTGCTGCTCGCATGGGCGGGAGCCGGCGCGGCCGACCCACAGACATTGCAACTGGGCGGTCAAGCCGGCGTCCTGGGCGAATGGGAGCTGACGGCCGATGTGACCGAGCAAGGCGCCGGCGCAAGCCGGGAACTCGCGGGACGCGTGACCATGAAACACGTCGGCATCTGCGCCCAGGACGGGCCGGAAGAAAGAACCGGCGAGCTCCGGCTGCAAATCGTGCGGCCGGCATCCCGGATCAAGGCGACCTTTCTGTTCGACGGACGCGAGTGCAACTACAGTGGAACTCTGTCGGCCGGCCACGTCGGCACGATGGAATGCCGCGACGGACAGAAGCTTCCGATCAGCTTGTGGCTGAGATGAGCGGGTCGACTTCGTAGATGGTGGGCAAAGAGCCTGTCCCCGTGAAGGCGGGGACGCGAAGGGTCGTGCCCACGCGGACTGATCGCTCGCTCCCGCCCGGTGAGCAAAATCGCCCATCTCTTCCGCTCTTCCCCACACGGCCCGCGCCGATGGCCGCGCGGCGCCCGCAGGCGCTATAGTCGCGCCATCCAACGGGAGAAGCGGCCATGCGCTTTGGCGTCTTCTACGAGCTGCAGTTGCCGAAGCCCTGGGCGCCCGGGGACGAGCGCCGCCTGTTCAAGGAAGCCCTGCAGCAGATGGTGCTGGCCGACCGGCTCGGCTACGACTACGCCTGGGAGGTCGAGCACCACTTCCTCGACGAGTATTCGCACTCCTCGGCGCCCGAGGTTTTTCTCGCGAGCGCCGCGGCGCTGACGCGCCGCATCCGGCTCGGCCACGGCATCCGCCAGGTGATCCCCGGCTACAATCATCCCGCCCGCACCGCGGAATGCCTCGCCACCCTCGACATCATGTCGGACGGCCGCCTCGATTTCGGCATCGGCGAAGGCGCGACGCGCATGGAGCTCGGCGGCTTCAAAATCCCCGCCAAGGAGAAGCGCGCCATGGCGATCGAGGCGGCCGAGCAGATCGCCAACATGATGGTGCTCGAGCCTTATCCCGGCTACGAGGGCAAGGCGTTCGCGATGCCGTGCCGCAACGTGGTGCCGAAGCCGGTGCAGAAGCCGCATCCGCCCATGTGGATGGCGTGCACCAACCGCGAAACCATCAGGATCGCGGCGAGCCTCGGCGTCGGCGCGCTCGCCTTCTCGTTCCTCGATCCCGCGGAGGCGCGCACCTGGAGCTCGATCTATTACGGCATCATCAAGTCCAACCAGTGCGTGCCGATCGGCCACAGCGTCAACGCCAACATCGCCATGGTGTCGGCCTTCTCGGTGCATCGCGACCGCGCCGAGGCGATCAGGCGCGGCCAGGAAGGCTTCGAGTTCTTCGGCTACGCGATCCAGGCGCTCGTCGCCCGGGACACGATTCCCGGCCGCACCACCTTGTGTCGCCGCGGCGGCCGAGCAGCAGAATTTCGGCCAGGGCGGCATCGGCACGCCCGGCGACATGCGCGCGCACCTGGAGGGTTTCCAGGAGGCCGGCGTCGACCAGGTCATCTTCCTGCAGCAGGCCGGCCGCAACCGGCATGACCATATCTGCGAGTCGCTCGAACTGTTTGCGCGCGACGTGATGCCGGCGTTCAAGGCCGACGTGGAGGCGCGCGAGGTCGGGAAGGCGAGGGAGCTTGCCCCCTATGTCGAGGCAGCGTTGCAGCGCAAGAGGTGGATGCGTCCGCTCGCGGACCACGAGATTCCGGTGATCCGCGCCTCCGTCGAGCGCGCCCAGGTCGGGTGAGCCTCCCTCTCCCCGCTTGCGGGGAGAGGGTCGGGGTGAGGGGGCCTCTGAGAAAGTGCGCGTTCGTAGAGGCCCCCTCACCCGACGGCCTTCGGCCGTCGACCTCTCCCCGCACGCGGGGAGAGGTGAAGAGGAGCCAGTTCCTGCGAGAGATGTCCATGACCGAGCCGTCCGCCGCGGCGCTGCCGCCGCACCGCTTGCTTCGCCCGATCGTGCTCGCCGCCGCGGGCGCGCAGACGGCGTTCTGGCTCTACACCTTGCGCTTCATCGCCGTGAACGCCAATCCCAGGGGCGACGGCATGGAATGGCTGGCGGTCTTCCCGTTCGGCTTCGTCTTCTTCGCGCTGGTCGTGCCGGCGCTGCTGCTCGGCGCGATCGGACGACGGCTCCGCTTCGCCGCGCTGCTGGCGTTCGCCGGGCTTGCCCTCAACCTCATCGTTTTTCACGAGATCATTCAAGAGTGGACCGGGCATCCGGCACATCAGTTGAAATTCTGAGGCATCGCCATGAATGACCAAAACCCATCCGCTGGAAAGCCATTTACGTTGCATGTCCCCGACGGCGAGATCGCGCACTTGCGCGAACGGTTGGCGCGCACGCGCTGGCCGGACGAGCCGCCGCGTGAGCCGTGGTCGACCGGGACGAGCCTCGCCTACATGCAAGGCCTCGTCGCGTACTGGGAGAAGACCTTCGACTGGCGCGCGTGGGAAGCGAAGCTCAACGCGTGCCGCCAGTTCACGGTGCCGATCGGCGGCATCGATCTGCATTTTATCCATCAGACGGCCGGGCGCGCGGGCGCGCTGCCGCTGCTGATCTCGCACGGCTGGCCGGGTTCCGTGTTCGAATTTCACAAGTTGATCCCGCTGCTCGCCGGGCATTTCGATCTGGTGATCCCGTCGCTCCCCGGCTACACCCTCTCTTACCGGCCCGGGCAGCGGCGCTTCGGCGTCGAGGACATCGCCGACCTCTATGCCGAGCTGATGACGCGAGTGCTCGGCTATCGGCGCTTCGGCGTGCAGGGCGGCGACTGGGGCTGCTTCGTCGCCTCGGTGCTCGGCCATCGCTATCCGCAGCACGTCGCGGGCATCCACCTCAATCTGCTGGCGGTGCGGCGCGACCCGAAGATGATCGCCAACCCGACGGCGGAGGAAAAAGTCTTCCTCGGCCAGCTCGCGCATTTTCTCAAGGAGGAGACCGGCTATCAGTGGATCCAAGGCACCAAGCCGCAGACGCTCGCCTTCGGCCTCGCCGATTCGCCGGCGGGTCTTGCGGCATGGATCGTGGAGAAATTCCGTACCTGGACCGATTGCGACGGCAACCCGGAAAACGCGGTGAGCCGCGACGAGATGCTGGCCAACATTTCGCTCTACTGGTTCACCGGCGCGATCGGCTCGTCGTTCTGGCCGTACTACTCGCGCATGCACGGCCCCTGGCCGATTCCCGAAGGCAAGACCGTCGACGTGCCGACCGGGTATGCCGAGTTTCCCAAGGAGATCCTGCGGCCGCCGCGCTCGCTGGCGGAAAAAACCTACACCGACATCCGGCGCTGGAGCGTCATGCCGAAAGGCGGGCACTTCGCCGCGCTGGAGCAGCCGGACGCGCTCGCGCGCGAGGTGCGTGAGTTTTTCGCCGCGCTGAAGTAGGCGAATCAATTGTTTGGAGCGCCGCATGCTGACGGTCTCGAAGGACCACCCGCTGCTCACCACCATCACCGGCTCGCTGCCGCGGCCGCACTGGTTCGTGGAAAATCTGCAGGGCCGGCCGTTCTCGCTGGCGATGACCGACGTGGCGTTCCGTGAGCAGTATACCGACGCGGTCGCGGCCTATCTGTCCGATCAGACCCGGGCCGGCCTCGATCTTCTGACCGACGGCGACGCCCGCTGTGACTGCGACGTGGGCGGGCGCTCGTGGTTCGCCTATCCGGCCGAGCGCCTCGAAGGCCTGCAAGGCCATCACGTGGGGCGCGGGCGCACCGCCTCGAGCCGCGACAAGGCGGCCGGCGACATCATGTTCGAGGTGCTGGAGACGCGCGTGCTCCCGCACGTGACCGGGCCGGTGCGGCGCGGGCCGCTCGAATACGCGCGAGTGTGGAAGGTGGCGCAGCGCCTGACGCGCAAGCCGGTCAAGTTCGGCGCCATCTCCGGCCAGATGATCGCCACCGGCGTCAACGACCGGCACTACAAGGACCGGCGCGAGCTGATCATGGCGCTGTCCACGGCCATGAACGCGGAGCTCAACGATCTCGCCGACGCCGGCTGCCCGGTGATCCAGGTCGAGGAGCCGGCGATCCACGGCATGGTCGGCGTCGACGACAAGGAGGTCACCGGCGACTTTCTGGTCGAGGCCTTCAACGCCGAGGTGAAGGGCCTGCGCGACAAGGCCGAGGTGTGGTGCCACACCTGCTGGGGCAATCCCGCCGCCCAGCGCACCGAGACCAAGCGACGCTTCTACACCCAGGCGCTGCCCTTCTTCGACCGGCTCGACGTCGACGTCGTCACGTTCGAGGCGGCGGACAACGGCGGCGACGAGATCGAGAGCTTCGCCCAGGGCATCGGCGCCGACAAGAAGATCGCCATCGGCGTCGTCAGCCACCGCACCCTGCAGGTGGAGCGGCCGGAGGAGGTCGCCGCGCTCATCCGGCGCGCGCTCAGGGTCATGGCGCCGGAGCGGCTGATCGTCTCGACCGACTGCGGCTTCGGGCGCCAGGGCATGAGCCGGCTGCACGCCTTCTACAAGACCGTGTCGCTCGTGCGCGGCGCCAACATCGTGCGCCGCGAGCTGGGGCTGCCCGAGGCGGATGTCTTGGCCGCCGATCCCAAGGGCGCGCTGCTGGCGTAAACGCAATCAAACAGGGCGCTCTTTACCTCTCCCCGCTTGCGGGGAGAGAGCCTGCCCCGGACTTGATCCGGGGTCGGATCGCGAAGCGATCCGGGTGAGGGGGCGTCGGAAGACAGCGCGCAACCGTAAAGGCCCCCTCACCCCGACCCTCTCCCCGCAAGCGGGGAGAGGGAGAGCACCCGGTCCACCATTGCGGGTGCGAGGCCGAGGTAGTTGGCGGGATCGGTCAGGCGCTCCAGTGCCGCCCGGTCGAAGTGCCCGGCGACTGCGGGATCGGCGGCGAGCACCTCGGCCAAGGTGCCGCCCTGCTCGTTCACGGTCCGGCACGCGGCGTAGACCACGTCGTGCGCCTGCTGGCGGCCGACGATGGGGGCCATGTGCATCATCACCGCCTCGGCCACGATCAGGCCGTTCGAGAGGCCGAGATTGCGCGCCATCCGGGCCTCGTCGACGATCAGGCCGCCGAGCGCGAACTTTGCCTGATGCAGCGCGCCGGCGGTCAGGACAAAGCTTTCGGGGATCGCGATCCACTCGGCGTGCCACGGGCCGGTGGCGCGCTCGAAGTCCTGCACCATGGCGTCGAGCATGAGGCCGGCGTGCTGGCGCACCGCCTTGGCGGCGGCGAGCATCAGCTCGGAGGAGATCGGGTTGCGCTTCTGCGGCATGGTCGAGGACGCGCCGCGCCCGCTCACGAAGGGCTCGTACACCTCGGCGAACTCGGTCGACGCCATGATCATCACGTCGAGCGCGATCTTGCCGAGCGAGCCGGTGACGAGCGCCAGGAAGTTGACGGTCTCGGCAAGGCCGTCGCGCGCGACGTGCCAGGTGGACGCCGGCACGCCGAGGCCGAGCTCGGCGCAGAACGCGGCCTGCACCGCAAATCCCTGGTCGCCGAGCGAGGCCAGGGTGCCGGCCGCGCCGGCGAACTCGCCGACCAGCACGCGCGGCCCGAGCTCGCGCAGCCGCTGCGCATGGCGGTCGAACATGGCGAGCCAGATGGCCGCCTTGTAGCCAAAGGTCACCGGCAGCGCCTGCTGCAGGTGGGTGCGGCCGGCCATCGGCGTGTCGCGATATTTGCGCGCCAGATCGCCGAGGATGCCGCGCAGCGCCGCGATGTCCTCGCCGACGAGGCGCAACCCCTCGCGCACCTGGAGGACGACGGCCGTGTCCATGATGTCCTGGGTGGTGGCGCCCCAGTGGACGAAGCGCCCGGCCTCGCCGCACTGCTGCACGAGCTGGTGCACCAGCGGCAGGATCGGATAGCCGACCACGTCGGTCTCCGTGCGCAGGCGCTCGAAGTCGAGCGCCGCGGCATTGCAGCGCCGGGCGATCTCCGCCGCCGCCTCGGCCGGAATGACGCCGCAGCGCGCCTGCGCCCGCGCGAGCGCGACCTCGACCTCCACGTAGCGCGACACGAGGGCGAAATCCGCGAACACGTCCCGCATGCGTGGCGTGCCGAAGGCGTCGCGAAACAGGATCGAGTCGAGGACGGTGGTGGATTGCGGGAGTGCGGACATGAGGCTTTTTCCTCTGCGAAGAGCGTCTCAGTCGTCATGCCCGGCCCCGGATCAAGTCCGGGGCAGGCTCTTGTGCCGGGCATCCACGTCTTGGAGACTCGAACCAAAGACGTGGATGGCCGGGACACCCCCGGGACGAAGTGCCCGGGGCGGCCATGACGATTGGATAGCACGGAGAAAACACGATGGCGAAGATCAGCCGGATCAACCCCGACAGCGTACACAAGCCGTTCGCCAACTATTCGCACGTGGTGACGGCCGAGGGCGCGCAGAAGCTGGTGTTTTGCGCCGGCCAGGTGGCGGCGGACGCGGACGGCAAGGTGCTGCCGCCGGACGATTTCGACGCCCAGGCCGCGATGGTGATGGCGAACCTTGCCAACGCGCTCGCCGCCGGCGGGGCGAAAATCTCCGACGTGGTCAAGGTCACGATCTGCATCTGCAACCCGCACGACGTGCCGAAGGCGCGCGGCGTGCTGCAGACCTATTTCGCCGGTCACCCGCCCGGCAGTACGCTCTGCATCCTGCGCGGGCTCGCCAACCCCAATTTCCTGCTGGAGATCGAGGCGATCGCGGCATGCTAAGCTTGCGGCCGACGGCCTGATCGCCTGCCTTCCAAACATCGCGATTTCGGTGTTGCCGCGACCTGGAGGAACCGGACATGCGTCTCAAGGACAAGATCGCCATCGTCACCGGTGCGGCGTCCGGCATGGGGGCGTCGACGGCGAAGATCTTCGCGGCCGAAGGCGCCAAGGTCCTGTGCGCGGACATGAACGACAGCGACGGGGAGGCCGTGGTCGGCATCATCACGCAAGCCGGCGGCACCGCGCGCTTCCAGCACCTCGACGTGTCGAGCGCGGAGCAATGGACGGCCGCCGTCGAGGCCACGCTCGAGGCGTGGGGGACGATCGACATCCTCGTCAACAACGCCGGCGTAAGCGGCTCCGACCCCGACCGGCTGAGTCTCGCCGTATGGGAGGAGCAGATGACCGTCAACGCCCGCGGTGTGTTCTTGGGCATGCGCGCGGTGGTGCCGGTGATGCAGCAGGCCAAGCGCGGCTCGATCATCAACACGTCGTCGATCTCGGGCGTGGTGGGGCAGGTGTTCGTGCACATGGGCTACAACGCCGCCAAGGGCGCGGTGCGCGCGATGACCAAGGCGGCGGCCGTGCAGTTCGCGCGCGACAATATCCGCGTCAACTCGGTGCACCCGGGCATGCTGCCGCCGATGCGCACGTCGAAAATGTCGGCCGACCCGAAGGTGCGCGCCGCG
>WNGG01009248.1_pt1 | contig 15065 bp, 13 predicted proteins | sample 5400661 | NCBI WGS metagenome assembly WNGG01 (sample SAMN13153372, study PRJNA577476) | soil metagenome | isolation source: 100 cm soil or saprolite under Garry oak tree replicate 1 | place: USA:California | collected 2016-06-15
CGTGTTGGGCGTGATCGCGCCTATCTGAGTACTGAAATTGAACTGATAGGTGAGGTCTGCTTTGGCGTCCCCATTCGTATCGACTTTGATCTCGTAGAGGACATTGTCTGAAAAACGGTAGTAATTCGGCCCGTCACCGGGTTCCTCTAACGGGATGAAGTTGGAAATGAGCGTGACATGATCCTGACGCCCCGGCTCGGTGCTCACGAAGGCGTAGACGTCCGTGTTGTCGGCTGTCGGGTCCTCCGTAATCAGTGGGGCGTCGCGGTGGCTCGAAGCCTCCGAGTTAGACGACGGTTCCCCGACGATGACCGCAATCATCGCCGCCGCAGCCATAAGCGTAAGCGAAATGGAAAAGAGTAGCTTTCGCAATCCCATAACCTCCCATTCTTGAAGATCGTCGAAGCCCGTTGCCGGCGAGGCTTGGTGGCGTCGGACGTTAACCAGGCGACGCCATCTGCTAGTAGTTCGCAGGAAGAGAGGAGGCAGATCACCTGCCTGCGGGAGAAATTCTGGAATCTAGCTCGCGGCGATCAGACTTTGCCTTCGAGGACCGGATCAGTAGTGGGTGCGATGCTGCCACCGGCCGGCTCGATCGTTACGGCGAGTGATTCGATGGCGTTCAGATCGGCCCGCACGACCGCGAGCGCCTCGCCGTTCGGCGCGGTGCCGATAAGGCCGAGGCTCGAAGGCTTTCCGGAGGCAATCGACCAGAGCTGGTACGTTTGGGCAGTGTCCAACGGCTTCAGTCCTTCTGCGTCGAGGACGATTATCCCGTCTTCCAGCTCGTATACGACGGCGCCCGCATTGTTCTCTCCCGAGAGAGAACTAGCGGCCCGGCGGGGTTCATCGGAGCCCCCCACGTTAGTGATGACGAGCGCGATGAGGGCAATGACAAGCGCCCCCGCCAGCGCGTACGGAACCGCCCGTTGGCGAACCAGCGGCTTGAGGCGGCCGAGAATGCCGATGCGTCGCGGGGCTGCATCGGCCGGTTCTGACTCCTCACGAAGGGCCTCCAGCAGACGCGTCTTGAGGGCAGCGGATGGCTGAGCTTCCGGCGCGGCGAAAGCGAGCGCACCGGCAACGGCCCGCAGCTCGGCAGCCTCCGGGTGCTTCGAGCACGTGGCGAGGTGGGCCGTGACGTCAGCCGAAAGTTCGCCCGGCAACGCATCCAGAGCGTAGGCGCCTAAGATGTCTTCAACTTCGTCGCAGTTCATCACCAGATCCAGCTCTCAGTGCCACCCTCAGCTTTTCGAGGCCGAGCCGAAGCCTGCTCTTGACGGTGCCCAACGGCAGATCCAATGCCGCGGCTATCTCCAGGTGCGTCAGGCCCTCGTAATACGCCATCTCGATCGGACGCCGTTGTTCTTCGGGGAGCCTCGTCAGGGCCGCTCGCACTTCGCCGCTGGCAATTGACTGAAGCACACGCTCGGAGAAGTCGGCGCCTACCTTTTCGACCTCCGCGAAGTCTACGGAGATCTGCCGTGCCTGTTGACCTCGTTTCACTCGCAAAGCATCGATCGCCTTGTGGTGTACGAGGGTCAGGACGAACGAGTTGAGCCTTCCGCGAGCGGCGTCGATCCGGTCTGCCTGTCGCCAGACGGTGAGCAAGGCTTCTTGGACGGCGTCTTCTGCGGAAGGGCCGTCGCCGAGAATCCGATAGGCAAGACCAAAGGCCTGACGGCCTAGCCGTTCATAAAGAATCTCCATAGCAAGCGGGTCCCGGCGGCGAAGTCCGTCCGCCAGGTCCCCGTCCTCTCTGTGGGTATTTCGTTCTGAAGGGTCGATCAGATCAGGAGACATAATCCGCTTGAGCCGCGTGTTGGCTGGACGCCGGGCGAGGGAACGCGCGCTTGACGCGCCCATCAAGCGGGCGTCCGACGATTTCTTCGGCGAGCCAAGCGGCGTCAAGCAGCCCGTCCAATTGCACGCCCGTCTCGATGCCCATGGCGTTGAGCATCGCGACGAGGTCCTCGGTGGCGACGTTGCCCGAGGCGCCCGGGGCATAGGGGCAACCGCCGAGGCCGCCCACAGAGCCGTCGAACTGGCTGGCGCCTGCCTCAATGGCGGCGATTACGTTTGCCAGCGCCATGCCGCGCGTATCGTGAAAATGCAGGCGCAGTGGCATGTCAGGAAGCTTGTGGAAGAATTCAATTACCGTCTCGAAGACCTGGCGCGGATTCGCGATTCCGATCGTGTCACCCAGGGCGATTGCTTCCGCACCGGTATCGCGCAGGCGCTCGGCAATCTCGAACACGCGGGCGACATCCACCGCCCCCTCAAAGGGGCAACCAAAGGAAGTCGAGATGTAGCCGGTCCAGGGTATGCTTGCTTCGCGACATAACGAGGCGATGCCGCGGATGGCCTCAAGCGATTCGGCGACGGTGCGGTTGACGTTGGCGCGATTGTGTGACTCGCTAGCTGACACAACAACGGCGATCTCATCGACGCGAGCTTCGATCGCATTGCGGGCGCCTACGTCGTTCGGTACTAGGCCGACGTAGGTGACGCCGGGGCGCCGCCGAATGCCCGCCATCACTTCGGCCGCGTTAGCCATTTGTGGTATGGCTTTGGGGCTTACGAGAGATGCAGCCTCGATTCTGGTCAGACCGCAAGCCGAGAGAGCATCCACCAGGGCGATCTTCCGGTCGAGCGGTATGGCGCTACTCTCGTTCTGGAGCCCATCCCGCGGCCCTACCTCGGTGATCACGACTCGATTGGGAGATCTCATTTCGCCGCGAGTCGCTCCAGCTCGATTAGCACCGCGCCCTCGGCCACGCGTCCGCCCTCCGCGCAGTTGACCTTCTTCACGGTCCCGTCGTACGGCGCGTCAATGTTGTGCTCCATCTTCATCGCCTCCAGCACGATGAGCGTCTGGTGCGCGCGCACTTTCTCGCCTGTCCGCACGAAGACTTTCAGGACAAGGCCCGGCATCGGCGCGGTCAGCCCGCGCTGCCGGTGTGCATCGGTGTGGGCGGCGTGCCTTTCGCCAGACGCCCATTCAAACGAGAACGCCCTGCCAGACGTCGTGATGACCACGCCGGATGCAGTCCTATTCACCTCGGCCGGCCAGGCGCGAGCGTCCGTCTCAGCGATGATGCGGTTGGGGGGAACGCGAGAGAACCGCACGCTCCTGTCGCGACCCTGGACACTCATGCGCCATTCATTGGCGCTGCCGGCGACGCGCTGGCCCTCGATGACTTCGGGGGTCCCTTCCGAGCGCAGGGCGAGCACCATCCGGCCTCCGGGGCGGTGTGGGCCGGCCATCAGCCAGGGGTCCGGCAGGGTGCTGTCATCGATGCCGAGGGCGAGCGCGCCGAAAGTCGAAATGAGTGCCTCCTCTGTGGCCGCGAGAGCGAGCGCCTCCGGGCTTACGTGGAGATCGAGAAATTCGGTGGTCGCTTCCCCCGAGCAGAAATCGGGGTGCGCGATGATGGCGCGGAGGAGCGGCAGGTTCGTGTGTACGCCTTCAACTCGATAGGCGGCGAGCGCGCGTTCCATGCGGCGGAGCGCCTCTGCCCGGTCGTGGCCCCAAGTCAGCAGCTTGCCGAGAAGCGGGTCATAGTAGGTGCTGACCTCGTCGCCGGCGTAGGTGCCAACGTCGTTCCGGATGCCTTCGCCCTCCGGTGTTTCGAAAGCCGTAATGCGCCCGGGGCTCGGCAGGTAATGCTTAAGGGGGTCCTCGGCATAAACGCGGCACTCGATGGCATGTCCAGTGAAAGTTACGCCGTTCTGCTCGAACGGAAGTCTCTCTCCGGCGGCGATGGAGAGTTGAAGAGCCACGATGTCGAGTCCGGTTACGAGCTCCGTAACGCCGTGCTCCACCTGAAGGCGGGTATTCATCTCGAGAAAGTAGAAGTCACGGTTGGCGGCGAGGAGAAATTCGACCGTGCCGGCGCTCTGGTAGGAGACCGCCTTCGCCAAACGGACGGCGGCTTCGCCGAAACGGACGCGTAGCTGATCATCGACGGCGGGAGAAGGCGTCTCTTCGACGACCTTCTGGTGGCGTCGCTGGACGGAGCAGTCGCGCTCGCCCAGGTGAACGGTGTTGCCGAGCGAGTCCGCGAGGATCTGGACCTCGATGTGGCGGGCGTTCTGCACGGCGCGCTCTAGGAGGAGGCGGCCGTCGCCAAAGGCGCGCTCGGCCTCGCGGTGGCCGCTCTCGACGGCATTCTCTAGGTCGTCGGGTGACTCGACCAGCCGCATGCCGCGTCCGCCGCCGCCCATCGCGGCCTTGACCATGAGCGGGTAGCCGATCGTCTCGGCCTCGGCCTGGAGCAATGCAATGTCCTGGCCCTCACCGTGATAACCCGGAATGGTCGGCACGCCGAGGGAATCGGCGAGGTGGCCGATGAAGACGATGCCTGCCTCGGCGCAGGCTTCGGCGAGCGCCGGATTCTCTGAGAGCAACCCGTAGCCGGGATGCAAGGCTTCGGCGCCGCTATCGACCGCTGCCTGAACGATTGAATCGACGCGGAGGTAGCTTTCGCCGGGCGGGGACGCGCCGATGTAGACGGCGCTGTCGCTCTCGACGACGTGCAGAGCGCGCCGGTCAGCGTCCGAGTACACCGCGACCGTCTCGATGCCGAGATCGCGGCAGGTGCGGATGATGCGGACGGCGATCTCGCCGCGATTCGCGATGAGAACTCTCGAGAACATCAGGAGCTGCCCACCCAGTCGGGTTTACGTTTCTCGAGGAAGGCAGCCACTCCCTCGCGGCCTTCCTCGCCCGCGCGCGCTGATGCGATAAGTGCGGCGGCGTACTGATCGATCCTCGACCGATCGGCGAAGGCGACGCGGCGCACCAGCTCCTTGCAGCCGCGAAGGGCGTTTGGCCCGCCGGCGAGTAATTGATCGACGACCGTGCCGACTGCGACGTCAAGCTGCTCTTGAGGCACCACCCGGTGCACGAGTCCGATCGCCAGTGCACGCTCAGCATCGAACCGCTCGCCCGTAAGGAAGAGGGGGAGCGCGCGGCCGGGGCCAATCTTCTCGACCACATGTGGCGCCACGGTTGCCGGCAGCAGCCCAAGCCTCACCTCCGTGAAGCCGAACATGGCGCTCTCTGCGGCGATGGCAATGTCCGAGGCGGCGACGAGTCCTGCGCCGCCGCCGAAGGCGTTGCCGTGCACGCGGGCGACGACCGGTCTCGGGCACTCCGCGACTGCCCGCCAGAGGGCGGCGGCGGCAGCGGCATCGCGCAGGTTCTCCTCCTCGCTGAAGTTCGCGGCGCGTCGCATCCAGTCGAGGTCGGCGCCGGCGCTGAAGGACTTGCCTTCGCCGGCGAGGACGACGACGCGCACGCCGTCATCGCTTGCGAGTAAGCGAAAGGCATCGTGCAGTCCGGCGATGAGGTGCTCATTGAAGGCGTTGTGGACGTCGGGGCGCGCCATCGTGATGGTGGCGACGGGGCCGTCCAGGGTGAGCTTTACGTATTCGCCCATTTTCTGATCGTCTTTGCCAAGCCTTCGGTTCTCCAGAAAATCGGCCAGCTGTCGAGCCCAAAGTCGCGATTCGAGCGTCTCGTTGCCACATGCAACGCCGACAGCCGGGGCAAGTGCCACCAGGACAGTGACCTGACACTTACGGACTTAATCTCTGCTCGATCCGCTGCCCAAGAAAACCAATCGAAAGGGTAGGGCATGGGTGTCCAAATTAAGCGATGGGTCGTGATAGTCAGGGCTCCGAAGGAATAGAACGCTATCGGTAGGACGCGGAAGGCGTTCCATGAGCGGAGAACCCGCTCGTCCTTAGCGAGCTCCACGCGTCGCGTCAAGAAATGTCCTGCATATTTGGTACCGGCCATTCACATCCGAAAGACGCCGAAGGTCGTGTCCGGGATCGGCGCGTTGAGCCCGGCGCTGAGGCCGAGCGCGAGGTACATGCGCGTGTCGATCGGGTCGATGATGCCGTCGTCCCAGAGGCGGGCGGTGCTGTAGTAAGCGCTTCCTTCCCGCTCGTACTTCTCTAGCGTCGGGGCCATGAATTCGGTCTGCTCTTCCTTTGTCATGTCGTGGCCTTCGGCGTGAAGGTTGTCGAGGCGGAGGGTGAGCAGGACGTTTGCCGCCTGCTGGCCGCCCATCACGGAGGTCTGCGCATTCGGCCAGAGCCAGAGGAAGCGAGGGGAGTAGGCGCGGCCACACATCGCGTAGTTCCCCGCGCCGAACGAGCCGCCGATGATCACCGTGAACTTCGGCACTTCCGCGCAGGCCACCGCGGTGACCATCTTCGCGCCGTGCTTGGCGATGCCCTCGTGCTCGTACTTCTTGCCCACCATGAAGCCGGTGATGTTCTGGAGGAAGACGAGCGGCACCTTCCGCTTGGCGCACATCTCGATGAAGTGCGTCCCCTTTAGCGCGCTCTCCGAGAACAGGATGCCGTTATTGGCCACGATCCCGACCGGATAGCCGGCGATTCGGGCGAAGCCGCAGACGAGAGTTGCGCCGTAGCTCGCTTTGAACTCGTGGAAGCGGCTGCCATCGACGAGGCGCGCGATTACCTCCCGCACATCGAAGGAGCGTCGGGGATCAGCGGGTACTATGCCGTAAATCTCGGCCGCGTCGTATCGCGGCTCCTCTGCGGGCACCCTTTGCCACGGAAGCTGCTGCGGAGGACGTCCCAGATTGGTGATGGTGCTGCGCACGATCGCCAGCGCTTCGTCGTCATCGGCGGCGAAGTGGTCGGCGACGCCGGAGATCTGGGTGTGAACTTGGGCGCCGCCGAGGTCCTCGGGGGATACTTCCTCGCCGGTCGCTGCCTTCACGAGGGGAGGCCCGCCGAGGAAGATTGTGCCGGTACCTTCGACGATGACTGTCTCATCGCTCATGGCCGGAACGTAGGCGCCGCCCGCTGTGCAGGAGCCCATGACGGCGGCGACTTGCGGAATGCCTTTGGCGGACATGCGCGCCTGGTTGTAGAAAATCCGCCCGAAGTGTTCGCGGTCAGGGAAGACGTCAGCCTGAAGGGGGAGGAAGGCGCCACCGGAGTCGACGAGGTAGACGCAGGGCAGGCTGTTCTGCTCGGCGACCTCCTGCGCGCGAAGGTGCTTCTTCACGGTCATCGGGTAGTACGTGCCGCCCTTCACCGTCGCGTCGTTGGCGACGATGACGACCTCGCGCCCGCAGACGCGGCCGACGCCGGTAATTATGCCGGCGGCGGGCGCCTCATTTTCGTACATATCCCAGGCGGCGAGCGGGCTCAGCTCGAGGAAGGCAGTAGCAGGATCCAGTAGGTGGTCGATGCGCTCGCGGGCGGTCAGCTTCCCGCGAGAGCGGTGGCGCTCGGTCATCTCCTTGCCGCCGCCTGCACGGACGGCCGCCAGCGCGTCCTGAAGCTGCTCCACGAGTGCGCGCATCCGCGTGTGATTGCGGGTGAACTGGGGCTCGGCAGAGTTTATTGTCGAAGTAAGAGCAGGTACAGGCTCGCCTTCAAGGAAAGGGGTGGCTACGGTTCCGTCACGGAAGTCCCGAGCGACAGTCATCGTCTGGATGTCAGCTTAGCACAGGGGCGAAGCGTACTACTGACGCTTGCCAGCCAACTGCTGCGCTGGATCTGCTTTGAATAACTCGAGGCACTGAGTCGAGCAGAAGTAGTAGGAACGGCTTTCGTAACTGAACGCGGGCGAGCCCTGGACCTCGACTACGCGCTGACAGACTGGATCGCGGTCCGTCGCAACATCGGGCCGGAAAGTGCCATCCTCCAACCAAGCGATGCGACTTGCGATTTCGCGAGTGCGGTGGTCATGGGAGACGATTACGACGGCCTTGTGCATCTCAAAGGCGATCTGACGCAACAACTGCATGACCTCTCGGCCGCGCTTGGAATCGAGGTTAGCTGTCGGCTCGTCAGCGAGGATTAGATCGGGGTTATTAGCGAGGGCGCGGGCGATGGCGACACGCTGCTTCTCTCCTCCGCTGAGGTTCCTGGGCAGCGATTTGAGCCGGTGACCGAGTCCGAGCATGTTCATGAGCTCGCTGGCGCGGTTGACCGCGCCGCGGCTCTTGGGACTACCCTCGGTCATGACGAGCGTGACGTTTTCGATGGCGCTTAGAGCTTCGAGAAGGTTGAAGCTCTGGAAGACGAACCCGATCCGTTCACGTCGGACGTCGGGCAATTCCTTCTCGCTCAGGGCCGTGATGTTTACACCTGAGATCTCAACGGTCCCGCTGGTCGGGGTCAGAAGCGCCCCCGCGATGGTGAGGAACGTCGTCTTGCCAGCGCCGGACGGCCCCATAACAACCACTACCTCACCTGCTTCAATGTTGAAGTCAACGTCGTCGAGGGCATGGACGGCAGCGTCGCCACCGCCATATGTTTTTGTCACTTGAGTCATGCGTAATACAGTGCTCACGGTGGCTCTCTACCCCTTAAACACGCTGACCGGATCGATCGCTCCTAGCCTACGGACCGGTATGTAGGCTGCAATCAAGGCCATTACGACGGTTACGCCTGCCACCAGGAGAACGTCCTGCCAGCGCGTGAAGAGCACGAACTGCGGAACGTAATCGGACGCAAATGGACCGATGCCCACCGTCAATCCTATGCCCACAGCAAAGCCCAGCAACGCGGTGACGGCGCTTTGTTCGAAGACAACGCGGTAGAGGTATGTATTGCGAAATCCCACGGCTTTTAGAATCCCGTATTCGCGGGCCTTCTCGATGGTCGCCGTGTAGATCGTTAGTCCAGCAACGGACACTCCGACAATGAACGCCAGTCCGAGGACCACGAACAGGATGGGCAGGACGTTGCTCGTCACCCGGTCCCGCGTGCTCTTTGCGAATTCCTCGCGTGTGTGCGTAACAATCGGCGCCTCATTTCGTGCGGCCTGATCCTCCAGCGCAGCTCCCAGCTGTGCAGGATCGACGCCTTGGCGCACCTTTATTACGTAGAACGTCGTCGCTCCTTGCATCCTGAGAGCCGCCTGCGCCTCCGCATGCGACACGAACACAGTTTGTGTCGCGATGAAGTCTCCGCCCCTGGACTTTCCAACAACCGTCCAGTCGCGCCCACCTGCACGCAGAGTATCTCCGATACCGATGCCGTGGCGGTCGCCCAGCTTCTCGTCGATGATCACCTCGCCGGGCCCCGGGGTGTCTCGGCCTTCTATCACCTCAATTGGTCCTCCCAAGCGCGTATTTGGGTCGAAGCCTATAAAGTGAATGTCTATCTTGCTGCCGATCTTCTCTTCCGTGGCCGATATCCGATCGACCCGTACGCCCTGCATGAGTCGAACGATCATCGGGCTCCACTGGTCAATTGAAGGATAGGCGTTCAAGTATTCCTTAGCCTGCTCCGCTTCTTTCCCTTCGGTTGGCAGAAGGGAGGCGGCAGTCAGAAAGTCCTCGGCGCCCTCGCTGCCCAGCCAGAGGTCGACGTTCGAATGTTCGACGAACCCGCCCACCTTCTCATCCCAGCCCCGATATAGAGACAGCAAGAGGCTGATGAGAAAGACTGAAAGGGCGACGCCTCCAACCGAGATTACGAGTCTCGTCCATTCGGAGAACAGGTTCTTGCGCGCAACCAGAAGCATTTGCTGTGAGAGCGTCAATATAGCACGTCAAGGTGCAGATTTTGCGCATCGGTGTCGGAGCGACTCGCACGCCCCGCGTGACGCGCCGATTGCGACACTTTTCACAAGGGGCTTGACTTTAGTGCGGCCACACTTTTAAGGTAAGCCTGTACTAATGAATCCGCCCTGCTGCTCGCCCTCTCGCCCGTAATGCTCTTTTCGCTGCTGGTCACCGCCCGTGAGGGCATCGAGATCGCCCTGATCGTGACTATACTTCTTGGTTACCTGAGGCGGATTGATCAGAAGCGCCACTTCCGCGAGATTTGGTACGGTGTGGCCGCGGCGGCAGCCCTCTCGCTCGCTGTGGGTGCCGGGCTCGAGATCGCCTCCCGTGAGCTCGACGGACGAGTCCTCGAGGCGTTCGAAGGCTTCACCATGCTGTTCGCGGTTTGTGTTCTGACGTGGATGCTGTTCTGGATGAAGCGCAACTCCGCCGGCATCTCCACGGAGCTCAAGCATCAGATCGACGTTGCGCTATCCCGCGGCTCCGTGGCGGCGCTGGCTCTGCTGGCATTCTCCTCCGTTGGCCGGGAAGGCATCGAGACGACGTTGTTTCTCTTCGCCGGTTCCACGAACCAGAGTTCCGACGGCTTGTTCGTGATTGGCGGAATTCTCGGCTTTGTGATTGCAGCCGCGGCTGGGGTGATTCTCTACTACGGCTCGGCGAAACTGCCGCTTAGGCAGTTCTTCCTTGGCTCTGCAATCGCGCTGATGGTGCTCGCCGCCGGGCTTCTTACCAACGCACTCACCGCCCTGCACGAGGCTACGCTCATTTCTGAGCTGGGCTTCCGTCCGTGGGACAGCGAGTCCTTCATATCCATGACTTCCACGCTGGGCAAGTTCTTGCATACCGTTCTCGGGTACGACGCAGCGCCCGCGATCTCTCAGATCGTTCTCTACTGGACGTACCTAGTGGTGGTACTCGCTGCCTATCTGCTCTGGCCAACGCCCCGGCTGCCTAGGCCAGTTGAGCCGTCGTCGCCGGCTACTCCCGAGCCCGGGGTGCTCGTCGAGACTAGATGATCGCGAGGCTCACCGCACCAGCCGCACTCGTCTCTACGTTGGTCATTGGCGTCGCGTGCGGCAGCAGCGGCGAGGGCGGACGCGAAGTCCCCATCACGCAGAGCCAGGCCGGATGCTCTCCAAAGACCGTGGAAGCCACCGCCGGAGAGAAGCTCAACTTAGTAGTCAAGAACGAGAGCGGTAAGGAGCCCTACGAAGTCGAGGGCGAGGGCGGCACGAAGCTCGAGGAGGTCGTCGTTCCTGAGGGAAAGACCCGCGAGGTCGGTTTCGACGTACCCGATGAGCCCGGCACCTACGAGATCAAATGCTACGTTCCAGGCGATATCGAGACGACTATCGAAATCACCGTCAAGGCCGCAGGCGCGACCCAGGCCCCCTACTAATCTCTAGTGCGCCGTCGTCTGACCTAGTCCGCGTTAGCGTTACACTGTCAGCATGACCACTAACTGGAGGCGCTGTGCGTGACGCATCAGTTCCGTCCCCGAAAGTAGAGGACTATCTTCAGGCTATTTACAGCTTGGAGACCGAAGGCGAGCGAATCATCTCGGCCCGGCTCTCTCGCTGGATGCGCGTAACTCCGCCGACCGCGTGGGCAACTGTTCGGCGCATGGCGCGCGATGGCCTTGTCAGCGTCGACGTCAAGAAGACGATCCACCTGACGAAGCGAGGACGCGACCTGGCAGAGAAGGTCGCGAGGCGACACCGCCTCTCGGAGCGGTTCCTGAACGATGTCCTTGGGTTGGGCTGGGCGGAAGCGCACGACGAAGCGCATCATTTCGAGCACGGCCTTACGCCGGCAATCGAGGGCCGCATCTTCTCTCTCCTCGGCAATCCGACGACCTGTCCGCACGGTAGCCCCATTCCCGGCACCGGCGCCGTCCTGAGCCCCGACCTGGTCCCGATGGACACTCTCGAAGCGGGGAATAGCGCGACTGTCGAGTTCATATCGGAGGAGCTGGAGGAAGACCTCGAGCTGTTGCGCTATCTCGACCGGCATGGCGTGCGCCCAGGACAGGCGATCACGGTGGACGAGAAGGTACAGTCGACTGGACTGATCGCCATCAACACCGGCCGGGATCTAGTTTCCCTCGGCTTGAACGTCGCGGCCCGCATCCGGGTTCGCCGCGATCCGAAACGCTAAGGCGCGAAGGTCCAGCGAGTCGCCGTCTCGCCCAGCTGCTCCTGGAAACTAAATGCGATCCTCGGTGTCACTATATAGAACGGGTATCCCGAGACCTCCCAGTTGTACTTCTGATTATATGCATTCCAAACGGGCTTTAGCTTCGCCTCGTCGCTGAGCTCTTCGGCTCGTCCTTCGACGATCACGACTGAACCGTCGGGAGTTTCGACATGCACGGTGGCGTGCGGGTTGCTGGCCAGGTTGCGGCCCTTCCGCGACTCCTTTCCTGTCGAAAAATAGACGCGGCTGTTCAGCCATATTGCCCACACCGGCGCGGCATGAGGACGTCCCTCGGGTGTTACGGTCGCGATCCAATAATTGCGGGCACCGGCAAGCGCCTCCTCAACGCGACTCCAGGGGAACCGTGCGCCCGGACGCGATGTCGAGTTCTCGAAGCCGTATCCGGGACTCGTCATGCGGGATGGGTTAGGGGTGGACCCATCGACCATTAGCAATCCTCCGCTGATCCTCAAATTCAGTCTATCGCCAGTCTATAACCTTGAGTATCACGGCGGGTTGTCAGTGACGCCGTGGGAATGGACGATTGGCTTCACTCGACCGATGCGACTGGCTGGCCTGACCCGCTCGCCGGACCGATCCATATGGTCTGGATGTTCACGAACTCACGGATTCCGAACGCGGACAGTTCCCGCCCATACCCGCTCCGCTTTATCCCGCCGAAGGGCAATCGGGGGTCGGACGCGACCATACCATTAATAAATACGCTCCCTACCTGGATTCTCCTGGCGAGCGAGCGGGCCCGATCGATGTCGCGCGTCCATAGGCTCGCGCCCAGGCCAAAAGGAGTCTGGTTGGCGATCGTGACAGCCTCGTCCGCATCTCTCGCGCGCATGACGGCCGCGACCGGGCCGAACGTCTCCTCTCGCGCGGCCGTCATTACGGGTGTTGCCCGGGTAAGCACAGTGGGCGCGTAGAAGTAGCCCCGTCCCTCCCTGCGATGCCCGCCCAACGCCACGTGAGCGCCTTCGTCCACTGAGCGCCGGACCTGCTCTTCGAGACTGTCCCGTAAGTCGCCCCGAGCGAGCGGCCCGATTTGCGTTTCTCGCTGCATCGGGTCGCCGATTTTCAGATGCGCGACGCCGTCATTGAAGCGCTGTTCGAATTCATCAGCCACGCTTTCGACCACAATGAAGCGCTTGGCGGCGATGCAGCTCTGCCCCGCGTTCTGGTTGCGGGCCCGAACGCCGGTTTCGGCAGCCGCGGTGACATCGGCATCGGCCAGCACGATAAAGGGATCAGAGCCCCCTAACTCGAGGACGGACTTCTTAAGCGCCCGCCCGCTCGCCGCGCCTACCTTGCTGCCGGTGATGTCGCTGCCGGTAAGGGTGACCGCGCGGATGCGGGGGTCATCGATCAATACCTCTGTCTGCTGGCTCGAGACGAGCAACGTCTGGAAGACGCCCTCCGGGAAACCGGCCGCGAGAAACGTCTCCTCGATGGCGAGAGCGCACTGAGAGACGTTTGATGCATGCTTCAGCAACGCGGTGTTTCCGGCCATGAGGGTGGGAGCAGCGAAGCGAAGCACCTGCCAGAAAGGGAAGTTCCAGGGCATGATTGCCAGAACTGGCCCGAGCGGCTCGAACGCAACGTAACTTTCGGCCGCGTTTGACGGCGTGCTCTGCGGGGCAAGGAATTGCTCCCCGTTGTCGGCGTAGAAGTCGCAGTTCCAGGCGCATTTCTCTATCTCAGATTCGGCCTCTACGATTGGCTTTCCCATTTCGGCGCTGATCAGGCCCGCCAGCCGGGCTTTCTGCTCTCGCAGGTGGTCGGCCGCCCCGCGCATCAGCTTGCTGCGTTCTGCGAACGATACCCTGCGCCATCGATCGAACGCCTGCATTGTGCGGTCCAGTGCTTGATCGAGCTGATTCGAGGAGAATTCCTCGAAGGTCGCTAGAACTTCCTCAGTGGCGGGGTTAATCGATTGCAGGGCCATCTGCTCATACCTCCTGGTATCGACCTCTGCTTCTGCCTCCAGTTTAAGCACTCGGCGGGCCGGATGTGCATGTCCGGGTATACTTGAAACCTAACAAAGAGACTGCCTTTTCGAGCCCAACCACCGAGATGCAGCGAGCCGCCGATTTGCTTGTCAGATGCCTCGAAAATGAGGGCGTCGAGCAGGTATTCGGTGTACCGGGCGAGGAGACGCTGTCGCTGCTTGATGCGCTGTCGTCCAGCGAGATAGCGTTTATTCCAACCCGCCACGAGCAAGGTGCTGCCTTGATGGCCGACGTCTACGGACGGCTCACCGGACGGGCGGGTGTCTGCCTGGCAACCCTCGGACCGGGTGCCACCAATCTCGTGACGGGCGTGGCCGACGCATTCCTTGACCACGCCCCGCTCGTCGCGATTACCGGCCAGACCGACCTGTCGAGCATCCACAAGGAGGCGCACCAATACGTCAGCACGCCCCAGATCTTCAGATCGATCACCAAGTGGCAGGCGCGTGTCATGGAGCCTGAGGTAGTGCCCGAGGTCGTGCGCAAGGCGTTCAAGGTCGCGGAGACCGAAAAGCCTGGGCCGACCCACATCGAGTTGCCGGAGGAGGTGGCCGCCCAGCGTGTTGAAGGGCAGCCGCTGACCGTTAGACGCCTCGAATATCCGCGCCCGGCTGACCACGCAATCGAGACCGCGGGGGAGCTAATCGAGCGTGCGGAGCGGCCCATGATCCTCGCCGGCAACGGTGTGGTGCGCAGACGAGCGGCGGACGAACTGAGGCGATTTGCCGAAACGGTCGGCATACCTGCCGCCAACACTTTCATGAGCAAAGGCGTGATGGGGTACAGGAACCCCCTCGCCCGGCTGACCGTTGGCTTGCAGAACCGTGACTACGAGATGTGCGGCCTTGCTGATTCCGATCTCGTCATCGCCGTCGGGTACGACCTCGTGGAATTTGCTCCGCGTCTCTGGAACCTCGCCCGGGACAAACGGATCATCCACATTGACACGTTGCCGGCTGAAGTCGACGAGCATTATCAGCCGGATGTGGAGATTGTCTCCGAGATCGGCGAGGCGCTAAAAGCCCTAACGGGGTGCTGTGGGCAGCGGGAGGCCTTGTTCGATGAGGCACGCCTCGAGAGCACCGTGCTCGCAGAACTCAACGCCTACGCCAAATCGGACGCCGTGCCCCTGAAGCCCCAGCGCATCCTGCACGACATGCGAGAGACGCTTTCTGCCGAAGACATCCTAATCAGCGACGTCGGCGTGCACAAGCTGTGGATCGCCCGCCTCTTCCCGGCTGAACTGCCGAACACAGTGATCATCTCAAACGGCTTC
>WNGG01004809.1_pt1 | contig 15064 bp, 13 predicted proteins | sample 5400661 | NCBI WGS metagenome assembly WNGG01 (sample SAMN13153372, study PRJNA577476) | soil metagenome | isolation source: 100 cm soil or saprolite under Garry oak tree replicate 1 | place: USA:California | collected 2016-06-15
AACGCCCGGGGATGGGCTTCCAGAGGGCGTGCAGCATACCCAGCGCCGCGTAACAGTTGCGTACCGTATCGGTAATCACCCGTACGGCCAGAATGTCATGAATGTCCTCAAAGGCCAGCTGCTGGCGCTGCATCTTCTGGTAGATGCTGTACAGATGCTTGGGCCGGCCAGCAACCGTACACCGAATGTGGATCTGCTCCAACTCACGCGCAATAATCTCCTGCATGCGCGCCAGATAGCGGGCGCGCGCCTCCTGCGTGTTGGCCAGCCGGGCCTGGACGTCGTAATAGGCGTGCGCATTGACATAGCGAAACGCCAGGTCTTCCAGCTCGGAGTGTATCCAGGCGATCCCCAGGCGATGCGCCAGCGGGGCGTAAATGTCGATGGTCTCCTGTGCCGTGCCGCGTTGGTTGGGCTCTGGCATGTATTCCAGGGTACGCAGATTGTGCAGGCGATCGGCCAGCTTCACCAAAATGACCCGGATGTCCTTGGCCATCGCCACGACCATCTTGCGGAAGCTCTCTGCCTGCCGTTCCTCGCGACTGGCGAATTCTAACTTGTCGAGTTTGGTGACCCCTTCGACCAGCATCGCCACATCATTGCCAAAGCGCTCCGACACCTGCTGGGCGGTGACCCCAGTGTCTTCGATGGTATCATGGAGCAACGCACTGGCAATGGTCATGGCGTCCATTTTCAACTGCGTGAGGATATGGGCCACAGCCAGGGGATGGGAAATGTAGGGGACGCCAGAGAGACGTTTCTGTTCTTTGTGTGCTTCGGCCCCAAACACATAGGCACGCCGGATCAGGTCAAAGTCGGCTTTGGGATGATACTGCTCAACTGCCGCAATGACCTCGTCAATTGTAGGGCTGATCGGCTGCTGTTCCGGAGCGCTAAGCATTTGTTTTTCCTCATTCATCTTATGAAGATAAACTATACTCAGATGGGACCGCAAAGTCAAGCGCTCCTACCAGAAACAGTGCCATGCTTCGAGGTCGGAAATGCTCTTGCGCTTTGACCTTCAGCAACATATAATGCCTTGAATTTGCTTGGTCTGGAACAGAAAGGAAGCGGTCATGAGATTGCGCAAGAAGATCATCGATCATGTCGCCAAAACGGTGGCTGATCGGTTGTTTGCTCAGGGATTGCTCACTGCTGACGGGGCACGCGAGACGATCATGGCAGAGGTAGGCCGGTTGATCACAAACGATCTGATGGTCGAGGATCGTCTCAACGAAGAGGTCAAAGAACTCCTGCGGGCCTATAGCACTGAAATAGAGCGGGGCAATGTCGATTATGCCCGGATGTTTTCTATGGTCAAAAGGAAACTGGTGCAGGAACGCGGTCTGATTCTGTGAAGGGGAAGCGCATGAGTTTGTCGCGCGAAAAAGTCAATTTCTTGTCACAAATTCTCGCCAAAGGGCTGGCAGAATTGCCCGGGGTGACGTTCTGTGCCCCCGAGAACACCGTCCGCCTGGAAATCGTCCGGGCTATACAAGATGCTCTCAAGCTCGAAGATGCCATCGACACCGCGGTGCGGCGCACGCTGAACTCCTATGCCCGCAAAATTGTCGAAGGCAGTCGGGAGTGGGACGTGATGTATCAGAAGCTCTACGAGGAGGAACTGGCCAGGCGTTAAGCCGCTGCCCTGTTACCGCACATTAGCCTGTCTGGTAGAGCCGCTCGATCTGTTCCTGATACTTCTGGATGACGACCTTCCGTTTGACTTTCAGCGTCGGCGTCAGTTCGCCGTTCTCGGGGGTAAAATCGGTCGGCGCCACGATGAAATTCTTGATGGTTTCATAGGACGCCAACTGTTGATTGAGGTGCGCCACGCGGGCCTCGAGCAACTGCTGGATCTGTGGTTGCGCTGCCAACTCCTGCGACGTCTCTCCGGGGATCCCATGCGCGCCAGCATAGCGTCGCGTCGCCTCGAGATCGAGCGTCAGGACCGCGGTGAGATACGGGCGACGATCTCCGTAGACCAGCGCTTGACTGATATAGGGGTCGGCCTTCAAGAGGTTTTCCAGATTCTGCGGCGCGATGTTCTTACCGCCAGCGGTGACGATGAGATCCTTCTTGCGGTCGGTGATGCGCAGAAAGCCGTCGTGGTCGATCTCGCCAATGTCTCCGGTGGCAAACCATCCATCCTCCAAAAACACCTCGGCCGTGGCTTCGGGTCGCTTGTAATAGCCTTTGGCAATGTTGGGGCCACGGGCGAGGATTTCCCCGTCCGGGGCGAGGCGCAGTTCCACACCGGGGAGGGCCGTCCCCACCGTGCCGAATTTATACTGGTCGTAGCGGTTGGCCGTCAGGGCAGGGCACGTCTCGGTCAGTCCATATCCCTCGAGAATCAGCATGCCAGCGGCGTGGAAGAACTCGGCGATGTCTTGCGCCAGTGGTGCACCGCCGGAGACGAAAAACCGCAGGCGTCCACCGACGCTCTGGTGCAATTTTTTGAACACCAGCTGGTGCGCCAGGCGCTGCTGCAGACGCAGCCCGGCGGGGATGGGCTGGCGGCGCTGTTGCCACAGGCTCACCTGCCATCCAACGCGCAGACACCACTGAAAAATGGCGCGTTTGAGTGGTGATCCACTGTTGCCGGCGGCCTGTATGCGGGCATAGATCTTTTCGTACACGCGTGGCACACTGAACACCAGCATGGGACGGACCTCACGCATGTTCTCGGCCAGAGTGTCAAGGCTCTCGGCAAATGCCGTGGTCAGACCAATATATAGCCCCAGAAACGCCTCCAGGCGGGCAAAGGAATGCGCCAGTGGCAAAAATAAAAGATGCACGTCACCTTCCTGGGCCGCGATGATGGCGCCGCAGCTTTGCACCATGAAGAGATGGTTGCCGTGCGTCTGCACCACGCCCTTGGGCGGACCGGTGGTGCCTGACGTGTAGACGTACGTGGCTTCGTGGTCGGGCGTCAGGCCACGCAGGCGCTCGTCCAGCACTGCGCTGTGCTGGGTCGCCGCCGCGCCTCGGGTCATGAGGTCGTCGAGTGAGAGTACGAGGGGATCAGGCTGCGACGGCTGGCCCTCCATCAGCACAATGTGCCGGAGCGCCGGCAAGGCGCTGCGTACCTGCAAGAGTTTGTCGAGCTGCGCTGGCGTATCCACACAGGCCAGGGTGGCCTCAGCGTTGTGCAAGATGTAGGCCACCTGGTCGGGAGTCGAGGACGGATACACCGGCACCGTGATGCCGGCCGCGGCCATAATGCCCAGATCGCACTGCACCCATTCGGCGCGGCTACTCGCCAGCAGGGCCACACGCTCACCCGCTTGCAATCCTAAGGTAAGCAAGCCCTTGGCAATGCTGCGCACGCTGTCGCTCATCGTCTGCCAGGAGATCGCCTGCCAGGTGCCGCCGCGCTTCACCAATTGGGCCGGTCGTTGACCGCGGCTGGCGGCACGGGCCAAAAACATCTGGGGAATACTCTGCGGTTCCATCCGTGCCCCTCCCTTCATTCCGCTGCGGGTGGACTTTCGAGCCACAGTGTCACCGGGCCATCGTTTACGAGGCTGACGGCCATATGCTCGCCAAAAGCCCCATGCGCCACTGGCACACCGTGCCGCTCCACTGCCACCAGGAACGTCTCGTAGAGCTGCTGCGCCAGTGGTGGACGGGCTGCCTGGGTAAAGGATGGGCGTCGTCCCTTGCGACAATCAGCGTACAGCGTAAACTGCGACACGACCAACACAGCGCCCTGGATGTCCTGCACGTCCAGGTTCATCTTGCCCTGCGCGTCCTCAAAAATGCGTAGAGTCACAACCTTGGACGCCAGATACTCGACATCACGGACCGTATCCCCTTCGCGTACCCCCACCAGCACCAGGAGTCCCCTCTCAATAGTGCCCACCGTGGTATCTGCCACGCGCACTTCGGCGCGTGCCACCCGCTGTATCAGAACCCGCATTGGCCATGCCCCTCTCACTTGCGAAGCTGAACACGTCCGCACTCGTGAGATGCTAGCAGGCAGGAGGCCAGCGCGCAAATCGCCAGGCCATGGGCGCCACACATGGCGCGGGGAGCACGGCGCGGGGCCCGGTGCGCTCCCGCCGAGCTGCTCCAGGGGGTGCACTCCCACGGGCGCTGTGGCACCATAACGTTTGCATTCCCTATCCGCTTCCGCGATCGTCCCACTCGCGCCACAGGCGTAGATCATCACGTACTGCGGTAAGGTGCCAGTTGCGTGCTCAACCAGGTCAGCTCCTCATTGGATAACGGCGGTGGGGGCGGGTCCTGGGTGTAATCAATCGAGAGATGGTACAAGGCTGTGTCATAAATGGTGCGCAGGGCGGCGGATAAATCCAGGATGGCCTCGGGGTCAGGAGCGCGCAGGGGTACCGGCAGGGTTGGTAAGGTCTCGGGGAGTTTGATCGGCCAGACCTCAACGGTACTCGCCTGGGCGCGGGTGAGTAGCACGAGATAGGGAACATCTGGCAGGCGTGGATGCATCCAGGCGCGGGTCCCGCGACGGAGGAGGTCAATTTCTAACAGGTGCACATTCGCCTCCCGTAAGCGCTCCCGTTTCTGGCGATAGTGGCTCAAATTTGGCTCGCGTTTGTTCACAGGTGAGAGTATTTCAATACTCGTCACCAGGATATTCTGGGCCACATCCCGGATGGCAACCGTTGCCAAACGTACTTGCGGCAATGGAATAGTTAAAGGAGCCGTGATGGATGCAACGGCTCCTGCTCCCACCATGGCTCCCGGAACTTCTGATGCTGGACTGCGTGCCCTGACTTTGAGGACATCGATGTCAGGATACATAATCCCGACTTCGACTTCCGGACTGTAATCCTCGATGACTGAAATCTCTATACGAGCGACATACTTTGGCTGGATCTGGGGCGCTAATTGCTGCCTAATGGTATGGGCCAGCGCGCTATGGACATCAGGCCATAGATAACCCTCTAAATAGGGGTCCATGCCTGGAAAAGGTGAAGGCACAACTCACTCCTTGCATGCAGTATCTCTCAAACTTCTTCTCTCTAAGATACAAGCCTGCCTCGCATTGGGCAAGCAGGAGATTGTGCGAGCATGGGGCCGCCAACGCTCAATCAGGCAGTCAGACTTGCAAACACGCCGCCAGGGCACTAGAATGAGCCCTGTAGGTAGGACGTTTCAACCAAGGGAGGTACAGTGTGGCGGAGAGAGCGCAACGCGCGCGTCGACCTCGGCCAAAAGCCTGGATTGATGTCGATGGGTGTACGGGATGCGAATGGTGTGTGGACTTTTGTCCAGTCGATTGTATCGATAAGATCGATGACCCCTCCTATGCCGGCGACGGCACGCATCAGGTGGTTATTGTCGATTGGGATGTCTGTACTGGCTGTACTATTTGCGCTAAGGAGTGCCCCTGGGATACCATCACCATGATCTCGGGCGTGGAGGTCGAGGAACTCCTGAGCGAAGAGGTGGAGTAGAGCCTTACAGGCCCCTGACATCGTTGGACAGCAGGGGCTTTGCCTGGTTGAAGTGTGCCAGTACGCAGGCGACGATGTCCTCTGGTTCGGCCAGGCGTCCGACGCCCTGGCCTTCCAACGTACTGGCCAGCCGACCGTACTGGGGTTCAATCACCTGCACACGCCGCTGGCGCAGGGTGGCGAGATGTTGCTGGACCACGGCATTGGTGTACATGTGCGTGTTCATAGCCGGAGCCACAAAGATCGGGGCACGCGCGGCGATGACCACTAACAGCGTGCTGAGCAGATCATCGGCAATGCCGAGGGCCAGCTTGGCGATGCAGTTCGCCGTCGCTGGCACGACGAGTACCAATTCGGCCCCATGGGCCAGGGCAATGTGTTCCATCTCCCAGGTCTTGAGCGGTGCAAACAGGTCCACTGACACGGGATGGCCCGAGACCATGGCGCAACTGGCCGGCGTGAGGAAATGGGTGGCATGCTCGCTCATCACCACATAGACATCCGCGCCGTGCTGTTTCAACAGGCGCAGGACACCGAGCGCCTTGAAGGCCGCAATACCACCGGTAATGGCGAGAATGGTCTTGGTGCCCTGCAGTGACATAACTCCCCGCGTCCCTTCCACCCTAAGAAAGAATTAAAACGCCCTAAAACACAACGATACCACGTTTCCCGGCGCTCTCGAGGTGAAAAATGGGCAAAAAATTCTTCTTGCCCTCTTGCAAAATGCCACCAGCTTCTATAAGTTTATTAGCACTCAATAGCAGCGAGTGCTAATAATGCTGAAAGATTTTATGCGTATGTATGGTATGCGACATGCATGCGGAGGAGGGTTGGTATGGCTTTGCGTCCACTACACGATCGCCTCTTGGTGAAACGCCTGGAGGAAAAAGAGCAGGTGCAGGGGAGTATCATCATCCCTGATACCGCAAAAGAGAAACCGCAGGAGGCCAAAGTGTTGGCCATAGGCCCTGGGCGGATCACGGACGATGGGAAGCTCCAGCCGCTGGATATCAAGGTTGGGGATACGGTGGTTTTTGGCAAGTACGCCGGTACCGAGGTGAAGATTGACGGGGAAGATCTGTTGATCATCCGGGAAGACGATGTCCTGGGTGTTCTGGAAAGCTAGTCGCGTGAGCGAAGGAGAGTGATCGTATGGCAGCTAAGCAAATTCTGTACAGCACTGATGCGCGTAGTGCCATCATGCGCGGTGTCGATCAGTTGGCCGAAGCCGTGAAGGCGACGCTCGGTCCGAAGGGGCGGAATGTCGTCATCGATAAAAAGTTTGGCTCGCCGGTCTCCACCAAAGACGGGGTCACCGTTGCGAAGGAAATCGAGCTGAAGGACCCCTTCGAGAATATGGGCGCGCAGATGTTGCGTGAGGTCGCGAGCAAGACCAGCGATGTGGCGGGGGATGGCACAACCACCGCGACGGTACTGGCCCAGGCGATCTTCCGCGAAGGCGTGAAAAACGTCACCGCGGGTGCCAATCCTATGGACCTCAAGCGCGGTATCGATCGCGCTGTCGAGGTGGTGGTGGAAGAGGTCAAAAAGCTCAGCCGCCCCACCAAGGACAAGAAGGAAATCGCCCAGGTTGGCACCATTTCGGCCAACAATGACCCGACCATCGGGGACCTGATTGCCGAAGCGATGGAGAAAGTCGGCAAGGACGGTGTCATCACGGTGGAAGAGGCCAAGAGCATGGATACCTCGCTGGACATCGTCGAGGGCATGCAATTCGACCGTGGCTATCTGTCGCCGTACTTTGTGACTGATGCCGAGCGCATGGAAGCGAACCTGCAGGATGCCTACATTCTGCTGAACGAGAAAAAGATCAGCAACATGCGTGACCTCCTGCCCATCCTCGAGCAGATCGCCAAGATGAGCAAGCCGCTGGTGGTCATCTCTGAGGATGTTGAGGGCGAAGCCCTGGCCACGCTGGTGGTCAACAAACTGCGTGGTACGCTGCAGTGCGCGGCGGTGAAGGCGCCTGGCTTTGGCGATCGGCGTAAAGAGATGCTGCGTGACATCGCCGTACTGACCGGCGGCAATGTGATCTCCGATGATCTGGGGATCAAACTGGAAAACATTACACTCAACGATCTCGGCCGGGCCAAGCGCGTGACGATTGACAAGGACAACACCACCATCATCGAAGGCGCTGGGGAGGCGGCGGAGATCGAAGGGCGTGTGAAGCAAATCCGCACGCAGGTTGAAGAGACGACCTCTGACTATGACCGTGAGAAATTGCAGGAGCGTCTGGCGAAGCTCGTCGGTGGTGTGGCTGTGATCAACGTCGGGGCCGCGACCGAAACGGAGATGAAGGAGAAGAAGGCCCGCGTCGAGGACGCCCTGAATGCCACCCGTGCGGCAGTCGAAGAGGGCGTTGTCCCCGGTGGTGGGGTGGCGTACCTGCGGGCTGTCCCAGCGCTCGATAAGTTGGAAGGGGAACTCGAGGGCGACCAGCGTATTGGCGTGCGTATTGTGAAGCGCGCCCTGGAAGAGCCCATGCGCTACATCGCTTCGAACGCCGGTGCGGAAGGCTCGATCGTCGTGCAGCGGGTGCGTGAGCTGAAGACCAACGAAGGCTACGACGCCGCCGCCGATGTGTACGGCGACATGGTGGAAAAGGGCATCATTGACCCGACCAAGGTGGCCCGCAGCGCGTTGCAGAACGCCGCGAGCATTGCCGGGTTGCTGATGACCACCGAAGCCCTGGTCACCGAGCTGCCGGAGAAGGACGGACCGGCAATGCCAGGTGGTGGTATGGGTGGTATGGGTGGTATGGAAGGCATGTACTAAACCAGCCCGCACACAGCCCTCGTCAGTACGACGAGGGCTGTGGTGTTTGTGGGGCATGCTCCTGCTATGGAGAGGCAATGACCCCGCCAAACTGGCGGGGTCATTGCCGTGCGCAGCACTACGTCGCAGTAATCATGTCCAGGAAGTACCGATGCACGCGGCGGTCAGCGGTGAGTTCGGGATGGAACGAGGCGACGAGCACACTCCCCTGGCGTGCTAACACGATCTCGTCCTTGCAGGTGGCAAGCGGCGTGACGCCAGGGCGGAGGTCAACAATCTTCGGCGCCCGGATAAAAACCATCTCTAGCGGCTCAGGACCCAAGTCCTCTACCAATGGCATACCCAGCGCAACAAAGCTATCGATCTGGCGCCCATAGGCGTTGCGCTCGGCAACAATGTTGATGAAACTCAGGCTTTCTTGCGGCGGGCGAATGGTCTCCTGCGCCAGCAGGATCAAACCGGCACAGGTGCCAAAGATCGGGCGTCCCTGGGCGTGGAAGTGCTCGAGAGCGGGACGCAGGTCAATGGCGGCCATGAGTTTGAGTAGCGTGGTGCTCTCGCCCCCAGGGACGATCAGTCCCCGCACGTGCGCCAGCTCAGTGGGTGTTTTCACTAATCCCCACTCGACGCCGAGCTCGTCGAGCGCCTTGCCGTGCATGGCAAAGTCACCCTGCAGTGCCAGGATACCCACACGCGGCATCTACCAACCCCTCGTCTGCAACAGCTCACTACTATCCAGGGTGCTGATGTTAATGCCCACCATGGGCTCACCCAGATTCTCGGAGACACGCGCCAGAATATCGGCATCCAGGTAGTGGGTGGTCGCCTGGACAATGGCCCTGGCACGGGGTGCGGGGTCAGCAGACTTAAAGATACCCGACCCAACAAACACCGACTCCGCCCCAAGTTGCATCATCAGCGAGGCGTCTGCCGGGGTGGCAATACCGCCAGCCGCGAAGTTGGGCACCGGCAGCTTGCCAGTTTTCGCAACGAGCTTCACGAGTTCATACGGCGCCCCCAGCTCTTTGGCCTCAGCCATCAGTTCCTCATCACCCAGGACGGTCAGACGCTTCATGGCGCCCTGCACCGCGCGCATATGCCGCACCGCCTCGACAATGTTGCCCGAGCCAGCTTCGCCCTTGGTGCGGATCAGCGCCGCACCCTCGCCGATGCGCCGCAGCGCCTCGCCCAGGTTGCGTGCACCGCACACAAACGGCACCTTGAAGGCAAACTTGTTAATGTGATGCGCCTCGTCCGCTGGGGTGAGCACCTCGCTCTCATCGATATAGTCGACCCCCAAGGCCTCCAGAATCTGTGCCTCGGCAAAATGCCCAATACGCACCTTGGCCATCACGGGAATGGACACCGCCTTCATGATCTCTTTGATCTTCGTCGGGTCGGCCATGCGTGCGACGCCCCCCTGGGCGCGGATATCCGCCGGGACGCGTTCCAGGGCCATCACGGCCACCGCTCCTGCGTCTTCAGCGATCTTGGCCTGGTCTGCAGTGGTGACGTCCATGATCACGCCACCCTTCAGCATCTCTGCCAAGCCGGTCTTTAACGTGAACGCTGTTTCTACCATGTCCGACGCCTCCTTCGGTCGAGCGACGTGCGTTGCGCGCTACCGCTGTGCTACCATGCACCAGCCACCAGTCCCTGTTGCCCGTCTGCTGGTCAACAGAGCACTGCCGTTCTACAAAGTCGGAGAGCGTTCCGTCAAGGAACGCCAAGTCCGCTATTTTCCCCCGTATCGTACGAGTGAGTAGGGTCAATTTAGAGGCAATGGTGAGCCAATGTCAAGGACATTATAGCACCTCCACGCCTGCGTGTCTTGACGCTCATGGAGCCGTCTGTTACCGTCACACCCAGACGCTTTCGCTCATGTTGCTCCGCGCTTCTGTCCTGAGCAAAAGGAGGCGCTAAGAGCATGGAGTTCCCCACAACATGCATGGATGAGCAAGGCCATGTTGAGCTATCACCACGCTCTGGAATGCCTTCTCAAGGTGGTACAGCCGCTCGCGAGTGAGCGTGTGACCCTGACCGCAGCCTATGGACGGATTCTCGCGACGCCTTGCGTAGCGCCACACGCTATGCCTCCCTTTGACCAGTCGCTCGTGGATGGCTATGCGTTACGCAGTAGCGACACGCGGAGCGCGACTCCCGCGCAGCCAGTGCGGCTGGCGCTGGGACAGACGCTCACCGCTGGCGAGAGCCTGGAGCAGCCCTTAGCGCCCTGGCAGGCCATGCGCATTATGACCGGAGCGTCACTACCACGTGGGGCAAACACGGTCATCAAGATGGAAGAGAGCCAGGCCGAGGCCGGCATGTTGCTCATACACCAGCCTCTGCCGCGTGGGCTGTACGTGCAACGGTGTGGAGCAGAGATCCGACGCCGTACTGTGGTGTTGCGCCAGGGTGACTGCCTGACACCCCAACGCATTGGTGTGACTTTGGCGCTTGGCATGGACAGTGTTGAGGTGATCCGGCGGCCCCGCCTGGCACTGGTTGCCCCCGGGGACGAGCTCTTGCCGCCGGGTGCCCCGTGGCAGCCTGGAAAGAAATGGTGTAGTAATCTCTATGCTTTGGACATCCGAGCGCAGGAACTGGGGTGCACGAGCGTCAACCTGGGTATTGTCGCGGACACGCTCGAGAGCCTGACTACTCAGCTCGAACGCGGGCTCGACAGCGATGCTGTGGTCATCTTGGGCGCCTCGGGGCGAGGCGATCACGACTTTGCCACACGTGCTATGGCTGCCAGCGGTGCCGATATCCTGTTTCGTGGTGTCGCTACCAGTCCTGGTCGGAGTGTCACTGTCGCCCGGTGTGGGCAGACCCTCATCTTTGGTCTGCCAGGGTCGCCATGGGCGGCCTTTGTGGGTTTTGAAGTCTTTGTACGGCCAGTGTTACGTGCCATGCTGAGCCAACGCCCCGTCCTGCCCGTGCTCCGGCTCGTCACGCTGGCGACGCCAGTGCAGGTACACCCCGGCGTGACACACTTTCTGCCAGCCCGTTTGCAGCCAGGCGCCACGGGCTGGTCGGCGCTGCCAGTAGAGAACTTGCTGACGTTGGCCAGGGCTGAGTCGCATCCCCTGGGTTTGATTGTCGTGCCACCACACCGCCGCCGCTTTCCAGCCGGAGCGCGTGTCCGCGTGCAGCCTATAACCCCCTGGTAGACAAGGTTTTATTGCAAGTTGCATTTACGGGAAAAATTTTCTCTTGACATCTCTTATTGCAGCTTGCATTATTGTGTGCATGTAGGGTACAAATACACAGAGCTACACGGGTCAACAGAGATAGCATATTTGGGAGGCACGACATGACTTTGAACGCATCCTCATCATTATCTACCGCGTCACACGTCCTTGTCGAGCCTCCCGGTACAGCATATCCAGACCATGGGCAGGCTCAGCGGCGAGAGTACCCGCTCCCAGGCACGGGCCTGGTTCTGCAGCGCTACGCGACGCGTGCCGGGGTAAGCCCCTATGACGAAGTGGTATGGGAGAAGCGCCTGGCGTTGATTATGGGTGAGGATGGGCGTCCCGTCTTCGAACAGCGCGACGTGGAGTTCCCGCAGTTCTGGTCGCAGTTAGCCACCAATGTGGTCGCCTCAAAGTATTTTCGCGGTCCGCTTGCCTCCCCGCAGCGTGAACACTCGGTGCGGCAGCTCCTCGATCGGGTGGTCCAGACGATTACTGCCTGGGGCCAGCGCGGCGGGTATTTCGCTACCGAGAACGATGCGGCGATTTTTGCTGATGAGCTGACCCATCTGCTGTTACATCAGAAGGCGGCGTTTAATAGTCCGGTGTGGTTCAACGTCGGTGTGGAAGAGCGCCCACAGGCATCGGCGTGCTTCATCATTGCGGTCGAGGATTCTATGGAATCCATCCTGGAGTGGTATCGCCAGGAGGGGATTATTTTTAAAGGCGGCTCTGGCTCTGGCGTCAATCTGTCGAAAATTCGTGGCTCGCACGAGCAGCTCTCCAGTGGTGGTATCGCCTCCGGCCCGCTCTCCTTTATGCGGGCGGCCGATGCCTCGGCAGGGGCGATCAAATCGGGCGGCAAGACTCGCCGCGCTGCCAAAATGGTGGTGCTCAATATTGATCACCCTGACATCGAACAGTTCATCCACTGTAAGGCGGGGGAAGAGAAGAAAGCCTGGGCCTTGATCGATGCGGGGTATGATGCCTCGCTCGATGGCTCGGCGTATGGTTCGGTGTTCTTCCAGAATGCCAATAACTCAGTACGCGTGTCAGACGCTTTTATGCACGCGGTGCTGAACAACGGTGTCTGGCAGACACGCTATGTGACCACCGGCGCCGTGTGCCAGAGCTATCACGCCCGTGACCTGTTGCGTATGGTCGCTGAAGCGACGCACGTCTGCGGTGATCCGGGCATGCAATTCGATACGACCATCAATGACTGGCATACCTGCTCCAATACTGGCCCCATCAACGCCTCGAACCCGTGCAGTGAGTTCGTGTTCCTCGACGATACGGCGTGTAATCTGGCGTCGATCAACCTGATGCGGTTTCTCAACGCCGAGGGCGAGTTTGACGTTGAGGCGTATCGGCACGCCGCGGACATTCTCATCACGGCGCAGGAAATCATCGTTGATAACGCCAGCTATCCGACCCCGGCGATCACGCGTAACAGTTATGACTTTCGTCCGCTGGGGTTGGGCTATGCCAATCTCGGCGCGCTCCTGATGGCGCGTGGCCTGGCGTATGACTCCGATGCTGGACGTGCCTATGCCGCCGCGGTGACGGCCCTGCTGACGGGCCAGGCGTATCTGACCAGCGCCAAGATCGCCAAAGTCATCGGGCCTTTTGCTGGCTACACGGTGAATCGCGATCCGATGCTGCGCGTCATTCGCAAACACCGGGATAGCCTGCAACACGTCGAGCAACGATTCGTCCCCAGTGAGATGATGCAGGCGGCGGTCGATGCCTGGGACGACGCCCTGGCGCTCGGCATGCAGTATGGCTACCGCAATGCACAGGCCACTCTGTTAGCCCCAACCGGGACGGTGAGCTTCATGATGGACTGTGATACCACGGGCGTGGAGCCGGATATTGCCCTGATTAAATACAAGAAGCTGGTGGGCGGTGGCATGATGAAGCTCGTCAATGCCACCGTACCGCTGGCGCTCAAGCGCCTGGGGTATCCGCAACACCAGATCAAGGAGATCGTGCAGTACATCGACGAACACGAAACCATCGAGGGCGCACCCTTCTTGCAAGAAGCGCACCTGCCGGTGTTCGACTGTGCCTTCCGGCCTACCGGTGGGACCCGGGCGATTCATTATACGGGGCACATCCGCATGATGGCCGCGGTGCAGCCGTTCCTGTCGGGGTCGATCTCCAAAACCGTCAATATGCCCACGGACGCCACCGTCGAGGAAATTGAGCAAGCCTACATTATGGGCTGGCAGTTGGGCGTCAAAGCGCTGGCAGTCTATCGCGATGGCTGCAAGCGCACCCAGCCCCTCAATACGCGCACCAAGGCTGAGACGACGACCGAGCCGGCCAAACCGCGGCGGCGGCGTCTGCCTGACGAGCGTCCGGCTATCACGCACAAGTTTTCGATTGCTGGTCACGAAGGGTACATCACCGTGGGCATGTTCGAAGATGGGACGCCGGGCGAGATCTTCCTAGTCATGGCGAAGGAGGGCAGTACCATCTCAGGCTTGATGGACGCCTTCGCGACGTTGACATCCCTGGCCTTGCAGTATGGCGTGCCGCTCAAAGCGCTGATCGACAAATTCAGTCATATGCGCTTCGAGCCCGCCGGCTTCACCAACAATAAAGAGATCCCGATCGCCAAGTCGGTGATGGATTACATCTTCCGCTGGCTCGCTTCGAAGTTCCTGGATCAGGAAGACCGCGCACGGGTGGGGGTCGTGGAAGCTCCTGAGGACGGTACCCCCCAGCCACTCCTCCCAGGTCTGTTGACCAACGGGGCTGCGAAGCGCGGGACTCTGCATGCGACAGTCCCTACTGCAGAAGAGCGTTTTCCTTTTCGCTTGCAGGAAGACGCCCCCTCGTGTGCTGAATGTGGCGCGCTGATGATCCGCAACGGGGCGTGTTATAAATGCCTCAACTGCGGGGCGACAAGTGGGTGTTCCTAAACAGAATTGCGGACGGTGACTGAGTGCTGCAGTCACCGCCCGCAATAAGCCGGATGTCCGGGAAGGTTCCCAGGGAACTCGCATCCCTCAGTATACCCCTTCCAACTGCCCTCTCCAAGAAGTTTTTCCCTCCCCTCTCCCTCCGCCCCCTTCCCGGGCATCCGCAGCGCCAGCATTGGCGCGACTGTGTCGGCGCAGGGCGAAGCCCTTGGCGCGACCGTGTCGGCGCAGGGCGTCTTCGCCCTTCCCCCCATACGCACTACCATTGTGATGCTGACCCGAGGCAACGAAAATCTGCGTGCCCTGTTGACCTGAGACCAGATCGCTTCTATAGTCACGGCAACACCATCCTTCCAAGCCACGAGGATACAAGCCTATGGACTGCTTCAATCTCAATGGGAAAACGGCCCTGATCCTGGGCATTGCCAATCGCTGGTCTATTGCATACGCTATTGCGCAGCTGTTGCAGGAGCACGGTGTACGCCTGGCCGTCACGTACCAAAACGAGCGCATTGGGGCAGAGGTACGCAAGCTCACCAGCGACTGGTCCAATGTCCTCTATCTGGCCTGCGAACTCACCGATGACGCCCAGATTGACGCTGTCTTTAGGCAGATCAAGGTGGAGTTCGGGCAGCTCAACCACCTCGTGCACTGCATCGCCTTTGCCGACCGCGCCGAGTTACAGGGAGAGTTCCGCAAGATT
>WNGG01004810.1_pt1 | contig 15062 bp, 16 predicted proteins | sample 5400661 | NCBI WGS metagenome assembly WNGG01 (sample SAMN13153372, study PRJNA577476) | soil metagenome | isolation source: 100 cm soil or saprolite under Garry oak tree replicate 1 | place: USA:California | collected 2016-06-15
TGGCACCATTAATTACAACTTCTACCAAAATACTTCCTAATAGTACTACTGAAAGTATAACAGAGAATATTGCTGATATGCTAACGACTTTGTCTACAAGTTTACGCCGTGAAGCTCGCCTTACCATCATGTCTTGAAGCCTTTCCTTGTAGTTGGGTTTGCATTCTTCTTGCAAATTTTCCTTTACTCCCTAAATCCTGGGCTGACTTTCACCATTCTTGAAACTAGTAACCGCGCTCCAATCAAGATAGCCATAGTTAGCATAAGCAGAACTGCTCCCAAACCAATTAAAGCAGAAAGATGGAGATCAGAAGATGCCTCGTTAAATTCGTTAGCGATCAAACTTGATAACGTTTGACTCGGAGAGAAAAGGGAAGAGGGGATAGCGGCTGCCCCAATAGCGTTTCCAATGATCAAAGTCACGAGCATTGTTTCTCCTATTGCCCTTCCTAATCCCATCATTGCTGCCCCTAGTATTCCAGATTTTGCATAAGGAAAAATTGCAATCCTAACTGTTTCCCATCTTGTTGCTCCCAAACTATATGCAGCTTCTCTCTGAGAATCTGGGACAGCCCTCATGACTTCTCGGCATATTGAAGATACAATAGGAATGATCATAATTGCTAGGACTATGCCAGCCGTAAACCAATCAAGACCAAATGGAGTTGCAGCAAAAAATGGAATTGACTTTCCGAAGGTGTTGTAAAGAGGCATTTCAATTAAATTGAGAACCCAGAATCTGAAAATAAATAATGCCCATAAACCATAAATTATGCTTGGTACTGCAGCCAACAATTCAATAACAAAAGATAACGGAGTACTAATTTTCGATAGGATGGTCGATGAAGACATCTCCGAAAGAAATATTGCAATTCCTAAGCTGATCGGAACTCCGATAGCGAGAGCTACTGCAGAACTAATCAGCGTTCCGATGATATATGGCAAAGCTCCAAATGATTCACGGCCTTCTACCGAGTTCCAGTCAGTACTTGTAAAAAACTTTAAACCTTCAATGGAAAATATTTTCTCAGATCCGTTTCCTACTGCATAAGTTATTAGAGCAAGCATTAAAAGGGTATATGCAGCCGCACCTATTGCCACAATATAAAAAATCTTGTCTCCTCTTCGTTTCCCCCTAAGGAAAAAAGAAGACAGCTTCTTGTTACGTTGCTCACGAGATTCAGTGAGAATAATAATACGCCTCCTTACAATCCTAGAGAAGAGCTATGATTATTTTAGAATTACCTACAGGAAGAATATAGAACTAAATCATCTATATAGACAGATTAATCTGATAAATGAAAGAATAAATGAAAGAATAAATGAAAAAAAGGCGTTTTTGGAATAGTTTGTTTGGAAGCGTTATTCCAAAGTTATGGTCCACGAGTGAGAAGATTTCAATATTTGCAACGAATAGAAAAATTAAGAAAATATCGGCGCCATTCCATTCCAGATTCTTTATTGCGAAGGTGGAACAGTATACAAATGGGCAATTCCGTGAGATCACAAAACTACTACTTTCAACTCATAAGCTATAAGGAGAAATTGCCAATTTTATACCTGATGCTGTGTGGAACAAATCTCGGTGTATCAAAGATCGTGTAAAAATTGGCAACTATGGCCAAATCGATGTAAGACGACAAGTTCGTCGTAGATACTATTCTAATGGGCCAAACTGATGTTCTTCGATATAATATCGGAGCTTATTCTAAAGTGCTTTGTTTTGATTGGACCATTTTCTCATCCACTGTAGTAAGTCAACTATGGATTCAACGAGTTCCTGTCCTTTAGTTGTTAACTTGTATTCTACTCTAGGAGGGATTTCATTAAATGCTCGCCTCTCTAGAATCCCACCCTTTTCAAGTTCTTTCAGTCGAATAGCGAGTGTTTTGCTACTAAAGCCCTTTAATGTCTGTCTAAACTTCATATGTCTTACTGGATTTGTAGTACAACATAGTGGAATCAGAATTTCAAGAGTTCCTCTTTTTGTAATCAATTTTCGTAGTTTTGCAGTCTCAGCCATAAGCGATGTTGCGTCATAGCCTTCAAAACTGCAGCCTTGTTGCTGTTCACGAATTGTTGGTAATTTTACTATTCGCGTTTTAGTTTCCATAATAACACTTACTTTATCTGTTTTCCCTTGACAACTTAAATAGTTTCTCTTGTAAACAACCTTATGAAATACCGGCAAATTAAAGAAAAAGTAAAGGAAAGATATGGAAAGATTGCATTAGCAGGAAATTCTGAAGGTTGCTGCGCATCTACTGAATGTTGCCTAGGTGGTGTTTCATTAACCTCATCCGTTCAAATTGCGAAAAATATTGGTTATGATGCAAAGGAATTGGAATCCGTCCCCGAATCTTCCATTCTTGGAGTAGGCTGTGGTGCACCCCTAAACTTTGCAGATATACATGAAGGTGAAATAGTTGTTGATATAGGTTCCGGCGGAGGAATTGATGTATTTTTGGCAGCAAACAAGGTCAAGGAGTTTGGAAAGGCAATCGGTATTGATATGACGGATGAAATGTTAGTAAAGGCACGAGATAACGCAAAACGGAGCGGATTTACAAACGTGGAATTCAAAAAAGGAGATATAGAATCAGGAATTCCAATCGAGAATAATGCTGCAGACGTAGTCATCAGTAATTGCGTTATTAATTTGACAATTGATAAAGTCGCAGCATTCAAGGAGATCTATAGAATCCTTAGAAGCAATGGCAGAATGATAATTTCTGATCTAGTTACAAGTAAAGAAATTGGCCTCGAATCAGCAAATTCAGAGGAGTGGTGTAGTTGTATAGATGGAGCGTTAACAAAGGAAAACTATATCGATAGTATTAGAAAAGGGGGATTCAAAAACATAGAGATTGTACAGGAAACGCCTTACATCGAGGCACATGGTAGAAAAATCACTAGTCTCGTTATAAAAGCAGTAAAGTGATGAAAAAATTGAAATTCTTTGGTAGCTCAAAAGACAAGAAGAATAAGAAGTCTGTATTATTTGTCTGTGTACAAAATGCCGGAAGAAGTCAGATTGCTGAAGCTTTCTTCAGAGAGTATGCCCCCGAGAATTATGAAGCATTAAGCGCTGGAATCGAACCAGCAGGAAATCTCAATCCTCTTGCTATAGAAGCAATGAAAGAAGTTGGTGTAGATATAAGCAAACAAAGACCGAAGATTATAACTGAAGATATGATTAGGAAATCTACCGCGAGAGTAAATATGGGTTGTATCGAGAAGGAATCTTGTCCCACCCTATTCATCCACGATGTAATAGATTGGAACATAGAAGATCCCAAAGACAAACCACTAGAGAAAGTAAGAGAGATTAGAGACGTGATCGAGTCCAGAGTGAAAGAACTTGTCGCAAGTATTAGTCAAACTAGTCGACAAGTTAACTCCTAATCAAAAGAGGTTCTTAGCCGAAGTCATTGGCACATTTATTCTCGTTGTATTTGCCACTGGATCAATAGTAATTGATGCTAGACTAAATAAAGAATTAGGAATTCCATTTATTGCGTTTGCTCCATTTGTAGGTATAGCAATTGGAGTCTACATATTTGGAAAGATTTCAATGGCACACTTTAACCCTGCTGTTACTGTTGGATTTCTAATTACAAAGCATATCACAAAAATTCAACTAGCATATTACTTTTGTGCAGAAATAATCGGTGCTTTGCTAGGAAGTCTATTCGTAAAATACGCAATTGGGGTCAATGCGAACCTAGGTGCAAATGCGCCAAACTATAGTTTCCCTTTACCTGTCATTTTTGGAATAGAGGTATTGACTTCTGCACTTCTTATGGCCGTTATTTTTACGGTTGTGTATACTAAAGGATTGAAAGGTTTTAGTGGAATCGCCATCGGTGGAATAGTTGGCCTAGATATTTTCTTTTTGGCCTTCATTTCAGGTACATCTATGAACCCAGCACGTTCATTAGCTCCTGCTTTACTATCTGGTGTATTAGGGAACTTATGGCTCTATTGGTCTGCCACTTTTGTTGGAACATCCACGATAGCATTTCTATTAAGAAAAAAATTTGTCAATCTCTCAAAGGGAAGTTGAGGGTCGTTAGAATGCCTATCAAAAGTAGATAGTAAAAATACTAAATGCGGTTGAGTGATTATGTAAAAACTCAAATTTGGCATTTGTGAATAAATGCGAGCATTTCAATAGATCTAGCAGCAATAACATCAACAACGAAATGACAGTGCTAAAAGAATATTTTCAGACCAATTTCTTATTCATAGAATAAAAATATGTGGAGAGGGAAACCTCTCCAGACATTTCGGATTTTTATGGTCCTGTATATAGAGGAGTTGCCTTGAAAGTTAATGACTTCAGTGTGTCTTGATCGTGCTTTACTACTTCTGCAGGAAGTGGAACATAACCTAGGTTTGCTGAAAGCTTTTGCCCATCAGTAACTGCCCATGATATAAAGTCAACTAACGCTTTTGCTTTGGTTTGATCTAAGCTGGGATTGGTGCTCAAGTCTTTGGGTAGAAGCAGATACGTGAAAGTTGCTATAGGATATGTACTTGATCCTGGTGAATTTAACAGCGAAACTTTGGTCCACGATTGATCGCCTGCAGGAAGAGATTTAGCTATGGGCGCATTGGCTACTGCCGCTTGAGTTGAATTCAAGGAAGGCGCGGTAAAGTTGCCTGCAGGATTCTTTATGAGAGCATAAGGTATACCAGTGGTAAGAGCATAATTTAGTTCTACATACCCTATGGTATTGGGTGAGCCTTTGATAGCATTTGCGACACCTTCGTTACCTGGTGCACCTATTCCAGTTGGCCATGGAACTGACTTTGAGGCTCCAATGGTCTGATTCCACGATGGACTTGCTTTAGAGAGATAGCTTGTCCAGACAAAGGTTGTTCCGGATCCGTCTGATCTGTGAACAACTACAATACTAGCGGCAGGTAGAGTTACTCCCGGATTTAGCGCTTGTATCTGTGGATCATTCCATTTTGTTATTTTACCTTGAAAGACGTCAGCAAGGACCGGACCTGTAAATTTCAAAGTCTTAGTTGGAATGCCGGGGACGTTATACGCTATCGCTACTGAACCTATTGTTTCGGGGATTTGGACAGCCCCTGGAGCGGCTTGTCGTTCTTTAGCAGTGAGGGGTGCGTCGGAAGCACCAAAATCTACTGTCTTTGCAGTAAATTGTTTGACTCCTCCACCGCTTCCTATAGATTGGTAGTTAATGTTTACATCGGGGTGGATCTTTTGATAAGCAACACGCCATGTATCAATTAATGGAAATGGGAAGGTTGCGCCAGCTCCATTAAGAGTCACTTGGCTTTGCGCAAAGGACTTTTGTGATGCACTTACAGAGATTATCATTGTAGATAACAATGCGACTGCAATCAATCCTAATAATCGTTGATTTCTCATTTGCATGTCAATGCTTATTAGAATAGTTAATAATTGTCTTATGGTAATAAATCATATAGAATACATGTTACTATACGATCAATATAGATACGTTAGATTTTATTTATACTATTAGTTCTAATCCTTAAGAGTAATTATGTATGCATATTATTCCATCACTTTAGAAGTCGTTGGAGTGATGATCTTTACTTATTCGTGGGCATGTTGGATCGAGCGGCCATTTCATGAAACATACAACAATAAGTGCTACACATTTTCTTTCAAGTGGAATAAATAAGAATCGTCCTTTCTGAAATTACTTATTATGTCATAATTTTACTTCTGAAAAAACATTCTTTGCATATCTGGACAGAATGCCATATTGAATAACACTCGACCACTAGATGAATATTAATACCAGGTGAGGTGACCGTATTATACTAGTGCAAATATCCGCTCTCTTCTCTGATTATGATGGAACTTTATGTCCAACTAGCAATATGAAGGATCGTAATAGAAATAAAATTCCTATAAAAGTAGACGAAACGTTATCGGAAATTTCTAAAGAAATACCCGTCTGCATTATATCTAGTAAGGATTACGGCTTTCTTTTTGACAAGACAAGATTTGCTAGAATTGTGTCATGTATTATGGGTATTGAAACTATTGTTCTAGAGAGGCAAGTGGCTCATTTAATTACAGATGTTACATCCTTAAGCGATAACTCTAAACTATTAACCACCTTGGGAAAGCAAGTAGCCACGACTTTTAACGATGTATCTATAGACTATAAGTATACTTCTAAAGAGAGGATGCTAGTAGGAATTACAATAGACTACCGTCAATTGGAGGATTGGCGATCATACAAGGCAAAAGTGGAACCGATTTTATACGAAATGATTCAACAAACTAAGAAGTCTCAAACATCATCTTCAGCATCTAAACTATACGTTGAAATGTATTCTACACATCCTTTCATTGATATCTATGGTATCAAGTGCGATAAAGGGATTGCATTTGACTCCGTATTGAAACTTCTCGATATGGACAGATCAAAGAATAAGGTAATGTATCTAGGTGATTCAGAAAATGATAATTACGCTTTTGCGAAAGCTGATGTCTCAATTGGTGTGCACTCAGATCGAAGGTTACATCCACGCTTAGATTGCCAATATAATGTAGACTTTGATAGATTGGCATTATTTCTCAGCAGATTGTCACATGATAATTTTGAATTTTCTGATAAGCTGCTCTATTGATATAGACTAAATTTTCTTTTATATTTAGAACACTTCAACCTCATGTAGACTCACGAGACCATTATCATTGACCATTCTCTTAATCTGAGGGAGCAGAGGTTCAAGTCGTGCTTGTTCATCAATAATTTCCATCACCAGCGGCATATTGATGGTTATTCCTTCAAGCTGGATTGTAGATCTACGCCGCTTTCCAAATCCATCAACACCAGTCCAGACGGTCGCGCCAGAAATCTTGGCCTCCATCAAAAATTCTATCAATACCTTGTGTAATGGTTTGCCATGAAATCGATCATTTCTCTTTATCCTTATCGTGAGGCACCACATCTTCACTCTGGTCATACCTATCTCACACTCCTCTTAGCACGATAATGCTGGTCAAGGCTCTTCCTCCAATCAAGAAACCTAATGATAATCCTACATTAGCCATTATATTGATTGCAGCTGTATAGAATAGTCTATTATCGAATAAATTGCTTGTTTCAAGAGCAAATGAAGACATTGTGGTAAGCGAGCCACAGAATCCTACTGCAACAAGTATTGAATATTTTGTATCTAGATTCCAAAAAACGGAAATAATTGAAAATACACCTAAAATGAAACTACCTATAACATTGACAATCAGGACATTAACTGGAAGAACTCCTAATATGATTGGAGAAGAAACTATCTTATATCTAAGAAATGCACCCGCAACAGCTCCAATGACAAGAAGAATGAATTCTATTCCTTTCATTTTTTAGTTATAGCCCACCATGTTACATTTTTTATTTTTGTATTTAGGTAGGCATTATCAGCATCATATTTACAACTAATGCGTTTTTGGCATGCTGCGGATGAGAAGCTATGCCGAGGCTAATGCCATAGCCGAAATTCAATACAACTAAGCACCTTTTAAAGTTATTGTAGGCGAAATTTCCTAACTAATAAAGAGTTACCAAAGACAGCTGAATCACTTACAATCCATCCTAGCGCAGCCAGTGTTGGCGTTAGTATAAGTGAATGAGTAAATTCATATAGCAATCCAGCAGCTATTGATATTGTTATAGCATTGTAAGCAAATGACATTATTAAATTTTGCTTAATTTTCTTTAACGAGTATTCACCTATTTTTAATACAGAAACAACATGATTAAGATCACTTTTAATCAGTATTACGTTTCCAGATGACATGGCAATATCTGTGCCGGAACCCATTGCTATTCCTATATCGGCTTGTGTTAACGCAGGGGCATCATTGATACCATCTCCAATCATTGCAACCTTTCTACCTTGATTTTGGAGTTCTTCGATTTTCTGTGCTTTCGTTGCTGGAAGTACTTCAGCCCAAACATTGCTTATACCTAATTCCTTGGCAATAGCAGCAGCAGTTCTTTCATTGTCTCCAGTCATAAGTAGAATATTGTACGTCTTTTGTTCCATGCGTTTAATCTCATCAATCGTATGCTTTGCATTGTCTCTTAATGTATCTGCGACGGCTATTAACCCAACTAGTTTGTCCTCAACGAGGATGGCAACTACGGTTTTGCCTTGTGACTCGAGTTCAGTTATTTTTGATTGCATTTTTTGGGGAATTGTTGTCCCATTGTTACCACTGCTTCTATTAGGACTACCTACAAAGATTCTTTTCTCAAAGTGGGATGCAACTACGCCATAACCAGTTATTGAATTGAATTCAGAAATATCAAGAGTAGGTATGAATTGTTCTTGTGCCTTATTAACAATGGCCATTGCTATTGGATGTTCTGATTTATTTTCAGCAGAAGATGCTAACTGAAGAAGCTCAAACTCAGTGTAACCCTCACTTGGGATCACATTTGTTACTTGATGCATGCCCTGTGTAAGGGTACCTGTCTTGTCAAATACGATTGTATCAATAGACGAGAGCTTTTCTAAATACTGCCCTCCTTTTATGAATACACCTTCCCTCGCTGCTCTATCTATTCCCAAAGATATTACCATCGGGGTGGCTATCCCTAGGGCACAAGGACATGAGACTACAAGAATTGTAGCAAACACTGTGATAGCAAACGCAATGGATTGATGTGCTCCAAGAATCCAATAAAGTGAAGAAGCAATCGCGATAGAAAGTACAATGGGTACAAAGTATTGAACGGCTCTATCTGCAATCCTTTGAATTGGTGCTTTTGACATCCTTGCCCTTTTAACCATCTCAATTATGTTTGCAAGTACTGTATGGTTAGCTACATTTGTTGCTTTAAATTGGAGATAACCATTCTTGTTGATGGTACCGCCAATAACTTTGTCGCCAATCTTCTTATCGGCTGGCAACGATTCTCCAGTTATCATGGATTCGTCTATTGATGATTCACCAATTATTATTACTCCGTCAGCAGCAATTTTCTCTCCTGGTTTTACAATTACTATATCATCAACGACAATATCATCAGAATCGACAAGCTCCTCTCTTCCATTTCTCATCACTATTGCAGTCTTTGGTTTGAGAGCAATTAGATTCTTTAATGATTCAGTGGTTGTTTTTAGCACTCTCCTTTCAAGATATTCTCCTATTGTAAATATAGTTAAAACAGAAGTGGAAGCTTCAAAGAACTGAACAGGTGAGTTTGTAAATAATAAGGTGAATAGACTGTAAAGATATGCTACACTTGTACTTAATACGACAAGAGTATCAGTAGTAAATCGCTTTCTGTGTTTTACTGCCTGGAAGAATCTGTAGTAAAATGGTCTTCCAAGAAGAACCTGAACAGGTGTTGCCAAAAGTAACATTATAAATCCCGTTGTAATCGAATGAGGAAGAAGTAATTCCGATAGAACTATTGGTATGGTTAAGGCAAGACCAAGAAATATGAGTAATTTATCATTAAGCCTATTCGTTTGATTGTCGCTTTGTCCATGCTCCACATCATTATATTCATCATCTTCTCCTTCCTTTCTCGTCGTTACGGGTTCATTGCAGCACTCACAGGTAATAGTAGTATCAGCCGAGGAATCAAACTTCTGTTGTTCTGCTTCCTTTTCCTTGAGCATCTTATTATCAATTTTTTTCATAAGACTGTTTTACCTCTTCTTTGGCTCTTCATTATAATTCACACACTCGTATATTCCTCTTGCTACCTCCGACAAGATAGCATCACTTTCTTCTAAAATCTTTGAGACCTTCTTGTTTCGAAGACTGTAAATTATGTTCTTTCCTTCTCTTCTATTCTGGACAAGTCCACAATCAAGTAGACAGGATAAATGATTTGACACGTTAGACTGACTATGATCAGTATCTTTAACAATTTCTGAAGCAGATCTTTCACCAGCTCGTAATAGCTCAAGGATAGAAAGCCTTGTAGAGTCTCCAAGTCCTCTGAACAGCTTTGCCTTTAGTGATAGCCTTTGCAGTTGTATTGACATAGACATATCATTAACTAATGATATGATAATGTATAAAATAAAGGTTTCCGTCCAGATACAGCAAATAAGAAAGAAGTGGACCGTTTTGATTGTCTGCAGAGCCACAAGAAAATAATTGATGATTCATCTATGTCTTCACAGGAAGTAAAAAGTATCATCTATTGCTGGAACTATGGCTTGTATGATATCGAGACGCAAGTGTCTCATGTGTAATGGAAATTATCAGAACAATTAGATGAGAGTTCAACGAGATAGATCAACTTTTTGAGAGATCTTTTAGGATTATTTTTATGGTAGTTGTATGTGTGTGCTATGGTGGATCAACTAACAATACTTATTCTTGCTCCAATCTTCTTTGCAATAAGTTTTGTTTATTCCAGTGTAGGGTTTGCAGGAGGTAGTAGTTATATTGCGATACTTGTTCTCGCCGGTGTAAGCCTATATACTGTGCCTCCAATATCGCTGGCCTTGAACATAATTGCTGCCAGTATGGCCTTTATCAATTATGCAAGAGCCAGGTACTTTTCACTAAAATTTTCAATTCCATTTCTATCCTCACTACCTTTCGTTTTCTTCGCTGGATTGCTTGTACTACCAGAAAGGAGTCTTGTACTCGTATTTGTAAGCGCACTATTTGCCGCTTCAGCTGCTCTCCTGGCTTCAAGTAATAAGATTAGAACCCAACCGACTAAAATCAGAAAATTGAATCTTAGTAACACGAAACTTGCACTCATTGGAGTCCCAGTAGGAGCCGTGTTGGGTGTTGTTGCTGGTTTAGTAGGAATTGGAGGTGGCATATGGTTATCACCACTGCTTATACTTAGTGGATTAGCTGATCCTAAAAGGGCCGCAGCTACAGCCAGCTTCTTTATAGTAACGAACTCAATTATCGGTTTGTTAGCACATTCAATAAGTAGGTCAATTGATCTCTCTCTTCTAGTACCGCTAGCTGTGGTTGTGTTGGTAGGTGGATTTATAGGATCTAAATTTGGTGCATTTAAACTTGACCATGATAAAATAATAATGATAGTTGCAGCAGTAGTAGCAGTTGCAGGAATTGAACTAACCATTAAACTATTGGTCTAGCTTCGTCTCTACACTAATCAATCCTATTGTGTTTCAATCGTGCTTATCGTCATTATTCTTAGCCCCACACGAACATGATTTTTGCTATATATCGTCTGTTGTCAGTCGCTTTAATTTGGTCTTGCCCGTTACAGCCAATATAATTGGAAAAAGATAATAGAAATAGATCGCCACAGATAATGGAAGGCCAATTCCTTGGCTACTTTGCAGGCTATCCTTCTTATCTGCACGTGATCTCATTTCCTTATACGAGTCAACAAGGTCAGTATCCAACGTTACTGTTATTATATCCGTTAGGATAGTTTGGTAGGCTAGACAACATTTCTTTTGATAGTCCTCCATTAGCGAATAATAGAACTCCACAATTATCGCATCTAAGAATCATGTTTAGAGTGTTAGTAGGTTTTAGATTAGCAAAATCTGGCTTTCAGTCTAGCCCGAACAATTAGGAGGACTTTATAAGGGAAATTTTGCTGATTTGCCTGAAAACTATACTGATTTCATTACCGGATACTTTGATGCTTCTTATCTACGCCAGAAACATAATTCTATTGATTACATAAAAAATCATCCATCTGATTTTCCGAACATATTCCTAGCAAAGCTGCTGTCAAAGTGGAGACAAGGGTTAACAGAAATTTGAAGAAGCTATCATATCCTTCTTTATGTAAATGGTTCTAAAGCTCTAGCTGTATTTCTCAGACTCAAACTTGGGAAATATAAGTACGAAGCTTTATTTCATAGAAAGAAGCCATAAATGTTAAATCCGCTAGACGTAATGTCAAGACATCCTTCTCTCTTTCTCTTGATAATAATATTTTAGAACGCTCGCATTTCTTCCTAAAACCAAACCCGCACCAACGATAAGAAGCAAGTCCGTAATTGTAAGAGCTAATACTGTCGTTGCTGGATCAGTGTGAACCATGGGCATAATAACGGTAGCAGTACCATTTCCTAATATTATTTGTTGATTATTAAAATACAATTTCTCTGAACCGATAAAGAGAAAGTTAATGGCAATACGTATGGTTAGTGCTGCAACATATAACAAAAATATCGACAATCCTCCTCTTACGTAGACAGCGGGATTACCATCATCACTATTAGGTAATTTCACAAAAGAAAGGGTTCTTCTAGAATATCTATAAGAACAATATGATGCCACCACAACAACAGCTAGATAAGGAATAACATATACGACTGGAACATTATCAATTACAAAAGAATTGTAAACTAAGAAGGAAGAAATAGCAACGAAATAGGCAGAAAAGATAATTGTCTTTTTTACATTTACTTTTGTTCCCTGAATAGCCTTTTTAGTTCTAAAAATAATCATGATTGTCGTAATGACGAGTGTGAACATCAATAGATAAAGGCCGTTGTTAGTAGACATTACAAAGAGAATTAGCGCATATACACTATATACTTTAGTTAGTTAGTATCTAATCAAATCCTCATCTCCTATTCTTCTAGAATGTGAAGCCTTGGAAGTATATTCACAAATTTACCCTGCCGAATTCATCTCTAGCCATATTAGAGTGAGGTAGTAGCAATGGTAGGTACCCATATAACTATTTAGAAATGATTGATGCCGTGTTTGGGAAGGAAGAAAACACTATCGAGTGCGCAGCTACAAGATCAAAGAATATTATGACACTAATTGCTTTACAGTAAATATCAAATCAGACGATGGAACATTGTAAACAATGTGCTCAAACATGTAGAAAATGTGCTTCAGAATGTCGTAAAATGACAAGATAAATAAAAACAAAACTGATTATGACAATTCTATTTTTCTTTTAACTGCTATCGACATTGATCCTCCTAGCGAACCAATGTATTCAATGATGACGTGGCAAACGTGGTGGTGGTAGCAACCCACAAGCTGTGTAATCAGAAACCAGTTGTGCCATATTTAATAAGATTTGTACAATGATAATCATATTGATATAGGCGTAGTGATGCAGGCTAAGAGCATAAATCCATAATCAAAAAATTATCACCTAGACATCGTTTCAATTTTACTTCTGTATTTCTGTTTATATAGAGTTAAACAAGAATTGCAGCAGAAGTATCTTTCATATTGGCCCACTCTTAGTAACTTCGCATCTCTAAAAATATCATTATCGCAATAATCACATTTTATTTTCGGGAAAACTCCTTCTTTTATAACAGGAACATTTTGATCGTCTTTGATTGTTTTTGTTATCATCTGATAGGAAGCAGATTTTATACCTTCCATATTCGCAATCCTAGTTTTCATAAATTCCTCCAAGTATTCTGGATGCTGTGCCATTGTTACTTTGATTATTATATTGTGTTCACCAGTCATTTTGTAAACACCTGTCACCTGCGGAATTGAAGATAGCTTATTTGCAATATCAACTGATTGCGACGCATTTGTCTTGATGAAAATAAGGGCAGACATTTGACTATCTATCTTTTCAACGTCAAAGATAGGTTGTATATTTTTGATAATCCCCACTCCTCTCATTCTGCTAAACCTTGCTTCCACGGTAGGTGTACTTACTCTTATCTCTCTTGCTATCTGTCTAACAGACTTTCTACCATCCTGCATCAATGATTTGACAATTGCGATGTCTATGTTGTCAAGTTTAGTATCCAAAACGCTTCTACTTCAATAAATAATATACCTCGTATTAATCGTTGTGAGTAAACGAATACGATGATTCAATTTCCCCTGCAAAGTGAAGGAGTGCCTATCAAATTGATATTTTCTTAAGAAAGTTTTAATTTACATTTGTAAGCTATCTAATTAAAATATCTGAGATAGTTGGTACTATATGATGCTACTTTTTCTCAGGATAAGGTCGAATAACATGATGATTACTGGACGATAGAGAGAAGAGTGAAGCGACGAAATGCCTTCTGTGAAATTTCTTGTAACTATATTTGTAATAATTGGAATAATTATAGTAGTGGGGGTAGGATTTTCTTTTTCGTCGCGACCAAGTTTTCCAGCGGGTAATAACGAAAAACCTAATACCAATCAGGAGTTCAAACCACAATCATCAATACATAACACAAAGGTGTATAACAATCCAATTAATCCAATCATACATCAAGTCTTTCTCAATAATTCCACCCATATTGATACACCGTACGTAAAAGAATACACCATGTCTAATGGTACCTGGCCCAATGCCATCCTCGTAGCAAGAAATGGAATAGTTTGGACAGTTGGAACGATATCTCATACTCTGATTAGCTTTGATCCAAAACAAGGTAAGATAATATCATCATATCCAATCATCACCAGCGAACAGAAAATTAACAGCAAGAATAGCACCCAATCCAACCAAGGATTTCAGATGGTATGGTCTATTGTAGAAGGTAGTGATGGTTCAATATGGTTCCCCCAAGGAGGCTCAGATCCACTTTGGCGCTTTGACCCTAATACGGAGAAATTTCAGGTTATTCATTCCATAAGCGCAGCGCCTATGCAAATGAAGGTTGATAAAAGATCAGGGAATATATGGTTTACAACATTTGGAAGTGGCACGTTTGGAGTTATACAGAAGTTAATTGGAAATAGAGAATACAAAGTAACTGAATTTAACTTAGGCAATGATTCTTTTCCAAGTGGGATATTTCTACAAGGAGATTCAGTTTGGATTACAGAGACATTAAATCATAATAAATTGGTTGAATTTAAGCCAATAGTCGATGCCAACGGAAAGGTTGTAAATGTTACAAAGGTTTTAGAAATACCATCATCGTCACCATCCTCTTCTAGCACGCAAAAACAACTCTTTACAACACCTACTGACCTTGTAGTTTTCGCTAATAGTACTAGACCATCATCAATATGGCTTGCTGAACATGGGACCAACTTTATAACAGAATATCGTATAGATTCTCATAGTGTAATAAGATTTCCGACATCTAGTAGCCCTCGTCATTACATCACCTTACCCTATTGGATTGCAGAG
>WNGG01011265.1_pt1 | contig 15055 bp, 12 predicted proteins | sample 5400661 | NCBI WGS metagenome assembly WNGG01 (sample SAMN13153372, study PRJNA577476) | soil metagenome | isolation source: 100 cm soil or saprolite under Garry oak tree replicate 1 | place: USA:California | collected 2016-06-15
ATTTCAGAACTCGCTCGCCGAAGTTTTGGTTGACTTGTTGCATGACTCGGCGTGATAGAGCTGTTCTTCGATCGTACATTGTCAGTATTATTCGATAGTCGAAAGCTGCTTTCAACCGGGATCTCACGAGATCCATGACCTTGAGAAGTGTTGGTAGCCCCTCCATGGGATAGAACTCGCATTGCACTGGGATCAGTACCAAGTCGGATGAAACTAAGGCATTGAGTGTGAGTAGTCCGATGTTCGGTGGACAGTCGATGACGATTTGCTCGAACTGTTCTTTGATAGGGCTAATTGATTCTCTTAGCACGTATTCTCTACCGGGGGTTGATGAAAGTTCTACTTCTGCACCGGCTAGATCCAAGTTGCTTGGTAGTAGCGAGAGTTTCTCAATGCGGGTTTTCAGGAGGACTTCTTCGGCTTTGCGTGATTGAGAAAGAACGTTGTAGACTGTTGAAGAGAGGGTCGCTTTCTCGAAGCCTAGCCCGGTTGTAGCGTTCCCTTGAGGGTCCAAGTCCACGATCAGGGTCGTTTTCCCTTCGATCGCAGTTGCGGTTGCGAGGTTGACTGCGGTTGTAGTCTTTCCAGTCCCGCCTTTGTTATTCAGTACGCTAACGATCAATGCTGTAGGGGCTCTATTCTGGATAATTACTAAGAGATTGATTCGCAGAAAATAGCTAATAGAAACATCTTGAGACACCAATATGGTCAGAATCTCTATCCCTTCCGAGGAGTAATCCTCAGAGTTTCAGACCCTTCATATAAGCGGCTGAAGGGGCCCGCCTTATATGGGGATGCAGGATCCAATCGTCTCACCAAGGAACATTGTACTGAATTTGCTAATCTATCATTAGACGATCCAAAAGGATTAGCGAGCTGGCTCTCATGAATGAGGATATAGTCAACGCTAGCTCGAATTTCTCAAAGCAGCGGATTCTCGATCTCAATAAGGAAGTTGTCGAATGCCGAGTTTGTCCACGGCTGGTCGAATATCGCGAGGGGATAGCTCGTGTGAAGAAGAAGCGGTTTCTGAGTTGGAACTACTGGGGCCGACCCGTTCCTGGTTTCGGGGATACCGCGGCTTTGATTTTCGTGATTGGGCTAGCCCCAGCATCTCACGGCGGGAATCGGACCGGAAGAGTGTTTACGGGAGATAGGAGCGCCGATTTCCTTGTCAAGGCGCTTTGCGATGGGGGATTTGCAAACCAGCCTCGCTCGGTCGACGTGAATGACGGGTTGGAATTGCATGGAGTTTACATGACTGCCGCTGTAAAATGCGCCCCTCCCAACGATAAACCCACTAACGAGGAAATGGCGAACTGTGCCCATTTCCTGAAGTCGGAACTAGAGATCTGCAATAAGTCCAGGATCATCCTCTGCCTAGGACAGTTTGCTTACCGTTCAACAATGGCTCAATTGACAAAGAACAACCTCTTCACATCCAAGATTCCAACGTTTGAACACGGGCTAAAAGTCAACCTTCCAGACGGGCGAAAGGTCGTTGCATCCTACCATCCAAGTCCCAGAAACACTCAAACAGGTACACTAACCGCTGACATGTTCGTGGCTCTTCTCCGGAAGATACGCAAGGATTTGAGTCTCATGTCATAGATTTCAATGCCGGAAATAGGATCCTATCGAATTAACATGGTCTAGAAATCTATCTGGAAGGTCTTGGTCGTTCTATCTGAATGTCGCGTGAGAGGTATTCTTTGGTCTTTGACTCTGCCTGAACTAGGAGCTCCTCGAAGTGCTTGTTCAGTGTATTGATCTTTTCCTCGGCCAGGTGACGTCTCTCCGTGGCTTGAAGCTCATCCTTCTTCCCATCGTCGATCTTCTTGAGAACAATTTTTCTCTCGAGATAGAGATTCTTGCAGGTTGGGTCGTGCAGGAGTCGCTGTCGTTGACCTAGAAGGTTTCGGCCTTTGCTCTGTTTTTGAGCTAGGTGTTCGGTTGTTGTCAGCTGGTCGAGCTGAACCACGACTCTGGTAGTCTTACGATGGCTGAGTCCCATTTTGCCCGAGTCCAGAGCACTCTTGAGGTTGGTCAGAATCGGGGTGAGGTAGGGTCCTGAGTCTCGGGATAGAAAGCTCCTGTAGGGGGACTGAATATATTCGCCCAATGCTTCTCTTTCCTCAGATCTTAGGGCGATTTCGCCTCTCTGGGAAAGGTCTCTGAGTTTTCGGAGGGGTCGTCGGAGATGGGTAAGTGTGTCTGTTCTGAACTCCCTGCTTTCCTTGCGAAGCTCCTTCTCGATCTCCAGAACTTGTTTGAGAGAGTCGTTCGACGTAATTGTCTCCAGCTCGATTGACAGCTGTTTGAGGGCGGACGAGAGCCCCTCGCGGGTTCGTTCAAGTTCGATGTTCTCTTTCTTCTTCTCGTCCTGTTGCAGTCCGACTTGATGGATCGTCTCAACAATGCTGGTTAGAGTCTTTGCACGTTGGAGGTTTTCCCCGTCTCCTTCTAGGAACTGAGATATTTTTTCAGCTACTTTCGCTATTCTCTCGACGATCCCTGAGAATGAGAGCATGTCCAGTAGGTATAGTCCGTGGATTTCTCTTTGGGTATTGTTTCTGTTCTCTTTGAGAGATCGGGCGGTGTTGGAGAGGTTGTCCCGTAGAACCTTGAAGGAGTCCCAGCTGACTTCTTGAGGGATCTGGATTTTTTCTAGACCGGAGACCCCATCTCGGGCAACCCGACCCACAACTCTTGCGGCTCGATAGGAAATCGGGTCTTTCTTGGTGGCAAGGTTTCCGTCGGCTTTGCGAGAGAGTTCTTCGAAGAAACTTCGGGCTTCATCAAGCGCACGGCGGGCGTCGTCAGAGAGTTTTCCCGCCTTGTTCCTTGTAGGGCGCAGAGCTTTCTCGAGTTCTTGATCCAGCCAGGTGTCGTATTCGTCTAAGCGGATTTTCAATTATCGGGGGACCAGGGGAGGATTCTTACCTAGTCTCCTCTCTCAAATTAATGACTATGGTGTCCATTGTCTGCTGAGCCTTTTCCTTCCTCTTAGCCAGATCAGATATCAACGACTCGTACAATTCTCTAGCGATTCTTCCACTTCTGTACTGGTTCCTAAGGTCTGCTGACGTGGTTCGGACTACTTGGATGTCCGCCTCGGCTCGCTCGAGCCTCTTGATCATGTCCTGGTATCGCGGATTTGCCTTTGATAATTGGTCTTTGATCGGAGCCAGGGTTCTTTCCAACTCGGCTATTCTTAAATCGATGACGCGTCTTCTTCTCTTGTATTCATGGCGGTTAAGCGCTCCCCTCGAGAGGTCCTCGTCCATTTTCTCCGCTTCCAGTCGCATTGCTGATTTTTCATCATACAATTCTACGAACCTTCCAATAAGCTCCGAAGGAGCGCCGGAGACTGACACACCAGCGGTCCCGGTGGCGCCGACTGCGAGAACGACGGCCGCGATCGATCCCACGGCAAGTCCCGCCCATCCAAGGGCCGAGAGGCTTGCCCAGAATGGGTCAAGCTGATAGTCCATGGTGAACGACAGGTTGGACATTGGGGTGACCGTGGAGACCTGCACAAGGATCTGGTTGCCTGAAATTGTGAATGTCTGGCCGCTTAGAGAATCGAGGCGAAAACCCCCTGGAGTAACTATTTTCATTTGCAAGACAGGTTCAAAGAACTTGACGTTGTCGAGCATGCGGAAGTTCAGCTCGAATCGCCCTAATCCCTTCGACGTCAGGTAGGACAGGGTTGGGAGGGAGTAGGTGATTCTGGTCGAAGAAGAACCTCCACTTTTCAGGGTTCCGAACCTAGGAGCGAAAGTCACCGCCGTCGAACCATCGGGTGCTGTTGACGCCGTTAGGGTTGCAACTGATGGGATGATATCGCTCGCTATGGCGCTCTGAACGTTCTTCGGAACAGGCAGAGCGATGTTGGCTAGGTCATGTCCCTTGTTAGTGATGTCGTAGAAGTCTGTGACCTGAATCGAGCCGCTCTGCGCGAGGGCTATGGTCCGGTTCGCGATTACATCTAGGATGCTCTGGGTGGTTGACGAGAAGGTCATCGTGGCGACTGTCGTGTTGAACTTTTGAAGAGTTTTGGTTTGAGTCGTGAAGGTGGCGGTGGCGAAGGTCCCGTCTATAGCTGATACTTTCGGGGACTGCCAGTCACCCGTCTTGACTGAGAGTTGTGCACTAGTAACATTGTATGTCCCGTCTGTCAGAGGGAAGGGTTCGAACGCGAAGCTAAAGTTGTTTAAGGTTGAGTTGAAGCTTAGCAGGTCTGAGTACACGCTAGTGAGGTTGAAGTCGTAGGTGCCAGTTTTTGCAGAAGGAAATGCGATGTCCAGCTCGGAGTAGTTGCCAACCAAGGGCAAGGGGAGGCTCCTTACTGCGGGCGGAGAGATCCTCAGCTGGTTCGATTGCGAGTCCACGGCCTGAGTGAATCGGAGTCGGCTGGCCAAAGAGGACGGTATGCCGAGCGTGATCTGGGATACTGGCGAAGCTCCTGTCGTCAGACTGAACTGATCGCTAACAAAGGTCACGCCCCAATTGTTAGTAGTAATAGATCTGCTCACCGTAACGGTGCAACTGCTCGAAGTGCAGCTGGTCTGGGCGAACGCTGGGCCGGGAAGCTGGGTTGACAACAATGCCAATAGTAGGAGCGCGAGTACGAGTGCCTTCATTTGCGGAAACCATTGTGCACCGTGGGAGTTTGCTAAGCATCCGGAAAGACTCCCTACTTATTTATTCCCATACAAGTACGAAACGCGATACTAAGGTATCGCTTTGCAGAGCATTTTGGTCACGGGCGCTGGAGGTAGCGCTGGCAACAATGTTTGCTGGAGCTTGCGTGTCAGCAATGACGGCAAGAAAATCCTCCTCGATGGAACTGACGTTGACAAGACAAGCATTGAACTTAATGGATGGATCGACAGAGCCTACATTCTTCCATCTGCTACTAGCCCTAGATACGTGTCGCGCCTTAACCAGGTCATCAGGAAGGATAGTGTCGAGATGGTTTTTCCTCAGCCTGACTCAGAAGTAGGTCGAATATCGAGGGACAGGGACCAAGTTCGCGCCTCGCTGTTCCTCCCGGACCGTGAGGCTGTGAAGGTGTGTCAGGACAAATACGAGGCGTTGTCTAGGTGGTTCAAGAAGGGACTCAGGGGGCAACCGATCGTTCTCTCGCCCGGTAATCCTAGGACCCGGCAATCAGTTAGGAGGCTTGCCTTTCCCTGCTGGGTCCGAGCGAGACAAGGGGCGGGTGGAAGCCTCAGCTGTCTAGCCAGAAGCTGGAGGAGTGTGGAACACTGGATCAGCTACCATTGGGCGGAGGGACTGAAGACCGATTTCATCGTCGAAGAGTATCTCCCAAATCGAGATTTTTGTTTCATGTCGGTCTGGAACGAGGGGAAGCTGGTGACTTCGATGGTGAGGGAGAGACTGAGCTGGGTGGGACACCGAATTGTAGGGTCAGGTGGAACCTCCAAGCTAAACCGGGTAGTTCACTCAAACAAGGTAAACACTGCCGCTATTGAGGCGATAAAGGCCGTCTCCAAGAATCCTCATGGAATATTCTGTGTCGATCTAAAGGGAGACGCGAGCGGCGTTCCGCGCCCGACCGAGATCAATTGCAGGTTCACGACCAACGTTCACTACCTCACCCTGGCCTCTTTGAAGCTAGGTCATCCAGAGTGGAATTTTCCATGGTTGGCAACAAGAATATGTCTGGGTGAGAAGATACCATCGACAAAGACTCTGAACGCATTGCCCGCGAACCTGCGGTTCACGAAGAATACTGACATGGGCTTCACAATGGTAGAGGATGACGAATGGCGGGCAGAGGACTACTCCTAGGCAGGCTCTGCGGCACCTTCTCTCTTTCTGTAGAAGTACAGGCGGACTTGTCGGTCCCATATGAAGAGCCAGGACGTCGACAGAACTAGGGCTATCATGGCCTTCACGCCGGCGTCGAAATAGCGGCCGAGGCCTGGGTCTAACTGTAGACGAAGCGGCGCTACGAGTAAAGCGAGGATTCCAAATCCGAGTATCATCAGCCCCCACTGGGTAACGAATACGATGAGTTGTAAGGCAGTAGCTCGCTGGTTCAGTTTTTTCACCCTACCAGAATCATCGTGATCAATGCTAGTGTTGCCGAGATTAAGTAGAGTCCAAATATCGTCGATACGATCTCAGGCTCTTTGGCCGGTCGACCGACTAATAGGGTTCTGACAAGGGTCAGTGGTGCTTTGGGATCTGATGACGCGGCAAGACGGCCATCGTCGAGCAATTTTGTTGGTTTTGCGTTCAGTGCTCTGTGCTCGGTGAACCTTTTGATTTTTGAGAGGAAGAAGAAGGAATTCTGGATGTTGGGAAACATGGCAACTATGCTCGCTATTTCACTCCTGCTGAGTATGGCGAGCGCGCCTAGCGCTGCCCCAATTGATAGTTGTCCCACGTTTCCAGCGAAGGCTCTGGACGGATACCGGTTGAAGTAGAAGAATCCCAAAGCGGCGAAGAGCAGAGAAGCGTAGAGGAAGACTGAGCTTGGAGCGGGGTCCGTGATGAGGACTCCTATGAGCAGGGCCGCAGAGATTATTGAGACGCCTCCAGCCATGGTTCCATTCAGGGGGTCAAGCATGTTGGTCGTGTTCGAGGTCACTGAGATGGCGACCGGTATGCTCAACGGATAGATGACTGGCAGGTGGAAAGCTCCGAAGATAGGAACTTGGAGCGTGGGGTTGTACACTTGATTAGGGTAGAGCAATCCGAGGGCTACTATTGGTAGACCACAGAGAAGAGTGAGAAGAGGTTTGTAGATACCCCTCATCTTTAGGCGGTCATCCACGGCCCCCACGATTGCTGCGGACCCGACGACTAGGGAAAAGGCGAGCATCATGAGCGAGTTCCCCCCATCGATTAGAACGTACGCGGTAGACAAGAGTATCAGCGTGATCGGTATTGATGCACCGCACATCTCAGGGATCTTTGGCTTACTCAACTTGTGAACATCTATTCCAACAATTCCTCTCTTCGCGTTCATTTTCATGAAGAAGCGAGTGAGAACTAGGGAGACTGGAAAAGATACTATCGCAAGTAGGATGGCAGTGGTAACCTCCCACCCGCTAGGGAGCATGAATGCGGCTTATCGGAACCGATTATAAAAGAGATGATTTCCTCGGGCGAAGGATTATCAGTAGTCGGAAACCGACCGCGATAAAGAATCCCGATGGCGACATTCGACCATCCCTTTCTCCCCAACGCAGGTGCGCCGATTCGAAAAAAAATGCTCGAGGCCATCGGCGTCGCCTCCATAGACGAGCTATATTCTGACATTCCAAGTCAGGTTCGAACGAATCGTCCGTTGAAGGTGGACTGGCTGCCTTCAGAGCAGGAGGTCAAAGATCACATAGATCACATGCTAGCCGAGAACAAATCGGCGAGTGATATGCCAGTCTTCCTCGGGGCAGGCATCTACAATCATTATCTTCCCGCGGCGGTCGAGGCTATACTCGCAAGGACCGAATTCCAGACCTCTTACACTCCCTATCAGGCGGAGATCTCCCAAGGACTCCTCCAGTCCCTATTCGAATTCCAGTCCATGATCGCTGACCTTACCCAGATGGACGCCGTCAACTCCTCGCTATACGATGGGTCAACGGCTCTAGGCGAAGCCGCTAGGATGGCGTCTAGAGCGACGGGAAGGAAGAAGATCTTGGTGCCCGAAGGTTTGCATCCTGGAAAGTTCTCTGTTTTGAAAAACTACACGGAACCAGCAGGCATCGGAATCGAGACTTTCAGATACGACAGAGAGACAGGGGGCCTGGAAAAGGGCGACCTGCAAGCCAAAATCGACCGGGACACCGCTGCGGTATATTGCGAGGTTCCCTCGTTCTTTGGCATCCTGGATCCAGAGGTCGTCAACGTTCCCTCGATTTGTCATGCGAAGGGGACTCTGTCGATTGTGGGCTTTGATCCCGTATCGCTGGGAGGATTGAAGCCCCCAGGAGAGTACGGAGCGGACATCGTGATAGCAGAGGGCCAATCGATATCGACCGAGATGAACTTCGGGGGACCTGCACTGGGGATCATCGGGTGTCGGGGAGAGAACTTGATACGTCAACTACCGGGCCGATTGATCGGCATGACTACAACTCTCGATGGAAAGGAGAGAGCATTCAGCATGGTCCTTCAGACCAGGGAACAGCACATCCGCCGGGAGAAGGCTACATCTAACATCTGCACGAACGAGGCTCTGTTTGCAATAGGAGCAGCTGTCTATCTTTCCCTCCTCGGTCCTCAAGGTCTTCGTCAGCTGTTCGAGAGCATTCTCGTCAGGACGAGCTACGCGATCAAGATGCTTGGGGAGATAACAGGCGTCGTAGTGCCCCGTTTCAGTGGTCCGCACTATCAAGAGTTTGTCGTCTCGTTCAAAGGCGCGAAGGGAACCCTTGCCAGATTGAACAAGTCACTGCTCGGCAATGGAGTTCATGGGGGCAAAAGCCTCATGAAGGACTTTCCCGAGCTCGGTGAGAGTGCCCTTTTCTGCGTGACAGAAGTCCATAGCACCGAAGCCATTGACAAGCTTCGGCTCCTCATCGAAAAGCTTCTAGGGGCATAGAAGTTGTTCCACCAGGCAAAGTGGGACGAACCGCTACTCTTAGAGAGATCGGCTTTGGGCAAAAAAGGCCATAATCCAACAAAACCCAGTGACATCGAACGGAAGGTCGTCGGACATGACCCCTGGAATAACGTTCCAAAAGCCCTTCTGAGAAATGGGCTGCCTCCACTGCCGGAGGTTTCGGAGCCTGAAGTGGTTCGCCACTATACGCGTCTCTCGCAGGAGAACTTTGCGGTAGATCTAGGAATCTATCCTCTCGGGAGTTGCACGATGAAGTACAATCCGAAAGTCTCTGAAGCCATTGCCCAGAATCCGAAACTGGAGAAGATACATCCTGAGCAAGACGAGTCGACGGTGCAGGGCATCCTGGCACTATTGTACCGGTTGGACGAGTTCCTTGCAGAAATCACGGGAATGAGCCGAATGTCGCTCCAGCCCGTCGCCGGTGCAGCGGGAGAATACCTTGGGGCTCTAATCATGCGCGCCTATCACAAATCGAAAGGAGAACTAGAACAGCGGCGTGAAATGATAATCCCGGACTCTGCCCACGGAACGAATCCCGCCAGTGCAGCGATGGCCGGATTCAACGTTGTCGTCGTTCCCTCGAACAGCGAGGGCACGGTGGACCTTGAGGCTCTCCGCAAGGTAGCAGGGCCCAGGACCGCGGGTCTGATGGTCACCAATCCGAACACGCTAGGTATTTTCGAGAAGAATGTTCTCCAGATTGCAGAGACCGTCCATGACGCGGGTGGTCTGCTCTATTACGATGGGGCAAACTTCAACGCGATTCTGGGCAAGGTTCGACCGGGGGACATGGGATTCGATATCGTTCATCTCAATCTACACAAGACCTTTGCAACTCCCCACGGTGGCGGCGGACCAGGCGCCGGACCGGTAGGCGTTAGAAAGGATCTCGAACGATTCCTACCCGTTCCACTGGTTGGATTTGACGGAAAGAAATACTTCTTCGACTACGAGGTTCCCGATTCTGTCGGGAAAGTCACTGCGTTTCACGGCAACATTGGCGTCTTGGTAAGAGCCTATGCCTACATCCTAAGCCTCGGCCCGGAGGGGCTCAAGGCGAAGATCAATGAACAGACAGGTGTCAGAGCGTTGGATATCGGTAAGAGGATGCTAGATTGGGGTCTTCACTCGCCTACAGTCTATTTTCCGCAGATTGTGGAGGAGGCGATGATGGTCGAACCGCCAGAAACCGAGAGTCTCCGCGATCTCGACGAGCTTGTTGAGGCGTTCATCAGAGTTGGAAAGGAAGCCGATTCTGATCCCGAAAGGCTCCGAAGTGCTCCGCACAACACCTCTGTTGGAAGAATCGACGAGGTGAAATATCCAGAAAGCGTAGACTTGACTCGTTCGACAAGCAATGAGCAGGTGTACTTATTAGTATAATGAGATAATCTATCATTTCGTATTACGATTTGAATACGTAATAGCTATTCTATGATATATGATCCTTCCATTCCCAACTGTACTGATCGATTTTGTCTGCAGAAGAAGTCTCTTCCGGCGAGAGGCTCGCGAACCCAGCGCTCAGAGTCTCCGTCGTCGGAGTAGGGGGTGCGGGAAACAATCTGTTGAGTCATGCAATAGGGGGCGGAGTGAGTCCGAGCCGTTGCGTGGCGGTTAACACGGACAGGGGACAGCTCTCCCGATCCTTAGCGAGAAACAAGGTCTTCCTAGACCAGAATGTTGACCCAGCAGCCACAAAATTCGTTACGAGGCGAGACGACCAAAGAATGTTTCAGTCCGCTGCTCACAGAGTCACATCCTACACTGACGGCTCTGACTTTACAATCGTTGTCACTGGTCTCGGCGGGGGTACGGGCACGGAAAGTGCGCCAATCATCGCTCAAAGATCACGGACCCCAGTTCGTCCAGTGGTATCGGTAGTAGCAATTCCCTTCATTCATGAGAGAGAACGTCGGTTCATCGCGTTACGGGGGCTCAAGAGAATGGTAGAAGCATGTGATTGCACCATCGTCATAGATAACGGGCTTGATCGAGACTATCTAAGCACAGCAACGAGAACCACCGACGAGACCGCAAGTATCGCTGTCCGGAGTCTCACTGAGCTGTTGTCGGGGGCAGAAGACGTCGAAGCGAGAGATATTCTAGAGACATTCTCGAAAGGAGACCTCGCCACTGTCTGCAATTTCGCACTTAGAACTGGAGACACGCTTCAATTCTCCGTCATTCAGGCGTTAAGAACGCCATCAGCAAATCTACCTTTGAAACATGCCAAGGGAGCACTACTTCTCTACCGAGGACCCGCCACACTTAGCACCGCCCAGTTTGCCCAAGCATACGACGCATTGGTTTCCCTCGTTGGACATGATCTAGCTTTCATCCACGGAAGTGTCTACACCCAGTCAGAGCCTTCGGTATGCCTCTTCCTAACAGGCTACGCATACGGGACCGCGCTAAACGGGTTCACCGACTTCATCGAACTATACGACGCAGAATACGGCCAGGAAGAAAGCGACGGGCTAACAACATTCTCAGTACCACTTTACCAAATGGAACAAGGTCAGACTCGCAGAGACTAGCCTCCCTCGCGTTTCCTATAGAACATCTTCCGAAATCTTTCATTTGCCCGAACAGAGCGGCCGACGGGGCTCACGGATCCGGATACTAGCGAAGCCAATATCGATCGAGTATCCTTTGATCTGCATTCAATCTCAGTGTAAGCTCTTCCAATTGTCTGGGGTATATGCGAGTCACTTCCAGCCGTCATGGGAAAGTTTTCTCTCTCTGCGAATTTTCGTGCGCGCCTCCATGTCACGGAATGGAAGAAGCTGGAGGAATTGATGACCTCGATCGCATCGGGACGAACCGTCAAAAGATGAGGTCTCACGCTGGATCGCAATAGGTCATACGGATGCGGGATTATCGATACCCCGTTCTGATCCCGGATTCTTCGAATTGTTTCATCTGCCGAGAGTCCTCGAGGAATTGTCTCTGACATCCTAAGTCCGATCAAATGTCCATCCCGTGTCGATATCTCGATCCCGGGAAGTATTATGAGTTCGTCGTCGGAATCCCGAGCAAGAACATTGTGGTCGGTTATCGCTAGACCATCCAGTCCACGATCCCTGCAAATGGCTGGTAGCCCCTCGGGTGAAGTGAAGGCATCGCTCGATCTGCTGGTGTGAACATGTAGATCAAGCTTCAGCTTCAATTGGAGCCCTGCTTCTGATACTCTCCAGTCCAGCTCGAAGCTTCTCGGCATTGACCTTGTGGAACAAAGGTTGGAGAGGACGAACCCTCGTTCCAGGCTTGATGATTGTCTGTCCTGCGGATCTCCACGGAAGGCTAGCCTTTCCCGTCAAGCTCAGGCAGATTTTCTTTGAGGCCGAAGGCAAGAAGGGCTGGAGAAGTATGCCGAGACTTGCTACGATCTGTATCGAGACGCCCATGATCTCGCCTGCCGCCTGTACGTCTGTCTTGTAGAGGCGCCATGGCTCGTGTTCATTGAGGTACCGGTTTCCTTCCCTAGCGAGCTCGACGACTTGCTCTAGACCTTCTTTCAGCCTGAAGTGTCCAAGCCTGTCATCCACCTTCGGTATGGTTGCGCTCATTGTAGCCAGCATCTTCGCATGCTGCCCCTTGCTCGGGTGGTAGTTTGGAACTTTTCCTTTGTAGTATGTTTGAATGAATGAGGTGGTTCGGTGAATGAAGTTCCCAATGACATCGTTCAGCTCGGTGTTGACTTTTCTCTCGAACTCGTCCCATGTGAAGTTGGTATCTTTCTGTTCGGGTCTAAGGCTGATCAATGCGTAGCGCCAGTATTCCGGTCCTGCTAGTTCAACGGCTTCATCCATCCAGACACCGATCTTTCTGCTTCTGGAAAATTTCTGCCCCTCTAGTTGTATGTACTCAGACGAAGAGACTTCCCAGGGCAGATCATAGTTCTCCCTCGTGGCTAGGAGCAACCCTGGGAAGATTACGACATGAAATGGAATGTTGTCTTTTCCAATAAAGTGGACGTTGCGGCTGTCCGGGTCAAACCAGTACTTCTTCCATAAGGATGGCTGCTTCTTTTTTTCAGCCCATTCCTTTGTTGCCGAAACGTATCCAAGGACGGCTTCCATCCAAACATAGATGGTTTTTCCCTCGGCTCCCTTGAATGGTGCTGGTATTCCCCAGGCGTTGTCGCGGGTTAGTGAGCGGGGCTTAAGCCCCTCTCTAATCCAGCCAAGGCTAAAGTTTCGTGCGTTTTCAGGAAAATTGGGGTTTGTCTCGATGTATTTTCGAAGCGGTTCGGAGAGTTTCGGAAGGTCGAAGAACCAATGCTCGGACTCTTTCTGGATGGGGGTGGCGTGATCGAGGGCGCATCGTGGGTTGATGAGGTCTTTCGGGTCAAGGACCCTTCCGCAATTATCGCATTGGTCCCCGCGCGTTCTTCTCAACTTTGAGGTAAAAGTCTCGTACGAACTGTTTGTGGACGCGGCTCTCGGTTCGGGTGTAATTGTCGAATTCAATCTGGAAAGACTTGAGAAGCTGGACTATGAGTTTGTGGTACTTGTTGGTGAGCTGGCGGGGTGGTACGCCTAGTTTGATGGCTTCTACCTCGATGGGAGTGCCGTGCTCGTCGCTCCCACTGACCATGACAACGTCTTCGCCCTTTAGTCGAAGGCAACGTGCGCAAACGTCCGCGGACAGTAGCTGGGTGAAGGTTCCGAGATGGGGACGGTCGTTGACATACGGCCATCCACAGCAGATTACCCATCTTCCCAGATTTTCCACCTCTTCTAGAATGGAATTCGCGTTTTGCCGTCCCCATTGTGATAAGGGTTTGCGGCGAATTGTATCTGCTACCTTGTCGTTGAATGCATTGGCTAAGCTAAGGTATCCATCCGCCGTCGTGCAACCTCTTGATTATGCGACGAGTCTTCTGAAAAACTAGCAACCCTCCAAGAAACAACAGCAGGCTTGCGAAATAGCTGGGTGCGAAAAAGAGCACAGAAAAAAATATCAGACTGCCAAGATTTTGCCAAGAACCGACCACTAGCAGCAAAGTAAGAGGAGAAGCGATAATGGCTCCCGATAGTAAGAATATTCCGCTAGGTTTCCTGACAACCGGATAGAGAACGCAAGCCGCAAGTCCGACTACGCTGCCGATTATCAACGGCCATCCAAAGAAGGTTTGTATGACAGACCAGTCACACTGGCATCCGTCTCCATTACTACTCATCAATGCATAGGAGTAAAGCAGTCCAACGATGCTCCCAAGAAGGCCAAGTATGATTGGATATCGTATCTTTAGCCGTTGCGACATACCGTAGAATATCTTCCTCAAAGAACCCTATAGTCCTATCCAAATGTCCGCCACCACGCCACTGATTCGTCATTGTGTGAAGAAAGCCTCGGCGTCTGCTCTTGGAAACGGTTGAAATACCCGTAAGGGTGTATTGTAATTAGGGTCACTACATCGGACAACTATGATCAACTGCTTGACAGAGCATCGGCAGGCATTACGAAGCCTGGTTCTACAGGGGAGCGTTTCGAGCTTCCCATCGCATCCGTATCGGTGATTGGGGCCCGTACAATAGTTCACAACTTCGCCGATGTCGCTGACCGTTTGGACAGAGACCCCCTTCAGATTCTGAAATACTTGGCAAAGGAGATGGCTACAGCAGGCTCTTTCGAAGGCGGAAAGGGCTACTTCCAGGGCAAGTTTTCCAGAGAAACTATCAACAGGCTAATCGGAGCCTACTCAAACAGGTTCGTCATCTGCCCAGTGTGTCATAGACCGGATACTAGGGTCGAGCGTCGGGACAGGTTGTCGTTCCTTGTCTGCGAGGCGTGCGGTGCGCGCTCGTCGATTCTGACAACGTAGAGGGCTGACTTCTTGGGCCTCGTCTATGCCCGGTCATACAAAACCGAAAAGGGCACGATGGTGGCTTGCTGCGATAAAGAGCTGCTTGGAAGAATCTTTCGAGAGGGCAAGTTGAAACTATCGTTGCAGACGAACTTCTACGGAAACGCGACGGTAGACCTCTTGGAGGCACTGATGCTGTTGGATGGAGCTGACATTCTCAATCTTGTAGGCGAAAACATTGTCAAGGCTGCCATCGATAGAGGACTGGTTCACCCGCACGCTGTGATATCGATCGCTGGAGTCCCGCACGTGCAGGTCATGAGGCTCTAGATCTTCCGTCTCTTGTTTCATCGGTTTAGGAATCGGGGAAGGCTTATTGGATTAATCGATCGCGAGAGTCGATTGTAGCCCGGTGGTGTAGCGGACAAGCAAGGGCGCACATGCCCGGCCAGTGACGGGCTTTGGACCGTTACTAATGGGGAAGAAACCCGTCGACGGGAGTTCGAATCTCCCCCGGGCTACCAGTGGAGATCCGCGACTGTATACCGAATTGGCAAGGCTCACCAGTTGTCCCTGATTATCTCCACAATCTTGGAGAAGCGGCTGTCTGGGTGGACTACATACTTCGGGTT
>WNGG01004818.1_pt1 | contig 15052 bp, 13 predicted proteins | sample 5400661 | NCBI WGS metagenome assembly WNGG01 (sample SAMN13153372, study PRJNA577476) | soil metagenome | isolation source: 100 cm soil or saprolite under Garry oak tree replicate 1 | place: USA:California | collected 2016-06-15
AGGACCTGATGGCCGTGGTGATCGAGCCCCGCCGAAGCAGGATCACGGCAGTCGGGCCGGTTCGCGGCCGGCCTGCGGATGTTCGAGGATGCCGCGCAGACTTACCGAGCCGCCGGGCTGCCACTCGGGGAGCACTACATCGAGTACGCCGACGCGCTGATGGAACTTCGGCTGCTGCCGGAGGCCGTAAATGCCGCCCGCCGCGCCGTTGAGGAATTCACCGCCGCCGGCATTCCGCTGATGGCGGCCGAGGCTAAGCTGCGCGTCGCCCAGCTCGCGATGCTTGCTGGCGACTCCACCGAAGCGATCGCTGCCTCGGTCTCGGCCGCAGCTGCGTTCCGGCTGCAGACCCGGGCAGCGTGGCGGGCCCGTACCCTGGTGGTGACGGCGGAGGCGAGGCTGACGCGCGGTGCTGCGACCCTGGCCGACCTGCATGAGGTCCGGGCAGCTGCGCAGCGGCTTGGAATCGCGGGCATGACGTCCGCCGCCGTGCAGGCTTTCCTCGTGACCGGCCGGCTAGCCGCTGCTCTCGGCCGGCCCCGTCAGGCGGTTGCGGCGCTCACCCGCGCCGCTGCGCTGGCACGCGGAGCATCCGTGCTGGTCAGGCTCCGTGGCCAGGTTTCGTCCGCGCTGGCAGCCCGGCTGCGCAACCGTGACCGCGAGGCGCTGGCGCACTGCCGGCGGGGCCTGTCCGATCTCGCTCGCCATCGCAGCAGCCTCCCGTCAGTGGAACTGCGTGCGCTTGCCTCCGCTCATGGCGCTGAGCTCGGCCGCATCGGCCTGGATATCGTCACCGGCCATGGCTCTGCGGGCCGGGTGCTGAACTGGATGGAACGCAGCCGCGCCGCCGCCCTGCTCGCCGTCGAGCCGCCCGAGTACGAGGAGATCCGTGTGGACCTGACCGCCCTTCGGGCGGTGCACGCGGAGTCGAGGGACGAGGGAGTGCTTGGCGCCGAGCCCGCGACCCGGCCGCACCTGCGTTCCGGGAAGATCGATACTGAGCGGGCGGCCATCGAGAGCCGGATCCGGCGGGCAACCTGGTGGGGGGAGCTGGCCACCGAGCGGCCTGCCGCGCCCGTGGCGATTGGCTTGCTGCGAGACGTCCTGGCTGGCAAGACACTCGTCGCGTATGGGAGGCGCGGCGAGGACCTGATGGCCGTGGTGATCGAGCCCCGCCGAAGCAGGATCACGGCAGTCGGGCCGCTCGGGCCGGTGCGGGAGCAGCTGCGCGCCTTTCTGTTCGCGGTCCGCCGGCTCGCTGAACCCCGCCCACCGGCCCAGCTTGCCGCCGCGCGGGCAAGCGCGGACCTGCGCCTGCGCAAGCTGTCCGAACTGCTCCTATGGCCGCTGCGGGTGACCGCCGAATCCGAACTCGTCGTGGTTCCGGTGTCCAGCCTCCAGGGCATTCCATGGTCGGCGCTGCATGGCGGGCCGCTGTGCCTGGCGCCGTCAGCTACCTTCTGGGCGCGCTCCGCGGTGGCAGCCCAGGCCCGGCCGCGGGGTGGCGGAACCGGCGCCGCCGTGGTCCTGGTTGCGGGCCCCGACCTGCCCGGCGCGGTGGAGGAGATTGCGGCGCTGGCGGGAATCCGTCCAGCCGCTACCCGGATCATCCCGCCGGACAGCACCGCGGAAGCTGTCGCCGGCGCCCTGGCCGGCGCCGATCTCGCTCACCTTGCCTGTCACGGAACGCTCCGCTCGGACAACCCGATGTTCTCCTCGCTGCTGCTAAGCGACGGCCCGCTGACTGTGCAGGAACTGTACGCGCGGGGCCTCGCGCCGCACCGGCTCGTCCTCGCAGCCTGCGAGTCGGGAGCTGGGGTCAGCTACGCCGGGGACGAGGTACTGGGTTTTGTCAGTGCACTGCTGGCGCGCGGCACCGCCGGCGTTCTGGCCAGCACTGCCGCGGTCCCCGATGTCGAGGCCGTTGACCTGATGACCGCTATCCACCGGCAGCTGGCCCAGGGCGCGACCATGGCCCACGCGCTGCACATAGCCCGGGAGTCACAGGACACCGAGGACCCTGGCAGTTACGTGAACTGGTGCACCTTCAACGCCCACGGAGCTGCTTGAGCCTCAGGCGCCGATAACGCTGGCAGGGGCGCGGCTTGCCCGAAAAGTGAGCCTGCTGTATCAGGGGGGACTGCCACCGGTCTCTTTATTAATGCGAAAAAAGCCCGATTCGCACACCCCGCACCAGACCCAGCCATCCGAATGGAGGGAACAGCCATGTCTTTCAACGAATATCAGGTGAAGGCCCGCCAGGACGAGTGGTTGCGGTCAGCAGCAAGGGACAGCCTCGCCGCGCAGGCGCGGCAGGCGGCGGCCGCACGGCGCAAGAGTGCTGCCCAGCGTGACAACGCGGAGCACGCACCGGCGCGGCGCCTCCTCCGGGCACTGGTCCGCCTGGTGAGCGCCTGACCGGTTGGTGTGGCCAGCGAAGTGTGTCCACCCCTCGGCACCGAGGCCGCAGGTATGGCTTCAGACGGTGCTTGGCGGGGTGGACACCTTATCGCTGACAGCCACCAGCGCCCCGATTGGAAGTTTCACTATTTCCTGATAGAAGGGCAGACCATACGGATTCCAGCTGCTGCCCAACTGCTCAAGCCGGGCAGCAATGGGCAGGGCCGCACCGAGCATTCCGAAAAGCATGACGAGGACGACATCACCGCCGGTAGCTCCGCCGCGCTTGCTCGACGTGCAGTGTTCCGGGCTCAGTTCAGATGAAAGCCCAGCTTGCGGCCCGCGTCCCGCAGTTCGTCGCGGACAGACGGGTGGGCGACTTCATTGACGATCTGTTCCGCCTGGGTGTTCGAGTCACGGCCCCAGATGGCCGCCGCGCCCTGCTCGCTGACGATGCAGCTGTGCTGGAAGGAGGTGACTGGGCCGGTGAGCCGCGGAACCACGGTGGACACGTCGGCCTTGGGGTGCCAGGACGGCAGAGCGATGATCGCCCGGTCCGCAGCAGCCGCACCCGCGGATTGCGGTCGATCCAGTCGTACAGTTCCGGGGTGCCAAACGCGAATGACGCGGTGACCGGGATATCGGGAGCCAGCGCCCCGGACTTTTCCAGCGCAAGGACTCCGTCGCTGAACATCTCCGACCAGACCGACAGCCCCCGGCGCCCGGTCAGCGCAGCGAGCACGGCATCGGGAATGGTGCCGATTCCCAGTTGCAGCGTGGCGCCTTCCGGTACGTGCCCGGCGGCCCGTTCCCCGATGGCCTGGGAAACGTCGGGCGCGGTCCGCAGCGGTGGCGACGGCAGTGGCGTGTCCGCCTCGATCGCGTAATCGATCTCTTCCCAGGCGAGGACGGCATCGCCGTAGGTGTAGGGCATGTTCGGGTTCAGCTGGGCGACGATGAGGCCGCCGCGCATCCGCGCCGCCTCTATTGCCGCCGGCAGGACGTTGACCTCCATGCCGAGCGAGACAGTGCCGTTCACGGGTACCGAGGTGTGCACCAGCACCACGTCGGGCGGCAGTGCGTCCTTGAGCAGGCTCGGCACCAGCGACAGGCGGCACGGGAAATACCGCAGGCCGTTGCGGCCACGCATGCCAGCACCGACAAACGCTGACTCGAGAATCACGCCATCGCGGTCCGGCACGCCTGGCTGCGCGTTCAGCGCGAACAGGTGGTACTCGGCGGTCACCTCGTCGAGGATGGCCAGCGCCCGCCAGGGGGTGGCGAAGTTGCCGCTCACCACCACCCGCGGGATGCCCGGAAGCCCGCCAAGGACCGCTGCGAGCTTGGACTCCGTAACGACGTGCATAGAGATATTCTCCCAGGTCACCCAGGCTGACGCCAAAATCAGTGCACGCGGGCGAACTGGTCAGCTGCGGGCGGAGAGTTCGGCGACTGTGACGCCGAGCGCGTCGAGGGCGGCCCGCAGGTTCTCCACCGAGTTGGCGTAGGAAAGGCGGAGGTAGCCCTCGCCGTAACGGCCGAACGAGGTGCCGGACAGGCAGGCCACGCCCGCCCGGTCAAGCAGCCGGTCCTCGATTGCCTTAGACGGCAGGCCGAGTTCCTTCACGCTGGGGAAGGCGTAGAAGGCACCGGCGGGCTCCACACAGGACACACCGGGGATCCGGTTCAGGCCCTCCACCACGACATCCCGGCGCTGGCGGAACTCCGTGACCATCGCGTCAACCGGCTCCCATGGCCCGGTGAGCGCCGCGATCGCGGCGTGCTGGCTGAACGCCGACGTGCACGACACCGAGTTGATCACCAGCCGGGTCACCGGCTCGACCAGCGCCTCGGGGAAGACACCGAACCCGAGCCGCCAGCCCGTCATGGCAAAGGTCTTGGACCAGCCATCGAGGAGGATGGTCCGTTCGGCCATCCCGTCCACGTCCAGGACGCTGGCGTGTTTGCCGTCATAACGGATCGCCCAGTAGACCTCGTCCGAGAGCACCGTGAGATCGCGGCGGATGGCGATCTCGGCGATGGCCTCGCAGTCCTCACGCGTCAGCGCCCCGCCGCAGGGATTGTGCGGGGAGTTGAGGATGACGAGTTTGGTGCGGTCGGTCACGAGCGACTCGAGTTCGGCCGGGTCCACCCGGAAGCTGTTCTCCTCCCGGAGCGAGATCGGCACCGGCTTCGCCCCGACGAACGAGGTGATCGACTCATACATCGGGAAGCCTGGATCGGGATAGATGACCTCGTCGCCTTCGTCACAAAGCGCGAGGATCGAGTACCACATGATCGGCTTCGCCCCGGGTGTGATGATCACCCGGTCCGGGCGCGTCTGCATCCGGCCCGTCCGCTCCAGAAACTGAGCGACGGCCTGCCGCGCCGCGGGGATGCCAGGCGCCGGGACGTAATGCGTCTGACCGGCACGGAGCGCCTCGGCCGCGGCCTCCACGATGTGGGCGGGCGTGTCGAAGTCGGGTTCCCCGATCTCGAGGTGGATCATCTTCCGGCCGGTTGCTTCGATCGCCTTGGCCTTGGCGAGGACGTCAAAAGCAGACTCCGTGCCGAGGCGGTCCATCCGAGTCGCGAGCTTCATGGCGCCGAACCTATGCTTCTGCCGGGCCCACCACCCGGGCCATCGATCCTACGGGTGGGGCCAAAAGGCCCTTCGGCCCCAGAAGCCACAAGCCTAGCGTGTCCGTCATATACGGGGCCAGGCAGGCCGCCGCGCTTTGTGTGCGTACCGCGCGAAACCCGGGCCCAGCCAATCAGGGCTGCCAGTGGCGAACACGAACGGGGGTGGCGGCTACCAAAGACGCGGCCGGCGGCGTATACAACGTTGTGGGGTGGTGTGGGGTGGGCTCCGCGGTCAGGGATGCGCCGTCCAGGTCATACCGGCAGCGGATACCAAGGAAGGAGTGCGTTTCATGAAACGCAGAGCGATGGCGGCCGCTTTCGCCACGATCGCGGCCCTCGTTCTCGCCGCGTGTGGCTCGAGTGGCAGCACGACGCAGGGACAGAAGGCGACCTCGGGCAAGCCCTTGATCGCTGCCTGGCTCTATGTCGGGTCACCAAGCGACGCGGGCTGGACTCACGAGCACGACGTGGGGCGCCTCGCGGTGCAGCGCGCGTTCGGCAGCAAGGTGAAGACCATGTACAAGCAGAACGTCCCGGAAGGGCCGCAAGCGACGCAGGTCATCACCGAACTCGTCAACAGCGGTGCGAAGATCATCTTCTCGACGTCATACGGCTACCAGCCGGCGCTCGTGGCCGCGGCCAAGAAGTACCCGAATGTGGACTTCGCCCAGGCCACCGGCACGGCGCTGGGGCCCAACCTGTCGGAGTACTTCGGCGCGGGTGAGGACGGTGACTACCTGTCCGGGATGGCCGCCGGCTTCGCGTCGAAGAGCGGCAAGATCGGCTATGTCGCGCCCTTCCCGATTCCTGAGGTCATCCGCGAGATCGACGCCTACACCATGGGTGCCCGTTACGTGCACCCGGGAGCCACGGTCCGCGTGGTGTGGACGAACTCCTGGTTCGACCCGTCGAAGGAGCGGGCGGCAGCTCAGAGCCTGGTGGCATCGGGCGTCGATGTCCTCGGTGACGGCGTGGACGACCCGACCGTGGGGCAGGTCGCCCAGTCCAACGGTCTCAAGTGGACCGGTTATGACTCCAACCAGAACACATTTGCCCCGAAGGCATTCCAGACTGCGACGGTCTACAACTGGGCGCCGTACTACGTGAAGGCCGTGAAGGCGGTCATGGATGGCACCTGGAAGAGCAGCTTCTACTACGGCAGCATCGCCGACGGGATGATCCAGCTCGCGCCGTTCGGGAGCTCCGTCTCCGCCAAGGCACGCACCGCGATAACCAAGCGGATGGCGGAGATCAAGGCCGGGACGTTCAACCCGTTCACCGGCCCGCTGACGGAGCAGAACGGAACAATCGGCCTGCCGGCGGGCCAGACCCTGCCGATCTGGGATCAGAAGAACGCGTCAACGCTCTCCAAGTTCACCCTCAGCTGGTTCGTCAAGGGTGTCATCGGCAGCGCCAAGGGCTAGCCGGCTGATGACGGGCGACCCAGCCGTACCGACCGGGCAGCAGGCGTTCCCCTCCGGGGGAGCGCCGCCCCCGGGCGGCCGGGCAGCGGTCCCGGCGCTCGCGGCACGGGGCATCACCAAACGCTTCCCTGGCGTCGTGGCGAACATCCGCGTGACCTTCGAGGTCCTGCCGGGAGAGATCCATGCGCTGCTCGGTGAGAACGGCGCGGGCAAGACCACGCTCTGCAATGTCCTTACCGGCCTGTACCGGCCCGAGGAGGGACACGTCGAGATTGGCGGCGAGCCGGCCCGCCTCCGGTCGCCGCGGGAGGCGCACGAGGCCGGGATCTTCATGGTCCACCAGCACTTCCGGCTCGTGCAGCCGCTCACCGTGGCGGAGAACATGATCCTCGGCTGGTCGCGGGAGAGGGGGAGGTGGTTCTCAGCACGCCGGGTCGAGCGTGAGGTGGCCGGCATCGCCGAGAAGTTCGGCATGCCCATCGACCCTGGGGCGAAGATCTGGCAGCTGTCCGTGGGCGAGCAGCAGCGGGTCGAGATCCTGAAGGCGCTCTACCGCGGTGCCCGGATCCTCATACTGGACGAACCGACGACTGTGCTCACCCCCCAGGAGGTGAAGCAACTCTTCAGCACCCTCCGCGGCATGGCCGCCGCGGGCACCAGCGTGGTGTTCATCTCGCACAAGCTGCCGGAGGTCCTGTCGGTCTCCGACCGTGTCACGGTGCTGCGGTCAGGCAGGACCATAGGCACTGCGCGGACGCAGGACACCGACGGGGCTTCGCTGGCGCACATGATGGTCGGCCGTGACATCGTCCTCACCCGCAAGGAGACCCCGGCGAAGGCCGGGGAGGTGGTGCTCGGACTGGCTGGGATGAATGCCACCAGCGATCTTGGGACGCCGGCCCTCGCCGGGGTCTCGCTGGAGGTGCGGGCCGGCGAGATCGTCGGTGTGGCGGGAGTCGCCGGGAACGGCCAGCGGGAACTGGCCGAGGTTGTCGCCGGCGGGCGCCCCGTCACCTCCGGGACCATCACGATCGCCGGAATGGTGCAGCATGGGATCCCCTGGGAGGCGATTGAGGCGGGCCTCGGGTATGTCCCGGAGCAGCGCATGGGTGTTGGGGTGGCCCCCGGCCTTTCCATCGCCGACAACCTCATCCTGAAGTCCTACCGTGAGGAAGGTCACGGGCCGATCCTGCGCGCGAAGGATGCGGCCCGCGGCGCGGCCGAGCTGATCGAGCGCTTCGGCATCGTCGCGCGGGGGCCGAAGACCATCGCGCGTGAGCTCTCGGGCGGCAATATCCAGCGGCTGCTGCTGGCCCGCGAACTGTCCGGCCATCCCAGGATCCTGGTCGCGGCGTCCCCCACCAGGGGCCTGGACGTGGCTGCCACCGACAGTGTCCGGAAGCTGCTGGCGCAATCGGCGGAACGCGGCCTGGGGGTCCTGCTCATCAGCGAAGACCTTGACGAGGTCCTCGACCTGTCGGACCGGGTCGCGGTGATGTACCGGGGCCAGCTGGTCGGCTTGGTAGATCGCAACGATGCGACCGTCGACCGGATCGGTTTGATGATGGCGGGGGTGACGCCGTGATCCGTTTCGTGGCGCGGGAGAACGTCCCGCGCTGGCTGAATTTCGTGGTCCCGCTGGCATCCGTCGTGCTGGCCATGATCGTCGCCGGGGTCATGCTCTTGGCGACCGGCCACAACCCGCTGTCCACCTACCAGCACATCGTCCAGGCCAGCATCACGCAGCCGGGTGCGTTCAGCCAGACGCTGGTGAGCATGACCCCGCTGATGTTCACCGGACTCGCGGCGGCGATCGCCTTCCGCATGCGCGTGTGGAACATCGGCGCCGAAGGCCAGCTGTACCTCGGTGCCATCGGCGCTTCCGCCGCCGGGCTGTTCCTGCACGGCCTGCCGGGTCCGCTGCTGATCCTGGCGATGATCGTGGCAGGGATGGCCGCCGGCTCGCTGTGGGCAGCCATCCCGGGCGCCCTGCGTGCCTACTTCAACACCAACGAGATCCTGACCACGCTGATGCTGAACTACGTGGCCGCGAACGTGATGTACTACCTCATCTTCGACAGCAGGTCCTACTGGCGGGATCTCACCTCACCGTCGGCGCGGGTGTTCCCGCAGGGCAAGTTCCTGCCCGCTGCCGGGAACTGGCCCCCGCTGCACATCGCCAGCCTGACGCTCCCGTTCGGGCTGCTCGTGGCCATCGGGCTGGCCGTGGTCCTGGTTGGCGTGATCCGTGCCACGAGGTACGGGTTCGAGATACGTGTGCTCGCCGATTCGCCGGCCGTGGGCAAGTACGCCGGCATCAAGACCCGCCGCAAGATTCTCTCGCTCATGGCCATTTCGGGGGCCGTCGCCGGGTTCGGCGGGGCCAGCCAGGTGGGCGACTTCAGCCATGTCCTTGATCCCCGCGGGCTGGAGCAGGCCGGGTTCGGCTACACCGGCATCGTGGTGGCGGCGCTTGCCCGGTACAACCCGGTCTCGGTCGTCGTGACGTCGTTCTTTGTCGGAATGATTGTCAATGCGGGATTCGCGCTGCAAGGACCCGGATTCCCCATCGGCCTGACCGGGACAATGGAAGGCATCCTGCTCTTCTGTGTGCTGGGCGCCGAGATCTTCACGCGGTACCGGCTGAGCGTTCACCTGCCCCACGCCGTGACCAGGACCCCGGCGTCCCGGCCCCCCGCCGCGATGGTCCCGGCGGCCACGGACGGGGAGGGCTGATGACCGCGATCAACGGCAACATCGGGATCTCGATCGTCATGACGGCGATCCTGTACGGGACCCCGCTGGTGTTCGCCGGGATCGGTGAACTGCTCGCGGAGCGCTCCGGCGTCCTCAACCTGGGTGTCGAGGGCATGATGCTGATGGGAGCGGCGACGGCGTTCTGGACATCGCAGCGGATGGATGGCCCTGGCTGGCTGATCCTGCTGGTCGCGGTGCTCGTTGCCATGCTCGCCGCGGCCGTGATGGCGCTCGTCCACGCGTTCGTCACCATCACGCTGCGGGCGAACCAGATTGTTTCGGGGCTGACCCTGACCATTTTCGCCGGGATCATCGGCCTGTCGTCGTACCTGGCCGAGAGCAACCGCCTCGGCGGCAAGGCCGGCAAGCACCAGTTCAGCGACTTGAACGTGCTCGGGCTGAAGAAACTGCCCATCATCGGCCCGATCCTGTTCCACCAGAGCGCGATGGTCTACGCATCCTGGCTGGTCGTGATCCTCGCGGTGCTGTACCTGTACCGCACCCGCACCGGGCTGCACCTGCGCTCGGTTGGCGAGTCACCACAGGCGGCAGATGCCATGGGCATCAACGTGACCAGGTACCGGTACGCACACACACTGGTGGGCGGCGCGCTGGCCGGCGCGGGCGGGGCGGTGTTCACGCTGGAGATCGCGACCAACTGGATCGACGGGCTGACCGCCGGCGCCGGCTGGATCGCCATCGCGCTGGTCATCTTCTCGTTCTGGCGGCCTGACCTGCTGATCGCCGGCGCGTACCTGTTCGGCGCGTTCACCGGTTTCGGCTTCGACCTGCAGGCGAGGGGCATCACCTCGATCCCGACGGAATTCTGGTCCGCCCTTCCCTATGTGATGACGGTGGTGGCGCTGGTGCTGGTCTCGGTGGGATCGGTCCGGCGGCGGCTCGGCACGCCGGCGGCGCTCGGGATCCCCTACGTCCGGGAGGAGACATGAACCCAACGGTGGCCAGCAGCCAGGGCAACGGCGACATGGCGCGCCGGCTGGCGGTCGCGCGTGGCGATGAGCCCGCCGACCTCGTCCTGAAGGGCGGCCGGGTGCTGTCGGTATTCACCGGCGAGGTGTTCGGGGCCGACGTCGCGGTCGCCGGGGAGCACATCGCCGGGCTGGGCTCCTACCAGGGCATCAGCGAAGCCGACGTGAGCGGGCATGTTCTGGTCCCCGGCCTGCTGGACGCGCACATGCACCTGGAGTCCACGAAGCTGATGGTGGATGAGTTCGCCCGGGCCGTGCTCCCGCACGGCACTACGACGGTCATCATCGACCCGCACGAGGTGGCGAACGTGTTCGGCCTGCGCGGGGTCAGGGCGCTGCTGGAATCCGCGGGTGACGTCCCGCTCGACTACTACGTCATGGTGCCCTCGTGCGTACCGGCAAGCCGGTTCGAGTCGAGCGGCGCCACCGTGACCGCCGAGGACGTGGGGGAGTTCCTGCGGGAGCAGCCGGAGGCCATCGGGCTGGCCGAGGTGATGGACTTCCCCGGGGTGGTGGCCGGGGATCCTGGCCTGCTCGCCAAGCTCGCGACCACCCGGGCTGCGGGCCGGCACCTCGACGGCCATGCCCCCGGGCTGTCCGGGCACGCGCTCAACGCTTACCTCGCCACCGGGATCGGCAGCGATCACGAGTGCACCGACGCCGCCGAGGCGCTGGAGAAGCGCCGCCTCGGCATGTGGATCATGATCAGGGAGGGCTCGGCGGCGTGCAATCTGGAGGCGCTGCTGCCGGTCGTGCTGGAGCACGGGCCGCGCAACAGCATGCTCTGCACCGACGACCGCGAGCCCGGCGACCTGCTGCACGACGGCCACATGGACAGCGTGGTGCGCAAGGCGATCAGGCTGGGCTGCGACCCCGCGGACGCGATCGTCATGGCCACCCTCAACACGGCGCGCTGGCACCGCCGCCACGACCATGGCGCGATCGCTCCCTGGTATGTGGCCGACGTGGTCGCCGTGCCCGACCTGCGCGAGTTCCGGCCCGCCAAGGTCTGGAAGCGCGGGCGCCTGGTGGCCAGTGACGGCGAAGCCGTGCCTATTCCCAAGGTCCGGGCGCCGCAGTGGATGCACGACAGCGTCCGCATCCCGGTGGTCTCGGCGGCGGATTTCCGCATCCCGGACGGTGGGCGCGTTCGCGTCATCGGTGTTGAGCCAGGCAGCCTCACCACCCGTGCACTGGTCGCCGAGCCCGGTCACCGCAACGGCGACGCGACCGCGGACCCCGATCGTGACCTGGCGAAGGTCGCCAGGTCACGATCGGGACCTGGCGAAGGTCGCCGTGATCGAACGGCACCGGGGAACCGGCCGCATCGGGACCGGGTTCGTCTCCGGTTTCGGGCTTCGCCGCGGCGCGCTTGGCTCCACCATCGCGCACGACGCACACAACCTCGGCGTGGTAGGCGTGAATGACGCCGACATGGCCGTCGCCGCTAACAGGCTCGCCGAGATCGGGGGCGGGCAAGTAGCGGTACTGAACGGACGCGTCCTGGCTGAACTGCCCTGCCCGGTGGCGGGCCTGCTGTCGGAACTGCCCTTCGAGGAGGTCGCGGCGGGCACCATGCGGCTGGAGACCGCAGCACACAACGACCTGGGTGTGACCTACCCGGCGCCCTTCATGGCCATGTCGTTCCTGGCGCTCAGCGTCATCCCGGAACTGCGCATCACCGACCGAGGCCTGGTAGACGTGGTCAACTTCGAGCCGGTAGGGCTGCTCGCCTGAGAGCCCGAGAGATCGTGCGGGAAGGTGGCCGCGGCGGATGTGGGCGGAGGCGCTGCGGGCGGAGGTGGACGCCTACGCCGCCGCGTTCACCGCCGAGTGGCCGGCGGGGGCCGCCGTGTGACAGCCCACCGGCTCAGGCGTTCACACCCGCCGGTGGGACAGTCGCTGCGCGCCGCGCTGGGTTCGCCGACCACAGTCCGCCGACTGTCCAGCAGCCCGCGTTCACGGGTCTGGCTCGTCGAGTTCGGCGGTGCCCCGGCGATCGTCAAGCAGATCGCCGCCGGTCCTGATGCCCGCGACCGGTACGCCCGGGAGGCGACCGCATTGCGGCTGGCTCGGCGGGCGCGGCCGCCCGTTGTGCCTGCCCTGCTGGCAGCAGATCCGGGCACCCGCGTCCTGGTTCTCGAGTACCTCGCTAGCCAGGGACCCGCGGCCGAGTGGATGACCGACTACGCAACAGCGCTGGCCCGGCTGCATGCTGCCGCCGGGCCCGCTGACGCCGGTGCGCTGCCCGTCTGGGGCGGACCGAGCCCAGCCGAAAATCCGGTCCGCAGGTAAGCCAGCTCCGTGTAGCCGTTGCCAAGGGCGGCCTGCTCCAGGTCGATGAAGCGGATTGCCGGCGCCGACCCGGCCGGGCAGCTCGCATGGCCAGGCCCGGGTGGTCTGCGGCGAGGGCGGCGACTGTGAGGGCTTGCCGGCCGGGTAGGCGCAGGCAAATGGTTCAACAGCGCCGGGCCATGTTGGCCAGAGGAGATACCTGCCGCGGGTGGGGGACCGCGTTCGTGCTTGGCGGCGGCGCCAACCTTGGTGCGCACGAGGTCGGCATGTTGCGGGCTCTTTTCGAAGCCGGTATTCGTCCCGATCTGGTCGTTGGAACGTCGGTGGGTGCCGTGAATGCAGCACTCGTCGCGGCCTATCCCGGCCGGCCGCGGTCGGGCGCCTGGAAGATGTTTGGAACGGGCTGGGGCGGAACGGCGTCTTTGGCGCTTCGCTGATGGACCGAGTTGGTACGGCCGTTCGGTCCCGCACCCACCTGTATTCCGGCCAGCCTCTGCGGGCGTTGCTTGCGGCAAATCTGCCGGTCAGCCGCATCGAGGATCTTCACCTGCCGTTCCAGTGTGTCGCGGCGAGTATCGGACGGGCCGTGGATCACTGGTTCTCCGAAGGCCCGCTCATCGACGCTGTGCTCGCGTCCTGCGCGGTCCCTGGCCTGCTGCCCCGGTGCGGATCAACGGCGAGCACTTTCTGGATGGCGGCCTGGTGGACAGTATCCCGGTAGGGCGGGCAGTTGAACTGGGCGCACGTACCATCTACGTCCTGCAAGTGGGCCGGATCGACCGTTCTCTCCGGGTTCCGCGGCAGCCCTGGGAGGTGGCAGCCGTGGCGTTCGAGATCGCCCGCAGACACCGGTATGAGCGGAGCATGGCTGGTCTCCCGGACGATGTCACCGTGCACGTCCTGCCCACCGGCACGCCGAGCCCTGATTACGCGGACATCAGGCAGCACCTGCAATACCGAAACGCCTCACTGACCCGGTCGCGGATTGACGGCGCCTACCGGGCGCCGGCGCTGCCTTGCTCGCCGTCGTGGCGGCGGTGACCGGGCCGGTGCTTTCCTGCTCATCTATGGCTTGCTGGCATATGCGAAACGACGGCCGTTCGGCGTGCTCAAGCGCACGCTCGCTCTTGACCCGTGGATAGACGTGCTTCTGGGCAGGGTCCCGCACTGTTTCATCCGGCCAGACGGTGAAAACGATACTGCGGCTGCGCAAATTCGAGACCTCGGCTAGCTCACGTGCTGCCGCCGCGGCCCTCCGGTGCCCGGTGTGCGATGGACGCCGCGCCGCATGCCGACATCGCCGTCGTGGCCCACACCGGACTTGAACACCTCGACTCGGCAGTGGCCATCTGGCGGGGTATACCCCTGGAACGCCCGCTGCAGGTTACCTGGTGGCGGGTACCCGCCAAGGATTGTACCCGCAGACCAGGATGAGCGTACGGACTGGCTCTACTCCCCGTGGGAGCGAGTGGACGCCTGGATCACCGCCAGCCGGTGGTCGAGGTAGTCGAGCGCGTCAGCGAATTCACTGTCTTCCCGCGGCCGTGTGGTCCTGGGCGCTGGCAGGAAGAACGCCATCCCATTCTTGGTGCGGACCTGCACGACGGCGATGCTGGCCACGCTGCCCTGATATGACCGGGGCCTGATGGACTCGATGTCATCCCATCGGGCGCCTTGCCCCCGGTACACGCGCGACGTCATTAACCCGGTGCTGTCGGCGACGACCCATCCGAAGGCCACGCGAACGAAATACGCAGCGACAACCCAGAAGGCGAGAGTAATAGCTTCGAACCAGACGAGGGTGCCGGGCGAACGATTCCGCGGCCCAACGATCCCGGCCGCCAGATAGGGCCCAAGCACGAGACAGAACGCCGCCATCACCAGAAATGACCGTCGCTGGCGGCCCTTCAGATCAAAGCGAACCGTGTGGCTGCCGTCCTGGGCGATCTCTACCGTGCGGGCCATGGCCGTGCCACTGCTCCGAATCGTCCCTGCTCCGGGTCGGCGTTGCGGTCAATTATGACACTGTAGCCAACGGAATCCCCGGGCAGGTTATGAGCTCACACCAGGCACAGCGAAGGGGACGGTCCCAGACAAGGGAACGCCCCCCTGTTGTTGCGTCACCGGCCTCAGCGAAGCTCAGGCCGGGCCGAACCGTCCATCCTTCACCTGGCGGGTGAACGCCCGCCACTCGGTGGCCGTGACAGTCAGCTTCGCGCCATTCGGGTCAGTGGAGTCCCGCACAGCCACGATGCCCGGCAAGTTGCCGGCGACGTCAACGCATGCTCCGCCGTTGGCACTGCTGTAGGACGACTTGCGCCAGTGGGGACACGTGGAACACGGGCGGCCTCCACCAGGTGCCGAAGTTGTTCGCGCATCACCACGGCGCCGCCGACCGGTTGCCGCAGCACCGCCTCGCAGCCAGGGTCGCCAGCGTCCTGCGCGCCGCCCCAGAACCCTCTCATTGGTAGGAGGACGAACACGTCGTGGCGCCCACACAGCCCTGGCCAGGCCACCGGCTGGGCCCTCCGCCCAACCTCTTCC
>WNGG01012900.1_pt1 | contig 15049 bp, 13 predicted proteins | sample 5400661 | NCBI WGS metagenome assembly WNGG01 (sample SAMN13153372, study PRJNA577476) | soil metagenome | isolation source: 100 cm soil or saprolite under Garry oak tree replicate 1 | place: USA:California | collected 2016-06-15
ACGAACTCGTAACAAACCTCCGGATGATTCGGCAATGCCATCTCCGGCGGCGAAAACCCACGGACGCGGCTCAGCGCATCGAGACCGAAGATCGCCGCAAAATAGTGCTGCCAGGCGGTGACGTGGAGCCGGAAATCCTGAACGGGAGTTGAAGGTGCAACCGCATGTCCCCATGCGGTACCGAGCCACTCGACCGATCGCCGGTAAGCGGGATCGAGTGTGATGCGCTTCAGATTATCGAAGACATCATTCAAGCCCATCGCGCCCAAGCCGTACAACAGGCAGCCGGAGTAATCCAGCATGACTCTCGGTTTCTTACCCTCCTCAACGAGCTGCGGGATGAACTCGCCCATACGTTTGTAACACCAGTGGAAGACCGGAGCGTTGTGGTTATCGCCGATCTGCGGGTTATCCATCATGTATTTCAGATTACTGACGATCGCTGCCGTATGCAGATCCGAACCGCCGGCTGGAATCAACGGCTGATGCATATGCAGCGCGATGCTGAAGGCGCTGCGGACCCGGCTGAAATCAACCCCGGATTCCGGAACATAGTAGGGGCCTCGGCGCGCCATCGCTTCTGCAATGCGGTCTTCAGATCCACAAATATTCGGGAGACCCTCAACAATATCAGGTAGTGCGCTTTTCGTCGTTTCAATCATGAGTAATCACCGTCCTCATGCAGCCGCCCCTCGAGCGGATGCCGCGCTGTAGACTCCCAGAACCTGATCCACAATCGTATCCCACGAGAAGGCGGTCTCCACTGCTGTCCTGCCGTTCCGTCCCATCCACCGTGCCCATTCGAAATTGGTGAACAGCGTCCCCAGCCCCCAGGCGATGGAGTCCGGATTGGGACGGACCTTCAGCCCGTTCACTTCGTGCCAGACAAATTCGTCGGGACCACCATTAATCGTGGCGACTACAGGCTTGCCGCAGCTCCACGCTTCCAGAACGACGATTCCGAACGGCTCATTGCGACTTGGCACGCACACGACATCGCACGATTTATAGAGATCCGTAAGCGGATCGTTCCCCTGGAAGCCAATAAAGCGTGTCGCGTGGGCAACGCCCAGCTGACGTGAGCGGTGCTCGATCTGCCTGCGCATTTCGCCGTCGCCGGCAAAAGCGAACTTGGCCTGCGGATAGAACTTCAGGATGGCGGGAATCGCTTCGATCAGAAGATCCGGACCCTTTTGATAAACCATGCGTCCGGAAAACAGGACCATGGGATCCATCGGACCGATCTGGTACCGCCGCTTCACTTCTCCGGGATCGATGAATCCTTCGTAGTTCCTGGCATTCACGCCATTATATATCGCGGCGATTTTCCAGTGAGGAACCTCATACATCCACATGATCTCGTCGCGGACGTGATACGAAACGGCGATAACGCGATCCGCCCAGTACGTCGCGGAGCGTTCCTGATCGCGAATGCGCGCCGATTGCCCTACCCAGAACTGGTTTCCGCAGCGGCCGTACTCGGTGGAGTGGATCGTGAGAATGCTTTTGCGGTGGCGGCCTTGCTTGATCCAGATCAAAGCATTGCCGGTAAGCCAGTCATGCGCGTGAATGACATCGAAGCCGCCGATGTAGTCTTCAGTCTGGAATGCATGATGGACGAAGGACCGGCACATGTTGTTGATTTCGTCCATGAAATTCGGATTCAGGTCGAATGGACAGCGATGGTAATGGACTCCATCGATCCGCTCGTAGTGCGCTTGACCCCGCCCCATTCGGGTGAAGACGTGGACTTCGTGACCCCTTCGTTCCAACGCGGCTCCCAACTCGGTCACGTGCACACCCACGCCGCCGACACAAATCGAATGCAAGGACTCCCAGGAAAGCATTGCGATTCGCATTTCCAAACTTATGACAGCTGCAGCCGCCGCACCGTCTTTTCGCGGCCAAACAACACCATGACGTCGAACAGACCCGGAGCGACCGATTGGCCGGTCAGAGCCACTCGAGCCGGATTCATCAGCGCGCCCGGCTTGATGGCGAGCTCGGCGGCGAGACCTCTCACCGTCTCCTCGATGCTTTGATGGTTAAATTCTGGCAGCGCCGCAAGCCGGACCGCGAGAGTGCGCAGATTAGCACGAGCGTTTTCGTCTTTCAAAAATTTTTCTACAGCAGCGGGATCAAATTCAACGTGATCAGTCAGAAAGATCCGCGATTGACGGGGAAAATCCTCCAGGACCTTCGCTCGGGGACGGTACAGGTCGACCAAAGATCGAAACCATTCGCGGTCTTCCTTTTCGAAGGTGTCCCGCCACAAACCGGCCTTCATATATTCGGGCTTGATATATTCGGCCAACTTATCGTGGGGAAGCCTGGCAATGTACTGGGCGTTGAACCACGCGAGCTTTTCTGGATTGAATACCGCGTTCGCCTTCGAGATGCCCTGTAAGGAAAAGGCCTGAATGAGCCCTTCGTCATCAAACATCTCCTGATCGTTGCCGGGAGCCCATCCCAGCAGCGCCAGAAAATTTCGCATCGCTTCGGGCAGGATGCCTTGTTCTTGATAGGCCGAAACGGATGTTGCGCCATGCCGTTTGCTGAGTCTCGTCTTGTCGGGTCCAAGAATGAGCGGCAAGTGCGCGAAGACCGGTAAAGAAGCGCCAAGCGCGCGGTAGAGCAGGATTTGCTTCGGTGTGTTCGAAACATGATCCGCGCCGCGAATGACATGGCTGATCCGCATGTCGATATCGTCCACCACGACGCTCAGGTGATAGGTCGGGTGTTTGTCCGATCGCAGCAGCACAAAATTTTCGATGGTGTCGCTTTCGACGGAGATTTCGCCGAATACCGCGTCTTCGTACGTCACGCGCCCTTCGGGAACCCGGAACCGAATGGCGCCTTCGTCGAGATACGCATGCCCGCCGCTGACGAGACGCTCAGCCGTTTCACGATACAAATCGAGCCGTTTCGATTGAGAGTACGGACCTTCATCCCAGTGAAGCCCCAGCCAGGTCATCGCATCGAGGATGCCTCGAGTCATCTCTTCGCTGGAACGCGCGACGTCGGTATCTTCGATGCGCAGGACAAACGTGCCCTGATGCTTTCGAGCGAACAACCAGTCGAAGAGTGCCGTTCTGGCGCCTCCAACGTGCAAGTAACCAGTTGGCGACGGAGCGAAGCGGACGCGAATTTCCCGCGGGCCGGACTCTGGGCTCACCGGCTCATTTTCCGGATAGCGTTAACCGCTTCACGTACGACGTCGGCACTGGAGTCGTTCTGCAGAGGGCGGATCTGATCGAGGGAGCTGGGATCGCCGATATTGCCGATAATTCTCACAATACCGGCGCGCACCTTCGGATCGCTGCTTCGGAGGTAACGGTAAAGTTCTCCCAATTTGCCGTCGTATTTGCCTAGCTCAAACAAATAGACTTCGACCTGATACGCTTGCCGGCCGCTCAACCCATTCGCCAGGTCGTTCATGTAGTCCAGGTCGCCGGAGGCTGCAAGACCGAAGGCGAGTGCGTTGCGGACGTTCGGCTTTCTTTCCTGTTCGTACACCTGTTTCCATCCCTTGGCATCGTACTGCATGCGCGCGAGGCCTTCTGCGGAGAGTTCTCGATAGTAATCATTCTTGTCGTTCAACAGCGATTCAAAGACCGGAATGTTTGCTTTGTCATGCATCAGTGAAAGCGCTTCGAGGGCGCGCGATTTGATCGTGCGATTCGGGTCCGTACGGAAAATCTGTTCCACCACCGCCCGGGCCGGCGCGTAGGCGGTGAGACCGATTGCGAGAATCGCTTCCTGGGCGACCTTCTGATCGGGGTCGCGCAGCGTCTTTTCCAGCGCGGGTCCGGCGGCGGGATCGCGAATGACACCCAGAGCATGAGCGACCTGAACTCGAACTCCCGGATGCTCCCGATTTTGTGGCTCTTCGAGCGCAGCCACCAGCAGCAGAACCTGGTCCTTCGCCTTCAATATGCCCAGAGCCCGGGCGGCCTCCGCACGTACTTCATCGTTGAAATCTTTCTGCATGGCGCCGGCAAGCGCTTCTCTTGCAGAAGCGTCGACCTGGACTTCGGGACCAATGACCGGAGCGTCGGGCGATACGAAGACGCTTCTGACTCTGTTAAAGATAGTCCGGACGGGGCCGGAATCCTCGATGGGAATGTAGAGCCGGAGCAGAGAGTCGATGGCTTGCAGGCGAACGTCCTTATCGAGATCGCCACGCAGCGTGTCCGCCAAAATAGGAACGCTTTCACGATCGCGAATGCGGCCGAGCGCGGCAACGATTGAAGCGCGAACGTCGCTTTTCGGTTCTTTCTTGAGTGCCGCGGCGAGCTGCGGAATGGCCGCGCGATTTCCCAACACGGCCATCTGCTCGACGGCCGACTGCCGCTCTTTCGGACTTGCGCTGTCCAAAGAGGGGCTTTGCAGAAGAAGTGCAAAGAAAACTAAAAAATAACTCATGACGTTGAATCCCATGCGCCGAAATGGCAGTTGCAGGACTCGACAATGTCCTGCGGAATGTTTGGTTCTTCGATTTGAATGGTGGTGTGGTCGATGTGGAAGCGTTGGCGTGCGATCCCATTGACGCGTGTCAGAAGTTCCGTACGGCTCAGCCCGTCGTCCTGTGCGACCACATGACAGCTCATGGCAAGCATGCCTGAAGTCAGCGTCCATACGTGAAGGTCGTGCACCGACTCGACACCGGCGACGCGTCCCAATTGTTCTCTCAGGCTGACGATGTTGATGTGCGACGGGGTTCCCTCGAGCAAAATGTCGACAGCATCGCGAATCAAAATCCACGAGCTCCAGAGAATCAAGACCGCCACCAGCACGCTGATCGAGGGGTCGGCGATTTGATATCCACTCACAAGAATCGCGATACTTGCGAGGATTGCACCGACCGAACCGATCGCATCCGACAGGACGTGGAAAAATGCTCCCCTGACATTCAAGCTCTCATGATGCTTTCCAAACAAGATGTATGCGCTGGTCATATTCGCAAGCAAACCAACGATGGCGACAACCAGCATCCAATTCGCTTTAACCGCCGGCGGATTCAGAACGCGGTGATACGCCTCATAAAATATGTATAGCGCCACCAGAACCAGGAAAACGCCGTTGAGCAATGCGGCAAGGATTTCGACTCGGTAGAACCCATACGTCTTTCGAGGGGTCGCGCGGCGCGATGCAAAGCGCACCGCGAATAAGCTGAGGCTCAGCGCCGCCACGTCCGTCAGCATGTGTCCGGCATCCGCAAGCAGCGCAAGAGAATTTGTGTAAATAGCGCCAAGAAATTCCGCAACGAGAAACGCCGACGTGATGAATAGCGCGGCTTTCAGGCTGCTGTGGACGTTTTGGCCTCTATGCTCGCCACGGTGCATAGTAGTTATTATAAACGCTGCCCTTCGGGTGCTGGTATAATACCCGATTTTCTTATGAACGTTCCGCTAACCGTTTTGTCCGAAGACGAGCAGTTGTTTCGAGACTCCTGCCGGTCTTTCGCCCAAGAGCGAATCCGGCCGCTCGTCCGAAAGATGGACGAGGAAGCGAAGCTCGAGGACAGCGTCATTCCAGATTTGTTCCAGCTCGGCCTGATGGGAATTCACATCCCTGAAGAATTCGGCGGCAGCTCAGGGAGCTTTTTCATGTCGGTTCTTGCGGTTGAGGAGATCTCTCGCGTGGATGCGTCGTTCGGCGTCTTTATCGATGTGCAAAACACGTTGGTGAACAATGCCATCATGCGATGGGCGACCGACGATCAAAAAAGCAAATACCTTCCGCGGCTTGCCAAAGACATGGTCGGCGCTTACGCCTTGTCGGAAGCGGGCTCCGGCAGCGATGCATTCGCTCTCGCATCCCGGGCGTCGGATAACGGGGATCATTTTCTTCTGAATGGCCGGAAGCTGTGGATTACGAACGCCGTCGAAGCGAGCCTGTTCATCGTGTTTGCAAATGCCTATCCGGAGCAGGGTTACAAGGGAATCACCGCATTCCTGGTTGAACGCGATTTTCCAGGATTCGCCGTCGGGAAAAAGGAAGATAAACTCGGCATCCGCGCTTCGAGCACCTGCGAATTGATCCTCGAAGATTGCCGTGTTCCTAAGGCAAATATTCTGGGTGAGCTAGGAAAAGGCTACAAGATTGCAATCGAGACCCTCAACGAGGGACGCATCGGCATCGGAGCGCAAATGGTGGGCATTGCGCAAGGGAGCTGGGAACACGGCGCTGCATATTCAAAAGAAAGAAAGGCGTTCGGAAAAACCCTCGCCGAATTTCAAGCCGTTCAATTCCAGCTGGCCGAAACAGCAACGCAAATCGAGGCCGCACGCCTGATGGTTTACAACGCGGCGCGTTTGAAGGATGCTGGGCAGGATTTCCTGAAGGAAGCGGCAATGGCGAAGTACTTCTCGTCGCAGGTTGCAGAACATGTGACTTCGTTGATCGTCGAGATTTATGGCGGCTATGGATACACGAAGGATTACCCGGCGGAAAAATATTTTCGCGATTCCAAGATCGGAAAAATCTACGAAGGTACGTCGAACATGCAGCTGCAGACGATTGCCAAATATTTATTACGCTAAATGACGAAAGTAAAAGTTCTCTATCACGACAATTGTTTCGACGGCGTCTCTTCAGCCGCGGTTTTCTCGCGTTTTTATAAGGGGCGTTTTGATCCCGGCGCGGTCATCGAATACGAAGGTCTGACACACAAGGCCGGACAGCAAATCAGCGAGGATCTTTTCGGTCCGGCTGAAAACGTCATTGTGGATTTCAAATACTGCGCCTCGGACAAATTGACCTGGTGGTTCGATCATCATGAGAGCGCGTTTCTGTCCGCTCAGGATGAAGCGCATTTCCGGCGGGACACGAGCGGCCACAAATTTCACGACCCCAGCTACAAATCGTGCACGAAATTCATCGCGCATCTGACGCAAAACGTATTTCATTATCCGATGCCTGATCTCGACGACCTTGTCTATTGGGCCGATATCATCGATGGCGCGAAGTTTCCCGATGCCAAAACGGCGGTCGAACTGAAGGAGCCGGCGATGCGCTTGATGCTGGTAATCGAAGCCAGCCATAGCCCGCAGCTCATCCACAAGATCATTCGAGAAGTGCAGCACAAAGCGCTGCCGGACGTGATGGAAGATTCCGAGATCCGATCGACGTTCGAAAAATTGTACACCCATCATTTTGAGTCGATCGAGATCATGCGGCGCGCCGCGAAGTGTACAGGCGGTGTTATCGAGTTCGATGTCAGCGGCCACGATCTCGACGGTTACAACAAATTCATTCCGTATTACTTGTTTCCGGAAAGCGTCTACAGTGTCGGCGTCAGTCAATCATCCGTTCGCGCGAAAGTATCGGTGGGAACCAACCCCTGGACTAAACAGGAACGCCGTCAGAACCTTGCAAAACTATGCGAGCAATACGGGGGCGGCGGCCACTCGGTTGTTGCCGCCATTTCCTTCAAGCCGCACGAACTCGACAACGCGCGCGCGGCGGCGCGTGAAATCGCCGAGATACTGCAGAATGATTTGAAGGGAAACTGAGCGAAGGAGTGAATGGTTCAGCGGCACCCATTCCCCTCCTCGCAGAGCGTGTGAATGAATTGGCAAATGGATAAATCACCCTCTCCGTCTGGGAGAGGGCGCGAAGCGCGAGCCCGATAGGGCGAAGCCTCAAGAAAAGGGTGAGGGTCTCAAGATTCGCATAGACTTCTCTTTTAGGCTTCGCCCTATCGGGCTCGCGCTTCGCGCGACCCTCACCCGGCGCGCCAGCCCGCTGGCTGTCGCGCCGCCCTCTCCTAGAGGAAGAGGGACTGGTCCCCGATTCAGTCACACGTTCGCAGAGGGGGGAGGACTTCAATGATTCCGGACGACCATCTCGACTTTCTTCAGGCTGTCTGGGCACGGCGTTCCACTTATACATACATCTTCTTCGCTCTGAATATTCTCGTTTTTCTTTTGATGGCGCTGGCCGGAGGCAGCACCAACGAAGCGACGTTGATGGCATTTGGTGTGAAGTCGAATGCCGAAATTGCGAAAGGCCAGTGGTGGCGGTTCGTTACTCCGATCTTTATTCACATTGGGCTGCTTCATCTGTTCTTCAACTCGTACGCTCTTTGGATCGTTGGGCCGCAGGTCGAGAAGCTCTATGGAGGCGGACGCTTTGTCGTTCTTTACGTGCTGACGGGAGTTGCGGGCGTCTACGGCAGCTATGCGTACCATCCAAACACGATTTCTGCCGGCGCTTCGGGTGCGATCTTCGGTCTGTTCGGTGTGCTGTTGGCATTTGGTATCCGGTATCGCGATTCGCTTCCGCCGTTTGTCAAACGCGCCGTTGGAACCGGAGTCCTTCCGGTTATTGTGATCAACCTCATCATCGGGTTCACGATTCCAGAAATCGATAATTCCGCTCACATCGCCGGACTGCTGGCCGGCGCCGCCCTTGCTGTGGTCATTCCCTTTCAAAAGCCCCGGGATGAAACCCATGCCGGGTTCCGCTCGATTCAGATTGCATTGCTGGCCATGATTGCTGTTTGCTTTTACGAGGTCGGCGTACACTACGACGGTCCCCGCCTGTCGGTTCGGAATCTGGCGCGCGGACTGATGCAGATTGGAAACACTTCTTCGACCGGGGATTTCATCGAAGCGATCAACGCCGCGCAAAAGACATTTGAAGACTCCACCCGTCAAATCGAAACCGGCCGCTTGCCGGACCTCACCTTGACGCGGGCCGAGATTTCAAAATCGATTGACCGGCTGCGGAATGCGCCTTCGGTTGCGGCGCGCAGCGACGAACTCGTTGGCGAGCTGCTTCGCGTTATGGAAGAACAATACGATCTCCTCGGGGATATCCAACAGACCCGTGTGTTCACACTCGCTCACGCGCAACGGCTGAAAGCGAACACCGCGCGTTACGAAAAAATGATGGACTCTTTTACGAAGTGGGTCGACAGCGACGGAAAAAAATATGGCATCCATAGGTCGCGCGCGTGGAAACCACGATCAAGTTACTTGAAGAGGGAGCCACGGTCCCGTTCATCGCGCGGTATCGCAAGGAGGCGACGGGCAATCTCGAGGACGTCAAGGTTCGCGATATCGACGAACAGCGGCAGTACTATGCTGAACTCGAAGCGCGGCGCGCGACGATTCTGAATTCCATCGAAAAGCAAGAAAAGCTGACCGAGGACCTGCGATCCAAAATTCTCGCCTGCTTCAGCAAGAGCGAGCTTGAAGATCTGTATCTTCCCTATAAGCCCAAGCGAAAGACGAAAGCTGCCATTGCCGTCGAACGAGGTTTGGAACCGCTTGCCAATTACCTTTGGGAGCAGACTGGTGATCAGCCGGCAGGGGAATTTGCCGAGCGCTTCATCAATCTGGAGAAAGAAATATTGACCATCGAATCGGCAATCGAGGGAGCGCTTCATATTATTGCCGAGCGCGTTGCCGAAACTCCCGAATTCCGGAAGCAGCTTCGCGACACGATGATGTCGGAAGGCGTGGTGCGGGCGAAGGTCGTCTCCGGCAAGGAAACAGAAAAGACGAAGTACGAGATGTACTACGATTTTCAGGAAACCGTCGCGAAGATTCCTTCCCATCGGATGCTCGCCATCCGGCGCGGAACGCGGGAAGGCATTCTGAATTTTTCCATCGATGTCGATAACACGAAATTCATCGTTACGCTGCTTTCCCGCATTATTCGTGATCCTCAATCGCGCTTTGCGCCTTTCCTCGACACTGCGGTGCGGGATGCTTACGATCGGCTGCTTCTGCCTTCGATCCAAAACGAAGTCCGTTCGATTCTCAAGGAAAACGCGGAATCCGAAGCAATCAAAGTCTTCGAAGATAACCTCCGAACGCTACTGCTTGCCCCCCCGGCCGGTCACTTGCCGGTTACGGGGATCGATCCGGGGCAGCGCACCGGCTGCAAAGTTGCGGTCGTTGACGAAACGGGAAAATTCCTGGAGAACCAGACGATTTATCCCACCGAACCCAAGCAGGACCTTGAAGGTTCGGAGAAAACACTTCTGGATTTGACTCAAAAATACAACGTGCGCGGCATCGCCATCGGCAATGGAACCGCTTCGCGCGAGACCGACGCGTTCGTTCGCTCGGTTGTTGAAAAGAACAAGCTCGACGTCTTTGTGGTCGTCGTCAGCGAAGCGGGCGCCTCGATCTACTCTGCGTCCAAGCGCGCGCGCGAAGAATTTCCCAAATTGGATGTCACGGTGCGCGGCGCGATTTCGATTGCGCGCCGGCTGCAGGATCCACTGGCGGAATTGGTGAAAACGGATCCGAAATCGATTGGCGTGGGCCAATACCAGCACGATGTGGATCAGAAGAAGCTGAAGCGGAGCCTTGCGTCGGCCGTAGAATCGTGTGTGAACCGCGTCGGTGTCGATCTCAACTCCGCATCGGTCGATTTGCTGAAGTACGTTTCCGGCATCGGCGACAAGCTCGCTCAGAACGTCGTGGCGTACCGCGATCAACACGGCCTGTTTTGCTCGCGCACCCAGATCCAGGAAATCGAAGGTTTCGGCGATAAAACTTTTGAGCAAGCGGCGGGGTTCCTGCGAATCAAAGATGCCGAAAATCCGTTGGACCGGACGGCCGTCCACCCCGAGTCCTATCCGCTTGTGGAACGCATGGCGGCATCATTGGGCGTCTCCGTAAACGAGCTCGTTGAAAACCCAACGAAGATCAAGGCGATCGATTTCAAAGCGTTTGAAACCGAGAGCGGACGATACACGGTCAGTGATATACGCGAGGAACTGCTGAGACCGGGCCGTGATCCGCGCGAGAAGTTTGTCGTACCGAAGTTCCGAGAGGACGTCAAGGAGATCGGCGACCTGAAGGACGGAATGGAGCTGGAGGGCACGGTAACCAACGTTACCAACTTCGGAGCGTTTGTCGACCTTGGTGTTCACCAGGACGGTCTGGTTCATATCTCGGAGCTTTCTCATAAATACGTGCAGGACGCGCGTCAGGCCGTGAAAGTCGGCGAGATTGTGAAAGTGAAAGTGATCGGCGTCGATCCGGCGATGAAGCGAATCAGCCTTTCGATGAAGGCGCTCATCCCGAAACCGCCGAAGCGCGTGCGGGGAAAGAGACGGCCGACAATTGCCCCAGAACCTACCGAGGCCATGGCGGCGCGGGCAACGGGTTCCGCAAAACCGTCCGGCGCGCCTAGGCCTAAGAAAGTACGGCCGGAACGGCAGGTGCTGCAAAAACAGCAAACGCGGCCACCCAGGCCCCCCGTCGAAGCTGTGCCTCCTGCTCCAAAACAAACAATGGAGGAAAAGATTCGCCTCCTCCAGGAAAAATTCGGCCGCGCGCGGTAGGAAATCCCACGTCTGCCCCCGAATTAGTATTGCAATATGAGTTTTGTTGAGGCGGTTTGGATTGCTTTGTCCTCGCTGCGGGCGAATCGCTTGCGATCATTGCTGACGTTGCTGGGCATTGTGGTTGGCGTGATGGCAGTGATTGCGGTGGTGTCCATCATCTCCGGTCTCAACGATTACGTCGCCGGAAAGATCTTCAATCTTGGACCGGATGTCATCACCGTAACCCGCATGTCTCCAGTGATCACCTCACTGGACGAGTTCATCGAAAGTCAAAAGCGGAAGAACCTTTATCTTTCCGATATGGCCGCCATACGCTCGGCCTGCGCCGACTGCAGGGCTGTGGGAGCATCGGTTAATGCCCGGTCTCGGGTCAAGTTCGGGCGCGATTACCTGGACTCGGAAATTCGGGGATTGACCGCCGAAACGCCCGCCATTCGCGGTTACGAATTACAGGTTGGACGCTTCCTGACCGAATATGATGTGGAGCACGCTCGGAATGAGGTGGTGATCGGCACGGACATTGTCGACAACCTGTTTCCCTTCGTGGATCCCATCGGCAGGACATTAATCGTTGACGACCGGCCCTTCGAGGTCATCGGTGTCAGCATGAAGCAAGGTTCGGTGCTTGGGCAGTCACAGGATAACTGGGTAATGATCCCGATCACCCTTCACCAGAAAATGTACGGCGCCCGCCGCTCGGTCAATATCTATGCCAAAGCATTCGATGCAGCGCATCTTGCTGCGGCCGAGAGCGAAATCCGCTTGACGTTGCGTGCGCGGCGGCATCTTTCCTACGACGCGAAGGACGACTTTGCGCTGAACACGAACGACAACTTTCTCCAGATTTGGGCAAATATCAGCCGCGCGTTTTTTGCGGTGACGATCGCAGTCGCGTCGATCTCTCTTATCGTCGGCGGCATCGTGGTGATGAATATCATGCTCGTCTCGGTCACGGAGCGCACACGCGAGATCGGCATTCGAAAAGCCACGGGAGCACGCCGGCATGACATTTTGACTCAATTTTTGGTGGAGTCTTCGACGCTGGCTCTCATTGGTGGAATGATCGGCGTTCTCCTCGGAGCTTCCATCGCGCTTGCTGTCTCAAGGTTTACGCCCCTGCCGGCTTCGATCAAGTGGTGGGCCGTCGTTCTGGGATTGACGGTTTCGACAACCGTGGGATTGTTCTTCGGGATCTATCCAGCGAAGAAAGCGGCTAATCTAGATCCTATTGTGGCACTGCGATATGAATGAAATCCTTCTTTTGGCCCTCGATTCACTGCAAAAAAATAAGCTGCGGTCCTTTCTCACCGTGCTTGGAGTCGTCATTGGAGTGGCCACGGTAATCGGGATGTCGTCCATCATCAGTGGTTTGAATACCAATATATCCACGCAGATTCAGGATCTGGGGTCGAATTTGATCTTCGTCACCAGAATTCCTCCAACCATTGGGGGCCGCGTGCCGCCCGAGATGTTCAGCCGCAAAAAATTTACGCTGGAGGATGGAAAAGCAATCGCGGAGCTTCCGCTGGTGCAAGCCGTTTCCCCGGTACTGCGATATATCAACTTCAATGCAAGCGCTCGTTCGTTCTCGGTCCGGTATCGCGATCGGACTGCGAAAAATACTATCTTTCAGGGCGCCTCGCCGGAGTTTGCGATGGTCGTTAGCCTGCGCGTGCAATCGGGCCGCTGGATCAATGAATCGGATCAAACGCACAATGCGAGCGTTGTTGTGCTCGGTCATGACACGGCCGAAACGATCTTCCCCACGAACGTCGATCCGATCGGCAAAGAGGTGGAAATCGAAAATCAGCCGTTTCGTGTCATCGGCGTTTTGGAGGAACGGAAAAACGCGTTGACCGGCGGAAAAAATCCGGATGATAACGTTGCCATCATGCCGCTCGGCACCTTCAGCCGGCTCCATCCGGAATTCAAGGACTTCATGTTCGCAGTGAGAACGGTTTCCCAGGAAGACATGCCGCGCGCAATCGATCAAATTCAGGCGCTGTTACGCATTCACCGCGGCGTGCCGCCGAATAAGGACAATGATTTCGCCATTTCCACGCAAGACACATTTACCAACCTCTGGAACCAGATTTCGAGCGGCATTTTCACGGTCATGCTGGCGATTTCGTCGATCGCGCTGGTGGTCGGTGGCGTTGGTGTGATGAATATCATGCTCGTTTCCGTGACGGAACGGACGCGCGAGATCGGTGTGCGAAAGGCGATCGGCGCGACTCGGCGAAACATCTTGATGCAGTTTCTATTCGAAGCCATGCTGCTGACGGCTGTGGGCGGAGTTCTGGGAATAGCGACCGGCGCCGGGATTGCGGCTATCGTACGGACATTCGCGCCGTTTCTCCCGGCGTCCGTATCGGCTTTCTGGGTCGCCGTCGGATTTTCGGTTTCGGTAGGGACGGGTCTCGTGTTCGGGTTTTACCCCGCCTATCGGGCGGCTGTCCTCAGTCCGATCGAGGCGCTCCGATACGAATAGGGAAATTCGGGGACAGACGCCTAATCACCCATCCTTTGCTTCTAGAGCAACCTTCCCCGCGCGGTACAAATCCGGAACGAGGGCGCCATACCCAGCTTGTGCCATCCGGTCGGCCACTCCTTTAATCTGATCGTTCAAGCCCCACCATTCCTGAATCACGACAATACCCGGCGCCTTGCCGCCTTTTTCCGGTTTGGCATAGTATCCGGAACACGCTTTGCCATCTGGTCGTTTGAAATCGACAATTGTTCCCATGGGTCCTCCGGCTTGTGGATTTTTGGATCCCTCTCCCTTTGGGAGAAGGCGGCCCGAAGGGCCGGGGTGAGGGTCTCAAGATTCGCCGTATTTTTCAACCCTCGCCCGGCTGCCGTTGGCAGCCGGCCTCTCCCAGGGGGAGAGGCGTAAAATATAGTCTTAAGGCAGTAATTCTATATAAAATCTAGGACATGACGAAGGAAGAATACTTCGAGCACGCGGTTAACGCGTTCGGTGATGACAAGCTCGATGAGGCCATCGAATCCTACAAAAAGGCCTTGGAGATCGATCCCAACTACCAGGATGCCCTGCATGGCTTGGGAATGGCGCTTTTCAACCGCGGGCGCGTGGACGAAGCGATTGCAACCGCAAGAAGGCTCATCGAACTGGATCAGGACGACATCCTCGCTCATACCAGTCTGTCCATGTTCTACCAGTCTCAAGGACGGATCGAAGAAGCCGAAAAGGAGGGCAATGTAGCCCGAATTCTTGGCTGGAAACAGGAACTCCGGAAAGACAGGTAATCCTTTGACTTCCCTGCGTCTCGAAGCGAGACTGGACTCTTTTGAGTCCCCCTGGGGATAACGCCGACTCCACAAGGCCGGCCCCGGGGAGTGCAAGCCCGATAGGGCGTAGCCTTAAGAGAAGGGCGCAGCCTCAAGAGAAGGGCGCAGCCCTCATGAGACGGGTGTACCTCAAAAGTGGAGTCGGCGCAATCCAATACGGGGACTGGATATCTCCCTGCTTGTAGGCGCCGGAAGAGGATGGTCAGAGACAAAACCCATAAGGATTCATGCCTCCAGTCCGAATCAACGAAACAGAACAGCTCATTGGATTTTTGAAGAACGTCAAGCTGTTTGCTGAACTCAGCATCGACAGCCTGCTGAAGCTCGGCAGTTGCTTGAAAACTGCCGAGTTCCCGCCGACAGAGGTCATCGTGCGGGAAGGCGCGCCGGGCGTTTCGATGTACATCATCAAGTCGGGCCTGG
>WNGG01004824.1_pt1 | contig 15047 bp, 8 predicted proteins | sample 5400661 | NCBI WGS metagenome assembly WNGG01 (sample SAMN13153372, study PRJNA577476) | soil metagenome | isolation source: 100 cm soil or saprolite under Garry oak tree replicate 1 | place: USA:California | collected 2016-06-15
CAACCGAGTAGAAGTCGTCCAGGGCGGAGCTTCAAGCTTGTATGGAACGGACGCCCTTGGAGGAGTTATCAACCTGCTCACTCGCGATGCTCGGCAGCCGGCGCTCTCGTTTGAAACCTCTTATGGCAACGAGCGCACGCCCGACGCGTCGCTGTTTACGGGCGGCAGCTTGTTTCAGTGGGCGGGTTCGCTTTCTGCCGAAGTTTTCCACACCGACGGCTACGTTCTGGTTCGCGACGCCGAGCGCGGGCTCGTCGATACAAAGGCCGGCGCCGAGCATACAACTCTCGAGTTGACGCTCGAACGGCTGATCGCGGACGCCGGGCGCGTCTTCGCACGAGGCTCGCTGTTTGACGAATCGCGCGAAAACGGCACACCGCTTCAGACTAATAACGCGCACATTCGGCAGTTCGCCGTTGGCACCGACTTTCATTCCAGTCGCGCGGGTTCAGTCTCCGCGCGAGGCTTCGCGCTGAAGGAGATTTACAACCAGGACTTTTCGTCCATCGCAACTAATCGAAACAGCGAGACTCTCACCCGCAGCCAGCGAGTGCCCGCTCAACAAATCGGCTTCGTCACTCAATGGTCGCGAGCAGCAGGTTCGCACAACACGCTCGTTGCCGGCGTTGACGCCCGCGAGGTTCGCGGAGCAAGCGACGAGCTTGTGTTCACAAGCGGTCGTGTGACGTCAACCGTGGGAGCGGGAGGGCGCGAGCGGAACTTGGGCGTTTACGGGCAAGACATAATTCGAATTACTCCACGATGGTTGCTGACGTTGGGGGCGCGTGGCGATCGCTGGCGCAACTACGATGCGTTCTCGTCATCACGCCCGCTGCCGGCTCAGACTCCGGTCACAGTAACAAGGTTTCCCGAACGAATCGAGACCGCGTTCAGTCCGCGTGTGTCGCTGCTTCACAAGCTTACCGAAAATGTTTCGCTGATGCTATCCGGGTATCGCGCGTTTCGTGCGCCTACGCTAAACGAGCTTTACCGCTCATTCAGAGTGGGCAACGTGTTGACGCAAGCTAACGACAAGCTGCGCGCCGAGCGGTTGACGGGCGGCGAAGCCGGCGCGAGCTTCGCGGGATTCAAAAACAGGCTTAACGTCCGGGGAACATTTTTCTGGAGTGAAATCACTCGTCCGATTGCGAATGTCACATTGAGCACGACGCCGACGCTGATCACTCGCCAGCGACAAAACCTCGGCCGCACGCGTTCACGGGGGATTGAGTTCGAAACCGAGGCGCGCATTACAAACTCGGTTACCGTCACGGGTGGGTATCAGTTCGTCGACGCGACGGTGTTGAAGTTCCCGGCCAACACCGCGCTTGAAGGGCTGCTGATCCCGCAAGTGGCGAGGCATCTGTTCACATTTCAGGCGCGGTATTCGAACCCGCGCCGGCTGACGGTTGCGATTCAAGGTCGCGCGGCGGGATTGCAGTTTGACGACGATCTAAACCAGTTCGGGCTAGATCGCTATTTCACGCTGGACGCGTTCGCATCGCGATTGATCGGGCATGGCGTTGAGATCTTTGCCGCGCTCGAGAATCTGACAGGCCAGCGGTACGAGGTTGGGCGCACACCGGTGACAACATTGGGTCCGCCGGTATTGGCTCGGGTCGGGGTGAGGTTAGGTCTCGGCGGTCGATAGATCCAGATGATCAAGAAAACCTGCGCCAAGTGGATTACGATCTTTGTTGTCGGAATAGCCCTTCGCGTTATGAACGCGGTTGGTCCCGCATACTCAGTTGCGGGAGTTTCTTTGCAAAGCGCCGACAATTCTACAAAGACGGCCGAGCAAGTCTACAAGAACATTCAAGTGTTGACCGGGCTGCCTGCGTCGCAGCTCGATGGGGTGATGTATTTCATGTCGGCTTCGCTTGGAGTCGCATGCTCCTACTGTCACACGAACCCTTGGGACACCGATGAGAAAACATCAAAGCTGACGACCCGTCGCATGATTCAAATGATGCGAACCATCAACAAAGAGAACTTCAGCGGCAACAATGTGGTCAACTGCTACACGTGTCATCGAGGTCAGACTCAAACAGCGACCTCGCCGCCCGCAAATCCATTGTTGCTGCAACCTTACGCCGGCACGACCGTCTCCAAACCTACCGCTCCGTTACCGTCCAGCGACGAGATCATTGAGCGCTACATTCGCGAGATTGGCGGTCAGGTTGCGATTAACAATATCAAGACGCGAGTGTCGCGCGGGACTGAGACTACAACTGACGGAGCGACTGCGGTCACAGTGCAAATCGAGACTTATCAAACAGCAGAAAACAAACTGTTGATCACCAGGAAGGACCAGCGCGACGAAACTGTGATGGCGTTCAATGGCGCGACCGGTTGGATTAAAGACAGCGGCGGGCAGCGTGAGATGACCGCCAAAGAACTGGCTTCTGCACGGAGAGATTCGGACTTCTTCCACTATCTGAAAATCAAAACGACCTATCCGCAAACGAGAACGCTGGGTCGCGAAAAGTTGGGCGACCGCGAAGTCTATATAGTCGGCGCTACGTCGACAGACGGCAGCCGCGAGAAGCTTTACTTTGATACGCGGACTGGATTACTGGTTCGAAAATATGTCGCGTTCAATACCGCATTCGGCACGATTCCTGAAATCACGGACTTTGATGATTATCGAGAAGTGAGCGGAGTCAAACTGCCTTTCACTATCATCTGGTCGCGCTCGCCATTTTCCTCTGCAAGGAAGTTCGCCGAGATAAAGGTAAACGTCGAGATAGGACGTAAGTTCGAGATGCCGAGGTAGCCTGACAAACGCGTCGGCATCCTAAATCGAGTCCACAAACGCGTAACGATTCAATCTTCTCCGCGCGAGCTTATTCATCCGCAGGTCCGCTTGAGGGGCGGCGGCTCTGAGCTTACGGAACAGCTTGCTCATCTGATTGGCTCGGCCCAGTGCTCGGTGCATCTTTGTGATGCTCATCGGTCGGGTGATTTCCAGATCGACGTTTGATATCGAAATCTCTGAGAAGGCGCCCTTCGCTTTCAGACTCATGCCACCCAATAGATCGGCCGACATCTCAATCTCGCGCACTCCGGCCCACGGGATGAAACGGCGCTCGCGACCCACGCAAGTTTCTCTGATGCCGTCTTCGCTCAATTCGATCATGCATCTCGCCTCTCGCTTGAATGCTAAAACAATGGCGCCGTAACTCAGCCACATCATCAATACCGGTATGAAAGCCAGAATCGGAAAAATAATTTCGTCGAGCACGTCCTCAAGATCCGAGTCGGTGATGATCGCCAATACCGCCCCCATGCCGCCATAAATCACGGTCAGCAGGATGACGATGATCCAGAACGAACGGGCGTATAGATAACTACCCTGTCGCTTGATCTGTGTTTGGTCGAACACCTCCGGCTCCTTTTCGCGATGCGACTTCGACCGTGAGGAAATTATATCAGCAACTATCGGCAAGAGAAGAGAAGTTCTGAGTTCAAGCTTTAGCTTGCAGATGACTGAGCAAGCTGAAGCTTGAACTCAGAACCGGGTCAGAATTTGAACATTGCGCTGGCACTGTAATTCCTACTAGACTCTTCGCGCTGCGTTGAATTTAGAGCTGCTGAGGTTATGCGTGCCGACAGGACTGATACAGACTAACTCGACCGCCGCGGTCGCGATTGCGATAGTCGTCGCAATCCTGGTGATTGCCATCATAATAGTTCTGTTCTTGCGGTATCTCGCGAGACAGAAGGAACGCGAGAAGCAAGCGCGCGAACAATTACTGCAGATGGAGCGCGAGGCTCAGTTCGCATCCGCGGTCGATGGCGTAAAGTACTCCCGAAATGCGAACCAGGTCGCAGCCGATATCGCCGCGGTGTTGCGAGCGCACCTCTCGATTCCCGTGCTGGCGATTTTCGCCGGACGGGAGACGGACGGCAGTCTGATAGACGTATTACAAACCTCATCGCGTTTGCCTGACTCGGTGCCTTCAATGCTGTTGAAGGAGTGTACGCACCCTGTTGTGGAGAAGCTGTCGGTGTTGACGAGCTATCGGGGAAGCGATTCCTCGAACTCTCAACAGGCTGCTGACCAATATGCGTCGCTCGAGGAATTCGAGCAGGACCAGATTGCACCTTTTGAAGGCGTCGAGGACGTCTTGCTTGTGCCGTGGCGAGGCCCGTTTCGCTGGAACGGATTGATAGTCGCTTCTATGCCGGCAGCAATGCCTGCCGAAGCGATAGACCGATACCGCGAGCCGCTGTCGCGGTTGACCGAGAAGCTCGCAGTCGCGCTGCAATCTGAAGGGACCGATGCTGAGCTTCAGTCGACAAAGCAGATCGTCTCGAGAACGGCGGTTTTCTCGCGCTCGCTCATTTCCTGTCTGGAGGCCACGTCGCCGTTAGACTCAATTGTCAGGGAAGTAACTGCGTACACAGGAAGCGACAGCGCTGCGCTTTGGCGGATCGATGAATCCACATCGATGGTAAAGATGGCGGCTTCTCACGGATTGAAGTCGGCCGAGTTCCTGCCGCTGCCGCTAGGACAAGGTCTCGCGGGAAGCGTTGTCCAAACCTCAGAGGTGCTGGCGCTTGAAGACGCACCGGCCGATCAGCGTTGCATCTTTCCGAGGGAAGCGCGCGAGAGCGGCATCGTGTCTTATATGGGCGTGCCGCTTTCGTCAGACGGCAATGCAATCGGCGTCTTGGAGATTCACTTCGCCAGCCATCACTCTTGGACCGATAGCGAACGGTCCGCGATCGAGTCGGCTGCATCGATCGTGTCCGAATTGCTGAAGAGCCTCGACTCCCGGGGAAACCGGCTGAAGGTTGAGAGCGCGTATCTCGGGTTGTCTGACGCGCTGCAGCGACTGCGAACTCCCGACGAACTAAAGGAGGCAGTGGCCGAAGTGCTTGGTCATGCGCTTGGAGCTTCCCGCGTGGTGGTCGTTGAGCTCAACGACCAGGACCAACCCCAGCCGGTCAAGGAGGAATACCGCCAGCCTACCGTAAAATCGGCTCTGGGAGTCACTTTCGCGGAAACGCTTGCTTCTCGCGTTCAGGCCTCGCAAAGCAGTCACGCGATTTCCGATTCGCGCGAGCATTCGCTGACGGGCAGTGAAACCGCGGAAGAGTTAGGTGTCCTCTCGGAACTGGCCGCCCCCGTTAGATTGGATGGCAAGACGCGTTCGATCGTGTACGTTCATCAATGCGACCACGCTCGTGAATGGGAACGAGACGAGATCGAGTTCACAGAGCGAGTGGTCAGCCAGTTGTCGCTCTCACTGTCAAATCTGGGACTGATCGAGATGGCCTTCAACGATGCGCAGCAAGCGCGCGCGGAAGCTCGACAGGTAGAGCAGGCGGCAAACTCTGCCCGAATTCACGAACTTGAGCGGCGCCTCGAGGATCTCGATCACCAACTTGCCGAAGCACGAAGCGGAGAAAAACAAGCGCTCGAGATGTACACGAAAGCTTCCGCACTCGAAGCGAACCTCCGCGCCGAAGCCGACTCATTGCGTCGAGCGGAGGCAGAAGCGCAGAGCCAACTTGAACGCGCTGTGCAAGATCACAAACAAGCTCAGGGATCAGCCCAGCAGTTACTCGAGATCAACAGATTGAAGAGCGAATTCATCGTCAACGCAGGGCACGAAATAGAAGCTTCGCTGCAATCGGTTTTGGGTTTGTCCGAGCTGCTCGACCGCGGCGCCTTCGGAGACCTAGCGCGTGAGCAGAAGGAAACGGTGCAATCGCTTTACACGTGGGCTCAACGAATCAAAAGCGACGTCGACTGGTTGATCGAATACGGTTCGACCAGATCACGCCGGCTTGAATCGCCGGGCGTCGAAAAATCGGCATAAGTTCCAAACATTCTAAAAGGAGACGTGAGGCAAATGAAAAGGACGCTTTGTTTGATTTTGGCAGTTTGCGCAGTGTTGTTTGCTTCAATAAGTGCCGCAGCGCAGCAGCCGCAGTTGCCTAAGGTGCTGTGGATCTATCGCGAAGATGTAAAGCCCGCTCGTGGCGCCGCTCACCACAGGGTGGAGCACGGGTTTGCTCAGCATTGGGCGAAGAACAAGGTGCAGCCGTTCCTCGCCGTCGACGCGGTGTCGGGCAATGCCACCGAAGCGATGTTCCTTTCAGGCTATGATTCGCTGGCAAGTCTGGAAAAGGACATGCAGGCGTTTGACAAGGGGTCTAGCGGGCCAGAGTTTGACGCACTAGAGCGCCAGGAAGCTGAGTTGGTCAACAGCGTGCGCTCGATGGTGGCAATTCTGCGGCCCGACCTGAGTTATAAGCCTGAGCGGCTTATGAGCGTGCTGCCGCAGTCGCGTTACTTCAGCATCGAAACGTTTCGCCTACGGCTAGGGAAGGACGCGGACTTTGAAGCAGGGACGAAGCTCTTTCAGAACGCGTTCGAGAAGATGAAGAGCGATCGGCCTTACGTTTTCTATCAGGTGGTGATGGGCGCTCCGGAAGGTACCTACTTTCTATTCGCTCCGATGAAATCGCTGAAAGAAGTCGATGAGGAGTTTGCGTCCCAAGGCGCGTTCATGCAGGCGATGGGTGAGGAGAACATGAAGAACCTGATGAAAGGCGCTGGCGACGTTTTCATCAGCATGGAAAATAACGTCTATGCTTTCAATCCAAACATGAGCAACGTGTCAAAGGAGTTTGCCGCTGGCGATCCGAAGTTCTGGACTCCAAAGCCAGTTGCCAAGCGTCCGACGCCGGCAAAGAAGGAAGCGGCCAAGCCCGCGATGGAAGGTAAGAACCAGTAGGAGCTGGGCTTCGCAAAGTACATGCCCAGGTCGCCTCCGAAAGGGACGACCTGGGCAACCCCTAAAGTGAAGATAACGGTTTTTTACGTCGGGACCAGTCTGCTCGCGCCGCTAAGACGAGCTGAATCTGAAATCAACTCACGCCACCGTCTCGCTCTGCGAGTTGCCGCGTACAACTGCGGGGCGCCGCTGGACGAAGCTCAATGGCAAGCTGCTGAAAACGACCTCGCCAACAGTGAGCTTATCTTCATAATCCACGTCACAGAGAGCGAGAACGCCGGTCGGATTGCGTCGACGCTTGAGCGTCACAGCAAGCGTGCGCGCGCGGTAATTGCGTTTAATTGCATGCCCGACCTGATGCGATGTATGCGACTGGGCAAGCTCGACTTCGGTAAGCTGATGAAGTCACGAGCGCGTGGGAAGGGCGATGCGATGCCGGGAACTGCCAGGAAGCTGGCTATGTGGATGGCAGACTTCGTCAAGGGCCGCAAGTCCAACAGCAGGAGCTCCTCCGACAAAGGAGGCGGGCCGGCCAATGCGGATCAATATGTCAAGCTCATCGCGAGGCTGCCCGCAATCTTGAAGTTTGTGCCAACCGCGGGTCGGCTTCGGGACGTGAAGAATTACCTTTTGCTGTTCTGCTATTTTCTTCAGCCGAGCCCCAATAACATTCGCTCGATGCTGCTCTATGCGATCAAGCATTACGGGCCCGGCGATTACCAGTCCATCAGAATCGCATCGCCGGAAACGATGCCCGTCACCGGAATCTATCATCCCGCCGCGCCAAAGCTGTTTGAAACTTTCGAAGCATACAAGAAATGGTATGAACGCAAGCGGCGACGCGCGCTCGATCCTGATGCGACGATCGGACTGCTGTTGATGCGGCCCCAGATCATCAGCGACGCTCGACTACACTACGACGGATTGATTCGGGCGATTGAGGAAGAGGGCTTGAGTGTTATCCCGGCGATCTCGACGTTCATGGACAATCGCGACGCTTGCCGTCAGTTTTTTGTAGAAGAGGTCACGGCTTGTAAGGGCGTCCCTCCGTGGGCGCCCCTCGCTGGAGACGCCGGTGGCCGCGAAGAGAGGGGCGCCCACGGAGGGATGCCCTTACAAGCATTACCACGCTCGCGTGTGAGCCAGATCGTGTCGCTCACAGGATTCAGCTTCGTCGGCGGGCCTGCGATGAACGACAGCGAGGCGGCTGCTGAGTTTTTCAAGGAACTCAACGTGCCATTTCGCTCGATGGTCTCGCTTGACGTTCAGACGATCGAGAACTGGAAGCAGAGCAAGTCGGGATTGAATCCGATTCAAACCGCAATGCAGGTTTCTATTCCAGAGCTAGATGGAGCGACCGAGCCGTTCGTTTTCGGCGGCTTGCCGGAGAGCGGGAATCAACCTGAGCCGCTCGATGAGCGTTGCCGTAGGATCGCCCGGCGATTGGCTCGTTGGAATCGGCTTCGGGTCACTCCGCGATCCGACCTGCGAGTTGCCTTTCTAATCTTTTGCTTTCCGCCGAACAAAGGCAACATCGGAACGGCTGCAGATCTCGATGTCTTTCCAAGCCTGTTCGAGTCGCTTGCGAGACTCAAGGCAGAAGGCTACTCCGTAGATGTTCCGGAAACGCCGGACCAGTTACGCGAGCTTTTACTGGAAGGGAACTCAAGCCAGTTTGGCATGCTCGCCAACGTCGCTTATCGTATGAGCGTCGATGAATATCGAAAGCTTTGCCCTTACGTCGGAGACATCGAGCGCGAGTGGGGCCGGGCGCCCGGCTCGATCAATTCAACCGGACGCGAGCTTCTGATATTGGGCTTACAACTGAGTAACGTGTTCATCGGGGTGCAGCCTACGTTTGGTTATGAAGGCGATCCGATGCGGTTGCTTTCGGCCGAAAGCGGCGCGCCACATCACGGGTTCATGGCCCTTTACACTTATCTTGAGAATGTCTTCCGAGCGAATGCAGTCGTTCACGTAGGCACTCACGGCGCGATGGAGTTCATGCCTGGAAAGCAAGTCGGCTTGTCAGAGAATTGTTGGCCTGATCGCTTGATCGGCGAGCTGACGAACGTCTACATCTACAGCGTCAACAATCCGTCTGAAGGAACGATTGCGAAGCGCCGATCATATGCAGAATTGATTTCTTATCTGACACCGCCAATCGAGAATGCGGGATTATACAAGGAACTCGCGTCGATTAAGGAACTGCTCTCCGCGTATCGACGCGCCGAAAGAGAAACGGAGCGCGAGCGGTTGTTTGATGCAATCGAAGAGAGGGCTCAGCAGTTAAATCTGTGACTTGCTTAAGAGCACGCTCTCAGCGCAGAAGGTTCCCGCAGATTCTACAATGAGTCCTTCGCTTGGCGTTAAGGTTTCGGCACTGGGCGCACTTGTAATACATCTTGCGTGTGAAGAGGCTGGTGAAGACAGCGCTCAACACCAAGATTCCGCCGAGCACCGTGATGGTCAGTAGAGCATCGCTGAAACTGCTCATTTGCTGTTCACCGCTGCTTGGCCTTTTGGTGTGATCGAGTAAAAGTCACTGCCGCGCTCGCCGAGAAATCCGTCACTGACCAGTTGATGCACAACGTCAAACACTTGCTCCCGCGCGTGAGGATCGTTGCCGCCTGCTTCAAACAGCGTGTGCAAATCCAAGGTGTCTTGGTTTAGTTCCCCAAAAAGCTGCAGGACTCGTCGCGTCAAATCATCCATATCAAAGATGATAGCAGTCTCGCTGCATTAACGCATTTCAGTTTTCCGGTCAACCAAAGGGATAAAACGTTGTGCTACCAGGTTCCAAGAATTCGAAGAGATAACTCACAATCTTAATTACAACTAGCGGTGATTAGGACTATAATGGTCGGCGTTCAGAGTTCAAGATTTAGCTTGCAAGGCTTTTGAGTGCCAGCTTAGTTCGAAGCGAGTCGGGAAGGAGGAGCTCGGCATGCTTTTCAAAACGATAAGCGCGGCTGTCTTCGGAATCGACGCATACGTTGTCGACGTCGAGATCGATCTGACTCCGCGAGCCGGAGACAGCCAGGTACCGGTTTTCACGATGGTTGGCTTGCCCGATGCCGCGGTTCGCGAAAGCCGAGAGCGGATCCGCGCGGCTATCAATAACTGTAACTTCTTCTTTCCTATTCATCGAGTCACCGTGAATCTCGCTCCGGCAGACGTCAAGAAGGAAGGCTCGAGCTTCGATCTGCCAATCGCAGTCGGAATACTCGGAGCAAATGGCGACCTCAATCGCGAAGAGCTTAATGACACGCTGATAGTGGGCGAATTGTCGTTGGACGGGCGCGTGCGTCCAATTAAGGGCGCGTTGCCGATAGGAGTGGCGGCGCGGGCGCAAGGCGTGAAGCGATTGCTTGTGCCCGAAGAGAATGCGCACGAAGCCGCCGTTGTGAGCGGTCTTGATGTTTATCCCGTTTCTACGTTGAAGGCAGTTGTCGAATTGATCAACACTCAAACGCCGCCGTTGCCGTTGAACATCGATACTCAAGCGATGTTGTCGAACCTCGATCACTACACGGACGACTTCCGCGAAGTGCGTGGCCAACCTCACGCAAAGCGCGCAATCGAAGTAGCGACTGCCGGGGGTCATAACATCTTGCTGATCGGCCCGCCCGGTTCCGGCAAGACGATGCTTGCCAAACGAATCCCGACAATTCTTCCGCCGCTCGAGTTTGAAGAAGCGATCGAGTGCACAAAGATTCACAGTGTGGTCGGTCTCACGGAAAAGCATGGGCTGATCACGACGCGACCGTTTCGCGCGCCGCATCATACGATCTCCGACGCAGGTTTGATCGGAGGAGGCGCTGTCCCGCGGCCGGGCGAGGTATCTTTGGCTCACAATGGCATGCTGTTTCTGGACGAGCTGCCGGAGTTTGAGCGCAACGTGCTTGAAGTGCTTCGGCAACCGCTTGAGGATGGCCGGGTAACGATCAGCCGCGCGTCGATGTCACTGACGTTTCCGTCCAGATTTATGCTCGCCGCCGCCATGAATCCATGTCCCTGTGGGTTCTTTAACGATCCAACTCGGGAGTGTAAGTGTTCGCCAATACAAATCCAGCGATACGTCTCAAGGATATCTGGGCCGTTGCTGGATCGCATAGACATTCACATCGACGTTCCGGCGGTGAAGTTCAAAGAGTTGGCTAGCGACCAGCCGGCCGAGAGCTCCGCCGAGATTCGCGACCGAGTGGTGCGCGCACGTCGCGTCCAGTTGGAGCGTTTCGCCAGCGAGCGAATCTTCTGCAACGCTCAGATGTCGCCTCGTTTGATTCGCAAGTATTGCGTGATCGATTCGGCGTCGAAGGGCTTGCTGGAGAACGCGATCACCCGGTTGGGACTATCGGCCAGGGCGTATGACCGAATTCTGAAGGTGAGTCGCACGCTCGCGGACCTAGAAGGGAAGGAAAGCATCGAACCCGGCCATGTGAGCGAGGCTATCCAGTATCGGACGCTTGATCGAAACTTCTGGGCGTAGCGCTCTCGCCGAGAGTCAGATGTGCTAGCGGGGTCGAATTGATTCTTCTTGCGCGAATTCGAGCCAAATGTCAAAGTCAAGCCTGACCCGTCCTGCGTTGTTTGTTCTACAAAAAGGCAACGCGGGGATGAACGTTAATCCAAAGGAAGCACCTGAAGAGTGACTTAAAGTCTCCCGAACAATTGAAGCAGAGATATCCTGACAAATTATTTTGGATTTGCCCAATCTAGTGACAGAGTGTCCGTTCTGACCTCTCGGCCGCACGCAGCAGTTCGTCTCAAGGGAGATTCATGCCAACAAACTTGTAAGGAAGCTTCTGACGATTTTCCTTGACTGGTAATAAAAGTAGCAGTATGATCGAGCTGCTTCCGCGTCGTGGGTGTCGGAAGCGGTTCAAGAAAAACAGCAAGCGAGTGCGTGTCCTCAAGCCGCTTGCTCTCGCCTGCTGCTTTCCCAAGTTATGATGAGCGCAAGGCAGTTCGCTTGTGTTCACCTGCTCAAGTAAACCCGCCTGTCGCTCACTGATTTGAAGTATTGTTTCGCGCTCTAGCCGGACGCTCGCCGGCTGCAGACGATGTAGCCCAGCGTTGGTGAAAGGTGCCTCCCCATGCGCGCCAATCGTTTGTTCCTTCTTTGGTCGCTTCCAGCTAGTCTCCGGCCTACTTGCTTTTGGAAAACACTAGCTCGATGCTTGAACTTGATTCGACGTGGTATGAGCTCACAAGCGATGCGGCGCAGGCTCTCAAGACAAGCAGTCTGTATTGCGCTGATCTGGTGTTTGTTGTTCTTGCCCGGTTACTCACACGCGCTCGCGCAAGCTCCCACGCTCGCCGCGACCATTGCAAAGGCGTCGATCCTACCCTTTGCGACGCTCTCGACACTTATTAAGAAGCTATTCGCACGATCTGCAGCCGCACAGCAGCAAGACACCACCGAAACTCGCACCGCGCGGGTCTCGTCAGTCCGCATCTCCCCTGCCAAGATCGTTGGCTACCAGAATCAGCACATCAGCTTCAGCGCCGTTGGACTGGACGCCTCCGGTCAGATTGTGCACGGAGCTAAGTTCTCATGGTCTTCGTCTGACACGTCGACGCTTCAGATCGACGACGCCGGCCAAGCTACTCTGCTCGGCCCCGGTCTGGTGTGGGTCACCGCTGCGACTCCGTCTGTTTCAAGCCACGCTCCAGTGTTGATCCGTCCCGGCAACCGGCCGCAGCAGACTCTCGACCAGTGGCTGGCCGACCAGAAATCGCTCGCCGCTGATGGCTCGGTTCTGAGCGGGACTGGCGGCGGGGCGATGGCTTGGTTTCATTCCTTGCTTGATAGCCTCGCGCCAACGGTCTATGCGCAAAACGGCAGCGGCCCGGGAGATTATCTGTGGAATTACATACCCAATCTGGTTGCCTCTCCGAGGAACGCCGCGGTCGAGCCGACCAGAATTGGACCCGTGCTACCCGAAGCAAGTAATTTTTCTCTCGGTGCTCCGATCTTGAATCTGAAGGGCCGCGGCCTGGATGTTAATCTCTTGCTTTATTACAACGGCAAGAGCTGGTATCGCAACGGAGGCACGGTCGTCTACAATCCGCTCGGGGATTATCCAAGCACCGGATTCAATCTCGGGTTTGGCTACATCCTCACTTACGTGTCTTCCTATCCATACGACGCGGCTTATTTGTTCATCGACCGGGACGGCACGCGGCGGTACCTGGGACACGGGAGCCCCGGCACCTCCGACACCTATCAGACAACGGACGGAAGCCACATAACATTCACGGGAGCTGCTAGCTTCGGCGGTACGCTGAGCTACACCGACGGCACCCAGGTCACCATCAGTATCGTCAACAACAACCTACTGCCGACTGTGATACAAGATAGAAATGGCAATTACATTCAAATCGCCTACAAAGACGCTACCCAGGGCGGTTACAATCCGCTGGCGATTGACTTCATAACCGACACGCTTGGACGGGTGATTCAGTTCAACTACGACGCAAATTTCAATCTAACTTCTATCACCGCTCCTGCGCTGGGGGGCTTCGTCGTGCCTGTCGCCCAGTTCGGCTACGTTACGCAGCCGTTGCGCTATAGCTTCAGCGGCGTGGTCCCAACCAATGCTCCTCCGTCCGGTTCGAATGTAACGGTGTTGCGGTCGATCTATTTTCCTCCAACAAACAACGGTTACGTGCTGAGCTACTCCGACTACGGGATGGTCTACAACGTGAGCATAAGGAGGGGGATGGGTGGGCCTGGGACTGGTGGCACCGAGAGCGCGAGCGCCAACTTCAACTTTCCTACGTCAGGGTCAACCGTGCTCAGTGACATCCCCACATTCACTCAGCGGACCGAGAGTCCCGGAGGAGCCTACAACTACTCGACAACCAGTGACGGCGTAGCTCAAACGAAGACCTTCACCATTGCGCGGCCGGACGGCTCGACCTTGAACCTGACCCGCTCAACAAACACGTCATCGGTGGCCAACGGATTGATGACCCAAAGCGAAGTCAAGAACTCGGGCGGCGGGTCGATGGCCAAGTCCGTCTTCAGCTACGTCAACGATCCCGGCGGCTCACCGCAAGTTCAGTCGGTGGTGAGCTATGACGACACCGGGGCTCAGACCCAGGTCAACTACGATTACAACTCGGCAGGGTTAGTCACCAACAAACGGGAGTTCGGGTTTCAGGTGAGCGGCGCATGGCAAGTTCGCAGGCGCACAAGGGTCACCTACACGACGGGCGGCGGGGCCACGTTGCCGGCCGAAGTTGATATTTATGATGCGCAACTCAACACCAACGACGCTGACGATGTTGTGATCGCAAAGAGCACCTACGAGTATGATAATTACGCGGCGCTGGGCGGGATGCAGGACTACGGCGGCACGGCTAATCCTCCGGGTCACTACTCCTATTTCAACGCCGGCAACGCAGGCCGAGGCAACCTGACCGGCCAGACTCAGTGGACGGACATCGGCGCAAATCTATCAATAACCCGGCTCGCACAAATAGACATTTTCGGCAACATCGTGAAGGCGCAGGTCTCTTGCTGCAATCAGAAGACGATTACGTTTGCGGCCAGCGACGACTGGACCAACGCCGGGCAGGTGACTAGCGGCGGCCCAAACGGCGTGAACTTGACGGAAACGCACACCTACGATTTCAACACATCGAAAGAGACGGGGATGACCGATCCCAACAACGTGACGACCACGTATCAATACGACAGCAATCTGAGGCCGACCGTGGCTAACTTGCCGACCGGCGCGACGGCCACCGCGTCCTACAGCGATAACACGCTGACGACGACATCAGGACTGAACTACACCGACGGCGGAGTCAACAAGAGCGTGAGTTCGACAAGCGTCTCGGACGGTTGGGGGCACGTGACGCAGACCGTCGACGCGGCGGGCAATCAGGTCAACCAGGCTTACAACAATATGGCTTATTTGCAGAGCAGGACCAATCCGTTCCCTCAAAACGGCACGCCCGGCCCCGCCACGACCTACAGCTACGACGCCTTGGGCCGAGTGACGGTGGTTACACTGCCTGATGGCAATACGATTCAGAACGCCTACAGCGGGACCACGGTGACCGTTACCGATCAGGTGAACCGCAAGATTCAGCGGATCACCGACGGGCTCGGACGACTGATCACAGTCAACGAGCAGGATGTCTCGACGGGCTTGTTGACGCAGACTACAAGCTACACCTATGACCTGCTGAACAACTTGACCCAAGTGAGTCAGGGGGGACAGATCAGGGCTTACAAGTACGACGCGCTCGGCAGGTTGTTGTACGAAAAGATATCCG
>WNGG01017462.1_pt1 | contig 15044 bp, 16 predicted proteins | sample 5400661 | NCBI WGS metagenome assembly WNGG01 (sample SAMN13153372, study PRJNA577476) | soil metagenome | isolation source: 100 cm soil or saprolite under Garry oak tree replicate 1 | place: USA:California | collected 2016-06-15
GATGATGTGGAGCTGGCAGGGCTGGAACTGGTGGGGATGGCTGGCGATGACGGCGGCGATGATCGCGTTCTGGGGCGTGGTCATCTGGGCGGTGGCGGCGATCTTCCGCAGCGCGGACTGGCCTCGGCGCTCCGACCGGCCAAAGCTGCCGGAGCGGCGCGACCCCGAGCAGCTCCTCGCCGAGCGCTTCGCGGCCGGCGAGATCGACGAGGAGGAGTATCAGCGCCGCCTCCAGGTCCTCCGCGCAACCCGCCATGACGTCTGGGAGACCAATCTTCGCGGATGAGGAGGATGCACAAGCACGACCTGTAGCCGGGTCCTTGGTCCCTGCGTGCCCGGGACCTTCAGCCGTTTCGTGCCGGCGGTGTGGATGCCACCGTGGGGAGACGGCCGGCTCCGCGGCTCCCCGGAAGGTGATGGTTATGGGCAAGAAGGTGCTGGTGCTCGGCGGCAACTTCGGCGGGCTCACCGCAGCGCTGAGCGTCAAGCACGAACTGGAAGCAGACGTCGACGTCACGGTCGTCTCCGCCGCCGACCACTTCCTGTTCAACCCGTCGCTGATCTGGCTGCCGTTTGGCAAGCGCCGTCCACAAGACATCACCTTCCCGCTGGCGCCCACCTTCGAGTCGCACCAGGTCGACTTCGTGCACGCGGCAGCCACCCGCATCGACCCGCTAGCACAGCAGGTGGAGACCACCCAAGGCAGCCACCGCTACGACTACCTGGTGATCGCCACCGGCTACCGCAACCAGCGCGACGTCATCCCGGGCCTGGAGACTGCCAACGGCGCCTACACCATCACCACCCTGGAGGACGCCATCCACGCCGGCGAGGGCTGGCAGCACTTCCTGCAAGACCCCGGCCCTGTGGTGGTCGGCGCCACCCAGGGGGCCGGCTGCTTCGGCGCCGCCTACGAGTTCCTGTTCAACCTGTCCTACCAGCTCAAGAAGGCCGGGCTGCGGCGTCGGGCACCGCTGACCTACGTCACCGCCGAACCGTTTTTGGGCCACTTCGGCATCGGCGGGCTACCAGGCGGGGAGAAGCTGCTGGGCATGTTCCTCAAAAAGGAAGGCATCCAGGCCATCACCGCCACCGCCATGACCGAGGTCAGTCCCGGCAAACTCCTGCTCGGCGACGGGCAGGTGGTCGACTTCGCCTACGCCATGATCATCCCGCCGTTCCTCGGCCAGCAGGTCGTCGGCGCCGTGGCGGGCCTGGCCGACGACAAGGGGTATGTGCCGGTGCGCGACACCTACCAGTCCGTCGCCTACCCCAACGTCTACGCCGTCGGCATCGCCGCCGCGGTCACCGTGCCGTGGACCACCGCCGTGCCCGTCGGCATCCCCAAAACCGGCTTCCCCACCGAGGCACAAGCCCACGTCGCCGCCCACAACATCGCCGCGCAGCTCCGCGGCCAACAGCCGACCGCGCACAAGGAGTTCGGCGACATCCCAGCCGTCTGCGTCATGGACGCCGGCAACAACGGCGTGCTGATCCTCGCCGACAAGATGCTCCCACCCCGCAAGGTCGCAGTGATGATCCCCGGCCCCCAATCGCACGCGGCCAAGCTGCTGTTCGAGCGCTACTTCCTGTGGAAGGCCCGCCACGGCTACGTGCGCCTGCCCTGATACCGCCCTGAAGAAGAAGCGCTCGGCTCAGCGCCGCGGGCAGCGCACGATCGGCGGGCTGGAACGCGGGTCGGTTAACCCGGGCGGCACAGCACCTCGTGCTCGCTTGGCAAAGCCATTGGCCAATTCTCCCTCGACAAGAATCCTTGCTGCTCAGCGCAGGCGGCCAGTTTCTGAGCCCTACGCCCTCTACAGCAGATCGGTGTTCGATGGCTTGCCCTGCCGGCTGCGGGGTCCTCCGAGGGGTACGATCAACAGGCGCGCAACCGGTGACCGTGGGCGGCATCCATGGCATCGATCGCACACGCAGCAGCGCCGGTGAGTATCGTCCATCGCCGCTGTTGTTTCTTCTCTCTGGCTTGGCCAGGCGGCCCGGCCCGGGCACACTGACACGCGTGACCCACCACCTACGCCACCTCGACCGGCGACCACGGACACAGCGTCCTGGCCACCGGCGGCGCTACAGCACCTGCCACCGCCCACCGGGCATATCGGTGCGCGCTTGTGTCCACCTGTGTCTACCTGCGCATCCACCAGCGCAAGCATCCTCCGTTCGCCAGCAGAAACCCAAGCCGCGCACGCCTTACTGATGGCCACTCATGGTCATGATTCGCCGCCTCGATCCCCCGCCACGTCCAGCTCGAACCAGACCACCCGGCCGCGCGGATGACGACCCACCCCCCAGCGGCTGGCCAGCACCGCCACCACTTCCAACCCCCGCCGCCCCCGCGACTCCAACCCATGCCGGCACCGCCGCGGCAAGCCAGGGCCGCCAAGGTCACGGACCTCCACCCGCAGCCGCGCCCTGTCGAGTTCGTAGCACACCAGCAGGGTCCCATCCGCCCGGCCCGAGGCCGAGTGCACCACCGCGTTGGTCACGACCTCGCTGACCAGCAAGGCGACAAGATCACGGTCAACACCACCGGCACCAGGGTGAGCACCAGGGTGAGCACCAGCGTGACCGGCAAGGCCGGCCACGACAAACCGTCGCGCTGCCCTGACCTGGGCGGGGCGGCCCCAAAACAGCCGCTGGCCGCAGGGGGTGCGATCACCCCGCCTGCCCTTACCCAGGGCCAGCCCGGCCATCACCACCCACCGCCCCTGTCCGGGGCGCGCCATCGTAGCCGACCGACTGGCGGACCGACTAGCAGACCGACCAGCCAGCCAAGCACCATAGCCAGCGCCGCATCGCGACACCCCATGCCATCCCCGGTCCCGGAACGCTGTCCGGGACGCACCGGTCGAGCGGCGACCTGTCCGCACGTCTGCGGGCGTGCCCATGCCCACATGGCAACCACACGGCGCCGGCCCGCCGCTGACGGCCTCGCAACAGCACCACCGGCAGCACCATCCGCAGCAGCACCACTGGCAGCGGCACCGCATCGGCGATGTCTCACCGGTCCACCTCCCCCTCTAGGTCCAGGTCCGGGTCCAGCACCACGCGCACGAGGGCGTCCAGCGCCGCAAGGGCGGTCTCGACGTCGGCCAGCCGCTGGCGGTGCTGCACGGCCACGCGGTCCTCCAGCCGCGCAGCGGCCGCATCGCCATGCGCAGCGTTCCCTACCGCCGCCTGCTCGTGCTGGATCGCCGCTTGCTGACGCTCGGCACGGACGCCGGTCAGCACCTCTCGGACACGGGCAAACACCGCAGCGGCCTCGCCGGACAACAACTGCGGCCCCGTCGGCGGTCCCGTCGGCGGTCCTGGCGGCGATCTCATCTGGGCATCGCTTCCTTCGGCCCTCCAAGATCCCCAAGGTCCCCAAGGTCGACGGCAGATCTGCGGGTCATGGCACCGTCGTTTCGAGGCGCTGGCGCGCTGGCGCGTGAGTCGGCAAGTCGGCAGCTGCCGGGTGCCGGCGTTGGTCGATCAGGCAGCCCCGGCGACCAGGTATGACCGTTGGCCGGGGATGAGGGCGCTGGGGGGCGTCATCCGAGACGTCTTGTCAAAAGAGACAGCGGTCTCCTCCCCGACCGCGTTACACGGGACTGTTACATCTGCACGGAAGGCGCCTGAAGGGTACGAAAATAGCTCATGCCGCTCGCTGGTAGTACTCATGCAAGAGACCACCGAGCAGGTCGCGTCGACTGACCCTGCCCTGCCGATCCTCACCAGCCACGATCGCCTCCTGGGGTCGCTCTGGTGCTCGTAGTTCCAAGGCCCGGTGCGGGCGGTGCTGGTTGTAGTGCTCGACATAGCCCCGAAGCACCCGCTCCAAGTGCCCGCGCCCGACGATCAGCGGCCAGTCCAGGCACTCGGCGCGGACCGTGCGTAGCACGCAGGCCGGCCTCCGCAGGGGTTGGGAGGCGTCACCCTACCGAGCCTGGCCCGATCCGAACCCGCAGCTCACACACCACGTCCGGGTTTTCGTACCCAACAGGTTCAATCTGAGCCCAACCGGGGCTGCATTTGCGCAGGTCAGGGGGTTGTGGCAGGACCAGGATTCGAACCTGGGTAGGCAATGCCGGCGATTTTACAGGTCGTAATAGCGGCACGGTGAGCTGCCTGAACGAATTTCCGTACCCCATGCGGTAGTCTCGCTGCTCCAACGCGGACACCGCGAACGCAACAGCGTCGTCCAGGCACTTGGCGCGGACGATTCGGGCTCCTCGCCGCCGTGCGCTTCGCAGGGCGCTAACCGCGGCTCAGGCGGCAGCTCATGCTCGGTGCCGCCTCCGCTTGTCTCGTGCTCGGTCTAGCGGCCGCCGGCGGCGCGCTGCTGGCGGCGGCTTTGGCCCTGGGCTTGGCTCTGGCTCCGACCTTGGGCGGCAAGGTCATCCAGGACCTGGCCGACGGCGTCGTCGAGGGCGTGCAGGGCGCGGACCAGGTCCTGCTCTGGGATAGGCAGCGCCTGGCGGACCCGGTCGATCGCTGCGGCGAAGCTGACCCTGGCCGCCTGGTGGGCGGCGACGCCGTCCTGGGTCAGGGCGACCAGGTAGGAGCGGCTGTCGGCAGGGTTGCGGGAACGGTGGGCGTGGCCACGGCTGGTCATGGTGCGCACGTAGTCCGACACGGTGGTCAGCGGCATCCCCGCCAGCTGCGCCAGGTCGCTGATGGCCAGCGGCCCGGCCACCAGCACGGCGCTGTAGATCGCGTACTCGTCGGGTCGCAGGCCGGTGCCGGCCATGGTCTGACCGAGCAGGGCTCGGACCCGGTGGCTTGTGGCGAACAGGTCGAACAGGAACGAGATCCGGATCCGTGGGCGCCGGTCGAGATGGCGTAGGTGGTGGGTCACGCGTGTCAGTGTGCCCGGGCCGGGCCGCCTGGCCAAGCCAGGTGTTTAGATGCTCCGAATCCGGAGCAAAAGACACTCCAAGATCGGAGCAGAACCGCGATGTGCCAGGAGGGACGCGATGGCACAGCCGGGGCGCGGCAGGCCAGCGACCTGGGCCGGCCGCGCGGTGAGGAGCCTGCTTGCCGTCCTAGTGGTGGCCGGCTGCACGGTCGGTGGCTCGCCGGACAAAGCCGGGTCGACCGCGCCGTCGGCCTCGTCCCGGACGGTCGCGCCGCCCGCGCAGCCAACGCAGGGGCCTGGCGGCAGCCAGCGCCGCTACGCCGCGGTGCGCACCATCCAGGTCGGCGGCTCCCCCGGCAACGTGACCATCTTCGAGCCAGCCAAGCCCACCCCCGTACGCGCGCCAGTGGTGGTCTTCACCCAAGGCGTCGGCCCCGACGACTACCAGGGCTGGATCGACCACCTGGTCGCGCGGGGCAACATGGTGATCTTCCAGAACCAGCCGTTCGACACCGTGGACCTCGCCGAGCGGCGCAACGGGCCGGTGGCCGGGCTGCGGGCGGCCATGCGGGCGCTGGCACAGCCCGGACACGTCACGCCCCGCTGGGACCAGCTGGTGGTGGTGGGCCACTCGGTCGGCGGCAACATGGCCGCCCAGCTGGCCGCCGACACCGGCCCGGCGCACCTGCCGCGGCCAAGGGCGCTGTTTGTGCTGCAGCCGCGCCTGGAGGACCAGGCAAGCCTCCGCGTGCTGGCTGGCATCCCTGCTTCCAGCCTGGCGCTGGTGCTGGCCGCCGACCACGACGACCGGGTCGGCCAGCAGGGCCCCAAGGCGCTGTGGGCCGCACTCGGCCATATCCCCGCGGCCAACAAGGACTACGTACTGGTCCGAAGCGATCAGCACGGCACCCCGGCGCTGGTCGCCGACCACTTCCTGTCGCTCAGCGGCAGCGGCAACCCACCCGACGCGCTGGACTTCTATGGCCCCTGGAAGCTACTGGATGCGCTGCAGGCCTGCGCGACCCGGCGGCAACGGCAGGACTGCCAGGTTGCGCTGGGCGGGACCGCCGAGCAGCGCTTCATGGGCCGCTGGAGCGACGGCGCCCCCGTCACCCCCCTGCAGGTCAGCGGCTCGCGATGAGCGGCTTTCCTGCCCAGGAAGAAACCAAAGGAGCCCAGCGATGACAAACGAAGCCACGAACACCGTCGCGTCGACGCACCCTCCTCGGGGTTCGCGCGCAGGCCGCGCAGGCGTCAGCCACCGCCGGCTGCGGGCCAACGGTATCGGCATGCACGTCGCCGAGGCGGGGACGGGGAGCGGGCCGCTGGTCGTCCTGCTGCACGGGTTCCCGGAGCTGTGGTACTCGTGGCGCCACCAGCTCCCCGTCCTGGCCGCAGCCGGCTACCACGCCGTCGCGCCAGACCTGCGGGGCTACGGCGGCAGCGACGCCTCGGCGGCGGACGCCGACGAGGACGAGGACGAGGGCTATGCGCCGTCGAACCTGGCCGCCGACGTCGTCGGTCTCCTGGACGCCCTCGGCGCCGAGCAGGCCGTGCTGGTCGGCCACGACTGGGGCGCCAACATCGCCTGGGCGTGCGCCGAGCTGTTCGCGGAGCGGGTCGCCGGGCTGGTGGCGCTAAGCGTGCCCTACCGGCCCCGGCCCCCGGCGCCCCCAAGCGAGGTGCTCCGGCAGTTCGTCGGCGGCGACGCCCCCGCCTCGCCCTACCCGCTGGGCGTCACCGAGGCGGAGCTTGCGGCCGACCCCCGCCGGTCTCTGCGCCGGTTCCTGTACGCCCTTTCGGGTGCTGCCCCGCCCGAGCTGGTCCCGCGCCTGTTCAAGGAACGAGCTCCGGTCGGTCGGGTGCTGGACAGCATGCCGGAGCCCGACGAGCTGCCGGGCTGGCTCGGCGAGGAGGACCTCGACGAGTACGCCCAGGCGTACGCCCGCACCGGGTTCCGGGGCCCGCTGGGCGTCTACCGCAACCAGGACCGCGACTGGCACCAACACCCCGAGATCGGGACGGCTGGCGTGCGGCAGCCGGCCGTGTTCATCGGCGGGCGGCGCGATCCCGCGGTGCTGTTCGGCAAGCTCGAGCCGATGGAGGCGGCGGTGGCGAATCTGCGTCGGATCGTCCTGCTGCCCAACTGCGGCCACTGGACGCAGCAGGAGCGCCCCAGCGACGTCAACGACGAGCTGCTGGCCTTCCTGCACCGCGAGCCATGAACGCCGTCAACGTGAATCGCCGTGATGCCCATGCCGCAGCACAGGCGGCCTTCCGCAAGGCCGACCCGTGATCCCTGCCCTCATCTGATCGCCGTCCTCATCGACGCGAACCCCACGACGACTGCGTAGGGCAGGTGGGCTTTCTGGCCTTGGGCTGGTGGGTTCGTGGCGATCTGGTTAGGGTTAGGGTGTTGGGTCGGCATAGGTACCGTCGAAGATGTCGCTGTTGCCGAAGGTCGCCGGGCAGACCCCGATCGGCCACCGTGCCGGCAGTGGGTGCGGGGTCACCAGCGACGCCCGGGAGCGGTCGATCGCAGCGCAGACCGCGCCGCTGCGGACGTCGTTCCAGACCGCCACACCGAACGTGCGGCTGGCAGCCGCATAGTTGTAGTCGCCGAGGAACCCCGCGGTCAGGTCATTCTGCGAGGCGGCGCGGGCGTCGCCCGTCACCCCCCGGTGCAGGGTCGCAAACGCGTCCACGACTCCGCCGATGCCGACGTCGGCATGGCGCACGACGCCCTGCAGCAGCCGCGCACCCGCCATCGTCGGCCGCCATGGATCCAGGTGGTTGTCGTAGACGAGGTAGACATCCTGGCCGTTGGGCGAAATGGCCACCGCGGGGAAGTCGGGCCGGTCAGCCCCCCGGCGGCGTTGACGAGCGCCGACCACCTGGTCCCGCCGTTGGTCGACACCTGCACCAAGGCCTGCTCGTGATCCAGGCCAAGCCGACCATCCGGCCAGTCCAGCACCAGCTCGTTGGTGGCGTCGCTGCCGCTTGGGGCGGGGCGGCGAACAGCTGCCGCGGGGTTGACCAGGTGTCACCGCCGTCGCTGGAGCGGGCCGCCAGCAGCCGCCCGGTCGAGCCGACGTAGGAGGTCCAGCAGACGTAGACGTTGCCGAAGAACTCGAGGAGGCGGCGTTGTCGGCCCAGACCTGCTCTTTGTCGCTGAACACGTTGGGGTGCAGCTGCCGCGAGGCGATCACCGGCCGCATCCAGGCGTGCTTGTCGCCAGCGGCCGCAGCCTGCAGGTCGTCGGTCCGCGACACCCCGATCGCCTCGATCGCGTTGACGGTCGTCTTGCCGGGGAAGTTCGAGGTCAAGTTGGCGAAGTACAGCCGGGGGCCGTTGCTCCAGGAGAACCCGCTCGGGCGGGGCCGTGGGCCAAACGCCCGTAGGGTGCAGATATTCCGGCACAGCCTGTGAGCGGCTGAGTTCGCATCGACGCTCGGCTTGCTAGCGTGGCGGCCCTGCTATCCCCTATCCCACCACGGAGGTCACCTCCGGTGTTGCCACGACTTGCCTACCTGATGTTATGTCGCTCCATCCAACTCCTCGTCTGGCGCGTCCGCGGTGACGCCGCCAAAGACCTCGAGATCCTTGTCCTGCGACATCAGCTCACCGTGCTCCGCCGCCAAGCCCCACGTCCCAGGTTAGAACCCGCCGACCGGGCCCTGCTTGCTGCCGTCAGCCGCGTACTGCCTCGGTCTTGCTGGTCCTGCTTTTTCGTCAAGCCGGAGACCCTGCTGCGCTGGCACCGGCGGCTGATCGCTGGCGCCTGGACCTACCCGCATCGAGGAGTAGGGCGACCACCACTCGACGACGCGGTACAGCAGTTGATCCTCCGCCTGGCTCGGGAGAACCCCCGCTGGGGCTACCAGCGGATCCAAGGCGAGCTCCTGCGCCTTGGCGTGCGGGTCTCGGCATCTGCGATCCGCAACACCCTTCGCCGTCATGGGCTGGATCCCGCCCCGCGCCGGACGACCACAACCTGGCGGGCGTTCCTGCGCCAGCAAGCCGCCGGGACCGTGGCGTGTGACTTCTTCACCCTCGACACCGTCTGGCTGCGGCGACTGTACGTCTTGTTCTTCATCGAGCTCGATACCCGGCGGGTCCATCTGGCCGGGGTGACCGCTAACCCCAACGGCGTCTGGGTCACCAAGCAGGCCCGCAACCTGCTGCTGGTGCTCGGCGAACCAGCACGGCGGCTACGCTTTGTGCTCCGCGATCGCGATACGAAGTTCTCCCGCAGCTTCGACGACGGGACTGGCTGCTGATCGTCGGACGCGGTCACCTCGAGCAGGTGCTCCGGATCTATGTCGAGCACTACAACGTTCATCGGCCGCACCGAGCACTTCGCCTGGAACCGCCGTACCCTGCAGCCGGATCGGCCCTCAGCAGCAACCATCAGCCAGCCCTGGTCCACCGACGCGACCTGCTCGGCGGTCTCCCGCATGAGTATCAACGAGCTGCGTGAATGCATTTATGCACCCTTCGGGCGAGATGCGGAAGCCATCACCGTCCTCCAGGAGAGCCTCAAGATCCGCCGCACGGTCGGCATCCGCCTAGACATCGCCTACAGCCTCGCCCGCCTCGGCATGGCGGTCGAGCGGTAGGGCAATATCCTGAGGCGATCGCCAACCTTGAGGAGAGCTTGGACCTCTTTCGAGCACTCGGTGGGTTGGATGGGCAGGCCCTCAGCCTGCGGGGCTTGGGCATGGTATGCGCCGGGATGGGGTGCCATCCCGAGGCCATCGATCGCTTTCAGGAAAGCCTCACCATCAGCGCGGAGAGCGGCAACTCCTACCGCCAAGCCGAGGCACTCCTGAGCTTCGGCGATGCCCTGCAGGCAACCGCCCGTTATCAGGAGGCACAGGCCGCCTGGCAGGAAGCCCTCGCGATCTGCGAGGCGCTGCAGATCCCCATGGCAGCCAAGATCCGTCGTCGGCTCACCGTCCAGGCACCCCAGACACGAGCCGTTCCGTAGGATCCAGAGCACGTCCCGCGACGGCCGTTCGGTGCCGTCCCCGCCAGGCACGTTCATCTCGATCCGTAGCGCGATCAAGCCGCTTGACCCATACTTCTTCCGCGTCGCCCCGCACCTGGCCGGCGACCTGCTCGCCGCCAGCGACAAAGGCCCGGTACACCCCAGACGGGGTCATCGAGCAGCCAACAGGGTATCTGAGGGGGCAGTGAGCGACAGGCCAGCAGGAACCCACCACCTCGACCCGGGCGCTGCCGGGCATGCGGACGCCAATGGCCAGGCGCTGCCCGCCGTAGGTCCCGTACCCGCCGTGCTTGGCATGATCGCCACGGCGCTCGGCCCAACCCTCGCCCACGTCGGAGCCGACGCCTGCGCCCGCTTGGCCTCCAGCCGCCGTGGGATGAGCGTGTGGCGGATGGCCGGCCCGACCGGCGACCTCGCCGTCAAGCTCGCCACCGACCAGCAGCCGGCCGGGTCCACACCCTACGAGCCAGCCTGGCTCATCGACCGGGAAGCAGCCGCGTTGCGGGCGGTCGGCGCCCTCGTCGGCCATCGCCTCCTTGGCACCGCCGCCGGCGCCGCCTGGCTGGCGACCCCCTGGTATCCAGCCCCGTCGGCTGTCGAGGTGATCCACCGCCAGCCGCCAACCACCGACCTGGAAACGGCGCGGCAGGGACAGCGGCCGGCCTCGTGGCGAGAACGGCTCCTCCATGTCGCCGCTGCGCTCGCCGAGCGGGTCGCCGCACTCCACCAAGCCGGCTGGGTCAACGGCGACCTGCAACCCGCCCATCTTCTGGTCGCCCGCACGCCGACGTTCCCGCATCCGGCGACGGTCCGGCTCATCGACCTCGCACTCGCCCACCGCGCTCCTGCCGGCCAAACTCCAGGCGATCGCGCGAGGGCAGCCGCGGACACTGCGCCAGGTCGGCGTGAAGCAGTCAAAGCGACGCCCCATCCACTGCGCAACCGTGGTGTGCCCGGGACGGTGCACAGCCGCCTGGCCGGGGAGCCGCTCGTTGGGCAGGTAGACGCACATGATTGATCGGGGTGCCGATGGCGATGCCTGCGATTTCTTGCGATTGCGCCCCTGCCGCCGCCAGCAGACCCGCGTCCGCGCGGCGTCATGGGAGGAAAAACGGAGGCAAACCTGGCATACCCCGCTGGGGTATCCAGACACGATCAGGCCCGCGTTTGCGCAGGTCAGCGGGTGGTGGCAGGACCAGGATTCGAACCTGGGTAGGCATTGCCGGCGATTTTACGGACCGCTCCCTTTGGCCGCTCGGGCACGCTGCCGTACGGCGCATAGTACCCCCTCGTCCCCTCCTGTCGGCCGCACGCTGCACAACCAGCCACCCGACATCCCCCGTCCGTCCCGCTCGGCCTGGCGTCCACAGAGGGAAACGAGGGAAATCCCGATGGCATTGCGTCTCGCCCCGACGGAAGGTCAGCGCCAAAATAGGATCTGAGATGCGGTCGACTGAAACCTCGCTCCCATACCCGGAGTTCCATCATCGGCGAAAGGGACGCCACCGTGGTGCCGCTGCTGGAGAACAACGCCTGTCAGGTCTGGTGGGCACACCTCCGCCCTGCCTGCCGGCCGTCGCTTGACCACCTGCTCCACCGGGAGGAACACGACCGCCGTGACCGCTTCTCCAACCAGGGCGACCGAGACCGCTACACCATCGGCACCGCGCTGGCCCGGCTGGTGCTGGCGCGCCACCTCGACTGTCGTGCCGAGCGGCTCCGCTTCGACCGCGCCTGCTGTGTTTGCGGCGCCCAGCACGGAAAACCGCAGCTCGTGGCCAGCCCCGCCGACCTGCAGTTCTCGATCGCACACTCTGGACAGCGCGTCGCTGTGGCCGTCGCCCAGGGCGTGCCAGTCGGCGTCGACGTCGAGCGAGTCTTCCCCCTCCCCCACCTGGACCTGGAGGCGCTTGCCGCCGAGGTCCTCTCCCCACCAGAGCGGCCGACGCTCGAGGGGCTGCCACCAGGTGACCGGGCGCCCGCCATACTCACCTACTGGACCCGCAAGGAGGCCCTGCTGAAGGCAACCGGCGACGGGTTGCGCGTCCCCATGGCCACGATCACCGTCTCCAGCCCCAAAAAACCTCCCGTCCTGCTCCGATGGTCGAGCGCCCCTGGATCAACGGTGTCCGCCGTGCTCCGGCGGCTACATCCGGGGCCTGGCTACGTGGCGGCCCTAGCGGTGCTCGGCCTGCCGGATGTCCGGGTCCAAGAGCTGGACGCCGCGGAGTTGCTCGCGGCCTCCCGTGGATGACGGCCTCTTATGGTCAGCGGTCGGCTCTGACTCTCAAGTCGAGGTGTCACGCTTCCTCGTGGGGTCGCTCAAGTTGTGCGCTGCGGCCGGCAGGCATTGACCGGCTACGTACCCTCGGATGATGAAGGTCCTTTACAGCGCCCGCCCGGCCTTCGGCCATCTGTTTCCGCTCATGCCGCTGGCGTCGGCCACTCGAGCCGCCGGCCACCAGGTGACCTTCGCAACTGGCGAGGGATTCGTCCCATGGCTTGGAAGCCTCGGCTTCGGGGCCCGTCCGGTCGGCCCTTCAATGCGTCGGGCGGAACAGTCCACCCTGGAGCAGTTCCCAGAGCTGTGCGCCCTGCCTCCGCACAGACGCTGGCGGCTCACCACGGCCATGTTCGGCGAGGTGCTGCCTCGCTGGGTGATCGCGGAGATGCTGCCGATCCTCGAGACCGAGCGGCCGGACCTACTGGTGTACGAGTCGGGCGACCTGGGCGCCGCGATCGCCGGGGCCATCCATGATGTGCCCGTGGTCTGCCATGCGGCCTGGGCGCTCGGATGGCCCTCGTTCATGCGAGAGGACATGGCGCCGCGCCTGGTCGGCGTCTGGCACCAGCACCAGCCGGGGCAGCTGCCGATCGATCCTTTCCGCGGTGCGCTCTATCTCGACATCTGCCCGACGGGCCTGCGTGACGGCGCGGCGCCGGCGGGCCCGGGCCGGACGCCGCTCCGGCCTGTCCCCTGGGGCGAGCCGGGTGGCGGGCTCCCGGCCTGGGTCCGCGAGCCCAGAACGCGGCCGCTGGCCTACCTGACGATGGGCACCGTGCCGTCGGGGGCCGGTGAGCTGCTGCGAGCCGCCGTCGTCGGTCTGTCGAGACTGCGGCTGGACGTGATCGTGGCGCTTGGCCCACACGATCGGGACGTGCTCGGCGTCCTCCCGGACCGTGTGCACGTCGAGCAGTTCCTCCGCCAGGACCTGCTGCTCCCCCACTTGGACCTGGCCGTCCATCATGGCGGCAGCGGCACGCTGATGGGTGCCCTCGCGCACGGCGTGCCGCAACTGCTGCTGCCCCAGATCGCGGACCAGATCCCCAACGCGCACGCACTGGCGCGCAGCGGCGCCGGCATCACTTTGCCGGCCAAGACGGCTAGCCCGGAAACGATCAGCAGCGCCGCGCGACGCCTGCTCAGCGAGCCCGGCTACAGGGCGGCAGCGGCCCGCCTGAGCGCCGAGATCGCCGCCATGCCCGCCCCAGAGCAGCTCGTTGCCACGCTCGCCGGGCTGGTGGAGCAGCGCAACACACAAGCTCTTCGTCGGGATTCGGGATAGGGAGTGGCACGATTAGGTTGGCACTGTTGTAAGGAGGGATGCGATCGGGCCTCTTGTTCGTCCAGCCGATCCCGTGCAGACTACTGAGCAACACCGCTGAGGTCCGGTTTTCGTTTCTTTGGCTGAAGGGCTCTGAGCATGACGTTCGAGCCGGACACCCAAATCTTCAAGGCGTTGCCCTCGCATCTGATCCCGTTCGAAGATGGCGTGATCATCAAACGCGGGACCCTCCAGACACGAGTCCGGGGAGAGCGGGCACTCGAGGTGCTGCAACGGCTGCTGGAGCGGGCGGACCGCGGCGCGAGCCTCGACGAGCTTCGTGCAGAGTTCCCTCCGGAGGACCGTGTCGCCGTCGACTGCCTCTTGGACCAGTTGGTCGCGCGTCGTCTGCTCGTCCCGGTCGGTGATCCGGAGGAGGATGAGTCCCGGCAGGAGACGCCGGAGCAAATCTTCTTCTGGGAATTCGGGCAGGACGCCGAGGAGGTTCGGGCGCGGCTGCGCGACGTGCGCATCGCCGTCGTTGGGGTGAACGAGATCTCGAAGGAGCTGGTGCGCTGCTTGGCACTGGGCGGAATCGAGCAGTGTCACGTCGTGGATTACACCCTCTTTAGGAACACACGCCTCTTCCACGACGACGGCGAACTCGACGCGGACCACTGGCCAGCGGTGGAGACCGTGGCGTTGCGGGAGTGGGGGGAGATCGTTCAGGGCAGCGGGGTCGACTGCGTCGTCGCCACCGCTGATCACGGCGGGACACATTGGATGCGCCAATGGAACCAGATGTGCGTCGCCAGTGGACGCGCCTTCTTTCCGGTCGCATTGCGGAACCTGATCGGCTACATCGGCCCCTATGTCATTCCCGGTGAGACGGCCTGCTTCGAATGCCTGCACGCTCGGCAGAACTCGAACCTCTCCGATCCCGTGGCGCAGCGTGCGGCCGAGGCGGTCGCATTCGAGAGCCAGGCCGTGATGAGCTTCCATCCGGTGATGCCATGCGTGGTGGCCCAGGTCGCCGCGATGGAGCTGATCAAGGTCTTCAGCCGGGCGCTGCCGTTCATCCACGTCGGGTCGCTGGTCGAGGTGGACCTGCTGACGCCCGGTCTCACGACCAGGAAGGTGCTACGCATCCCAAGCTGCCCGGTTTGCCGCTCCCTGCAGCGACAGGCGCCGGCGAGCGCGTCGAGAACCGACAGCCCTGCGTTCGGCGCCTGGAGCTAGCGAGCATGCCACGGATCCCGGATGAGCTCGCCAGCGCCATGGATCAGCTCATCGATCCCCACGTCGGCATCGTCCGGCGCGTTCGGCAGATCCGGCGCGCGCCGGGCGCGCCGAATTTCTTCCACTTCGCCGCCGAGCCGTGCAACACCGCGGCCTTTACGCGACAGCGCGCCTCCGCCATCACCGGGGCCGCGGCCGCCGACCGCGCCCGGGCGGTGTTCAAGGCGGTCGGCGAGGCTGTCGAGCGCTACTGCTCCGCCATCTACGACGTGGACGAGCTGCCCTTGAGCACGGCGGCGACGGCGGCATTCCCCTGTGTCGAGCCGTCCGAGTTCGCGCTGTTCAGCGCCGCGCAATATGACTCCCCGGGCTTCCCGTGGGTGCCGTT